>Ga0075367_10000321_pt1 | contig 16931 bp, 16 predicted proteins | sample EndMethybrTD3032_FD_71399 | JGI IMG/M metagenome (GOLD analysis project Ga0075367, IMG submission 71399) | Populus endosphere microbial communities from Tennessee, USA - Endosphere MetaG P. TD hybrid TD303-2 | ecosystem: Host-associated > Plants > Roots > Endosphere | place: USA: Tennessee... | reverse complement strand
AGGCCGCGTCCGGCTTGTACGACTGGACGAAGTTCTCCAGCGCGTCCCGGATCTCCTCCGGCCGGATCGTGAGCTCCGCCATCTGGGTTCCCTGCTCTCCTTGTTGGGCCCGAAGTTTCAACTTGGGGGTCTGGGGGCGACCCCCAGGAATCCTCTGCACGACCCAACCGGGCCGTAGGTACGTACTGCTTACTGCTTATGAAGTTGCTGCTCAGCCCGCCAGGCGGCGGCCGGCGTCCTCGATGCGGTCCGCGATCGAGCCGTTGATGACCTCGTCGCCGACCTGCACCCGGATCCCGCCGAGGACCTCGGGGTCCACGTCGATGTTGAGGTGCATCGTGTGGCCGTAGAGCTTCGCGAGGGCGGCGCCCAGGCGCTGCTTCTGCGTGTCGCTCAGCGGCACCGCCGAGGTGACGACCGCGACCAGGCGGTTCCGGCGCTCGGCGGCGAGCTTGGACAGGGACTCCAGTCCCGACTCCAGGCTACGTCCCCGCGGCGCGGTCACAAGGCGCGTGACCAGACGCTCGGTCACCGCGTTCGCACGGCCGCCGAGCAGCCGGTGCAGCAGCTCGATCTTGGCCGAGGTGGTGGCGGCGCGGTCGGTCAGCGCGGCGCGCAGCTCGGTGTTCGAGGAGACGATCCGCCCGAAGCGGAACAGCTCGTCCTCGACGTCGTCGAGCGCGCCGGCCCTCTGCGCGGCGGTGAGGTCCGCAGTGGCGGCCAGCTCCTCCAGGGCGTCCACCAGGTCGCGGGACTGCGACCAGCGGGAACGCACCATGCCGGACACCAGGTCGACGGCCTGGCCGCCGACCTGACCGCCGAGCAGGCGCTGGGCCAGCTCGGCCTTGGCCTCACCGGCCTGCGCCGGGTCGGTCAGGACCCGACGCAGCGACACCTCGCGGTCGAGCAGCGCGGTGACGGCGGCCAGCTCGTCGGCGAGCTTCGCCGCGTCGGCGGACGTCGAGTCCGTCAGCGCGTCGAGACGCTCGCGTGCGGCTGCCAGGGCCTCGCGGCTCGCTCCGTTCATCGCGCGGCCTCGGCCTTCTCCTCAAGGTCCTCGAGGAAGCGGTCGATGACGCGGCTCTGCCGGGCGTGGTCCTCGAGGGACTCGCCGACGAGCTTGCCGGCCAGCTCGGTCGCGAGCTGACCGACGTCCTGCCGCAGCGCGGACGCGGCGGCCTTGCGGTCGGCCTCGATCTGCGCGTGACCGGCGGCGACGATCTCCTCGCGCTGCCGCTGGCCTTCGGCGCGCATCTCGGCGATCAGCGTGGCACCCTGCTCCTGCGCCTCCTGGCGCAGACGCGCGGCTTCGTGCCGGGCCTCGGCGAGCTGGGCCTTGTACTGCTCGAGAACGCTCTGGGCTTCGACCTGAGCCGCCTCGGCCTTCTCGATGCCACCCTCGATCGCCTCGCGGCGCTCCTCCAGAACCTTGTTGATGTTCGGGAGCAGCTTCTTCCAGAAGAAGAAGAACACGATGGCGAAGGCGATGGCTCCAACGAGCAGCTCGGGGCCGGCCGGGATAAGCGGGTTCTGCTTCTCCTCGGCCGCGAGCGCTACCAGGTTGGCGATCACATCAGTGCCTTTCGTCGGAACGTGTCAGGTAAGGCGGATCTCAGGTACCGAACACGAACGGCATAACGATGCCGATGAGGGCGAGCGCCTCACAGAAGGCGAAACCCAGGATCTGGTTGGCGCGGATCAGACCGGCCGCCTCGGGCTGACGGGCCAGGGCCTGGGTGCCGTTACCGAAGATGATGCCGACGCCGACGCCGGGGCCGATGGCCGCGAGGCCGTAGCCGATGGAGCCGATGGAGCCGTGGACGGTGTCAGCAGCAAGTGCCTGGAGAGCGGACATGCCGATTCTTCCTTCTCTTTCATGGACCGGTGGGGGTTGGCCACCGGACGTCTCGGGGGTGCGGGCGGGTGGTACTCGGCTCAGTGGTGCTCGGCGAGAGCGCCCTGAACGTAGGAGCAGGCCAGCAGCACGAAGACGTACGCCTGGACAGCCTGCACGAAAAGCTCGAAGAGGATCATGACCATGGTCATGACGAAGGAGACGCCGGCCGCCGGGACCATCCAGCTGTTCATCAGGTACCAGGAGGCGACGGTGAACATCACCAGCATCAGGTGACCGGCAAACATGTTGGCGAAGAGTCGCACCGCGTGCGTGAACGGGCGGACCAGCAGGTTCGAGAAGAACTCGATGACCATGACGAGGGGCAGCACGCCACCGAGCGTCTTGTCGTAGCCCGTCACGTTCTTGAAGAAGCCGACGAAGCCGTGCTTCTTGAAGGTCAGCGAGACCCACGTGATGTAGACGACCGCGGCCAGCACCACCGGGAAGGCGAAGACCGAGGCCACCGGGAACTGCGCCAGCGGGATCACGGACCAGATGTTCATGATCCAGATGAAGAAGAACAGCGAGACCATGAGCGGGACGTACTTCTCGCCCTCGCGCTTGCCGAGCGTCTCGTAGACGATGCCGCGGCGCACGAAGTCGTATCCGGCCTCGCCGACCATCTGCAGCTTGCCCGGGACCACCTTGGCCTTGCCGAAGGCTGCCGCGAAGAAGGTGATGACGAGCAGCGTGGTGATGAGCGCGAGCAGCATCACCTTGTTGAAGTCGTAGCCGCCCACGGTGAACAGGGGCTTGAACAGGAACGAGTGCAGGCCCGGAGCCGGGAAGCCGCACCCGTTGTCGGACATGATCCGACAACTCCAGTCAAAGGCGAGCTGGGTCTGGTCAGCACTCACCGCGGGCTCCTTCGGCGTGACGCATGGGTACGGCAACCTCGTTGTGTCGGCGCGGCATGCTGCCGCGGGTCGGCACCGGACTGGTGTTACGGATGTGGGGGCGGCTGGGGGGCATCGAGCCTCGCGCTTGAGCAGGCGTCAGCTCGGATGCCCGCGCCCGCGATGCCGCAGTTGGCACCGGACGATAGCAGGAGATCTCGTAAGCCTTTATCCCGCCCCTACCCCTCACGACGACGACCCTGTCTTCTCGGACTTACCGCTCTTCTCCGAGTCCGGGTCGACGTAGAAAAGCTTGGCCTTCATATGCGCACGAGCCTGCGCGGCCATCCACACGACGGTCGAGACGACGAGCGAGACGGCGAACGCCTTCGCATTGAAGAGAGTGGTGTCCTTGAAGACGGCCACGAAGATCAGGAGCAGCAGGAGTTGGGCGACATAAAGCATCAGCCCCATGGCCTGGAACAACTGCGGGAGCGTTTTTGCCGTCCACTGCAGGACGTACAGGCCGATTCCCATGAACAGGATCGCGAGCACCACACCGACCGCCGCGCCGAGCGCACCCTTGCCGCCGGCGACCGCGGCGCTGACGGCGACAGTGATCACGCCGACAGCCGCTGTGGGCACAGCGGTCTGCAAGAGGTTCCGGACGTCATTGGACGGCATGGCGGCAACTCCGCTTTCACAGGGGGCGGGGGGGTGTCGTCATGGACGAGCGTAGTCCCGGGGCGAGTGGGGAACTCGCGGCCAATGGACCGTCGCACTACGGTCCTTCAGCTCTCTCCTGGGTTCTCGTGAACCGTATCACAAACTATTTGATGCGGTCTTTACCAAGTGGGTGTGCTCGCCGTCACACATGAGAGTGACCGTGCCCGTCTGTGCAAAAACAGGGGTGACTTGTCTGGTATTGGGGAGCTTTGCTCCCCCACGACTTGGCAATGCTCTAGTCAGATTCTTACCTTGCCGACGTCAGCGCGACGTTCCGGCCTTTCGCTTGTCCAGGAAGCGCGAACGGGCGCTCAGAGCGGTCGCTCCGTTGACTCCCGACACACCTGCCACGACCGGAGTGCGCGGCTCCGCGTCGTCCGTGGCGGCCTCCGCGGCCTCAACTGCCGCCTCCTGCAAGGGAGCTGACGCGGCGATACGGGCGGCGCGACGGCGGCGGTAGCGGGGCGGCACGAAGGCCTCGGCCCAGCGCGGGGTGCGCGGGGTGAAGCGCGGCAGCAGCAGGAGGACCAGGCCGATCGCGCTGAGGATCACGATGCCGAGCACGATCCACATTGACGCGGAGTTGACCGAGTAGGCGAGCGCGCCGAACGCGATCAGCGCCGACCAGAAGTACATGATCAGCACGGCCCGGCTGTGCGAGTGACCGATCTCCAGCAGCCGGTGGTGCAGATGACCCCGGTCCGCGGCGAACGGCGACTGACCGCGCCAGGTGCGCCGCACGATCGCCAGGACCAGGTCGGCGGCCGGCACCGCGATGACTGTCAGCGGCATCAGCAATGGAATGTAGAGAGGCACCATCTGGTGCACGGTGCTGCGCTCGGACCCCCCGAACAGATTGTCAGGGTCGACCTGCCCCGTGACGGAGATCGCGCCCGCGGCTAGCACCAGCCCGATCAGCATCGAGCCGGAGTCACCCATGAAGACCCGCGCCGGGTGCATGTTGTGCGGCAGGAAGCCGATGCACATGCCCATCAGGATTACCGAGAACAGCGTGGCCGGGGCAGCAGCCTCGATACCGTACGAGTACCAGATGCGGTACGTGTACATGAAGAACGCGGCAGCCGCGATGCACACCATGCCGGCGGCAAGGCCGTCGAGACCGTCCACGAAATTGACCGCGTTGATGGTGATGACGACCAGCGCGACTGTCAACAAGGTGCCCTGCCACTGGGTGAGCGCGACCGTGCCGACCTTCGGGATCGGCAACCATAGGATCGTCAGTCCCTGCATGACCATCGCACCTGCGGCGATCATCTGCCCGCCGAGCTTGATGAGCGCGTCGATCTCGAACTTGTCGTCGAGGACGCCGATGAGCCAGATGAGCGCCGCTCCGGAGAGCAGCGCCCGCGGTTCGTTCGACTTCTCGAAGACCTGGTTCAGGTTGGTCAGATGGTCCGCGACCAGCAGGCCGGCGCACAGACCGAAGAACATCGCGATACCGCCGAGACGCGGAGTGGGCTCCCGGTGCACGTCACGGGCCCTGATCTCCGGCATGGCTCCGGCCACGATCGCGAACTTCCGTACCGGCCCAGTCAGCAGATACGTCACCGCGGCCGTGATGCAGAGCGTCAGCAGGTATTCACGCACGGGCTTCCCCACAGATGTCACTGGTCTGTCAGCAACACACCTTAGCCTCCGTCGCTGCTCGCGAGCCCAACTCATGGTGGAGGCTCGGGCTTCCTGCTCCCGGTACTGACACTCTTCACATCGACCGGCTGAGCTTTCGCGAGCCTGAAGTTCCTGGTCACAAGGGGAGAGTTGACCACGCTGTCCAATGGGCTCCGCAAATCCCGATGCGGTCGCGGCTATTACCGCTCCCGTGGCGACATCGGCCCGCCTCCGCCCCAGGCATCACACCATGCGCACGGAATGTTCTTGACGGTACACGAACAGGCATGTTCTGATCACTCTCTGTCTCTGTCGGAGAACGCCAGTTGCCGGTGTTTCCCGAGCATCAGACAGCAAGGCGCGTCCCGAGACCGAGGCCCACAAGCGATGGCCAGGGACCCGCTGAAGCAGAACACCTATTCCTGGGGGAATGCATGCGTTCCAAGCGAAGGATCAAGGTCGGCAGAGTAGCCGGTGTCCTGATCGCTACGGTGTCCGCGATGGCTCTTGCCTCGTCACCGGCCGTCGCCGAGACCGACGGTCACACAGTCGTCGTTTACAGTGACGACCCCGGCGCCACCAAGGGTGCGAAATCGATTTTCTTCGGCCGCGCCGATCCTGAGGCATTCCAGACGTGCGACACGCAGAGCGATGGGTACCGCTCATACTCCAAGTTCACCTGGGCCGGCGGGCACATAACCCTGGAGGATGCGGACGGTGCCAGCGACTTCTGCGACGACAATCCTCGCCATATAGAGCGGAAGGATCTTCCAAAAGGTACCGAGGTGACGATCGAAACGTGCCTGCTGGACGGTCCTCTCAGCGATGGCAACAAGCCGTTCGACTGTGCCTACGGCTACGGCGACGCCTGACCTCGCTTGATCATTCGCGAGGGGAAGCCACGTACCAGGTGGCTTCCCCTCGCCATGTCCCCTCTCACGGCCCGATGGGACACAAACCCATGGATCACCGGCACCGTCGACCGCGTGATCACCGGTGCGGAGTATCGAAGGCCTGGAGATACTCATGGACGCCGGCTCTCCGGCCTGTTCGGTGAGGAGCCCCGTCCACGCCCGGCATGTTCATGCACGCCTTCACCCAGGGCGCGTGTGCCAAGTGGCATGTGCATATCGGCTCCAAAAGGCAAGCCCGCCTCCGGCCGCTTCCACCGTCAAGACCGAAACTCGGAGTTCATCTCTCACGAGGTCATGACAATCTGCCGCGCAGCCGGCGCTACCTGTCCTCACAACCGGGGGCAAGGGGAGAATCTGCGAGCCATCGCGCACATGGCCGCGCCGCCTGGACACCGAGCACGTACGCCAGGGCCGCCCGTCTGCGACGCCGGAAAAACTCCGCGCCGCCCAGCCGCTACCTGACTAACCGAAACATCACCCATGCGGGTGAACAACCTCCGTTCTAACGATCGCGCGAGCACGCAGAACGCATGATCGGTGGTAGCAGCTGAGTTCGTAATAACCGAGGGGGGACTGGCAAGTGGCGCGCAAGCGGGGAAGACGACAAGGGCTGCGCGTGTTGGTCCCTGTGTTCACGGTCGCCGCTCCGTCGGGGGCTCGGATCCGGGACCGACTGCGGCCGAGCGTCACCGATGAAAGGGTCCTGTGTCTCGCCGGGGAACACCTTGGCTCCTTGCAGCGTGCCGATCTGGCGGAACGTGTGCGTATCGGAAACGTTGCGATGAACGACAGTCAGCGCGCCCGGAGGAAGCGGAAGCTGACGGGGGACTCCTCTTCCAGGTGGGCGGGCGCCATGACCAGGGCGTCGGAGGACCAGTACAGGCTCAGCATGCGCTGCCTGTACGACGAGCGTGCCGGGCTGCGCCGCGCCATCAGCAAGATCACACAGCGACTGGTCGTACCGTGCGGGCAACGCAAGGGCAGGGTACGCGGCTACGCAGACCAGAATGAACGCGTCCAGAAGCAGCGCCGGTTGCAGGTCCTCAAAAGGCGTCTGGCACTGGTGGAGCGGCGCATCGAGCAGGGCCGCCCGGCCATCGTCCTGGGCGGACGCCGACTGCTGCAAGCACGCCATCACCTCGCCGAGGCAGACCTCACCCAGCCCAAGTGGCGGGAGCGCTGGGAGGCCGCTCGCCGGTTTTTGACCGCGGACGGCGAGAGCGGGGCCCGGTACGGCAACTACACCATCACCGTGGATCCCGAGGACGGCAGTGTCACCCTCGTATTGCCGGAGCCCTTGCGGCATTTGGCGAACCTGCCGCGCGGACGCTACCGGCTCGACGGCACGGTTTCCTTCTCACACCGGCGGCAGGAGTGGCTGGACCGGGTCACCGCCCACCGGGCGGTCCGCTACGACATCGTGTCCGAGCCCGTACGCGGCCGCTGGTACCTGGATGCTTCCTGGTCCGTGGAGAAGGTAGTACAGCCCACTCCGGAGCAGATCAGGGCTAGCGGTGAGCGGCTGCTTGCCGTCGACCTCAACGCTGATCACCTCGCCGCCTGCGTGGTTGACTCGCACGGCAACCCGGTCGGTGAGCCGGTCACCGTCCCTCTGGATCTCTCCGGGCCCACCGGAACTCGGGACGGACGTCTTCGCACCGCGATCAGCACCCTCATCGCCCATGCCCAGCAGTACGACTGCGCGGGCTTCGTGATCGAGGACCTGGGCTTCACCGACGCCCGCGCCACGGGTCGGGAGACCATGGGACGCGGTAGACGCGGCAAGGCGTTCCGCCGCACCGTTGCGGGCATCCCGACCGCACGGTTCAGGGAGCGCCTACGTGGTATGGCTCACCACCAGGGTCTGGTGGTGGTCGCCGTGGATCCCGCATACACCTCCCAATGGGGTGGCCAACACTGGCAGCAACCCCTCGATCAGCAGTCGAAGATCAACGTCACGCGGCATCATGCGGCCGCGGTGGCGATCGGACGGCGCGGCCTCGGGCATGGGATCCGGCGTCGGCCAGGTGTGACCGGCAACGACCGGAGGATCGTTGTTCGGAGAGCTGCCGGCCAGACCGGACCCCAGCCCGGGCCGCGCGGGACCACGAGACCGTCCAGGACGACGGGCACGCCCCACATGGGCGCCAAGACCCGGCCGGACCGAAGCGGCAGACTCGTGCGATTCCCCCTTCCTCAAGACCGTTCGGAGGAACACCGGACTGCCGCAGGTCCGGATCCGGGTGATGAGGCCAACACTGGCCCACTCGCCTAGGAACGGTAGCGACGATGGTTGCACCCCCACACGACTCGACAACACGATCTCGACCGCCGCACGCCGAGCAGAGGTGCGATGCTGGACTAAAAGTTCCGACATAGGCGCGAACACTCTGGTGACGGTAAGTTGACCACCCCTTTCAGCCCGGATACGGCTGAAATCTACCGGCCAGCTCGCGCACTTGATCACGCGCCTTCTGACTCTCGACCTCTCCGCGCAGCACTCCCGCGAAGAGTGCGGCGATATACGCCATCTCCTCCTCGCCCATTCCCTGCGTGGTCACGGCCGCCGTACCGAGCCTGAGCCCGCGCGCGTCGCCGTGCGGCAGGGCGCAGCAGTCCAGCACCATCCCGGCCGCGGCGAGCCGACCGCGCGCGGTGCGGCCGTCGACGCCGAGGGGTGCGGGGTCGGCGGTGATGAGATGCGTGTCGGTCCCGCCGGTCGTCACGACCAGGCCCTCCGCCGCGAGCCCGGCCGCGAGAACCCTGGCGTTGGCGACCACCTGATGGGCGTACACGGAGAACGCCGGTGTCGCCGCCTCGCCGAACGCGACCGCCTTCGCGGCGATGGTGTGCATCTGCGCGCCGCCCTGGGTGAAGGGGAAGACGGCCCGGTCGACCCGCTCGGCCAGCTCGCTCCCGCACAGGATCATCCCGCCGCGGGGCCCGCGCAGCACCTTGTGCGTGGTCGCGCAGACGACGTCGGCGTACGGCACCGGACTGGGCGCCGCTCCCCCGGCGACGAGCCCGATCGGATGGGCCGCGTCGGCGATCAGATAGGCCCCCACCTCGTCGGCCACCTCGCGGAAGAGGGCGTAGTCGATGTGCCGGGGGTAGGCGATGGAGCCGCAGACGATCGCCTTGGGCCGATGGTTGCGGGCCAGTGTCCGGACCTGGTCGTAGTCGATGAGCCCGCTCTCGGCGTCGACCCCGTACCCGACGAAGTCGAACCAGCGGCCGGAGAAGTTGGCGGGCGAGCCATGGGTGAGGTGACCGCCGTAGGGCAGGCCGAGAGCGAGGACGGTGTCCCCGGGCCGCAGCAGCGCGGCATACGCGGCCAGCACGGCCGACGACCCCGAATGGGACTGCACATTGGCGTGCTCGGCCCGGAACAGCGCCTTCGCCCGGTCGACGGCGACCCGCTCCGCCACGTCGACGATCTCGCACCCGCCGTGATGCCGGGCCCCGGGATACCCCTCGGCGTACTTGTTCGCGAGCGGCGACCCGAGCGCGGCCAGCACGGCCGGCGAGCAGAAGTTCTCGGCGGCGATCAGCTGCAACGTCGTCGACTGCCGGTCGAGCTCACCGAGCAGGATCTCGGCCAGCTCGGGGTCCTGCCGCCGCAGGACGTCGGCGGTCTGAGGGGCATGGGTGACCGACATGGTGGACTCCGAGCGACGCTGTTTGGGCGGTCAGCCTCCGGGGCGTCCCCTTCGGCTCACTCGCCGTGATGACGTACGACCAATGTAGGCCCGGGACCCGTGGGGTGCTCGGTTGTTACGTCCTCGCGGGTACGCCCGTGAGCGCTGTGACGACCGGATCCAGCGCCTGGTGTATCTCGTCGCCGACCGAGCGGAAGAACCCCAGCGGGGCACCGTACGGGTCGTAGACCTCGTCGGCCTCCAGGGTCGGGGCCAGGAGCCACCCGCGTAGAGCCGCCGCCGCTCGGACCAGGGCACGCGCGCGGACCACCACGCCGTCCTCCAGGGGCGGCAGGGTAGCCGGGTCTATCGCACGGACCAGGCGGGTGAACTCCTTCAGGGTGAAGGTGCGCAGGCCCGCCGAGTGGCCCATGGAGATGACCTGGGCGCGGTGGTCGCGGGTGGCCGTGAGGACGAGGTCGGCCATGATGACGTGCTCGTCGAGGAGCTCCCGGCCGAAGAAGCCGGAGGCGTCCGCGCCGAAGTCGGCCAGCACGGTCTCCGCGTTGGCCTCCATGGGGGCGCCCTCATGACCCCAGGTGCCCGCGCTCTCCACGATCAGCCCGCCGCCCAGGATGCCGAGCCGCTGTTTCACGTAATGCCGGGTCAGCCGCTCGGTGATGGGCGAGCGGCACACGTTGCCGGTGCTGACGTGGAGGATGCGGAAGCTGTCGCGCGGCAGCCCCACGAACGTCGTCGTGATCTCCGCCGCGCTTTCCCCGTTGCCTATGCCACGCCCCGCGTCAGGGGCTGTCAATTGGCCACCTCGAGGTCGGGTACGACCTTCCGCAGCTCGTCGGGCGAGAGGGCGCCCTCGCGCAACAGCACGGGCACGGGGCCCGTGACATCGACGATCGACGACGGGACGTTGCCCGGGGTCGGGCCGCCGTCGAGGTAGACGGAGACGGAGTCGCCGAGCATCTCCTGGGCGGCGTCACAGTCCTCGGGCGCCGGGTGGCCGGTCAGGTTGGCGGAGGAGACGGCCATGGGACCGACCTCCGTCAGGAGCTCGATGGCGACCGGGTGCAGTGGCATGCGCACGGCGACCGTGCCGCGGGTGTCGCCCAGGTCCCACTGGAGGGACGGCTGGTGCTTGGCGACGAGCGTCAGCGCGCCCGGCCAGAAGGCGTCGACCAGCTCCCAGGCCAGCTCGGAGAAGTCGGTGACGAGACCGTGGAGGGTGTTCGGGGACCCGATCAGCACAGGGGTGGGCATGTTGCGGCCCCGGCCCTTGGCGTCGAGCAGGTCGGCGACGGCCTCCGAGGAGAACGCGTCCGCGCCGATGCCGTACACCGTGTCGGTCGGGAGGACCACGAGCTCGCCACGGCGGACGGCGGACGCGGCTTCGCGCAGACCGGTCGTGCGGTCGGTCGCGTCGTTGGTGTCGTATCGCCGAGCCATGTCTAGCGGGCCTCCTCGTACACGTACTGCCTGATGGAAGTCGGGGCGGTGGTCACGGCAGTGCCTTGCGGGCCGTGGCGAACCGGGGGCGCTTGTTGAGGTCCGGGTGGTCGGCCGCGTCGGCCCAGCCCCGCTCCTCGGTGAAGATCCACGGCACCTGGCCGCCCTGGGTGTCGGCGTGCTCGATGACGACGACGCCGCCGGGGCGCAGGAGCCGGTGTGCGGTCCGTTCCAGACCGCGGATGAGATCGAGGCCGTCCTCCCCTGAGAACAGGGCGAGTTCGGGATCGTAGTCCCGCGCCTCGGGAGCGACGTACTCCCACTCCGTGAGCGGAATGTAGGGCGGGTTGGAGATGACGAGGTCGACATGGCCGTCGAGGTCGCGGAAGGCGTCCAGGGCGTTCCCCTGGCGCAGGTCGACCCTGGAGCCCTCGACGTTCTTACGGGTCCACTGGAGCGCTTCCTCGGACAGCTCCACGGCGTGCACGCGGGAGCGCGGGACTTCCTGGGCGAGGGCGAGCGCGATGGCGCCGGAGCCGGTGCACAGGTCGACGATGCGGGGCTCCACGACGTCCATGGCGCGCACGGCGTCTATGGCCCACCCGACCACGGACTCGGTCTCCGGGCGCGGCACGAACACGCCCGGCCCCACCTGGAGTTCGAGATACCGGAAGTAGGCACGCCCGGTGATGTGCTGCAGCGGCTCGCGCTGCTCGCGCCGGGCGATGACCTCCCAGTAGCGGGCGTCGAAGTCCGAGTCCTTCACGGAGTGCAGCTCGCCCCGCTTCACACCGTGCACGAACGCGGCGAGCTCCTCCGCGTCGTTGCGCGGCGAGGGCACGCCGGCGTCGGCCAGCCGCTGGGTGGCCTGTGCCACCTCTGCGAGCAGCAGGTTCACGCATTCCTCCGTGTCGTACTGGGTCGTGCGTATGTGCGCCTTACGCGGCCGCCAGCTTGGCCGCAGAGTCCGCGTCGACGCAGGCCTGGATCACCGCGTCGAGGTCGCCGTCCAGGACCTGGTCCAGGTTGTACGACTTGAAGCCGACGCGGTGGTCCGAGATGCGATTCTCCGGGAAGTTGTACGTACGGATCTTCTCGGAGCGGTCGACGGTGCGGACCTGGCTGCGGCGGGCGTCGGCGGCTTCCTTCTCCGCCTCCTCCTGTGCCGCGGCAAGCAGCCTGGAGCGCAGGATACGCAGTGCCTGCTCCTTGTTCTGCAGCTGGCTCTTCTCGTTCTGGCAGGAGGCGACGACTCCGGTCGGGATGTGCGTGATGCGCACCGCGGAGTCGGTGGTGTTGACGGACTGGCCGCCGGGCCCGGAGGAGCGGTAGACGTCGATGCGGAGGTCGTTCGGGTTGATCTCGACGTCGACCTCCTCCGCCTCGGGCGTGACGAGTACACCGGCGGCCGACGTGTGGATACGGCCCTGGGACTCGGTCGCCGGCACGCGCTGCACGCGGTGCACCCCGCCCTCGTACTTCAGCCGCGCCCAGACGCCCTGCCCGGGCTCGGTCGCGCCCTGGCCGCCCTTGGTCTTCACGGCGACCTGGACGTCCTTGTAGCCGCCCAGCTCGGACTCGGTGGAGTCGATGATCTCGGTCTTCCAGCCGACGCGCTCGGCGTAGCGGAGGTACATGCGCAGCAGGTCGCCCGCGAACAGCGCGGACTCGTCGCCGCCGGCGCCGGCCTTGATCTCGAGGATCACGTCCTTGTCGTCGGACGGGTCCCGGGGCACGAGCAGCAGGCGCAGCTTCTCGGTGAGCTCCTCGCGCTGCTTCTCCAGCTCCTTGACCTCGGCCGCGAAGTCCGGGTCGTCGGCGGCGAGTTCCTTCGCCGTGCCGATGTCGTCGCCGGTCTGCTTCCAGGAGCGGTACGTGGCGACGATCGGGGTGAGCTCGGCGTAGCGCTTGTTCAGCTTGCGCGCGTTGGCCTGGTCGGCGTGGACCGACGGGTCGGCGAGCTTCGTCTCCAGGTCGGCGTGCTCGGTGAGCAGTTCCTCGACGGCCTCGAACATCTTGGGCTCCTGTATGCGTACGGGGATGAAGTGCGGGCGACCAAAAACGCCGGTCCCGGCGCGCCTGTTTCAGGGCGCGGCCGTGGACCGGCGAATGGGAGCTCGCTACTTCTTGGAGCCGGCTGCAGCCTTGCCGAAGCGGGCCTCGAAGCGGGCCACACGGCCACCGGTGTCGAGGATCTTCTGCTTGCCCGTGTAGAACGGGTGGCACTCGGAGCAGACCTCGGCACGGATGGTGCCGCTCTCGATCGTGCTACGGGTGGTGAACGACGCGCCACAGGTGCAGCTGACCTGCGTCTCGACGTACTCGGGGTGGATGTCGCGCTTCAAGGTGTCTCCTAGTTTCGGGAGGGCGCCGGGTCGCCTACGCGGGATACGGGGGCGTGAACCGGAGCCGACTTACCAGTCTGCCAGGACTGGGGCCATCCCCCAAAACCGGGGGTTGCCGTGATCTATTCCCTGGGGGGCGGGGGTGGTTTCGCCCGACGCCTACGACGCCGTCACCACGCCCTTGGCCTCGCCCGTCGCCGTGCCCTGCGTGGCCGTCCTCGGGATCGCCTGGTCGTTCTTCAGGGCCGTCCACACCTGCTCGGCCTTGGCCTTCTTCACGATCACCCGGTTCGGGTTGGCCGGGTCATACTCGACCGGCATGGTGATCATGTGCATGTGGGAGGAGCTGATGCCCTTCAGGCCGCCGGCGAAGGAGGCCAGGGAGCCGATGGAGCCGAGGTCGGAGTCGGCCGTGACGGACTTGGTGGCGGTGTCGGCGAGGTTGTAGAGCTTCTCCGGGCTGGTGAAGATGCCGACGTGCTTGACCTGGTCGACCAGGGCCTTGATGAAGGCCTGCTGGAGCTGGATGCGGCCGAGGTCGGAGCCGTCGCCGACGCCGTGGCGGGTGCGGACCAGGCCGAGGGCCTGCTGACCGTTGAGCGTGTGGGTGCCGGCCTTGAGGTTCAGGTGGCTCTGCTTGTCGCTGATGTTCTTGGTCGTGGTGACCGGAACACCGCCGAGTTCGTTGATGAGCTTCTCGAAGCCGGCGAAGTCGACCTCGAGGTAGTGGTCCACGCGCAGACCGGTGAGGGACTCGACGGTCTTCACCGCGCAGGCCGCGCCGCCCGTGGTGTACGCGCTGTTGAACATCACGCCGGACGCCGCGTCGTGCGTGGTGCCCTTGGTGTCGGTGCACTCGGGGCGGTCGATGAGGGTGTCACGCGGGATGGAGACCACGCTTGCCTTCTTGTGACCCTTGTAGACGTGGACGATCATCGCCGTGTCGGAGCGGGCGCTGCCGTCGTCCGTGCCGCCGCCCAGCTTCTTGTTCGAGCCGGAGCGGGAGTCCGAGCCGAGGACCAGGATGTTCTCGGAGCCGTTGTCGACCTTCTTCGGCCGGTCCGTGCCGAGGGCGCTGTTGATGTCGACGTTCTTGATGTTGCCGTTGAGCTTGAAGTACAGGTAACCGGCGCCGGTACCACCCAGCACGACGATGCCCGCGGCCGTCCAGGCCGCGATCAGCAGGCCCTTGCGACGCCCGCTGCGGGGCTTGCGGCGGCGGCCCTTGCCGCGGCCCTGCGAACCGTTCGTGCCGTTCTCGCCCGGTATGCCGGGCTCCGGCGTGCTCTCGGCGGACATATGCTCCTCGAATCTCGTCCGGTCGGTTACCCCCTGCTTTCAGGGACAGGCCTGAATCGATGCGGCTGATACCGCACCATCGTCGCTCCGTCGGGTCAGACGGGGAAACTCGGGAAAGGGTTGCACAACGCACTGTGCCCAACCCGTGGAGGATTGGGCACAGAACGTGATGATGTAAACGGTTCAGACCCGGCTCACCTGCGATGTCAGCCGAAGATGTCGTACTGCTGGAAACCGGTACCGACCGAGATTCTTGTGGCAAAGATCTCGCTCGTGGCCTGACCGGTGCCCTTGTACAGGTACAGGGTCCCTCCGGACGTACGGGCCAGGAAGTCGGCCTTGCCGTCGCCGTTGACGTCCCCGATCGCGTCGAAGGCGTTGTATCCGGTCCAGGCGCTGCGCACCTTGATACGGGCCGAGAAGGCGCCCGTGCCGGACTTGCCGGTGCCCTTGTACAGGTACAGGTCGCCGGTGCTCTTGTTGCGGGCGAGCAGGTCGGCCTTGCCGTCGCCGGTGAAGTCGCCCTTGCCGCGCACCATGTTGTACTGGTTCCAGCCGGTGCCGACCTCCACGCGTGAGGCGAAGGTGCCGTTGCCCTTGCCGGGGTAGATCCACAGGGTCCCGCCGGAGTCGACCGACAGCAGGTCGGGCAGGTAGTCGCCGGTGACATCGCCCGGCGCGATGATCCGGGTCCGGGTCGTCCAGCCGCTGAAGATCTTCGTCTGGGACCAGGAGTCGCTGGACGGCACGTAGTGCAGCCAGTACACGTCACCGCTGGAGCTCTGGCGCAGCACGAGGTCTTGGTAGCCGTCCCGGTTCAGGTCGGTCTGCAGGACGAGGTTGACGCCGGAGTACGACCCCAGGGAGACCCGCGCCGCGAACGACGTGCCCTTGGAGTCCTTCTCGAACGCCTCCTTGCTGGAGGAGCTGCGCACGAACAGGTCGGCCTTGCCGTCCGTGTAGCTGAGGTTGGTGTCGTCGACGTTCGCGTAGGCGGCACCGATGTAGGTGCTGACCTTCGAGAAGACGCTGTAGTAGCCCTTGTCGACGCAGTCCTGGACGCCCCACGAAACGACGCCCACGATACGGTTGCCCACGACCAGCGGCCCACCCGAGTCACCGTTGCAGGCGGCCTTGGTCCCGGTGTCGCTGCCGCTCTGCACGCCGGCGCAGATCATGTGGCCCTTGACGTACTCGGAGCCGTACACGCCGGTGCAGGTGGTGTCGGTGTGGATCGTCAACGAGGCCGACTTCAGGGTGTCGGAGATGTCGTCGCTGCTGGAGCTGGTGCGCCCCCAGCCGTAGACCGTGGCGCTGGTGCCGCCGGCGTACGAGGTGGTGTCCCCGGACGTCGTCATGCGCAGCGGGGTCGCCTTGACGGGCGCGGCGAGGGTGAGGACGGCGATGTCGTTGTTGATGGTCGTCGGACTGTACGACGGGTGGTTCCACTGCCGCAGCGGCAGCGAGACCGTGCCGCCGTGCAGGTCGGTGTTGCCCGAACTGTCCGTCGTCGGCAGCTGGTTGGTGCCGGTCAGGACGGCGCCGTACGACTTCCAGTCGTAGCTGTTGCCGTTCTCGTCCTTGACGCAGTGCGCGGCGGTGAGGATCTTCGTCGGCGAGACGACCGTGCCGCCGCAGAAGAAGCCGATGTCGTCGCTGGTGTCGCTGCTGGTGCCGTTGTCGTCGTAGTACCAGAGCTGCGCCATCCAGGGCGCCGAGGTGATGGCGGTGTCGGTGCCGCCGATGACGTACGGGCTCACGGTCGAGCCGGAGGAGCTGGTGGTGCTCGCGCTGAGCGTCGACTTCTTCGCCGTCGTCTCCCCCGCGGTGCCGTCGGTGGCGAGCGCCCCGGCGATCCGCTGGGTCAGCTCGGCGGTCGACACGGAACGGGTGGCGGGCTTGGTGCTCGGCGTGGGCACGGAGGACGCGGCGCTGGCCGAGGAGGACAGCACCGCGGCGGCGACGGCCGCGGCGATGCCGGCGGCACCGATGGGCAGGACGAGACGCATCCGGCGTCTGTGCCGACCGCTGCCGGACATGGGTGTGGACAAGGGTGTTCCCCCCGGGGACACAGGTGATGGGAGAGGCGCGTGCGCGCGCCTGTTCCTATCAGCGCCAAAAGGGCGCCCTCCGTCACTCATGTGACGGAGGGCGCCCTTTGTGAAGACTGTGACTCAGTCGCCGTT
>Ga0075367_10000319_pt1 | contig 16995 bp, 17 predicted proteins | sample EndMethybrTD3032_FD_71399 | JGI IMG/M metagenome (GOLD analysis project Ga0075367, IMG submission 71399) | Populus endosphere microbial communities from Tennessee, USA - Endosphere MetaG P. TD hybrid TD303-2 | ecosystem: Host-associated > Plants > Roots > Endosphere | place: USA: Tennessee... | reverse complement strand
CGCCGTGCCGACGGCCTCGCGGCTCGTGGTCGATGACGACGCCACCTAACGGGCCCCTTCTGGCGGGCTTCACCGAACAGCTGCCGTTCAGTCTCGACCCATTCCAGCGGACCGCTTGCGAGGCGCTGGAAAACGGCCACGGCGTACTGGTATGCGCGCCGACGGGTGCGGGTAAGACCGTGGTCGGGGAGTTCGCCGTCCACCTGGCGCTGGCGGCAGGCCGGAAGTGCTTCTACACCACGCCCATCAAGGCGCTGAGCAACCAGAAGCACAACGATCTGGCACGCCGTTACGGTCCGGAGAAGATCGGCCTGCTGACCGGCGACCAGTCGATCAACGGCGGCGCCGACATCGTGGTGATGACCACCGAAGTGCTTCGGAACATGCTGTACGCGAATTCTCCTGCACTACATGGACTTTCCCACGTCGTGATGGACGAGGTGCACTTCCTAGCCGACCGGATGCGCGGCGCGGTCTGGGAAGAAGTGATCCTGCATCTACCGGACGACGTACTGCTGGTGAGCCTGTCGGCGACGGTGAGCAACGCCGAAGAGTTCGGCGGCTGGATCCAGACCGTTCGCGGCGACACCACCGTCGTGGTCGACGAACACCGACCCGTCCCGCTCTGGCAGCACGTCATGGTGGGCAAGCGGGTGTTCGACCTGTTCGACTACCGCGCGACGGGCGCGAAGAAATCCGGACGCGAACTGCTTGTCGATCCAGAGCTGTTGCGCCACATCTCACATCGCCTCGAGGCTGACCGTCTCGCCGACTGGCAGCCGCGTGGCCGCGGCCGCAATCGGGATCGACCGAGCATCTACCGAGGACCGAGTCGGCCCGACGTGATCGGCACCCTGGAGCGGGAGAGTCTGCTTCCCGCGATCACGTTCATCTTCTCGCGCGCCGGCTGCGACGCCGCCGTCAAGCAGTGTCTGCGTTCGTCGCTGCGGCTCACCACCAACTCCGAACGCGCCCGCATCGCCGAGGTGATTGATCGACGGTGCGCCGATCTGCCCGAAGCCGACCTGATCATCCTCGACTACCACGAATGGCGCGAGGGACTGCTGCGCGGCCTGGCCGCCCACCATGCCGGCATGTTGCCGGTGTTCCGTCACACCGTGGAGGAACTGTTCGTGGCAGGGTTGGTGAAGGCCGTCTTCGCCACGGAGACACTGGCTTTGGGAATTAATATGCCAGCGAGGACGGTGGTGCTCGAACGCCTGGTGAAGTTCAACGGCGAACAGCACATGCCGTTGACCCCGGGGGAGTACACGCAGCTGACCGGCCGGGCCGGACGCCGCGGGATCGACGTGGAGGGCCACGCCGTGGTGCTGTGGACTCCCGATGTCGATCCGGCCGAGGTCGCCGGCCTCGCGTCCACCCGAACCTTCCCGCTGCGCAGTTCCTTCGCGCCGTCGTACAACATGACCATCAACCTCGTGCACCAGATGGGTCCCGCTCAGGCGCACAAACTGTTGGAGAGTTCATTCGCGCAGTACCAGGCGGATCGGTCGGTCGTCGGGTTGGTGCGCGGCATCGAGCGCGGCGAGAAGATGCTCGAGGAAATCGCTGCCGAACTGGCCGACGGCGAGCTGTCAAATGGAGACAGGGCCGACGCTCCGATTCTGGATTACGTGCGGCTGCGACAACAGATCTCCGAACGTGAGCGCGCCCAGTCCAGAGCGTCACGGCTGCAACGGCGCAGGGCCGCCAACGATGCACTCGACTCGCTGCGCCGCGGTGACATCATCACCATCACCCAGGGCAGGCGCGGGGGCCTGGCCGTGGTCTTGGAACCGTCGCGCGACAGCGAAGATCCGCGACCGCTGGTGTTGACCGAACACCGCTGGGCCGGTCGGATCTCGTCCGCGGACTATTCGGGGGCATCCGCGCCGCTGGGTTCCATGTCGCTGCCAAAGCGGGTCGAGCACCGCAACCCGCGCGCGCGTCGCGACCTCGCGTCCGCGCTGCGGTCGGCGGCCGCCGGCCTCGACGTCCCGTCGGGCAAGCGCAAACGCAGCGGTGAGCCCGTCGAGCGCGACGTCGACCCCGAATTGGCGTCCCTGCGAGAGCAGATCCGCCGGCATCCGGCACACCAGTTGCCCGACCGCGAGGAGAAGGCACGGCTCGCCGAGCGGTATCTGCGGGTCGAACGTGACAACGAACAGATCCGGCAGAAGGTCGCCGCGGCGACGAATTCGCTGGCGCGCACCTTTGACGAAATCGTGGCGCTGCTGACCGAACGCGGGTTCATCGAGGCCGGCGCTGGTGGCGATGACCCCAAGGTCACCGACGACGGTCGTCTACTGGCCCGGATCTACAGCGAGAGCGACCTGCTGGTCGCCGAATCCCTGCGCAGCGGCATCTGGGAGGGCCTGGACGCCGCGGAGTTGGCCGGGGTGCTGTCGGCGGTGCTGTACGAGTCACGGGGCGACACACCGACCGCCCCGGGCAGCGTCGACACCCCGACCGGCAATCTGCGGCGTGCGCTGAATCAGACCCGCAGGCTCTGGGCGGAGTTGCGCGCCGACGAACAGCGGCATCGCATCAGTCACAGCCGTGAGCCGGACGAAGGCTTCGTGGCGGCCATCCACCGCTGGGCCTCCACCGGTGACCTCACCAGAGCGCTGGCCGCGTCGGACACCGGCGGAACCGGGTCCCCGCTGTCGGCAGGAGATTTCGTACGCTGGTGCCGCCAAGTTCTGGACCTGCTCGACCAAGTGCGCAACGCAGCGCCCGCCCCAGCGCTACGGACCGCCGCGAAACGCGCGATCAACGACGTTCGGCGCGGCGTCGTAGCTGTTGATGCAGGGTAGGGTGTGCGCAGGCACGACACACCGGTGTATTCGCGGCTCGGCCGTGGTTGATCAAGGAGTGAGATGAGCGGACCGCAGGGATCTGACCCGACGCAGCATTGGACCGGCGGCCAGCAGCCGGACCAGCCGGCGGAGCAGCCGGCGGGCGATCCGACCAATCAGTGGCAACAACAGCCGGCGGCCAGCGAGCCGACCACCGCCGCGCCGCAGTGGTCGCCACCCGCCTATGACCCGTCACAGCAGCAGCAGCCACCGGCCTACGACCCGTCACAGCCGCAAGCTGGTGCCTACGATCCGTCGCAGCAGCAGCATTACGGCCAGTACCCGCAGCAGCCGGCCTATCAGGCGCCGCAGGAGTACCAGCAGCCCACGGAATACGGCCAGCAGGCCTACCCGCAGCAGGGTCAGTACGGGCAGCCCACCGGTTACGACCAGGCCCAGTACGCGACGCAGTACGGTCAGCAGCCCGGCCAGCCCGGCCAGTATGGTCAGCAGCCCGGTCAGTACGGCCAACCCGGACAGTACGGTCAGTACGGCCAACCCGGTCAGTACGGCCAGCCCGGCACAGAAGAGGGCTCGAAGCGCTCACTAGCGGTTATCGGCGGTGTGGTCGGCCTGCTCGCGGCGGTCATCGTGGCTGTGGTGCTCGTGCTGGGCTTCTGGAAGCCCGGCTTTTTCGTCACCACCAAGCTCGATATCGATGCGGCGCAGACCGGTGTACAGCGGGTGCTGACCGATGAGGCCAACGGCTACGGCGCCAAGAACGTCTCGAACGTCAAGTGCAATGACGGTCAGAACCCGACGGTGACGAAGGGCGGCACCTTCGACTGCGAGGTCAGCATCGACGGCACCAAGCGTCAGGTGACGGTGACGTTCCAGGACGACGACGGCACTTACGAGGTCGGCCGCCCCAAGTAGCTATCGGTTCGGCAACTCGTCGAGCGCCTTCTGCAGACGGGCGATCGATGACGTGACGCCGTACTGCTCGGCGAGTTTGACGACCTTGCGCGGGTGTTCGGCGGCCAGCGGCAGGGCGTCGGACGCCGTCGACCAGTCCAGTGTGGCGTCGGGGGCCAGGTTGCTGGCCACCCGCACGACTGGCCCGGCCTTCTCGATGTAGTCGGTGGCGTTCAGCAGTTTCGTCCGATATGCCTTGGACATCTTGGACTTTGGGTCGTGCGCGGCGGCCAGAATGTTCTCCAGCGAGCCGTGCTGCGCCAGTAGCGTCGCCGCCGTCTTGTCCCCGACACCCGGTATCCCGGGCAGGCCGTCGGATGGGTCGCCGCGCATCATCGCGAGTTCGGCGTACGCGGCACCGGCCCGCTCGACCGGCACCTTGTAGGTCTCGGCCACCTCTTCCGGACCCCACTTGGTCGCCTTCGCCAGACCGCGACCGAGATAGAGCACCCGCACGGGCACGGGCTCGTCGCGCACGAGCTGCAACAGATCGCGGTCACCGCTGACGACGACCACTGGGTCGCGTCGCTCATGAATGGCCAGCGTGCCAAGGATGTCGTCGGCCTCGCATTCCGGTGCACCCGCTGTCGCGATGCCGAACGCGTCAAGGATCTCCATGATCATGTCGACCTGCGGTGTCAGATCATCGGGCACTTCTTCGACGTCTGGCTCGTCGCCGGGGTGCTCTTCGACCACCCGGTGCGCCTTGTACGACGGGATCAGGTCGACTCGCCACTGCGGCCGCCAGTCGTCGTCACGGCACACCACCAGTCGGCTCGGTCGCTCACGCGTGATGACCGTCGAGACAGCGTCCAGGAAGCCGCGGAGCGCGTTGACCGGCCGGCCGTCGGGCGCCGTGATCGACGAAGGCACACCGAAGTACGAGCGAAACCACATGCTGGCGCCGTCGAGAAGTACCAGAGATCCGGACACGGTTTCTGACAGTAGCGTGAGGTATGACCTTCGCCGTCGACCGAATCGACCATGTGGTGCTCAACTGCCGAAACGTCGAGCAGACCGTGGACTGGTATGTGCGGGTGCTTGGCATGACGCGCGAGGTGTTCGACGAGGGCCGGATCGCGCTGGTGTTCGGCAATCAGAAGATCAACGTGCGGCCGACCGGGGCGCCGAACTGGGCGACCGGTGCCGTCGACGCGCCCGGCTCGCTGGACCTGTGCTTCATCGCCGACATGAGCCCCGAGGATGTCGGCGCGCACCTGCGGGCGTGTGGTGTGCAGATCACCGAGGGACCCGTCGCGAAGACCGGCGCGCGGGGCCCGATGACGTCGCATTACTGCCGAGATCCGGACGGCAACCTGATCGAGGTCGCCAGCTATCGCGACGCCCGATTAGCCTGAAAACCATGGCCGTCAGCAACACTGCCCGATTCGACACCGACGTTTACGCACAACGCCTGCGGGTGGCCGCCGCCGCGGCGGCCGATGCCGGCCTGGCCGGCCTGGTCATCACCCCGGGCTATGACCTGCGCTACCTCGTGGGCTCCCGGGCACAGACGTTCGAGCGGCTGACCGCGCTTGTGCTGCCGGCGTCGGGCGAGCCCACAGTCGTGGTGCCGCGACTGGAGCTGGCGTCGCTGAAGGAGTCGGCGATCACCGAACTCCCTGTGGCCGTGCGGGACTGGGTCGACGGCGACGATCCGTACCGGTTGGTGGCCGACGCATTCGGTGGCGCCCCCGCTGCCGTCGCAGTCACCGATGCCATGCCCGCGCTGCACCTGCTTCCGCTGGCCGACGTGCTCGGCGTGGTGCCCGTCCTGGCCACCGATGTGTTGCGCCGCCTGCGAATGATCAAGGACGCCGCCGAGGTCGACGCACTGCGCAAGGCGGGCGCGGCGATCGATCGCGTGCACGCCCGCGTTCCCGAGTTTCTGGTGCCTGGCCGCACCGAGGCCGACGTAGCCGCCGATATCGCGAAAGCCATTGTCGCCGAGGGCCATTCGGAGGTCGCCTTCATCATCGTCGGCTCGGGGCCGCATGGTGCCGACCCGCACCACGAATGCTCCGACCGCGAGTTGCGGGCCGGCGACATTGTTGTCGTCGACATCGGCGGCCCATACGAACCCGGTTACAACTCCGACTCCACCCGGACCTACAGCATCGGCGAGCCCGATCCCGAGGTCGCGCGGCGCTACGCCGTGCTGCAGCGCGCCCAGCAGGCTGCGGTCGAAGCCGTGCGGCCGGGCATCACCGCCGAACAGGTCGACGCCGCCGCCCGCGATCTACTGGCTGCCGAAGGACTCGCCGACGCCTTCGTGCACCGAACCGGTCACGGCATCGGGTTGTCTGTGCACGAGGAGCCCTACATCGTCGCGGGCAACGACCTGCCGCTCGAGGAAGGGATGGCGTTCTCCGTCGAGCCCGGCATCTATTTTCCTGGCCAGTGGGGTGCGCGGATCGAGGACATCGTGATCGTGACCGCCGACGGCGCACAGTCGGTCAACAACCGCCCACACGATTTGGTCGTGGTGCCGGCGGGGCCGGCCGCCGCAGGCTAGTCCGGGGAACGGTCCAGCAGGTCCGAGGAGCCAAGAACCCGCTCGACGCGAACCTCGATCACGACGCGCTTGGGGTTGGGCCGCGGGGTGCGGTACCGCTGCGCGTACCGCAGTTCGGCGTCACGCACGGCGTTCGCGTCCCCGTTGACCGTCGTCTTACCTTCCAGCGACAGCCACCGTGCCCCGTCGACCTGGCTGAGCACCGCGACGCCCTGATTTTCGGCGTTCACGGCCTTCTGCGAGCCGCCCGAGGTGATGACCCTGGCGATATGAGTCTTGGGATCGAAGGTGAAACCCACAGCCACCACGTGCGGCGAATTGTCCGAGCGCAGCGTGGTCAGCATGGCCAGATGCCGTTCGGTGAGAAACGCGATCGCGTCGTTGGTGAGTCGGGTTGTTGCCTTCGCCATCAGGGCCCAACTTAGCGCAGGCGATAATCGCAGCCATGAATGACACGGCGGACACCGAGTTGGTCGTGATCTTCGGCGGACGCAGCGAGATCGGACTGGAGGTGGCGAAGCGGTTGGCGCCCGGCGCGACCGTGCTGCTGGTGGCACGCCGCTGCGGCGATCTCGACCACGAGGTCGCGGCCGTGCGGGCAGCAGGCGCCGCCGCGGTGGCGGTGCGCGAATTCAATGCCGACGCGCTGGAGTCACATCGCCCGCTCGTCGACGGCATCATCGACGACTTCGGGCAGATCGGTACCGCGGTGCTCGCCTTCGGCATTCTCGGCGACCAGGCCCTCGCAGAACACGACCCTGCGCACACCGCGGCGGTTCTGCACACCGACTTCGTCGCCCAGGCCAGCCTGCTGACGGTGCTGGCGACCACGATGCGAACCACCGGCTCGGGGCGCATCGTGGTGTTCACGTCGATCGCGGGTGCCCGCGTGCGCCGGGCCAATTACGTCTATGGATCCGCCAAGGCGGGGCTTGAAGGCTTCTGCAACGGGCTCGCCGATGCGCTGCACGGATCCGGGGTGCGCCTGTTGGTGGTGCGGCCCGGGTTCGTGATCGGGCGGATGACCGAGGGCATGAAGCCCGCGCCGTTGTCCAGTACACCTGCCCAGGTGGCCACCGCAGCCGCTCGGGCACTGCGCAGAGGCCGCAGCTCGGTGTGGGTGCCTGCGCCGATGGCGCTGCTGGCGCTCGCGTTCCGAATGACGCCGCGGCCCGTTTGGCGGAGGATGCCCAGGTGATCATCGTTGTCGGGATCGGCGCGGACGGCATGTCGGGACTGCCGAAGGTATCGCGGTCCGAATTAGTCCGGGCCACAGTCGTTTACGGATCGCAGCGTCAGCTCGATCTGCTCGACGGCAGCGTCACCGCCGTGCGACGGGCATGGCCGACGCCGATGCTGCCCGCACTCCGCACAATCCTCGACGGGGCTGACGGCGATGTGCACGTGGTGGCCAGTGGCGATCCGCTGATGCACGGCGTCGGCAGTTCGCTCATCCGGTTGTACGGCGCCGAGAACGTGGTCGTGCTGCCGCACGTGTCGTCGGTGACGCTGGCGTGTTCGCGGGTCGGCTGGGCGGTACAGGACACCGAGATCATCAGCCTCGTCTCCCGCCAACCGCACACCGCGGTGCGCCGGGGCGGGCAGGCCGTGGTGTTGTCCGAGGACGCGACCACCCCGGCGACGCTGGCGCGCTTGCTCACCGAAACCGGGCGCGGCGACTCAGAGATCACGGTGCTCGAGCAACTCGGCGGACCTGCGGAGCGACGCCGCTCGGCCACCGCACGCGAGTGGGCGGCCCGCCCACCGGGTGATGTCGACAACCTCAACGTGATCGCCGTGCGCTATCTGCCCGACGAGCGTCGTTTCGCGATCATGCCCGACGAGGCGTACGCGAACGACGGACAGATCACGAAACAGCCGGTACGCGCGTTGACGCTGACTGCGCTCGCACCGAGGCCGGGCGAGCTGCTGTGGGACGTCGGATCCGGGTCGGGCAGCATCGCGATCGAGTGGTGCCGCAGCGGACCCGGATGCCACGCGATCGCATTCGAACGCGACGAAGAGCGACGTAAACGCATCACCGAGAACGCGGTCGCGTTCGGCGCGCGCATCGACGTGACCTTCGACGCGCCGGAAACATTCACGTTCGTGCCCCCACCCGCTGCGATCTTCATCGGCGGCGGATTGACGCAGCCGGGCTTGCTCGAGGCCTGCTACGACCGGCTACCGGTCGGCGGACGTCTGGTCGCCAATGCCGTCACCGTCGAGTCGGAAGCCGTTCTTGCCCAGTGGTATTCGCGATGCGGTGGCGAGCTTCGCCGCTTCGAGTATCAAAGCGGCGAGCCACTCGGCGGTTTCACCGGCTGGCGTCCTGCGATGCCGGTGACGCAATGGTCGGTGACCAAGCGATGACCGTCCACTTCATCGGAGCCGGACCCGGCGCGGCCGATCTCATCACCGTGCGTGGGCAACGGCTGCTGAGTCGCTGTGCGGTGTGCCTGTATGCCGGCTCGATCATGCCCGAGGACCTGCTCGCACTGTGTCCGCCCGATGCACGGGTGATCGACACCGGCCCCCTGACATTGGACGCAATCATCACCGAGATCGCCGACGCGCACGCCGCGGGCAAGGATGTCGCGCGCCTGCATTCCGGGGACCCGTCGATCTACAGCGCGGTCGCCGAACAATGCCGACGCCTCGAAGCGCTCGGCATCGACTATGAAATCGTGCCGGGCGTACCGGCCTTCGCGGCGGCCGCGGCAGTCCTCGGACGCGAGCTCACCGTCCCCGGGGTCGCGCAGACCGTCACGCTGACCCGCGTGGCGACGCTGTCGACGGCTATGCCGCCAGGGGAGGACCTGGCGACGCTGTCGGCCGCGGGTGGCACGTTGGTGCTCCATCTGGCCGCCGCGCAGATCGATGCGATCGTGCCGCAACTGCTGGCCGGCGGATACCGGCCTGAAACGCCCTGTGCCGTCGTGGCGTTCGCGAGCTGGCCGCAGCAGCAGGTGCTGCGCTGCACGCTCACCGAGCTGGCCGAGCAGATGCACGCCGCGGAGATCACCCGAACCGCGGTCATCTTCGTCGGCGACGTGCTCGCCGCTGAGGGTTTCACGGACAGCTACCTCTACTCCGCGGGACGTACCCGAGGGGACCGTCATTGATGCGGATCCTGTTGCTGGGCGGCACCTCTGAGGCGCGGGCGCTGGCCGCACAGCTGCACCCCGACGTCGAGGTGATCAGTTCATTGGCCGGCCGGGTGCCCGACCCGGCGCTGCCGGTGGGTCAGGTGCGGATCGGCGGCTTCGGCGGTGCCGACGGGCTGCGTGACTGGTTGCGCGAAACCGCCGTCGACGCGGTCATCGACGCCACCCACCCGTTCGCGGCCACCATCACGGCCAACGCCGCGGCGGTCTGCGCGAAGCTCGGGGTTCCGCATCTGGTGCTGGTCAGGCCCGCTTGGCAGTCAGGTGATGCCATCGTGGTGGCGTCCGATGTCCAGGCCGCAAAAGTGGTTGCCGAACAAGGATTCTCGCGGGTGTTCCTGACGACGGGGCGCACTGGAACCGCCGCGTTCAAAGGTGCCGGCGCCTGGTTCCTGATCCGCGCGGTGACGGAACCAGATGCCGACACCATGCCTGTGCATCACCAGATCCTCTTGTCGCGTGGCCCCTACCGCTATGAGGGTGAGTTGGAGTTGTTGCGCGAACACCGCATCGACGCGCTGGTGACCAAGAACAGCGGCGGCGCGATGACCCGTCCCAAGCTCGATGCCGCGGCCGCGCTGAGCATCCCGGTCATCATGGTCGACCGCCCGGCCCTGCCGCCGGGGGTCCGAACCGTGAACACCGTCGACGAGGCGGTCGCGTGGGTCAGGGCGTCTCGTAAGAGTTGATCAGTTCGAGCGTGTCCAGGTCGCGGATGGCCTGGCAGCCCCGGCTGAGCATGGCCAGCATCATGTCGTCACCGCGGTCGGTGGTAGACGCGAAGGCGGTACCGAGGGCGACCAGCAACGGCACCTGCACCGCGCCGAGACGGTAATCGCGCCAACAGGTGTCGACGTCGTAATCCGTGATGCCGTACGCCGTCAACGCCCGATGGTAGGTCTCGACCAGGCCACGCTCGATCTCGGCGCGCAGGCCGGGTTCCAGGCTGGTCCCGGTGAAGTACGCGAGGTCGCGCCCGGGCAGGCCGATTCCGACGGTCTGCCAATCGACGACGGTGATGCGGGTCCGGTCCGGATCGAACAGCATGTTGTCGAGCCGGTAGTCACCGTGCATCAGCGCGAAGCGTTTCGGCTCGGCTCGCAGCCAGGCGGTGACGGAAGCCATTGAGTCGACAAGGGTTTCCTGATCCTCAGGGCTGATGCGCGCGCCGAGCCTGTCGATCACGATGTCGGCCGCCATCTTCGAGATGTCGCCCAGGCCCTTGGCGGCCTCGTCGTCACCGGGCTTGGGCATCACGATGGCCGCCAGGTCCATCCATTCCGGATCGCACCAACTGGGGCCGTGCAGACCCGCGAGAGCTTCCACCGCAAGCTTGGCCTCGTGTTCGGTGCAGCCGGCGATCTGATCGCCCTGCACCGCGGGCGCCATATCGCCGAGCAGCAGCACGACGTCGGCGCCATCCTCGGAGATCTCGCTGTGGAAGCTCTGGGGGACCGGGATGCGCATCCGGTCGGCGATCCGCGAGTAGAACTCGACCTCCGACCGGTAGCCGAGCGCCACGCGTTCGCGCACCGCGTCGTCCTGTGCGGAAAGCTTGACCGCGAACGAGTTCGGGAGATCCGCCCGAGGCGTGGCATACGTCGCCGACACCCGATACGTCGCGCCGGTCTGGCCGGTACCGATCGCGGTGACGTCGACGTCGCGCACATCGGTGCCCAGCACCGACCCCAGCCAAGCCGCCGTTACATCTTCGGGTCCGTGTGGAATGCCCATGATCGTCAGATCCTAGGTGGGGTAGCGCCGGGGCGTGAAGACGGTGTCCCTGTCGTCGCTCAGGTACCACTGCGTCTGGGACGAGCCGACGATCAGCAGGGTGCGCATGTCGACGTCGGCCGGATCGAGATCGGCCAACCGCACGACCCGCACCTCTTCTGCCGGGCCCGAGACGTCGCGGCCGATCACCACCGGGGTTCCGGGGTCGCGATGGTCGAGCAGCAGATCGCGCATCGCACCGACCTGCCAGGTTCTGCTCTTGGATGCGGGGTTGTAGATGGCGAGCACCAGGTCGGCCGTCGCGGCGGCGGTCACTCGCGCCGCGATCACATCCCACGGCTTGAGCCGGTCGGACAGCGAGATGACGGCGTAGTCGTGTCCGAGCGGCGCCCCGACGCGGCTGGCGACAGCCTGTGCGGCCGTCATCGCCGGGATGACTCGCACCGACACCGCGGGCCACTGCTTGGCCTCCTCGAGCACCGCTGTCGCCATCGCGAAAACTCCGGGGTCGCCGGAGGACACGACCGCGACGGCGCGGCCCTGCTCGGCCAGCGTGCACGCCAACCGTGCCCGGGCGGGCTCGTCGGTGTTGTCGCTGGGGTGCCGGCGCTGACCATCACGGGTGCCGACACGGTCGAGGTAAGGGCCGTAACCGATGAGGTCGGTGGCCGACGCGAGCTCTCGTCGGCTCTGCGGTGTCATCCAGTCGACGTCACCCGGCCCCAGTCCGACCACCGCGACGCTGCCGCGTTCCGTCTCGGGCCGAGAGGTGCCCGGCAGCATCGCCAGCGAGAAGTACGGCACCGATGTCTCGTCGACGTCAGCGGCGGGCAGGACCCGTTGCGCCTGCGTGCTCGCACGCTCCACGTAAAACGTCTCGTGGAGGCGGCCTGCCGACGAAAGTGCTTCGCGCACTGCGGGATACGAGCGGCCGAGTTTGAGAACGACCGCGGCGTCGGTGTCGGCCAGCCTGCGTTTGAGTTCGTCGACCGGAAGGGTGCCCGGCAGGATCGTCAGCACTTCGTCGCCCTGGACGAGGGGAGTGCCGGTCGCCGCCGACGCGGCGCTCACCGACGTGACACCCGGGACGATCACCGCATGGAACCGTTCGGTCAGCCGGGTGTGCATGTGCATGTAGGAGCTGTAGAACAGCGGATCGCCCTCCGCGAGAAGGGCGACGTCGCGACCCGCTTCGAGGTGCGCGGCGATCCGGTCGGCGGATTCGCGGTAGAAGTCCTCCATCGCACCGGCATAACCGCCGGGGTGCTCCGTGGTCTCGGTGGTCACCGGGTAGACCAGATGCTCTTCGATCTGGCCCGCACGCAGGTACGGCTCGGCGATGCCGCGCGCGATGCTCTTTCCGTGCCTGGCGCTGTGGTACGCGACGACGTCGGCCGCGCCGATCACGCGGGCCGCCTTCACCGTCACCAGTTCCGGATCGCCGGGGCCGAGCCCGACGCCCCAGAGGGTTCCTCGATTATCCGTCATTCGCGTTCGTGCGCAATCGAATTCACGGCGGCGGCGGCCATCGCACTGCCACCGCGGCGGCCCTTGACCACCAGATACGACATCCCTCGGGGCCGCTCGATCAGCTCCTGTTTGGATTGCGCGGAGCCGACGAACCCCACCGGTCCGCCCAGCACCGCGGCGGGTGTGGGCGCGCCATCGTCGAGCAGTTCCAGGAGACGGAACAGCGCGGTCGGCGCGTTCCCGATGGCGACCACCGCTCCACCGAGGCGGTCGGCCCACAGGTCCACGCCCGCGGCGGAACGCGTGCTGCCCAGTCGATTCGCCAACTCGGGCGCCCGTTCATCGGCGACGAGCGAGACGACCTCGTTGCCGGCAGGCAGCCGAGATTTCGTGATGCCGGCGGCCACCATCGACGAGTCGCACAGGACGGGGGCTCCGGCGACGAGTGCCGCGTGGGCCTTCACGACGACGTCGTCGCTGTAGGCGACGTGATCGGCGACATCGACCTGCCCGCAGGTGTGGATCAGCCGGACCACGACCCGTGCGACGTCATCGGGAAACCGCGAGAGGTCTGCTTCGTCGCGGATCGTCGCGAACGATTGCCGGTAGATCTCGGCGGCGTCGCGGATGTAGTCGAGCACCCGATCACCCTACGGGTGGGTGTCTCGCGGCCGGTATCCGTCTCCGGTCGCGACCAGCACGTCGCCTATCGGAGGGCTGCCGCAGGCGCGGTCGCATCCGACGAAGTGCCGATGCCCGGTCGCCGGCTCGTCGATCGCCATGGCCACGGCCGCGGCGGCATCGGCACGGACGTCGGCGGCGGAGCGCTCACAGCCGGGCCTTCCGGTGCATGCGCTGACTGTCAGCCACGGCGAGTTCTCGTCGAACACCAGACCCATGGGCGCCAGTACCCGCAGCGCGACGTCGGCGACGTCTTCGGTGAGGTCGAAGACGAGCACCGAACGCCACGGCGTGATGACCATCGGCGCGTTGATGGCGGCCAGGTACTCGGCGACACGGGCGTTCAGCACGCCGAGCGGAACCGCGGCGCCCAGCGCCACGAGGCCGTCGTTCTGCTCGATCCAGCCGACCGGCGGCCGACTCACCGGCGGCCACGTCGCACCGGGCTCGGCCGTCACGGCGAAACCCTCGAGCAGCTGTTCGGTGTCGTCGAGCTCGCTGATGCGCCAGCGCGTTCCGCGACGCTCGGCGAACCGGTTCGCCACGGTCACGAGCGTAGGAACCGCGTCGCTGGGCGACACTCGCACCCCGGTATCGCGGCCGGCCAACAACAGCGCCGCCGAATCGCCGATCATCTGGACTCCGGCATCGGCCGCGAGCCCGCTGATGTCGCCGCGTCCGTCGTCGATGCCGAACAGGAATCTGCCGGGCAGCCCGGCCAGCTCCGGCTGCCCCTGGATCGCGTGGTCGAGTTCGCCGACCATGGCACGGATGTCCGCATCCGGGCCGACGCGACCGGACAGCGGCGAGGCGATGATGTTGCGCACCCGCTCGTGCGTGTCAGAGGGCAGCAGTCCCGACGCCGACAACGCGTCGGTGACAGCGGCGGTGTCGGCGACGGCGCGGATCTGGACGTTGCCGCGCGAGGTCAGTTCCATTGCCGGTGACGCCCACTGCGTCGCCGCGAGTGCCAGAGATTCGAGCTGCCGTGCGGTGATCATCCCGCCGGGAAGCCGCACCCTGGCCAGCGCCCCGTCCGCGGCCGGGTGAACCTGCAGCGCCCCGGGACAGGCGTCCTGGTCGCGGGTCCTGGCCATCAGTTCACGGTACGCCCGGGTTGCTGGCGTGTTCACCACGGATTGAGGTAGTCGCCTACGCATGTGTTCTCGACGCAACGCTCGTAATTTCCCTGGTAGGAGCTCGGGCAGCCCGGGCGCACACGGTGGGAGAGAGCCATGATCGATCTGACGACGATTACCCGTCCGACATTCCGCAAGACGGTCGTCCCGTCGCCGGTCGTGATTCCGGCCGCCTCGTCCGAGGGGACGACGCTGATCACCGAGCAGCAGGTGCTGTTCGCCACCGCGGCTGCGGTGGCGCTGCCGCGGGTGCGGCCCAACGCCTGGGCGGTGGCGGTCAAGGCGATGTCCGGCGCGATGAGCGCACTGACAACCGCTTCGCGACCGCCGGCCGCGCGCTATAAGGCCCGGCGGTACGTCTACCTGGAGAACGCCGCGATGTCGCGGGAGATGGACCGGCTGTAGTTCAGCTGGCCAGCCGCACCGGGCTGACCACGTCGGAGTACGTCGACGCATCGCCGACGACGGTGCGGCTGCGCCGGCCGTAGACGTCGACCGGGATGTCGCCGGCCAGCGTGACCCGGTTGAGCCGCCGGTACTGGTCGTCGTAATCCGATACGGCGTAATGCTGAGTGGCCCGGTTGTCCCAGATCGCGAGGTCACCGGGTTGCCAGCTCCATCGAATGGTGTTCTCCAGCTTGGTGATCCGAGCCTGAAACAATGCGAAGAGCGTGGCGGACTCCGTCGAGCCCAAACCGACGAAATGCCGGACGAACTGGCCGAGCAGCAGCACGCGCTTTCCGGTCTCCGGGTGCACCCGCACCACCGGATGTTCGGTCTCGTAGTGGTCGGAGACGAATTCCTCGCGATACTCGCGCACCGTGTCGGTCACCGTCTCCAGCCTGCGGTCGACCTCGGTGGCGTAGTCGTAGTCGTTGGTGTGTATCGCCCAGAGGTTGTCGGCAAGCGCGCGAAGCGGCTCAGGCAACTTCTCGTACGCGGTCTCGGTGTTGGCCCACGTGGTGGTGCCGCCGTACTCAGGAAGGGAAATCGCCCGCAGCAGTGATGCTTTCGGAATTCGATCCACGAAGGTGACGTCCGTGTGCCAGGCGTTGGCCTTGTCGTAGCGCGAGTCGATGGGAAGCAACTGCGCGCCGCGGGAGGTCACGGTGGGATGCGCTTTGGTCGGCGTACCCAGCTTGGCGGCCAGGGCGAGCTGGCCGTCGTCGTCGAGCCGGTGCTGGTCGCGGAAGAAGATCACCTTGTGTTCGAGCAAGGCGGCGTTGATCTTTGACGCGCTCACCGGATCGACATCTGCGCTGAGATCGATACCGTCGATGCGCGCGCCGATATTCGCGCCGAGTTTCACCACCCGCAAGGTCATCGGGATCACCTCCAAACCGTCGAAAGAACCCAGCACACGCTGGCCTTTTGTCGGCCTGCCGACAAGTATTTCCCTCAGCACGAATCCAATTCACTTCCCGTTTGTTTTTGCTCGTTCACGGGTACCGTCGGGCTGTGAGGGGACTGTGGGAGTACATCGCTGCCCACCATTCGCAGCTGATGTTCGACTCCTACCAGCACGTCAGCGCGGTGGTGCAGAGCGTGCTCATCGCCACGATCGTCGGGGTGGCGGTCGGCGTGCTCACGTACCGCAATTCGCTGGCCTCCAACCTCGCGACGGCGACGTCAAGTGTGATCCTCACCGTGCCCGCCTTCGCCCTGCTGGGCCTGCTCATCCCGCTGTTCGGGCTCGGCGTCGTACCCAGCGTCGCGGCGCTGGTGCTGTATTCGCTGCTGCCGATCATCCGCAACACCATCGTGGGTCTGAACGCCGTCGATCCGGCGTTGACCGACGCCGCGCGGGGTCTCGGGATGGGCCGGCTCGCCACCCTGAGTCGCGTCGAGTTACGGCTGGTGTGGCCGTCGATTCTGTCGGCCATGCGGATCAGCACCCAGATGTCGATGGGTGTCCTGGCGATCGCCGCGTATGTGAAGGGCCCCGGCCTCGGCAACATCATCTTCGCGGGACTGGCCAGAGTGGGCAGCCCGACCGCCATACCCATGGCGCTCACCGGAACCCTGCTCATCGTCATCCTGGCGCTGCTGCTCGACGGGATCTTGGTGCTCATCGGGCGCTTGACTACATCGAAAGGCATTCGATGACAGAACAACTCGAGTCACAGCCGTCCAGCGGGGCGCAAATCGTCCTCGACCATGTGTCCAAGGTGTACCCGGGCGCCAAACAGCCCGCGGTCGATGACACCTCCCTGGACATCCCCGCGGGCGAGATCGTGATCTTCGTCGGGCCGTCGGGGTGTGGGAAGACCACGATGATGCGGATGATCAACCGGCTCAGCGAGCCGACGTCGGGACGCATTCTCATCGGCGACAAGGACGCGTTGTCGATCAAGCCGACCGAGCTGAGGCGTTCGATCGGGTACGCGATCCAGCAAGCAGGCCTGTTCCCGCACATGACGATTCGGCAGAACGTCGGCCTGGTTCCGGGCCTGCTGCGGTGGGATCGCAAGAAGATCGCCGATCGCGTCGATGAACTGCTCGATCTGGTCGGCCTC
>Ga0075367_10000317_pt1 | contig 17069 bp, 17 predicted proteins | sample EndMethybrTD3032_FD_71399 | JGI IMG/M metagenome (GOLD analysis project Ga0075367, IMG submission 71399) | Populus endosphere microbial communities from Tennessee, USA - Endosphere MetaG P. TD hybrid TD303-2 | ecosystem: Host-associated > Plants > Roots > Endosphere | place: USA: Tennessee... | reverse complement strand
CGCCGAAAACGGCGCCGCAGCAAAATGAACCATACCGCCGGATCAGGCGGTCCAGAAAAGTCCAAGGAGTAAAGAAAATGGCACTGAAAATTCGTCTCGCCCGCGGTGGCTCCAAGAAGCGTCCGTACTACCACATCGTTCTCGCCGACGCCCGTTCGCCGCGCGATGGCCGCTTCCTGGAAAACCTCGGTTCCTGGAACCCGATGCTCGCCAAGGACAACGACGCTCGTATCACGCTGAACAACGACCGCATCAAGCACTGGCTTGAGCAGGGCGCACAGCCGACCGACCGCGTTTTGCGCTTCCTCAACGAAGCCGGCCTTGCCAAGCGTGATGCCAAGAACAACCCGGTCAAGGCAAAGCCGGGCAAGAAGGCTCAGGAGCGCGCTGCTGAAAAGGCTCAGAAGGCCGCCGACGCTGCCGAAGCTGCTGCTTCCGCAGAATAATCGGGGACTTTCCCTTATCGAACGGGCGGTATGGCGACATGCCGCCCGTTTTCGTTTCCATTCCGTCGCACTTCGTTTAAGAGAAGCCCAGATTTGCGGCTTCATGTGAAGGACGTCATGGCAAAGCTTGAAAATCCCGTTCTGATGGCAACAATCGGCGGCGCCCAAGGCCTGCGCGGCGAAGTCCGCGCCAAGGCCTATACCGCCGACCCGACCGCGCTCGGCGACTACGGCAACCTGCACAGCCTCGATGGCCGCACCTTCGAGATTCTCGATATCCGGGAAATGAAAAACGTCGTCGTCGTTCGCTTCCGTGGCATCAACGACCGCAATGCTGCTGAGGCGCTGAACGGACTCGAACTCTACATCGAGCGCGATAACCTGCCGGATGAAGAGCTTGAGGAAGACGAATTCTTCTACGCCGATCTTGAGGGCCTGGAAGCGCTCGACGACCAGGGCGTCAGCTACGGCACAGTGACCGGCGTTTTCGACTTCGGCGCAGGCGATCTCCTGGAACTGAAGGGTCCCGGCAAGCGCCCGGTGTTGATCCCCTTCTCTGAAGCCTCGGTTCTCGACATCGACCTTGAAAGTGGCAGAATCACGATCGATCCGCTAGCTGCCGGCCTCGTCGACGGCGAGGACGACGGCCCCAAATTCACGCCCGAAAAGCCGAAAAAGAAGAAGTGAGGCCGTCGATGGCGTTTCGCGCGACCGTGCTGACCCTTTACCCGGAGATGTTTCCGGGTCATCTCGGCTACTCCCTCGCCGGGAAGGCGATGGAGCGTGGCCAATGGTCGCTCGATACCGTGCAGATCCGCGATTTTGCCACCGACAAACACAGGACCGTCGATGATACGCCCGCCGGCGGCGGCGCTGGCATGGTGCTCAAGCCTGACGTTCTTGCCCGCGCCATCGACAGCGCTTCTGAAAACGACAGCCGTCCGCGCCTGCTGATGAGCCCGCGCGGAAAGCCGCTGACACAGGAGCGCGTCCGCGAACTCGCGTCCGGCGACGGCGTCATTATCGTCTGCGGCCGTTTCGAGGGCGTCGACCAGCGCGTGATCGATGCGCGTGAATTGGAGGAGGTGTCGATCGGCGACTACGTACTCTCGGGCGGCGAACCGGCGGCCCTGACCGTGCTCGATGCGATCGTCCGCATTCTGCCCGGCGTCATGGGCAATGATCTTTCCGGACGGCATGAAAGCTTCGAAGGCGGCTTGCTGGAACACCCGCACTATACGCGCCCGCAGGCATGGGAGGGGCGGGAAATTCCGGCGATCCTCACATCGGGCAACCACGGTGCGATCGACAAATGGCGCCGCGAGCAGGCACTTCGCCTGACACGGGGGCGGCGCCCGGACCTGCTGGAAGAATAAGAGATGGCCGGCAGCCAGGCATCACATTTAACGGTCGGGCTGACAAAATTTCCAGGCCCAAGGGGTGACAAAGCCCACGCAATAGGGTATGCGCACGCCCGGAATGGGAAAATTCCCATCAACCACGTAAAGAAAAACAGACGAATTCGCTCCTGCCCTCACCGGCAAATATCTGCGGCTCGACCAAGGATAGATCGTTCAGAGCGCTCTGGCTGTTGAACCAACAAAGAGGTTGAGTCATGAATATCATTCAGCAGCTTGAGGCCGAACAGGTCGCCAAGATCGAAGCCCAGCGCACGCTTCCGGAATTCTCCCCGGGCGACACCGTTCGCGTTAACGTCCGCGTCAAGGAAGGCAACCGTACGCGTGTACAGGCCTACGAAGGCGTTTGCATCGCTCGCTCCGGCGGCGGCCTGCAGGAGAACTTCACGGTTCGCAAGATCTCCTACGGCGAAGGCGTCGAGCGCGTATTCCCGGTCTACTCCCCGGCCATCGAGAGCGTAGAAGTCGTTCGCCGCGGTAAGGTCCGTCGCGCCAAGCTCTACTACCTGCGCGACCGTCGCGGCAAGTCGGCTCGTATCGTCGAGAACACCGGCACCCGCGCCCGCAAGCTCAACGACGCCGAGCGTCAGGCCGTTGCCGAGGAAAAGGCACGCCTGGAAGCCGAAAAGGTTGCAGCAGCTCAGGCGCTCGCAGCCGAAAAGGCAGCACAGGAAGCCGCAGAAGCCAAGGCAGCAGCAGAAGCTGCAGCAGCGGCCGAGCCGGCAGCAGAATAAGTTCTGCGACAACGCAAAAATCTTTGCATGGAAAGGCGGTCTTTGGGCCGCCTTTTCCGTTTTTGAGTGCGCACATGCGGCAACGCTCTTGCCATCCGCTTCGCAACTATGACAGGTTTCGCGAACTATATTTCGGGGAGATACTTAATGCCGTTCCGCCGCACCGTCCTTGCAGGACTGACCGCTCTCATCCTGTCGCCGCTGGCCGCCCTCGCCGCTGACCTTCCGAACCTTCAGGGCAAGTCGGTCGTCGTCGTCACCGAGAATGCCTACCCGCCGCTGCAGTTCGTCGATCCGAAGTCGGGCAAAGCGATCGGCTGGGAATATGACGCGATGAACGAGATCGCCAAGCGGCTGAATTTCAAGGTCGAGTACCAGAACACCAGCTGGGACGCGATGATCCAGGCGGTCTCCGACAACCAATACAACATCGGCATGACCGGCATCACCATCAAGGATGAGCGCAAGGCCAAGGTTGATTTCTCCGATCCCTACATGCGCTCGCAGCAATTCATGCTGGTGCGCGGTGATGAAACCCGCTTCACCGACGCAAAGACCTTTGGCGCCTTCAATGATGGCCTCGTCGGCGCGCAGCCGGGGACCTCGCCTTTCTATACGGCCGTCTACGAGATTCTCGACGGCAACGAGCAGAACCCACGCATCAAGCTCTTCGAAACATTCGGAGCCACCGTCCAGGCTCTCAAGGCCGGTGACGTTGACGTCGTACTGACCGACAGTGTCGCAGCCAAGGGTTACGTCGACGCATCCAACGGCGGCCTGAAGGTCATCGGTGGCCCGCTCGGCACGGAAGATTTCGGTTTCATCTTCCCGAAGGGCTCGGATCTCGTCGCCCCGCTGAATGCCGCGATCGCAAGCCTGAAGGCCGACGGCACATTCGACGCGCTGAACAAGAAGTGGTTCCTCGACTACAAGATGGGCGAATGATCCTGGCTTCGGTTAGCGCGTAATGGCTCCTCAGCCAGCCCCAGGCGGGCATAGTAAGGGCGACTACCCCCGATGGCTGGTCGCCCTTGTCGCGATCGGCATCGTCCTTGCCGTCGTCATCATCACCAACGACATCTATGCACAGGTCTTCCGCACCGTCTTCAACGGCGTCGGCGTCACTATCTTCGTGACGCTGGTGGGGTTTGCACTGGCGACCATCCTTGGCCTCGGCATCGCGCTGCTCGGTCTGTCCGACAGCGTCGCGCTCCGCCAGATCTCGCGCTTCTACATCGAGGTCATCCGCGGCGTGCCGATGCTGGTGCTGCTGTTCTATGTCGCCTTTGTCGGCGCCCCCGGCATCGTCGCCGCTTACAACTTCCTGACCCGCCCGCTGGTCCAGGCGGGCTTGAGCGAACCGGTGATGGTACGCGACTTCTCGTTGATGTGGCGGGCGATCATCGCCCTGATGATCGGTTATTCCTCGTTCATTGCCGAGGTTTTTCGCGCGGGCATCCAGTCCGTCGATCACGGGCAAATCGAGGCGGCCAAGGCGCTCGGCCTGTCACGCTACCACCGCTTTCGCTTCGTCGTCTTTCCGCAGGCGATCAGGGTGATCTTCCCGCCGCTGTCGAACGATTTCGTAGCGATGGTCAAGGACAGTTCGCTGGTTTCCGTCCTCGGCGTCTCCGATATCACGCAGATGGGCAAGGTCTATGCCTCCGGCTCCTTCCGCTTCTTTGAAACCTACTCGATCGTCACTTACATCTATCTCATTCTGACGATCGGGCTGTCGCTCGCCTTGCGGCAAGTCGAGAAGCGGATGGGCAGACGGGACCGGCGCTAGCGGCATCATGATTCGAATTGCCGCCGCCGCCAAAAATTGATATGTGACGGGCCATGGAATCCAAGTTCAAGTGCATTGGGGCGCATATTTTCGTGCTGCAGGATCATTACCGCCTGCCGGCACGTTTTTTTGCGACCGTTTCCGGTGCGCTCAACAGCCGACTTCGTTGATCGAATGACGGCCCGGCGGGCTTCACCGCCACCAGCTCCATTTCTCATACGCATCCAAGAACGGACCTACCGCCATGAGCGCACCGCGTACCCTTTACGACAAGATCTGGGACGACCACTTGGTCGATCAGCAGGACGACGGCACCTGCCTTCTCTACATCGACCGCCACCTGGTCCATGAAGTCACCTCGCCGCAAGCCTTCGAGGGCCTGCGCATGACCGGCCGCAAGGTTCGCGCGCCGGAAAAGACGCTGGCTGTCGTCGATCATAACGTCCCGACATCACCCGACCGCCATCTCGGCATCAAGAACGAGGAGAGCCGTATCCAGGTCGAGCAGCTCGCCATCAACGCCGCCGAGTTCAATGTCGAGTACTACTCGGAGAACGACAAGCGTCAGGGCATCGTCCACATCATCGGACCTGAGCAGGGCTTCACCCTTCCTGGCATGACGATCGTCTGTGGCGACAGCCACACCTCGACGCACGGCGCCTTCGGCTCGCTCGCACACGGCATCGGCACGTCTGAAGTCGAGCACGTGCTCGCCACGCAGACGCTGATCCAGAAGAAGGCGAAGAACATGCTGGTGCAGGTCGATGGCCAGCTGCCGGCTGGCGTGACGGCCAAGGATATCGTTCTCGCCATCATCGGCGAAATCGGCACCGCCGGCGGCACGGGCTACGTCATCGAATATGCCGGCGAAGCCATTCGCGCGCTGTCGATGGAAGGGCGCATGACGATCTGCAACATGTCGATCGAAGGCGGAGCCCGCGCCGGCCTGATTGCGCCTGACGAGACCACCTTCGAATATATCAAGGGCAAGCCGCGCGCGCCGAAGGGTGAGGCGCTGGAGCAGGCAATCGCCTACTGGAAGACCCTGAAGTCGGACGAGGGTGCGCATTTCGACCGTGTCGTGAAGCTCAACGCCGCCGAACTGCCGCCGATCGTGTCCTGGGGCTCTTCGCCAGAGGACGTCATCTCCGTTCAGGGTGTCGTTCCAAACCCGGACGAAATCCCGGAGGAGACGAAGCGCGCTTCCAAGTGGCGAGCGCTTGATTACATGGGCCTGAAGCCCGGCACCCCAATTACCGAGATCAACATCGACCGCGTCTTCATCGGCTCCTGCACCAATGGCCGCATCGAAGACCTCCGCGCCGTTGCCAAGGTCGTGGAAGGCAAGACCGTTGCTTCGACTGTCAATGCCATGATCGTTCCGGGCTCCGGCCTCGTGAAGGAGCAGGCAGAGCAGGAAGGCCTCGACAAGATCTTCAAGGCCGCCGGCTTCGATTGGCGCGAGCCTGGCTGCTCCATGTGCCTCGCCATGAACGACGACCGCCTGAAGCCCGGCGAACGCTGCGCCTCGACCTCGAACCGCAACTTCGAAGGCCGCCAAGGCTTCAAGGGCCGCACGCACCTGGTCTCTCCAGCGATGGCTGCCGCGGCCGCAATTGCCGGCCACTTCGTCGATATTCGCGAGTGGAACTAAGACACGATAGCTCCCTCTCGGAAACGAGAGGGAGCTATCTCAGCAGACACCGAACGCATTCGGTGAGACAATAGCCGCGTTCGAACCCTGAGCTCCTTTCGGATGGGCAACATGAACGCCGCGAAGTCGACCGCCAAACGGCGCCTTCTCCTTCTTCGTCACGCCAAATCGGCATGGCCGGCAGACGTTGCCGACCACGAACGTCCGCTTGCAGGTCGCGGAGAGAAGGCAGCCCCACTGATAGGCCGCTATCTCGCCCGTGAAAGACTTATTCCTGATCTTGTACTGGTGTCATCAGCTCGCCGCACGCGGCAGACGTGGAGGCTCGTCGCCAAAAAGCTGCCGTCGTCGATTGCAAACCAGGATATGGAAGAGTTGTACGAAGCATCCGCGGCGAAAATCGCTGCCGTCGTACAGGCGATCGATCCATCGGTTCGGACGCTTATGCTGATAGGGCACAATCCCGGTTTTCAGGACTTCGCGAACGGCCTGATCGGTGAGGGCAATCCGGAGGCTTGTCTTGCTATCAGGCAGAAATTCCCGACTGCCGCCCTTGCGGTCATCGAGTTCGATGCCGACGGCTGGAAACACTTGAAGCCAAAAAGTGGCACGCTGGAACGGTTCGTCACACCGCGCTCGCTCGTTTGAACGTACAACTCCTCTCCCTCCTCCCGCATGAGAGAAGGGAGAGTAGAATTCCGATCAGAAATTGGCCGTGTACGGATCCGGCCCCATGCGGGCGCTCGTGTCGTCGAGCTTGGCAATCGCCGCCATGTCGACCGCGTCGAACTTGAAATCGAAGACCTTGAAGTTCTCCTCGATGCGCGACGGCGTCACCGACTTTGGAATGACGACGAGGCCGTTATCTATATGCCAGCGGATGATGACCTGCGCCGGCGTCTTTCCGTGCCTGTTAGCAATCTCGCCGATCGTCGGATCGGAGATCAACTTGCCCTGGCCGAGAGGGCTCCAGGATTCGGTCACGATGTTCAGCCTCTTGTGCGCTTCCTGCGCTGCCTTCTGCTGGAAATCGGGGTGTAGCTCGATCTGGTTGATGACGGGAACGATACCCGTGTCGCCGATGATCCGCTCGAGATGATCTGGATAGAAGTTCGAAACACCGATCGAACGGGCGCGCCCTTCTTCCCTGATCTTCACGAAGGCCTTCCAGGTTTCGCGATACAGCCCACGGTGCGGCGACGGCCAGTGGATGAGGTAGAGGTCGACATAATCCGTACCGAGCTTCTTCAGGCTGCCCTCGAACGCGCGCATCGTCGCGTCGTAGCCCTGGTCGGTGTTGCGGAGCTTGGTGGTGACGAAAATATCCTTGCGATCGAGGCCGGAGGAGCGGATGCCCTCGCCGACACCTTCCTCATTGTCGTAGCCAGATGCTGTGTCGATGTGACGATAGCCGGCGGCAATGGCGGTACGCACCGTCGGTGCTGCGATCTCTTGCGGCGTCTGCCATACGCCGAGGCCCACCTGGGGAATGGAATGTCCGTCATGGAAAGTGATGATGGGTTGCTGTGCCACAATATATCTCCGGAAGTTTGAAGAATTGGACGGGGCGTGATTGAACCCGCAGCCTTGCGGATTTCCCTGCGCGCCTTTCAGCCCGTGCGCCGGTCGAGAAGGCATATAGGTCAGCGCGGCTGGTTTATCACCCCCGCGACATCAAAGAACGCGCACGATGGTGCCCTTGCGCAGGAAGGGAAGAAGGCGCCGCATATCGCGGGGGTGAACGGCCACACATCCGGCGGTCGGCTCGTAGCCAGGTTTGATCAGGTGGAAGAAGATAGCCGAGCCTCGGTTGCGCGCTCGCGACGTGATGTTCCAGTCCATGACGAGACAGACATCATAAAGCCCGTCCTTGCGCTTCATTTCCTCATGGCTCGGCCGGAACGGCGCTTTGACGAGCCTATTGTAGTTCGGATCCTCGGGCTGATCGCACCAGAGCATTTCCTCGCTGATGCGACGAATCGCAAGCGGCGTCTCAAGGCGCACCGTCCGGTCACCACGTCGAAAGCCGCAAAGAAGCTTCATCGGAGCTATAGGCGTGGCACCATCACCCTCCCGTTTTAGGACCGTTCGACCGGCCTTACCTATCGCGGCAGGCACTCTAATCGCGCCGAACTGGATTAAAGCCCGGCTTTTTTTGCCCGGCGCAGGCCGAACGAGGAGGGTCGTTGACTTTATCGGTCTCGGACGCCTTGTTTTCTCCATTTTTCTCACATGTGTTTGCGATTACTAGGATTATGATTGAAATCACATAGCATCGTATACGACAACAGCTCGGTCGCCCGATCTTTGCCAATGCCCGAAAATTGGCGTAGGAGTGAGGGACCGTAGGCGAGGGAAAGAGCCGCATGACCGCACGCACCATTCTCTTGGTGGATGATGATGACGACCTCCGCGAGACACTCACGGAGCAGCTTTCGCTCTATGACGAATTCACGGTCCTCCAGGAAACGACGGCGGCCAAGGGTGTCGAGCGCGCGCGATCAACGCCGATCGACCTTCTCATCATGGACGTCGGCCTGCCCGACATGGACGGCCGCGAGGCTGTGAAGCTGCTGCGCAAGGGCGGCTTGAAAGCCCCAATCATCATGCTGACCGGCCACGACACCGACTCGGATACGATCCTTGGCCTCGAAGCTGGTGCCAACGACTACATCACCAAGCCCTTCCGCTTTGCCGTCCTGCTTGCGCGCATCCGCGTGCAGCTACGACAGCACGAGCAGAGCGAGGACGCCACCTTCAACGTCGGGCCCTACGTTTTCAAGCCGAGCCAAAAGCTCCTTACGATGGACAGCGGCCAGAAGATCCGCCTGACCGAAAAGGAAGCGGCGATCATTCGCTACCTCTACCGCGCCGAACAGAAGGTCGTCACCCGCGACGTGCTGCTGGAAGAGGTATGGGGTTACAATTCCGGCGTCACGACGCATACGCTGGAAACCCACGTCTATCGTCTGCGCCAGAAAATCGAGCGCGATCCCTCCAACGCCGAAATTCTGGTAACGGAAAACGGCGGCTACAAGATCATACCGTAAGATGGCACTGAATGATGACATCCGACTGTTATCGCAGTTGCCGCTGTTCCACGATATGTCCGAGGATCAACTGCGGCTGATTGCCTTCGGTGCAGACCGACGCGTCATTTCCGCCGGCCAGATGCTGTTTCGGGAAGGCTCGCCGGCCGAAAGCGCCTATGTCATCCTTAGCGGCGGCGTGGAGCTCAGCAAGACCGGCCGCGATGGCCAGCCGGAAGTCCAGAACACCGCTGGACCCGGCACGCTTCTATCCGAACTTGCGCTAATCACGCTGGTCGAGCGCAAGTTCACGGCAGTGGCCACAGAAGACACCAGCATCATCCGCATTACCCGCTCGCTCTTCCATCGCCTGATCGAGGAATATCCGGATGCAGCTCGACTGATCGAGAGCCGCATCCGCGACAACATTGCCGAGCTCGCGGCCAGGGCCGCGGCCCAGCTTCATCGCTTCGTCTGACCGGTCAGAGATTGAAGTGCGCCGTGACCGGCACGTGGTCGGACGGCCGCTCCCAGCCGCGTGCTTCCTTCAGGATGTCGACGCGCTGCAGATGCGGGCCAAGGTCCTTCGAGCTCCATATATGGTCAAGGCGGCGGCCGCGGTCGGCTGCTTCCCAGTCCTTGGCGCGATAGCTCCACCACGTATAGAGCTTTTCGCTCTCCGGAACGTGCTGCCGCATCAAGTCAAGCCATGCACCGCGCTGCATTACCTCGAGAAGACCTTCGGTCTCCACAGGCGTATGGCTGACGATTTTGAGCAACTGCTTGTGTGACCAGACATCATGCTCAAGCGGAGCGATGTTGAGGTCGCCGACAAGGATTGACGAGGTGTTTGCTTCGCCATTTGCCTTGAGCTGCTTCATCTCCTCGATGAAATCGAGCTTATGCCCGAACTTCGGATTGATCGTTCGATCCGGTTCGTCGCCACCGGCCGGCACATAGAAGTTATGCACGCGAATACGCCGGCTACCGCGCTCGAAGACGGCCGAGATGTGTCGCGCGTCTCCGACGTTGCAATAGTTCTGCCGATGGTCTTCGACCAACGGAAAGCGCGAGGCGATGGCAACGCCGTGATAGCCCTTCTGGCCATGGATGATGATGTGCTCGTAGCCCATGGTGCGCAGCGGCGAGGCAGGAAAGAGGTCGTTCGGAACCTTCGTTTCCTGGAGGCAAAGGACGTCCGGCTTATGCTTGAGGACAAATTGCTCGACGATCGGCATGCGCAGCCGCAGTGAGTTGATATTCCAAGTCGTGACCGAGAAGCCCATTCCATCGCCTTTCAAAACCGGACGAACTGGCTTTAGAGCAAAGGTTGCGTCGATGGAACGGATGCTCAAAGAAAAACGCCCCGCGGGACCGCAGGGCGTTTTGTTCAAAAGCAGCGAAATCAATCGCGATAAGCGGCCGTTCCCGGTATCACCTCGTACGGCACCCTGAACACCTTGTCATCGAACTGAACGCCTGTCTTGACGTTGAACACCATGACCGAGGTGTCCTTGCCCTGATTGTCGGTAATCGTCCACTGACGAAGGTCATAGGTCTTCGGGTCGAACATCATCGTGATCGTCGAGTTACCAAATACCGTGTTGTTGCCGAGAGCGATCGTCGTCAGGTCGGATTCCTGCTTCACGCTCTTCACGGAACCTGCCGACAGGTCGATCCGTTGCGCTAGCAGCAGACTGAGCGGCGTCTTCGAGAGCGGATAGAGATCCCAGGTCTTGAGCTTCGTGTTCCCGACAGCAACGTTCTTTCCGTCAGCGATGACACGGATCGGCGACGGGTTGTCATAGTTGAAACGCAGCTTGCCGGGGCGCTGAATGTAGAACTTCCCGCCCGTCTGTTCGCCGCGCGGACCGAACTGAACGAATTCGCCCTGCATCGTCGCGACACTCGAGAAGTGATCGGCAATAGCCTGCGCGGTGGCGGTACCTGAAGCAGCGGATGCCGTCTGCGCATAAGCGGTAATCGGGATAGCAGACGCCGCCGCGACGGCCAGCGAGCCAAGAAGACGGCGCCGGGTCAGCGAGATGCGGTCCAGGATGGAATTGGAGTTGTTCATCTATGTCTCCTTTATGCAATTTGAATGCTGCGGAAACACGGCGCCTTCATGGCGTAGTTCGCAGGCCTGCATAAACTAATGGCATCAATGCAATCAGGTTTCCGTGATGCCGGCGTCATTCAATTGCTGCCGACTTCAGCGGTCGAGAATATCACCTTCGGTCGGAACCAGGATCTCGCGCTTTCCAGCATGATTGGCGGGACCGATGATGCCTTCCTGCTCCATCCGCTCGATCAGGGATGCGGCGCGGTTGTACCCAATGCCAAGTCTGCGTTGAATATACGACGTTGACGCCTTTCCGTCACGCAGAACGATAGCGACGGCCTGATCGTACGGATCGTCGGAATCGGAGAGATTGGACGTTCCGGCCGGGCCGCCGCCGTAATCGCCATCGTCATCGTCATCAGCCGTGATGGCGTCGAGATATTGCGGCGCGCCTTGCGTCTTCAGATAGGAGACGATCTCTTCCACTTCCATGTCGGCAACGAACGGGCCATGGACGCGTTGAATACGTCCGCCACCGGCCATGTAGAGCATATCGCCCATGCCGAGCAGCTGTTCTGCGCCCTGTTCGCCGAGGATGGTGCGACTGTCGATCTTCGACGTGACCTGGAAGGAGATGCGGGTCGGGAAGTTCGCCTTGATCGTGCCGGTGATGACGTCGACGGACGGGCGCTGCGTAGCCATGATGACATGGATGCCGGCAGCACGCGCCATCTGCGCCAGGCGCTGCACCGCGCCTTCGATATCCTTGCCGGCGACCATCATCAAGTCGGCCATCTCGTCGATGATGACGACGATATAAGGCATGGGCTGCAGGTCGAATTCTTCCGTCTCGTACATCGCCTCGCCGGTATGGCGGTCGAAGCCCGTCTGCACGGTACGCGAGATCACCTCGCCCTTGGCGAGTGCCTGCTCGACGCGGCTGTTGAAGCCGTCAATGTTGCGGACACCAATCTTCGACATCTTCTTGTAGCGCTCTTCCATCTCGCGGACGGTCCACTTGAGCGCAACGACAGCCTTCTTGGGATCGGTCACGACGGGCGAAAGAAGGTGCGGAATGCCGTCATAGACTGACAATTCGAGCATCTTCGGATCGATCATGATCAGACGGCACTGCTCGGGCGTCATGCGATAGAGCAACGACAGGATCATGGTGTTGATGGCAACCGATTTGCCCGAGCCGGTGGTACCAGCGACCAGCAGATGCGGCATCTTCGCCAGATCCGCGATCACGGCCTCGCCACCGATCGTCTTGCCGAGCGCCATGGCGAGCTTCGCCTTCGAGCCCTCAAAGTCGCGCGAGGCGATGAGTTCGCGGAGATAGACGGTTTCACGCGTCGAGTTCGGCAGTTCGATACCGATCGCGTTGCGACCCGGCACGACGGCGACGCGGGCAGCGATCGCGCTCATTGAGCGGGCAATATCGTCTGCAAGGCCGATGACGCGAGACGACTTGATGCCTGGAGCAGGCTCCAATTCGTAGAGCGTGACGACGGGACCGGGGCGAACGTGGATGATTTCTCCTTTGACGCCGAAATCCTCGAGCACGCCTTCGAGCATGCGCGCATTCTGTTCCAGCGCATCAGCAGACAGCGTCGAATCGCGCACGACATTCTTCGGTTCGGCAAGTAGATGCATCGACGGAAGCTGGAAGCCCTCAGGACGAATGAAGGATCCCTGCTGCTCACGCTCGACACGGGCACCGGGTTTCGGCCGCGCCGAAGGCTGCACGACGCGCGGCTCCGCACGCCCGGTCGCCTTGGCGGGCGCACGCATCATCCACTCGTCATCATCGGGCAGGATATCGGCCGGACGCGGCGGCATGTCGTCGACCGGCAGATCGTCGTTATCCTCGTCATCGTTGAGCGAAATGGACGGCGCGGAAACAACACGGCGCTGCGAGGCAGCGCGCGGGTCCATCGATGGCTCCATGCGCTCTCGGCGCGCGACCGGCGCTTTTGCGCGAACCGGCTCGTTCAGTTTGCCAAATTCGTCATCGTTGAAATCGTATGGGGATTCGAAATCGTCCTGCCGCCGCTTGCGGGGTCCCATGCCGAGCAGGCGTCGCATGCGAGCCTGGCTCATGTACCAGGCGTGCGTCAGCGCTCCAAAGGCAAGCCAGCCGCCTTCATCGTCATCCTCGTCTTCATCGCCCACCGAGCGCAGCTTCGAACGAGTGTTTGTGTACGCCTCCTCGGCATCGTCCTCATCATCCTCGCTGCGACCAACGAGACCGGCAGCAAACAGCATCATCCAGACTGTCGGGATGGCAAACACACATCCGACCGCGGTCGCAAATGCCCCGGTCGGATAGGCGCCGACAAATAGAGCCGGAAACCGCAGGATCATGTCGCCGATGACGCCGCCGATGCCATTGGGGATCGGCCAGGTGAGCGGCGGCGGGAAGCAACCGATAACGGCAGAGGAGAGCACAGAGCCCAGCCCCCAGGCGCCGGCTCGCGCCGGGATGCGGCTGATGCGACGCCCGGAAATCAACGCAAGAGCCCAGGCTACGACCGGCAGAAGCGCCACGACACTGGCGAGACCGAAAAACTGCATCGCGATGTCTGCGAAGGCGGCGCCGCCATAGCCCAGAATGTTGGTCGGCTCGTTCCCGGTTGCATAGGAATAGCTTGGGTCGGCAACGTTCCACGTCGCGAGCGCTGCGACTGCCAATGCGAGCAGCAGGAAAATCGCGAAGCCAGAAAGGGTCTGCGCCTGCCGGAACATGAAACCCGAGAGGGAAAAACGGTCCGGCCGGCCATCCATTGCTGGCGATGTGCTTCTTGCCATGTGTGTACCCGTCCAATGCGTTAGAGCGTGCGAATCGACAAGCGTCTGCGCTCAGTACCTTCGCCCCACCTAATCAGAGGACGGTTAAAGCGGTATTAACCATGCCGTTCCCACATCCAGCACCGGACAATAAAAAAGCCCGAACCTGTGGAGGTCCGGGCCAAGAGCGGACTATTCGAACGAATAGGCCGCGACGGGCTGTTCAGCGGCGCTGCGCAAGCGCCGCAAGCCTTGATTACGAGTGGTAGGCTGCTTCGCCGTGCGTTGCGAGGTCGAGACCTTCGCGCTCTGCTTCAACAGAGACGCGCAGACCGATGACGACATCGACGATCTTGTAGAGGATCAAAGAACCGATGCCCGACCATGCGATCGTCGTCAGGACGCCCTTCAGCTGAGCGAGAACCTGCGTCGCCGTACCCGGATAGCTGGCCGCAAAATCGGCCGTCGAGTAGTCGACGATGCCTGCACCGCCGAGAGCCGGATTGACCAGAATGCCAGTGCCGATTGCGCCGAGGATACCACCGATGCAGTGCACACCGAAGACGTCGAGCGAGTCGTCGTAGTTGAACTTGTTCTTTACGACATCGACAAAGAAGTAGCACACCGGCGAAACGATGAGGCCGAGAACGATCGAACCCATCGGGCCAGCAAAACCGGCGGCCGGAGTGACGGCAACCAGACCAGCGACCGCGCCCGAAGCTGCACCAAGCATCGAAGCCTTGCCGCGAGCGAAGTTTTCCACGAGGCACCAGGACACCGCCGCAGCAGCCGTTGCGACGAAGGTGTTGATCATCGCGAGCGATGCAAAGGAATTGGCTTCAAGGTTCGAACCGGCGTTGAACCCGAACCAGCCAACCCACAGGAGCGATGCACCGACCATGGTGAGGGTCATGGAGTGCGGAGCCATGATTTCTTTCTTATAGCCGGTGCGCTTGCCGAGCATGATGGCGCCGATCAGACCGGCAACGCCGGCATTGATGTGGACGACCGTACCGCCGGCAAAGTCAAGTGCGCCATAGGAGAAGATTAGCCCCGATGGAGAGGTGTAAGAGCTCGGGCCGCCCCAGAACCAGACCATGTGTGCCATCGGGAAATAGACGAAGGTGACCCACAGAATGACGAAAAGCATGACAGCCGAGAACTTGATGCGCTCGGCAAAGGCGCCGACGATCAGGGCTGGCGTGATGCAAGCAAAGGTCATCTGGAAGCAGACGAAGGTCAGTTCCGGAATAGCAACGCCCTTCGTGAAGGTCTCGGACAGGGTCGTCGTGTTGACGCCCGCAAGGAAGGCCTTCGAGAAGCCGCCGACGAAGCTGTTGAGCGAACCGCCGTCCGTGAAGGCCAGCGAATAGCCGTAGGTAACCCAGATGATCATGACGACGGCCGTGATCATAAAGACCTGCATGAGAACCGAGAGCATGTTCTTGGCGCGAACGAGGCCGCCGTAGAATAGGGCCAGGCCCGGGATGGTCATCAGCAGGACGAGAACCGTGGAGACGAGCATCCAGGTATTATCGCCCTTGTCCATCGTCATCGCAGGAGCAGCTGCGGCTGCAGCAGGCGCAGCCGTCGCGGCGGCGTCCTGCGCGAAGGCAGCGACCGGCGCCAGCAGCGCAGCGGACGCAGCGCCAAGCCGCGCAAAATTGGAAGAAGACTTCGAAATTGACATTGAAAGAGGCTCCCTTGCTCTGCCGCCTTACAGCGCTTCTGTGTCGGTTTCGCCGGTGCGGATGCGCACGGCATGGTCGATCGAATAGACGAAGATCTTGCCATCGCCGATCTGGCCGGTCTTGGCGGATGACGCAATGGCCTCGACGGCCTTGTCGACGAGTTCGGACGCAACCGCGATTTCGATCTTCAGCTTCGGCAAGAAGCTGACCGCATATTCGGTGCCGCGATAAATCTCAGTATGCCCCTTCTGGCGCCCGTAGCCCTTCACTTCGGTCACGGTCAGGCCTTGAATGCCGATCGCTGTGAGGGCTTCGCGCACCTCATCCAGCTTGAACGGCTTGATAATGGCCATCACAATTTTCATCTGGTTTCCCATCCTTCGTTATCCTCGGCACGGAGCCGACTCTCCTTGCCGCTGACGTTCCCGAACAGCGACCGAGGATATACATTCAAAGGGCGTGCCAGATTCGAGGGGAGAACGTAACTATTTGAAAAATAATGACTATATAAACCGGTATCAATAAACAGGCAAATGATTGCCTAATAATCGCTCAAAAAATACCCAAATGAACAAATATGCCTACATTTTATTCATTTGCCCTTTTACGAATCAGGCCCTCCTGCGCCACCGACGCAATCAGCATGCCGTCCCTCGTAAACAGGCTACCGCGGGTCAGCCCCCTTGCACCAGAAGCCGAAGGGCTATCCTGCGTGTAAAGAAGCCAATCGTCGAGTTTCGAGGGCCGATGAAACCACATCGAGTGATCGAGGCTGGCGACCTGGATCGTTTGGTCGAAGATCGACGTTCCATGCGGATATAGCGAGGTATCGAGCAGTGTCATATCGGAGAGATAGGCGAGAATGGCCGCCTGGTAGTAACGATCGTCGGGAACCGGTCCCGTGGGCCGCACCCAGATATGCTGCACGGGGTCTAGCTTCTTGTCCGAGAAATAGTGCGTGAGCGATGTTGGCCGGATCTCGATCGGCCGTTCACGCTCCCAATACTTGCGAATCGGCGCCGGCGCATTCGCGAGAAACCGCGCCGCGATCTGCTGTTCATCGAGCAGCTTTTCAGGGGCGGGAATATCAGGCATGGCGATCTGATGATCGAAGCCGGGCTCCTCGATCTGGAATGAGGCCGATAGAGCGAATATCGCCTTTCCATGCTGGATGGCAACGGCGCGACGTGTATTGAAACTCGACCCATCGCGAATCCGTTCCACCTGATAGACGATGGGCACCGAGGGATCCCCAGGACGCATGAAATAGGCGTGCAGTGAATGCACGACCCGGTCGCGCTCCACCGTACGCTGTGCCGCCATCAATGCTTGGGAGATGACCTGACCGCCGAAAACACGCTGCCAGCCAACCTGCGGGCTGCGCCCGCGAAAGATGTCGACCTCGATCGATTCAAGGTCCAGCGTGGAAAGCAGGGTCTCCATCGCAGTCGGTTTT
>Ga0075367_10000315_pt1 | contig 17086 bp, 13 predicted proteins | sample EndMethybrTD3032_FD_71399 | JGI IMG/M metagenome (GOLD analysis project Ga0075367, IMG submission 71399) | Populus endosphere microbial communities from Tennessee, USA - Endosphere MetaG P. TD hybrid TD303-2 | ecosystem: Host-associated > Plants > Roots > Endosphere | place: USA: Tennessee... | reverse complement strand
CGAGCGCCGCGCCATCGCATGCAGGCGCGGCTGCACGTCGTCGTACACACGCGCCAGCAGCGCCTCGGCATCGGCCGGGCCGAGCGCGCGCAGCGCCGCGATCACCTTGGCCTCGCGCTTCAGGCGGTGCGCGATGATCCCCTGCATCGCGCGCTTCGGCTGCGCCATCAGGAAACCGTGGCCCGGCGCGAGCCATTCGAGGTCTTCGTCTGCGATCAGCGAGCTCAGAGACTCCACGTAGGCCGCCATGTCGCCATCCGGCGGGTTGATGACGACGGTCGACGCCTGCATCACGTGGTCGCCGGTGAACAGCAGCTTCTCCTCTTCGAGCAGATAGCAGAGGTGGTTCGATGCGTGGCCGGGTGTGTGGATCGCACGCAGCGTCGAGTCGCCCGGCAGCTCGAAACGCTCGCCGCCGGCAAGCCGCACGTCGGGGACAAAGCTCGCGTCCTGCCACTGCGCGTGCGCGCTGCGCTGGCCGTAGACCGTGGCGCCGGTGCGCGCCTTCAGCGGCGCGACAGCCGGCGAATGGTCGGTGTGGGTGTGGGTCGCGAAGATCCAGCGGATCGGCCCGGGCGCGGCGGCGAGGATCGCATCGACGTGCCGATCGTCGAGCGGGCCGGGGTCGATTGCCGCCCACTCGTTCGTGGCACCGCCTCCGAGCAGGTAGGTGTTCGTGCCGGGGCCGGTCATCATGCTGCCGTTGTTGGCCGTCACGCGGATGAGGCGCGGCGAGAGCCGCACCGCGACACCCGGCTGGATGTCGTAGCAGCTCGTGCCGTGGCCGGCGGGGTCGAGGCGGCCGAGTTCGGCCCATGCGAATTCGTCGGGCATCACCGGCCGCATGCCCTGGCTGCCGCTGCCGACCCGCGGCATGATCAGCGCCACCTCGCGCGGTGCGCGGGCCCATGCGAGCAGCGACTCCACATCGCGGTACGTGCCGACCATCTCGAGCGACTTCTGTGTCGGCGTCATCAGCTTCAGCTCGCCGGCGCGTTCCAGCGCCTCGGCCGGACGCAGCCAGAGCTGCTCGGTCATCTCGGTGCCGTCGAATGCCGCGGTCTGGCCAGCGGGCACCGCGGCGATGAAGAAGCGCGTATCGAAGCGCTTCGGCCGGCCGAGCGGCGTGAGCCAGTGGCTCAGGTAGACCAGCCGATCGAGCACCAAGCGCAATCCGAACTCGCGGCACAGCTCGACGACGCTGTTCTCGCCGCGATGCAGCCGGCCGCGCCAGGGCGACAGATGTTCGCCGAGCGCGCCGGCATCGAGCTGCACGAGCTCGCCGCTCGTGGCCCCGGCGCGGGCCGCGAACAGCAGACCCGACTCCTCGAAGCATTCGCGCACCGCGGCCACGTAGTAGTCGAGGCCGCCCGCGGGCAGGCCGAGCCGCGCGCTCGCGGCCGCATCGTCGACACCGTCGCACACGGCATGCGCAGCGCGGTCGCCGGCATCGACGACACCGCCCGGGAACACCCACGCGCCGCTGTTGTGATCGCCGCGTTCGGCACGGCGCGACAGCAGCACCTCGATGCCTTCGGCGCCGTCGCGCACGACGACGATGGTGGCGGCCGGCCGCGGCGGCCGCTCGACGGCCGGCGGCGACGGCGGCGATGTTTCTTCCATCCTCAACCCCATACTTCGGCCGCGACCTCGACCACGCGCTCGAGCTTGCGCCACTGGTCGTCCTGCGACAACGCGTTGCCGTGGTGCGTGCTCGAGAAGCCGCACTGCGGCGACAGGCACAAACGCTCGAGCGGCACGACCTTCGCCGCTTCGTCGATGCGGCGCTTCAGATCGTCCTTCGACTCGAGCTCGCCGAGCTTGGTGGTCACCAGGCCGAGCACGATGCGCTTGTGCGTGTCGCCACTGCGCTGCAGCGCCCGCAGCGGCTCGAAGCCGCCGGCGCGCGCGCTGTCGAACTCCATGAAGTAGCCGTCGACATTGGTCGAGAACATCGCGTCGACGACCGGGTCGTAGCCGCCTTCGGCGACCCACGCGCTCTTGAAGTTGCCGCGGCAGGTGTGGATCGTGACCGTCATGTCGTCGGGCTTGCCGGCGAGCGCGGCGTTGATCGTGTCGGCATAGGTCTGCGGTAGCGTGGCGGGATCGTCGCCGTTGGCGCGGCAGTTCGCCTGGATCTTCGGATCGCACAGGTAGGCGAACGTGATGTCGTCGAGTTGCAGGTAGCGGCAGCCGGCGTCGGCGAGGTGCCCGATCGCCACACGATAGGCGGCCGCGACGTCGGCCCAGAACTCCGCGAGATCGGGATACGCCGCCGACGAGATCGCAGCGCGCCCGCCGCGCAGATGCAGCATCGACGGCGACGGGATCGTCATCTTCGCCGTGCGTGTCGTCACCGACTTCAGGAACGCGAAGTGGTCGGCCATGATCGGCCCGCTGCAGGCGATCTTGCCGGTCACCGTGGCGATCGGCGGCTGTTCGCTCTGCCCGGCAATCTTGAACTTCGGGCCAGGGTTCTCCTGCAAGGTCACGCCGTCGAGCTGGGCGAGGAAGTCGAGGTGCCACCAGTCGCGCCGGAACTCGCCGTCGGTGATGCTTTGCAGGCCGATCGTCTCCTGCTGTTGCACGGCCTCGAAGATCGCGCGGTCTTCGATCACCGCGAGCGCGGCCGCATCGAGCTCGCCGCGCGTGGCCTGTTGGCGCGCCTCGCTCAGCCACGCGGGTCGCAGCAGGCTGCCGACCTGGTCGGCGCGATACGGTGGGGCGGTCGTCGGTGCCATCGTGGGGTTGCGAATCGCAGTATCGCGCGCGATCACGCCAGGCGCTTGATCAGCTCCACGGCGGCGTGCGGCGCCTTCTCCTTCGCACCGCTGATGAAGTACAGGTACACGTCGCGCGGCTTCACCGGCGCTTGCTTGTCGGCCACGCGCGGCAGCTCGGCTGGCTCCTTGCCGGTGCGCCACAGCTGCGCCACCTCGGCCCAGCGGTCGAGCTGCTTCGGGGCGACGCCGGCCTTCAGGTTCGCGTCGGTGCGCATCAGGCGCGCGTAGACGAAGCCGCCGGTGACGTCGGCGAACGACGGGTAGTCGTCGGAATCGGTGAAGACGGTCGCGCAGCGATAGTGGCGCGCGAGGTCGAGGTACTCGCTCGTCATGAAGCTGGCGTGGCGAACGTCGAGCGCGTGCTGCAGCGGCAGGCCGTCCACCTCGCCCGGAAGCAGCTTCAGGAAGGCCTCGAAGTCGGCCGGCTCGAACTTCTTGGTCGACGCGAACTGCCACAGGATGGGCCCCAGCTTGCTGCGCAGCTCGCTGATGCCGCTCTTGACGAAACGATCGATCGATTCGCCCGCCTCGGCAAGCACCTTGCGGTTGGTTGCATAGCGCGTGGCCTTCATCGAGAAGACGAAGTCATCGGGGGTCTCGTCGCGCCACTTCGCGAAGCTCGCAGGCTTCTGCGAACCGTAGAACGTGCCGTTGATCTCGATCGCCGTGAGCTGGCGGCTCGCGTATTCGAGCTCGCGGCTTTGCGCCAGCCCCTCGGGATAGAAGTTGTTGCGCCAGGGCTCGAAGGTCCAGCCGCCGACGCCGACGCGGATGCGGTTCTTCTGCGGCGCGGTTGCGGTGGTTGTGCTCGCCACGATGTCTCCTGTTCTCGTCGCCAGAGCCTGCAATCATCGCCGCAAATGGCCCGCCGCGTCATGGGTGGTTGCGGCGCGACAGCGTAGCGTTCGGGGCGCGTTCACTAGACTGCGCGGCAACCTGGAGAACCGAGATGCCCTGGACCCTGCTCTTCCTCGCCGGCCTGTTCGAAGTGGCGTGGGCCGTCGGCCTGAAGTACACCGACGGCTTCACGAAGTGGATGCCGACCACGCTCACCGTCGCGGCGATGGTCGCCAGCGTCGTGCTGCTCGGCCTCGCGGTGAAGCACCTGCCGGTCGGCACCGCCTACGCGGTCTGGACCGGCATCGGCACGATCGGCACCGTGATCCTCGGCATCGTGCTGCTCGGCGATTCGGCGGCGCCGCTGCGGATCGTGTGCCTGGCGCTGATCGTGCTCGGGATCGCGGGGCTGAAGCTGACGGCGTGAACCGCGCAGCCCCGCCACGCGCTTACTGGGCGTTCTTCAGGTTCTTGTCGAGAAAGGTTTCGACCCGCTTCCAGAAGTCGAACTCGGTCGCCGGCTGCATCCAGCTGTGGCCTTCCTCGGCGTAGACCTTCCACTCGACCTTCGAGTTGGTCTTGGCGACCGCGTCACGCATCTTCGTGCCGTGCTCGATCGGCACGCGCCGATCCACGCCGCCGTAGGCCATGAACAGCGGCTGAGTGATCTTGGCGGCAAGCCTGATCGGCGAGGTGGCCGCAAGCTGAGCGGCATCTTTCTCGCGATCGCCGATCAGGACCGGCATGCCGTAGCGCTTGTAGTCGCTGTCCACGCTGTCGAAATCGCTCCAATGGATCGAGTACATCAGATCTATGTCCGTGACGCCGGCCCATTCGACTCCGCAACGAAACAGTTCCGGGTTGCGGATCAGACCCATCAGCGTCGCGTAGCCGCCGTAGCTTCCGCCGGCGATACAAATGCGGTCCTTGTCGGCGTAGCCCTGCTTGATTGCCCACTGCGTCGCATCGGCAATGTCGTCCTGCATTGACAGTCCCCACTGCTTCCAGCCTGCCCGATACAGCTTGTCGCCGTACCCCTTGCTGCCGCGGAACTCGGGTTCGATCACAACGTAGCCGCGCGACGCGAGAAATTGCACCTCGTCGCGCCACTTCCACTCGATGCCGCGCAGATACGGTCCGCCATGCACCAGAACAACGGCTGGGCCGGCGGCCTTCGGGCCGGTGGGACGGGTCACGTAGACAGGAATCGACAAACCGTCGCGGGCGCTGATGCGAACCATGTCGGTCATGGCCATGTCCTGCGGCTTGATCCAGGGGCGCGCCGCGATGACCATCGGTTCGAGCGTCCCCTTGCTGACTCGGAAGATGCGATACATCGGCGGCAGGCGATCGGACGACGACGTCACCAGCACGTTCTCGATGTTCTCGCAATCGCCGCAATCGAGCAGGTTGTTCGTTGCCGACAGCATCGTGTCGACCTGCTGCTGGATCTTCTTCATCGCTGGATCGAACCAGTGCGTGGCGCGCGCCTCGGTCAGATAGGTAACGCCCAGCACCTGACCAGAACGCTGTTTGCGAACGACGTCCCCGTGAAAGTCGAAGCCGGGAGCGGTCAGCACCGGTTCGGCCGCTGGCTTGTCCGCGCCCATCGCGGCGGGATTTATAGCGACCAATGAAGTGACATCCCTGTTGGGCTCGACCCTAGCGACCGCGTAGACCCGGCTCTCCGACTCGATGTACACGGGCCCGCTGACCCCTTGTGCACTCGGCGCCTCGACAATCTTGGTCCACGAGGCAGATGCATTGGCCTTCCAGTGCAGCGCCGACTTGCCTTGGAACTTGGTGACGACGAACCGCGGCTCTCCCGCCCGATCGACAGTCCATTCCTCCACGTGCTCCGGCGCGCCCGTCGACAGGTTCAGCAGTCCACCGGTGCGGGTGTTCAGCCGAAACAGATTGATGTGGGAGAACTCGCCGGAGTCCGTCCAGATCCAGCGCTCGACCAGCACGTCGTCACTGCCGTCACGCAATACGTCGTTCAGGATGTGATCCGGCTGCAGAGTACGACCGGCGATGCGCGAGCCGGTACCGGCATCCTGCCAAATCGGCGCGATCAAAGCGCGCGGCGTGTCCTTGCCGTCGGCGTCGATCGCGAACAGCCCCGCGCCTGCGCGCTGATTTGCGCGTGACTCCTGCCGATCGAGCACACGATAAACGAGGCGCTCGTCGTTGACCCACTGCACGCCCAGGATGTCTGCATTGGTATAGGACGTGATGACCTTGCTCTTGCTCGGGTCGGCGATGTCGAGGACCGCCAGTGCGCGCCGTCCGGTAGGCGTAGGAATGGTCGCGGCCAGGCGCTTGCCGGATGGAGACAGCCGCACGTCCGCATAGGCGTCGGGCTTGAAGTAGTCCTCCACTGGCAACGGCGCCGCTGTCGACCGGCTCACCGCCGCAAACATGAACACCAAGGCCGCGCCGATGCGCCGCGCCGACATGCATGCCGGCGCCCACGATCCAAGACTTGTCATCGATCCCTCAGCTGTATTCTGGGTGCCGCATTCTCCACGAACCAGCCGTGGAATCCGCGTCACGGCAATCCGCCGCGCGTGGCGCCGCTCACGCAGCGAGCGAATCCGTCAGTCCACTTGCCTGCGCCACACCGCCGCCAGCGCCTTGAACTTCGTCCAGGTCGACAGCCTGTCGTCGGACAGCGCGTCGAGGAAGTCCGACAGCCCCTTCGCTTTGGTCATCGTGTAGAAGGTCAGCGCGGTCGTCGGCACGAACACGACGACGAAATACAGCAGCTTGGTCCAGAACGGCGCGTCGGCCTCGGCGATCAGGTTCATGCCGAGGAAGCCGGTCGTCACGGTGCCGATCAGGCCGAAGATCGTCACGACGGTCAGCCGCACGACCGTGTTGGCCTGGCGCCGCAGGCTGTCGGCGTCGAGGTAGCTGTTCATGTCGGCGAGGCGCTCCTTGACCTCGCTGTACAGCGGGTCGATCTGCAGATGCGTGGTGCACAGGTGGAAGAGCGACTTCGTCTGGGCCTGCTCCGAGACCTCGTGGAACCAGTAGCGGTGGGTGAAGCGCAGGAAGCCTTCGAACGATCCGCGGATCGCGCGCTTGAAGCGCCGCACGCTGATCGGGTCGCCCACGTCGAGCGCCTTCAGCGCTTCGACCAGGCGGTCGGAGAACATCAGCAGCGCCGCCTTCTGGAAGTGCGCGATCATGAACAGCAGGAAGTGCTGGTGCCTGAACTGCGCGAGCACGCCACGGTCGCGGCACCCGTAGAACTCGGAGCGCGCGTCGCCGACGACGATCAGCGCGTGGCCGCTGCACAGGTAGCGGGTGTTCGGCGCGGCGCCGGCGTTGAGCCAGAAGCGGTCGTAGCAGAAGCGCTGCTCGAAATCGCTCAGGTGCTGCTCGGAGTACGGCAGGCCCGCGCCGTCTTCCGCCCCATCGGCGAGGCTGCCGTTGTCGGTGCCGCCCGCGCCGGTGACGAGGCCGAGCCGGATGAAATCATTGCGCGAGAGCGCGCGCGGGTCGTCGAGCGAGAGGTAGCCCATCAGCGGCATCCGGTAGTACTCGATCTGCCGGAAGCGCAGTGCGCCGGGTGCTTCGGAGTGGTCGCTGACGAGCGGGCGCAGCAGGTAGTCCCAGTGTGCCGCGAGCCGCGGCGCCCGGTGCTCGCACACGTGCGACAGAAAGGCTTCGCGGTCGTGCGCGTCGGAGCTGGCGAGCACCGTGCCGTCGGCGCTCAGCCACTCGACGCCGGCAACGCTGTGCAGCGGCTCGCCCTGCGCGTCCCAGCCCGACGGGTAGCCGCGGCCGAACCGGTACAGCAGCTCCTGCGCCTGCCTGAGCGTCAGGTCGCTCGCCCCGACCTCGACGTTCAGCAGCACGACATCTACGTCGAAGAAGAAGTACAGGTCGACGTGCACGACCTCGAGCGTCACCGGCGCGTCGCCGCGCCTCGGGACGACGCGGATGCGGTGCACGTCGTCGCGGCGGAACACGCGCATCGGCGCGTCGGCGTCACGCGACGCGGCGTGGTGCCTCGAACGCCCGTCGCCGTACAGGAAGCGCTGCACGTACGGCAGGAAGGTGACGAACTCGTTGTAGTGGCGCTCGTGAAAACGCGCGCTGTCGCCGGTGTACTCGTCGTCGTCGATCTCACGCCACGGCGAGGCCTCGCCGAGCTCGCGCAGCACCTGCCACGGCGTGCGCCGGCCGCCGTCGCGGCCGGGCGACACCGGCATCATGCGCAGCGGCCAGAGCAGGATCTGGCGGAACTGGCGCACCATCGGCGCAGCAGCCGGGGCCATGGGCAGCGGGGCCGCGCCCTCGAGCGCGGTCGACAAGGGGTTGCGCGTCATGCCGCCAGTGTAGGCAGCATGCGCCGCGCCGTCAGCGCGGGTTGGTGCGGAGCGGGCCGGCAGTCAGCACGGGCTCGCCGTCAGGCCCGGCGAATGTGCTTGCCGTCGACCCGAACCCGGTCGCCTACGCGCAAGCCATCGAGCCGCGGCTCGGTGAAGGTGCGCGCCTGGCCGTTGTCGAGCCGCACGCTGACCCGGTAGCCGACGACGCGCTTGTTCATGTTGCGCTCGACATTGTTGCCCGCAACAGCACCGCCGGCCGCACCGAGCACGGTCATCGCTGCGCGCCCGTTGCCGTGGCCGAACTGGTTGCCGACCACGCCGCCCAGCACACCGCCGATCACGGCACCCGTGCCGGTACCGGACGGGCGCTCGCGGATCGGCTCGATCGCGCGCACCTCGCCCATCGCGGCGAGTGACGCGGCAGTCGGGACGCGTGCGGCGCGGGCAACGCGCGGGCGCGCCTCGGCAGGCGGGGCTGCGGCAGGCACCGGGGCTGGTGCCTGCGCCGTCGGCGCGGGCGCCGGCGCCGGTGTGGTGGCTGGAGCCGCCGTACGCAGCGGCACCGGCGTGCCCACCGGCGTCTGCGGCACACCGTCGGTCGGCGCGAGCGGCACCTCCGTGTTGGCGGCCACCGCTGCCGCCTGCGGCCCCGGGGCTTGTTGCGGTCCGCACGCGCCGAGCGCGAGCAGCAACAGCGTGCTCCACCACAGGCTTTTCGCTTTGCTCATGTCCGGTCAACCCTTTCGGTTCCGTTTGAGTTGAATGAGTGATCCGTCGCGAGCGCGCGAGTTTCGTATCAGGCAGTGTCAGGCGTGAACGGTGTAGGCCACGTCCTACCGCACCTCGCAGGCCGTGCCGATTTGCAGACCGCGCCCGTGAACCGACGATCGCGGCATGGACATCAGCCCTGGAGAACGACATGGCGAGCGACAAGGCAGACAACGACACCCAGTGGGTCGAAGACGTGCGGCGCTGGGTGGCATCCCAAGCGCGCGCACGCGACGACGCGGATGCATCGCAGCTGGGCTACGAAGCCGCCGATCCGGTGCTGCAGGCGCGCCATTGGCCCGACGCGATCGGCACTCGCGAGCCGTTCGGCGCCGCCTGAGTTCGCGCCCGCTCAGCGGGCGGTCTGCTCACCAGGCATCGATCCCGCGGCTGCCCGAAGCGCTGCAGCGGGCCGATGCCAGTCCGGCGGCAAGCCAGCGGCGGGTGTCCGCCGGGTCGATCACCGCATCGAGCTCGAGCGTCGCGGCCATGTTGATCGCCTTGCCCTTCGCGTAGTGCTCGTCGACATGGCGCTGGAACAGCGCATCGCGCTGCGGCCCCTCGGGTACGGCTGCGAGCTCCTTGCGATAGCCGAGCCGCACCGCTCCCTCCAGTCCCATCGCGCCGAATTCGCCGCTCGGCCAGGCGGCCGTGAACACCGGCGCATGAAAGCCGCCACCGGTCATCGCCATCGCACCGAGCCCGTAACCCTTGCGCAGCACGACGGCAAGCAGCGGCACACGCAGATGAGCCGCTGCAATGAACATCCGGCTGACGTGGCGCACCTGCGCCTCGGTCTCGATGTCGGGCCCGACCATGAACCCCGGCGTATCGACCAGCGAGACGATCGGCAGCCCATGCGCGTTGCACAGCTGCATGAAGCGCGCAGCCTTGTCGGCCGCATCGGCGTCGATCGCACCGCCCAGATGGGTCGGGTTGCTCGCCAGGATGCCGACCGGCCGGCCCTCGATGCGCGCGAGCGCCGTGAAGATCCCGGCGCCGAACCCGGCCCGCAGTTCGAGCAGCGAGTCGGTGTCGGCGAGCTGGCGCATCACGATGCGCATGTCGTAGACGCGCACGCGTTTCTCCGGCAGCACGCTGCGCAGCGCGTTCTGGTCGGCGGCCGTCCAGTTCGCCGTGCGGCCCTGGAAGTAGCCGAGGTAGCTGCGCGCCGCGGCGACGGCCGCCGCTTCGTCGTCGACCAGCACGTCGATCACGCCGTTGCGCGACTGCACCTCGCTCGGCCCGATCTGCTCCGGCGCGAACACCCCGAGCCCGCCGCCCTCGACCATCGCCGGCCCGCCCATGCCGATGTTGCTGCCGCGGGTCGCGATGATCACGTCGCTGCAGCCGAGCAGCGCGGCGTTGCCCGCGAAGCAGCGGCCGGCGACGATGCCGATCACCGGCACCTGGCCGCTCAGCCGGGCGTAGCTGGCGAAGGTCGTCACGTGAAGCCCGGCGACGACCGGCGCGTCGGTGTCGCCGGGCCGACCGCCGCCGCCCTCGGCGAACAGCACGACCGGCAGCCGGTTCTGCAGCGCGATGCCGAGCATGCGATCGGTCTTCGCGTGGTTGCGCATGCCCTGGGTGCCGGCGAGCACCGTCGCGTCGTACGCCATCACGACGGCACGCGAAGCGTCGTCGCCGAACAGTGCCCGGTTGATGCTGCCGATGCCGGTGACCATGCCGTCGGCCGGCGTGTTCTTCAGCAGGTCGTCGAGCTCGCGTCGGCTTCGCTGCGCGGCGATCGCGAGCGCGCCGTATTCGACGAAGCTGTCGGCATCGCACAGGTCGGCGATGTTCTCGCGTGCGGTGCGCAGGCCGAGTGCGTGCCGCTTCGCCACAGCGTCCGGCCGGTTGGCGTCGAGCGTGAACGCATGGCGCGCGATCACTTCCTGCAGGTCGGCGCGCAACGCGCCGGTGTCGTCGCCCGCCGGCGCAGCGCGGGCCTCGGCCGCTGCGCTCGGCAGTTCCTGCGCAGGGCCCGCGCCGAGCCGCATCAGCAGTTCGCCTTCGGCGACCTGGTCGCCTGCCGCGACCAGCAGCTCGGCCACCTGCGCCGCGGCCTGCGCGCGCACCTCGTGCTCCATCTTCATCGCCTCGAGGATCAGCAGGGGCTGGCCAACGGCAACGCGTTGGCCGGGACCGACGCAGACCTCGATGACCGTGCAGGCCATCGGCGCATGAATCTTGTCGTGGTGCATCGGGCTCATGTCTCCTCGCGGGCGACTGTAGCGCCCGGATCGCTTATCGTCGCGCCTTCACCCCCCTCCACCACCCCTCGGAACAGCCACACCGCACGCCCATGAACCGTTCAACGTTGGCCCGGTCTGCCGCATCGATCTGCGCGCTGATCGGGGCGCTGGCCCATGGCCAGGCACCCGCGACCGCGGCGATCCCGCCGGCCGCGAACACACCGTATCCCGGCACCCTGATCCTGCAAGTCGACGCGAGCGATCTCGATCGGCGGATCTTTCGCGTCAAGGAGACGATCCCCGTCAAGCCAGGCCCGCTGACGCTGCTCTATCCGCGTTGGCTGCCCGGCAACCACGCGCCGACCGGCAAGATCGGCCAGCTCGCCGGTCTGAAGATCGCGAGCGGCGGCACGCCGGTGGAGTGGCGACGCGATCCGGTCGAGCCCTTCGCGTTCCACCTGACCGTACCGCCGGGCGCGAGCACCCTCGACGTCGAATTCCAGTTCCTCTCGCCGACCGGCGAGGCCAGCGGCCGAGTGGTCGTGACGCGCGAGATGCTGAACCTGCAGTGGAACGCCGTGCTGCTGCTGCCGGCCGGGCATGCGGTGCGCGGCATCACGGTCAAGCCCAGCCTGCGGCTGCCGGATGGCTTCGTCGCCGGCACTTCGCTCGACGCGACCGGCCAAAGCGGCCCGCGCACCGATTTCAAGCCGGTCGACGCCGACACGCTGGTCGACTCGCCGGTCTTCGCCGGCAAGTACCGCAAGCGCTTCGACCTCGACCCCGACGCGGCGCGCACCGGGCGGGCCCCGGTGTTCATGAGCGTGGTGGCCGACTCGCCCGAGGAGCTCGACATCAAGCCGGAGCAGCTCGCGGCGCACCGCTCGCTGGTCGAGCAGGCCGACAAGGTGTTCGGCGCGCGCCACTACCCGCGCTACGAGTTCCTGCTTGCCGTGAGCGACCAGCTCGGCGGCATTGGCCTCGAGCACCATGGGTCGAGCGAGAACAGTGCACGCCCGGGGCACTTCACGACGAAGGCGAAGGACTCGTACGGCCGCGACCTGCTGGCGCACGAGTACACGCACTCGTGGAACGGCAAGTTCCGCCGCCCGGCCGACTTGTGGACACCGGATTTCCTCACGCCGCAGCGAGGCACGCTGCTCTGGATGTACGAGGGCCAGACCCAGTTCTGGGGCGACGTGCTCGCGGCGCGTTCGGGGCTGATGCCGCTTGCCGACGTGCGCGAGGAGCTCGCGAACATCGCTGCGTCGCTGGGCTCGCGGCCAGGCCGCGAATGGCGCAACCTGCAGGACACGACGAACGAGCCGATCGTCGGCGAGCGTGGGAGCCATAGCTGGGTGAGCTGGCAGCGCAGCGCCGAGTACTACGACGAGATGGTGCTGGTCTGGCTCGAGGCCGACATGCTGATTCGCGAGCAGTCGGGCGGACGGCGTTCGCTCGACGACTTCGCGCGCGCCTTCTTCGGCCCGACCTCGAAGCGCGGGCCGACCGAGACGACGCCGCTGACCTACACGTTCGAGGACATCGTCGCCGAGCTGAACCGCGTGCAGCCGTACGACTGGGCAAGCTTCCTGCGCACGCGGCTGGACACGCACAAGAGCGACACGCAGCTCAACGGCCTGACCCGCGCCGGCTGGCGCCTCGCCTGGAGCGAGAAGCCGACCGAGTACTACAAGAACGTGATGAGCGGCTATCGGCGCAAGGCCGACGACTTTCTCTACTCGCTCGGCTTCGACGTCTCGAAGGAAGGCAAGCTGAAGAACCTGCGCTGGGGCAGCCCGGCGTTCGAGGCCGGCCTCGACGATGCGGCCCAGCTGCTCGCGGTCAACAACCGCGTCTACACGCCGGAGCGGCTCGCCGAGGCGATCACCGCGGCGAAGACCAGCAAGGCGCCGATCCAGCTGCTCGTGAAGGAGGGCGACGCGTTCCGCACGGTGTCGATCGCCTACAGCGGCGGGCTGCGCTACCCGACGCTGGAGCGCATCGAGGGCACCGAAGACAAGCTGCAGCTCGTGCTGCAGCCGAAGTGACGCGACCGCCCCTCACGCGTACGCGTTGGGGTAGCGATCGACCGTGAGCCCGGCGAGGTCGACGCCGGGCGCGCGGCCCGAGATCACGTCGGCCATCACGCGGCCGGTGCCGGCTGCCATCGTCCAGCCGAGCGTGCCGTGGCCGGTGGCGAGGTACAGGTTGGGCACGCGGGTCGCACCGACCACCGGCGTGCCGTCCGGCGTCATCGGGCGCAGCCCGCACCAGAACTCGGCACGTGCGACGTCGCCGCCGCGCGGGAACAGGTCGGTCACGACGTGGCTGAGCGTCTCGCGCCGCGCCTCGTGCAGCCGCAGCGTGTAGCCGGCCAGCTCGGCCGTCCCGCCGACGCGGATGCGATCGCCGAGCCGCGTCACCGCGACCTTGTGGGTTTCGTCCATCACGGTCGATTCGGGGGCGCCGCTCGCGTCGGTGATGGGCACCGTGATCGAGTAGCCCTTGACCGGGTAGACCGGGATCCGGATGCCGACGCCGCGCAGCAGCAGCGGCGAATAGCTGCCGAGCGCAACCAGGTACGCATCGGCCTTTAACAGGCCGGCGTCGGTGGCGACGCCGTCGATCTGCTTGCCGGCGAGCTTCAGCGCATCGATGCGCGTGCCGTAGCGAAACGTGACGCCACGCTGCACGGCAAGGGCGGCGAGGTTCTGCGTGAACTTGAAGCAGTCGCCGGTTTCATCGCCGGGCAGGCGCAGGCCACCGACGAACTTGTCGCGCACGTGCGCGAGCGCCGGCTCGTTGCGGATGCAGCCGTCGCGGTCGAGCACTTCGTAGGCGACGCCGTAGCGCTTCAGGATCTCGATGTCGGCCGCCGTGCCGTCGAGCTGGGCCTGGGTGCGAAACAGCTGCAAGGTGCCTTGCGTGCGCTCGTCGTAGGGGATGCCGGTCTGCGCCCGCAGCTCCTTCAGGCAGTCGCGGCTGTATTCGGCAAGCCGGACCATCCGGCCCTTGTTGATCTCGTAACGCGCCGCAGTGCAGTTGCGCAGCATCGCGAGGCCCCAGCGGATCAGCCCCAGGTCGATGTTCGGCCGGATCACCAGCGGGCGGTGCCGCATCAGCAGCCACTTGATCGCCTTGATCGGCACGCCCGGCCCGGCCCATGGGGCGGAGTAGCCGGGCGAGACCTCGCCGGCATTGGCGTAACTGGTTTCGAGCGCCGCCGCCGGCTGGCGGTCGACGACCGTGACTTCATGTCCGGCCAGCGCAAGCTGGTAGGCGCTCGTAACGCCGATGACCCCGCTGCCGAGAACCAACACCTTCATCCACTGCTCCTCGGCCGACCGGGCCGTGGCGCGCAGTGTATCGACAGCTCTGTGGCGGCCCGCCTACGGCGCAGCTGCTGCCGTCAGCTCGAGCGCGCCGAACATCTCGCGCGCCGGGCGTGTTTCGGGCAACACGTAGACGACGCCGCGGCGCTTGCCGAGCGTGGTAGCGACGATGCGCTCGTAGAACTCGACCGGCACGACGACACAGCCGTACGAGATGCGGTGTTCGGCCGCGTTCTGCGAGACCAGGCGTTCGCTGCGCCGCTCGGCCGCGGGTGCCGGGCGCAGCCGATGGATCGCGAACGAGGCCTCGTAGTCGACCCAGACGATGTCTTCGCCCTTGTCGTTGTGCCCGGGCTCGGTGTTGAAGCGCCCGGCCGGCGTCGTGCGTTCGTAGGGCAGCAGGCTGCTCGGGGTGCGCTGCGCAATGTCCGGCACCGCGAGGTCGCCGGGCGCGAGCCCGATCAACACCGGCGACACGCCGATCACCCGACCCTGGGCCTCGAACACATAGATGCGCGCATCGCGCTTGTCGACGATCGCGAACGGCTGGCCTTGGTGGTCACCGCTTTCGAGCACCCAGTTCGCCGCATACCGTGCATCGCTCGACGCCCGTTCGCCGACGAAATCGGCCGCGCTGCTCGCCGCATGGCAGACCGTCACACACAAACTCAGAACGGCCGCGGCGCACAGCGCCTTGCCACGACGAACCATCTCGCCAACCCTTTACCGAAGACTTCCCGGCTTGGCCGACGAGTCCCGCGGGCAAGCGAAACGAATTGTCGCGGACTGTTGCCGCGTGTTGGGAAATCCCCGGCGTGGTGGCCGGGCTTCGGTTACAGATCAGACGCGAGGTTCGTGACGAATCGCCGCTTGGTCCGCCTGGTCTCGCGCCACGGCGAACGCGGGAAACACCTCGGCCAGCGCCTTGCGCTCGGGCAGCACGTACACCACGGCCGGCGAGGCGCCGAGCATCGGCTTCATGATCGCATCGAAGAATGCGACCGGGATGTTGATGCAGCCGTACGAGATGCGCCGGTCTTCGGCCGCGCCCGTGGCAAGGCGCTCGAGACGGTGCTCCTTCGGGTCGACGATGCGCACGCGGTGCATCGAGACGGCCGCGCCGTAGTCGACCCAGATCACTTCCTCGCCGGCGGCGTTGCGGCCCGGGTGGCTGACGAAGCGGCCGGCCGGCGTGGTCTTTTCCTCGGGGCGTACCTGATCCATCGGCCGCTGGCCGATGCCGGCAACCGAGTCGTCGCCGGGCGCCGCGCCGAGCAGGACCCGGCTCGTGCCGGCCAGACGGGCGTCGGCGTCGAACACGTAAAGCTGGGCGGCGCGCTTGTCGAGGATCGCGAAGGCGAGGCGCCGGTTGTCGCGCGAAGTCGCGACCCAATCGGCAATGCTGCGGGCGTCGTCGCCCGGCTGGGCGGCGCCGAAGTCGGCGCTGCGCGGAATGAGTGGTTCGGCGCTCGCGAGCGCGGGGGGCGCGCCGCGAGACGCCAGGCGGCTCGTCGCCGAGCCGCTGGGTTGCAAGGTCACGGCGAGCACCGCGATGCCGATCAGAGCACCCTGCTTGAGGCCGGCGCAGACGCCAGCCCGGTCAGCGATCAGATCGGCGAGTTTCACGGTGCCCGTACCGCGGTGTCACGCTCGATCAGTTGCGGTCGGCCTTGGGTGCCGGCTCGCTGCTGCTCGACGGTGCCGCGCTCGAATCGCTCGATGACGGCGTGCTGCTGGACGGCGTGCTCGACGTCGACGGCGACGCGCTTTGCGGCGTCGTGCTCGGCTCGGTCGTCGTCGCGCCCTGGCTGGTCGACGGGCTCTGCATCTGGTCGCTCGTCGCCGCGCCCTGCGCCGGTGGTGTCGAGCTGCTGTCGGTCGTCTGTGCATACGCAAAGCTGATCGCGCCGACGATCGTTGCGGCTGCCACTGCAGTGGTCAAAGTCTTCGAAGCTGTCATGTCGCTACTCCTTGGTGGTCAGAGCCCGTAGGCCTTCGGATGGGTAGGGCCGGCCGGTGATGACCAGCTGCCTTCAGGTTAGGAGCGAGTCCGGCGCTAGACGATCGGTCATCGGCGACAGGCTGTGTAGGACAAGCACGGTCACGAAATGCTACGAAAATGGCGTATCGATCAAGGAGCTCCATGTCTTTCGTTCCCAACTACGTGGCTCCGGCCAGCTACACCGACCCGGCCGCCGCGCTGGCCCAGGTGCGCGCGATCTACGAGGGCAGCATCGCCCATCTGCGCACGGCGCTGAGCGACTTTGTCGCCGGAGGTGCGCAAGCGGCGCGGGTGCGCGCCTGCTACCCGTTCGTGCGGGTCCACACCGACACGGTCGCGCGTGCCGACTCGCGCCTGAGCTACGGCTTCGTCGCCGGGCCGGGCACCTACGAAACCACGCTGACGCGGCCCGACCTGTTCTCGAACTACTACCTCGAGCAGTTCCGCCTGCTGCTGAAGAACCACCACATCTCGCTCGAGGTGGGCACGAGTGCGCAGCCGATCCCCGTGCACTTCTCGTTCGCCGAGAACGACCACATCGAAGGCAACCTGAGCGCCGAGCGCCGGCTGCTGATGCGCGACCTGTTCGACCTGCCCGATCTGAACGCAATGGACGACGGCATCGCGAACGGCACGTTCGAGGCCGGCCCCGGCGAGCCGCATCCGCTGGCGCTGTTCACGGCGCCGCGCGTCGACTATTCATTGCACCGGCTGCGCCACTACACCGGCACCGCGCCCGAGCACTTCCAGAACTTCGTGCTGTTCACGAACTACCAGTTCTACATCGACGAGTTCGTGCGCCTGGGCCACGACACGATGAAGA
>Ga0075367_10000313_pt1 | contig 17087 bp, 15 predicted proteins | sample EndMethybrTD3032_FD_71399 | JGI IMG/M metagenome (GOLD analysis project Ga0075367, IMG submission 71399) | Populus endosphere microbial communities from Tennessee, USA - Endosphere MetaG P. TD hybrid TD303-2 | ecosystem: Host-associated > Plants > Roots > Endosphere | place: USA: Tennessee... | reverse complement strand
TGCAAGCGAGGTCGCCGGCCACCAGCGCGAACAGATAACAGGGCTTGGGGAAAGGATCATTCCACAGCGCCCAATGGCGGCCGCCCTCCAGATCGCCTTGCTCGACCGGATCGCCATTGGCGAGCAGGATCGGGTAGCGCGCCTTGTCGGCGGTCAGCTTCACGCTGTAGCGCGACAGGATATCCGGCCGGTCGGGGAAGAAGGTGATGCGGCGGAAGCCCTCCGCCTCGCACTGGGTGCAGAGCAGCCCGCCGCTGGCATAGAGGCCCATCAGCTTGCTGTTGCTCTCGGGCGCCAGCTCGACCAGCACCTCCACCTTGTGCGTCGCGCCGCCGAGCGGGACGACCAGCGCGCCGGCCTCCAGCGTCCATTCCGTTTCGTCGAGTGTGCGGCCATCGACCTTCACCGCCAGCGGCACCAGCCCGTCGCCGTCGAGCCGCAGCGGCCGGTCATGGTCGCCATTGCGCGCCACCGACATGTCCGACCAAACCCGCGTCCGCGCGGCATCCAGGTCGAAGTCGAGGGCGATGTCGGGGATCAGCCAGTCGGGCACGCGATAATCGGCGCGGCGGATGATGGCGGGAGCGGCGGCTTGGGTGGATTGGATATCGGCCATGGCACCAGCCTAGTGCCTGATTCTGTGAGGGGGAAGCGCTTTGCACGTCCCCCTCATCCGGAACCCAACCGACGCGGCTTTTTTAGATCCGCTCGCCCGACAGGCGCTGACACAGCATGTCGAGCTGGTCGAGCGTCGAATAGCGCAGCGACAATATACCCGCCCCTTCGCCATTGTCGGCAATCTCGACCTTCAGGCCCAATATATCGGCCAGATGCTGCTCCAGCGCAGCGATATCGGCATCCTTGCCACCGGGAGTTGCGCCGCGCGACTTGGGCTCGGCATCCTCGCCCTTCTTGGTCCTGCGCACCAGCTGCTCGGTCTCACGGACCGAAAGCCCCTTCTGCTCGACCATCAGCGCCATCGATTCGCAGCCCGGCACGCCGATCAGCGCGCGGGCATGGCCCATGCTGATCCGCCCGTGCGACACCGCCTGCTGCACCGGATCGGGCAGGTCGAGCAGGCGCATCAGATTGGCGATATGGCTGCGCGACTTGCCGACGATGCGGCCCAGTGCTTCCTGGCTATGATGAAATTCGCCGATCAGCTTGCGATAGGCCTCGGCCTCTTCGATCGGGTTGAGATCCTCGCGCTGGATATTCTCGACCAGCGCGATTTCCAGCGTTTCCTGCTCGTCGAAGTCGCGCACGATCGCCGGAATGCGGTGCAGCTGCGCCTTCTGCGCCGCGCGCCAGCGCCGCTCGCCCGCGACGATCTGGAAGCCGCCGCCGTGCGGACGCACGATGATCGGCTGGATCACGCCGCGCTTGGCGATGCTGTCGGCCAGTTCCTGCAACGCGTCCTGCTCGAAATGGCGGCGCGGCTGTTCGGGGTGCGGCTGGATCAGCGCGACCTCGATATTCTGCACCGCCTTGCTCGACGGCGCGGCGCTGCTCGCGCTCGCTGCCACCGGCTCTTCCCGGTTCACATCGCCCAGCAGTGCCGACAGGCCACGGCCCAGACCGTGCGGCCGCTTTACCGGCTTCTGCTTTTCCCCAATCTCGTCGCTCAAGCCGCTACCTCCTGCCGGGGAAGACGCGCGATCAATTCGCGCGCCAGACGCATATAGGCTTCCGACCCCGAACAGCGGAAATCATAGATGAGCGCTGGCACGCCATGGCTCGGCGCCTCAGACAGGCGCACATTGCGCGGAATGACGGTGGTGAAGACGAGGTCGCCCAGCACCGCGCGCACATCGTCGGCGACCTGATCGGTCAGCCGGTTGCGGCGATCATACATGGTCAGCGCCACGCCTAGAATCGACAGGCCGGTGTTGAACCGACTGCGGATGCGCTCGACCGTCTGCAACAGCTGCGACAACCCCTCCAGCGCGAAAAATTCGCACTGCAACGGCACCAGCAGCGACTGCGCGGCCACCATCGCATTGACCGTCAACAGGCCGAGCGACGGCGGACAGTCGATCAGGCAGATGTCCCAGCGGCCGGCCGGCGCCTCGGCCAGCACCCGTTCCAGCCGGTGGGTGCGCTGCTCATAGTCGATCAGCTCGATCTCCGCCCCGGACAGATCCTGGGTCGCCGGGATCAGGTCCAGCTTGGGCACGCGGGTGGTGACGACCGCCTCGTCCAGTTCGCAATTGCCGACCAGCAGGTCATAGCTCGACCGTTCGCGATCGGCATGATTGACGCCCAGCCCGGTCGAGGCATTGCCTTGCGGATCGAGATCGACCAGCAACACGCGCAGGCCCGTCGCGGCCAGGCCGGTCGCCAGATTGATAGCCGTGGTGGTCTTGCCGACTCCGCCCTTCTGATTGGCGATGGCGATACAAATCATCCTCGACCCTTCTTTTTGACAGGTTTGACGGATCGCGCGACGATGATGGCGCTGTCGGCGTCGGTCACGCTGCGTTCCACATGAAACGCACCTTGCCATGCCGGACGCGCGGCCTCCAGTTCATTCTGCGCATTTCGTCCCTTGGGCAGCACCCAAATCGTCTTTTCATCGGACAGATGCTGAGCCGACTGGAGCAATTTGGGCAGCGGCGCATAGGCGCGGGCGCTGATGACGGCCGACTTGGTCGGCGGCGTGACCTCGACCCGCCCGCCAAAGACGGATGCGTTGCCCAGCCCCAGCTCCGCGATCACCTCATTAAGGAAGTCGATCCGCTTGCGGCGCGATTCGACCATGATCAGCGGCCGGTCGGTCATGCTGGCGACAACGATACCGGGTAGGCCGGCACCGGAACCAAGGTCCATCCAAGGCCCCTCCCCCGCATCCTTGGCATGCAGCAGCAGCTGGGCGGAGTCGACGATATGCCGTGCCCAGACATGGGGCCGGGTCGATTCGGCGATCAGATTTTGCTCGTCCATCGCGGACAGCAAGAGCGACACATAGCGCTCCAGCCGATCCCATGTTTCACGTGGAACATCAAAATGCGCATCGAGCCAGGCCCGTGCTTCGTCTTCGGTCATGCTGCCTTCCGCCGCACATGGACAAGGATGGCGGCAAGCGCCGCCGGGGTGATGCCGCGGATACGGCCCGCAGCGGCCAGCGTGTCGGGACGGGCGCCGTCCAGCCGCTCGATCATCTCGGTCGACAGGCCGCCGACGCTGGCAAAGTCGAAGTCCGCCGGAATGGCCACGCGCTCGTCCCGACGCAGGGCGGCGATCTCCGCATCCTGTCGTTCGAGATAGGGCGCATAATGGGCGTCCTCCAATATCTCGGCACGCAGATCGGCCGGCGCCTCCGCCAGGCTCGGCGCCAGCGTCACCAGCAGGTCGGCCTGCACTTCGGGGAAGCGCGCCCATTCGAACAGACTGCGCCGCGCGCCATCCTGCCGCACACTCGCCCCTGCCCGCGCCATCTCGGTCGCGGTATAGGGCCGGGCCAGTTCGGCCTCGATCATAGCGCGCGCACTGGCCCGTGCGGCGAAGCGCGCCGCCCGACCCGGACCGATGATGCCATGGGCCAGGCCTATGTCCCCCAGCCGCGTCTCGGCATTGTCGGCGCGCAGCCGCAGCCGATATTCGGCCCGTGCGGTCAGCATGCGATAGGGTTCGGTCACGCCCTGCAGCACCAGATCATCGATCATCACGCCGATATAGGAGCTGGCCCGATCGAGGATCATCGGCGCCTCGTCGCGCGCGCGGGCAGCGGCATTGGTGCCGGCGACCAGCCCCTGGGCCGCCGCCTCCTCATAGCCGGTCGTGCCATTGATCTGCCCCGCGCAGAAGAGGCCGGGCAGCGCCCGCACTTCCAGGCTGGCATCCAGCGCCCGCGGATCGATATGGTCATATTCGACCGCATAGCCGGGCACGACGATCTCCGCCTGCTCCAGCCCGCGCATCGACCGTATCATCGCCCGCTGCACATCGGCCGGCAGCGAGGTGCTGATGCCATTGGGATAGACCAGCGCATCGTCCAGCCCTTCGGGCTCCAGGAAGATCTGATGGCCGTCGCGATCGCCGAAGCGGATCACCTTGTCCTCGATCGACGGGCAATAGCGCGGCCCCCGCCCCTCGATCGCACCACTGAACAAGGGCGAACGTCCCAGCCCCTCGCGGATGATCGCATGGGTCCGTTCGTTGGTGCGGGTGATGGCACAAGCCAGTTCCGGCAGCGGCCGATGATCCGACAACGGCGACATGGTCCAGCCCTCGCCGTCCGACGCCTGCTCCTCCAGCACCGCCCAGTCGATGGTGCGGCCGTCGATGCGCGGCGGCGTCCCGGTCTTCAGCCGGCCGATCGGCAGGCCGATCTCGCGCAATTGCACGCCCAGCGCGGTTGCCGCCCGCTCGCCGGTGCGGCCACCGACATCCACATCCTCACCGCGGAACAATTTGCCGCCGAGGAAGGTGCCCGTCGCCAGCACGACCGAGGGCGCCTCCAGCATCCGGCCATCGGCCAGCGCCAGCCCCGCCACAGCGCCCTCCCGGACCATCAGGCCGATCGCCTCGCCCTCGACGATCTCCAGCCCCGCCTGGGCGTCGAGCATCTGATGGATCGCCGCCTTGTAGCGCTTGCGGTCTGCCTGTACGCGCGGCCCCTGCACGGCGGCGCCCTTGCTGCTGTTGAGCATGCGATAATGGATGGCACCGGCGTCTGCTGCTCGGCCGATCAAGCCGTCGAGCGCGTCGACTTCACGGACCAGATGGCCCTTGCCCAGACCACCGATCGCCGGGTTGCAGGACATCGCGCCCACGGTCGCCCGTTCGAAGGTCAGCAGCGCCACCGCTGCGCCCTTGCGCGCTGCCGCAGCGGCCGCCTCGCAGCCGGCATGGCCGCCACCGACCACGATCACATCATAGCTTGTTCGCATGCCAGCCCCATATCAGATTCAGGGGCCTGCGGTCAAAAGCGTTCCACGTGGAACATCGCACTATCAGCCATCACACGCGTAAATTTCGCTCACTTCCCGATACAGAATCCCGAGAAGAGACGGTCGAGCATATCCTCGGTCCCCGCCTGTCCGGTCAGCGCATCGATCGTCCGCCGCCCAAGTCGCAATTCCTCCGCCAGCACCAGCAGGTCGCGGGCTACTCCTGCCGCGAGCAGATGATCGTGCAGCTGGCGCACGCCGTCCCGTTGCCGCGCATGCAGGGCATAGTCGCCCTCGCCCGGCAGCAGCGTCGCCGCCCGATCGAGCAGCATCGTCACAAGCGCGTCCACCCCCTCCCCCGTCCGCGCCGACAGACGCAGGCCGAGCCGGTCGGAACCATATAGCGCGACATCGCTCTGCGCCGCGATCAGCAGCGCATCCTCGCGCGGCGCCTCGGCCGGGTCGCCCAGCCACAGGATGATGTCCGCCGCCTCCAGCGCGGCGCGTGCGCGATCGATGCCGATCGCCTCGATCGCGTCGCCGGTCTCCTCGCGCAGCCCGGCCGTGTCGGTGAACAGGAAGGCGGTGCCGCCAATCGCGGCGGGCACCTCGATCCGGTCGCGGGTGGTGCCGGCAATGTCGGACACGATCGCCGCCTCGCGCCCCACCAGCCGGTTGAGCAAGGTCGACTTGCCGGCATTGGGCGGCCCGGCCAGCACCACCCGAATGCCGTCACGCAGCCGCTCGGCAGAAGGTGCGGATAACAGCGCGCCGACATCATCCGCCAGTGCCATCACCCCCTGCCCGATCCGCGCCTCGATATCGGCATCGGGCACATCATCCTCGTCGGAGAAGTCGAGCGCCGCTTCGGCCATTGCCGACAGGTCGAGCAGCCGCATCCGCCAGCCGTCGATCCGCTGCGAGAAATGGCCCTCCATCATCGCCAGCGCCGCACGCCGCTGCTGCTGCGTCTCCGCCGCCAGCAGGTCGGCCAGTCCCTCGACCTCGTTCAGGTCCATGCGGCCACGGGCAAAGGCACGACGGGTGAACTCGCCCGCAGTTGCGCGGCGCAACTGCGGCATCGCGCCCAACGCTGCCTCGACCGCCGCGATCACCGCACGGCCGCCATGACAATGCAGCTCGGCCATATCCTCGCCCGTCACGGTGCCCGGTCCCGGCAACCACAAGAGCAGCGCCCGGTCGAGCGGGGCACCGTCGCGCGGATCGCTCAGCAGCGCCAGGCTCGCCATGCGGGGGGTGGGCAGTCGCCCGGCCAGCGCCTGCAACGCATTGCCCGCCATCGGGCCGCTGACGCGCACCACGCCAATCCCCGCCGGCGGCGCACCGCTCGACAGGGCGAAGATCGTCTCGATCACTTAATCCTTCTTGTCGCCATTCTTGCCCGCCATGCCGGACAGGCCGATATCCATCATCTGCTTGAACAGGCGCACGCCCGCATCGCCCATCGGCGAGAAGCTCTTGAACAGCGTCTCCATCTGCTCGACGCTGCCAATACCGTCCATGCTGTCGAGCATCGTCTTGATATATTTGTCGTGGATGGGGCTGACGTCCGGCAGGCCCAGAAAGGCGCGCGCCTCGGCCGGGGTGCAATCCACGTCGACGGTCACTTTCATCTACTGCCCTTCCCTGTCGCGGTCATCCGCCTGTCGCTCCATCTCATGCCGCAAACAGGCCGGCGATGGCAAATTTTTTGGGCGCGACAGCGCGCTTGCGCCCCTCGCCCAAGGCGCCAATATGCGCCTCGACCAACAGACTCCCCAAGGCGGAAGGATATCCCATGGCAGACTATATTCCGATCAAGACGCTGGAAGGCGACGGCCAGTTCGACGCCTATGTCGCCACGCCCGACAGCCCGGCCAAGGCGGCGATCATCGTCATCCAGGAAATTTTCGGCGTCAATGAAGGCATCCGCCGCAAATGCGACAGCTGGGCCCGCGCCGGTTATCTGGCGATCGCGCCCGACCTGTTCTGGCGCATCGATCCGCATATCGAGCTGGACGCTGACATCCCCGAACAGATGCAGCAGGCACTCGCCTATATCCCCCGCTTCAACCAGGATCAGGGCGTCCGCGATATCGAGGCGACCATCCGTGCCGCGCGCGCCATGCTGGAAGGCCCGGCCAAGGTCGGCGTCGTCGGCTATTGCCTGGGCGGCCGCGTTGCCTTCATGACCGCCTGCCGCACCGATGGCGATGCCTTTGTCGGCTATTATGGCGTAGGCATCGACGGGCTGCTGGGCGAACAACATGCCATCGGCAAGCCGACCATGCTGCATATCCCGACCCATGACGGCTTCGTCCCCGCCGACGTCCAGGCCAAGATGCATGACGGGCTGAAGGACAACCGTCACGTCACCCTGCATGATTATGAAGGGCTGGATCATGGCTTCGCCGCCGAGATGGGCGATCGCCGCGTCGAGGAAGCCGCGCAATTGGCCGACCGTCGCACCGCCGACTTCTTCGCGCAGGCGCTCGCCTGATGTCGGGGGATGCATGGCGGATGATCGTCCGGGCTCATGGCGGGCCCGAGGCGATCGAGCGCGAGCGTTTCGATCCCGGCACGCCCGGTGAGGGCGAAGTGCTGATCGCGCAGGATGCGGTCGGCCTCAATTTCATCGACACCTATTATCGCACCGGCCTCTACCCCGCCCCCCTGCCCCTGACGCTGGGGTCGGAGGGTGCGGGCCATGTCGTTGCGGTTGGTGCGGGCGTCAGCGGCATTGCCGTGGGGGACAAGGTCGGCTGCGCCGCCGGCCTGGGCGCCTATGCCACCCACCGCATCGTTCCGGTCGATCGGGTCGTGCGCATCCCCGATGCGGTCAGCACGCGCGATGCCGCCGCGATGATGCTCAAGGGCATGACCGCCTGTTATCTGGCCGAGGACATGATCGATCTGCTGCCCGGCGACGTGGCGCTGGTCCATGCCGCCGCCGGCGGTGTCGGATCGGTACTGGTGCCCTGGCTGCGCGACAAGGGCGTGGTCGTGATCGCCCATAGCGGATCGGCCGAGAAGGCGGCCAGGGTAAATGCTGACCATAGCCTGTCCGGTCCGCTCGACGATCTGGCTGCGCAGGTGCGCGACCTGACCGACGGCAAAGGTGTCGCCGTCACCTATGATGGCGTCGGCAAGGACAGTTGGGCCGCCTCGCTCGCCAGCCTGCGCCGCCGCGGCCTGCTGGTCAGCTATGGCAATGCGTCGGGCGCGGTGCCGCCGATCAGCCTGCTCGATCTCAGCCGCAACGGCTCGCTCTATGTCAGCCGCCCGACCCTGTTCGACTATGTCGCGACGGCGGAAGATCTGGCCAACACTGCCGAGCGCCTATTCGATCGCATGGCGCGCGGGATCGTGTCAGCGCAGATCGGCCAGAGCTTCGCTCTCGCCGATGCCGCGGACGCCCATCGCGTACTGGAAGGGCGCCAGACGACCGGCAGCACAATTTTTATTCCGTAAACGACATCACATGCCAAATGATTGACTATGAATGGCCAAGCATCTGAGGCATCAACCCATTTCAATCGGCCAAAATGACATGTTTCAAGCATGTCATTGATTGAAAATTATAAAGAATGTTCTCTCAAGACGTCCGAACCACATTGTACGCGACCGTACAAATGATAATGTGAACAGAGGAGTAATCGATGCAGTCCACCGTAGAGTTGTTCGAACTCATGCGTAAAAGTCCCATGAATGATTGGGTTGGCGGCACTGATCCAGAAAGTGTTGGAGACGCATCGGCCCATTATATGCGCCACCTTCTGCCGATTACTAATGACAGTCGAATTCTCGATTTCGGCTGCGGTATCGGTCGAGGCTTGGCGTCTCTGCGCAAGACGCATCCATTGGCCGAAATCGTCGGGATGGACATCATGCCCCCGGTCATCGATTTCTGCCGGAGCGAGATTGCGACCCGGTTCAACAATACCAAGTTCGAGCTGATCGATGACAGCAATGATCATTATGATCAGTTCATCGGCAACGAGGTTCGGAAACCCAAAGCGCAATTGTCGAAGGAATATGCATCGCATTTCACCGATGGCTATGCCTTCTCCGTCTTCACCCATGTCACCAAGGAAGATTTCGGCGGCCTGCTCAAATTCATTTCCAGCATGATGGTTCCCGGCGGCCGCTTCCTCATGACCTGCTTTGAATTGAATCGCTATTCTCGGCACATGATCGAACAGGGACAGTCGGTATTCCCGTTCGAAGACCATGTTTTCGAAGATGGTGGCGATGTTCTCATCGGTCACAAGGATGATCCGCTGGCCTTCATCGCCTTTGACCGCCAGCTGATCGAAAAGATGGTGTGGGATGCCGGCATGGCCATCACCAAGGTTGAATATGGTGGCTGGATGGGCGGTGGCGTTGGCTCGGCCCTGCAGGACATGATGATCTGTACCAAGCTGCCCGAACTGGTCGCAAAGGATAAGGTCAAGTTCGCGCAGACCGTCGATCGCAGGACCGTTGCCTGAAGCCAGTAAGTGTGACCGGATCGCAGCAACCCGAAGCGTCGATCCGGTTCAACCTCCTCCGACCGGGAATTGCCACAACGGCAATTCCCGGTCGTTCGCGTTTCAGATGACATTCCAATAATGGCGCAGGCGAATGGTCACCCTCCCAAGACACTGCGGAAAAGAGAGCATGAACCACCCTCTTCTTTTTGGGACACCATGGGAAAAGCCTTACCCATCGGTTCGCAATTGCAGTATTTGCCAAGGCGATGATCCTGTCCAATAAGAAGAATATGCCACATATCTTGACCAGGTTGCTGCTGCTTCCCTGGTGGACCCTGCAATTGGCGACGGGCGCCAAATCCTTCCTCGACAATCCCCTGATCGGCTCCCCCCGGCTCAACGCACTCGGTCTGCATGTCGGGCGCGTCAGGCTCGCCCAGTGCATGACTGCCCGCCGTCGATCGCGATTGGCCGCTCTTCTATCCCCGGCTGATCGCCTCGCCTTTGATCGCGACGGTTTCATCGAGATTCGCGACTTCCTGCCGCCGGAGCAGTTTGCCGCCTTGCAGGAGCAGATTGCAGCCTATCAGGCTGTTCCACGTGAAATGGCACAGGGCCATACCATCACCCGCCGTTATGCGGTGGACGGTGCTGCCCAGCGCGCCATGCCGGCATTGGCAAACTTCCTAGATCACCCTCGCTGGCGTGCGCTGGCGCGCTATGCAGCAAGCTTTAACGTAGAGCCGCTGATCTACATCCAGACCATTCTTACCCATCGACGGGACGGCGCGCCTGATCCGCAGACCCGACTGCATGCTGATACCTTCCATCCCGCGATGAAGGCCTGGCTGTTTCTGGAGGATGTCCCGACCGAAGGTGGCCCCTTCACCTATGTGCCCGGATCGCACCGACTGACTCCGGCGCGCGCGACATGGGAAAAGCAGCGCAGCCTGACAGCACGCGATGGTGATTGCCGCCTGTCGGCCCGCGGATCGCTGCGGATCGAGGAAACCGAGCTGGCCGGTCTTGGCCTGCCGCCGCCGCGCCAGTTCCCGGTCCCTGCCAATACATTGGTGATCGCCGACACTTTCGGCTTCCATGCGCGGGGCGAAGCGGCACAGCGTTCCACCCGCGTCGAACTCTGGGCCTATGGCCGGCGCAACCCCTTTCGTCCGCTGGTGGGGCTCGACATTTGGAGCCTGCCCGGAATCACCGAACGGCGCATCAACCTGCGCTGGGGGCTGCGCGATGCCGTGGCGCGCTGGATCGGCCATCCCTGGCGCCCCGCAGGCATGAAAAGGCCCGCCGACGACTGAGCGTGGGCGGGCCGATTGCGATAGCGTTGATCAGATCGATCAGAAGAGCGTCAATATGCCCACCGACCGGTCCATGATGCCGTCATAGATCATCGAGCAGGCAACATAGACGATCACCGCCAGGCCAATATAGGCCAGCCAGCGGAAGCGCTCGATATATTTGGCGATGATATTCGCCGCAATGCCCATCATCGCCACCGACAGGATCAGGCCGATGATCAGGATGCCGGGATGGTCGCGGGCTGCACCGGCCACGGCCAGCACATTGTCCAGGCTCATGCTGACGTCGGCGATCGCCACCGACCAGGCGGCGGCGGCAAAGCTCTTGGCCGGGCGCACGCCCGACACATCATCGTCGCTCGGATCGTCAGGCGTATGCGCCCCGGCATTGGGCCGCAGCTCGCGCCACATCTTCCAGCTGACCCACAGCAGCAGCAGGCCGCCGGCCAGAATCAGGCCGACAATCTGCATCAACTGGCTGACCACCAGCGCGAAGCCGATGCGCAGCACCAGCGCGGCGATGATGCCGATCAGGATGACCTGCTGACGCTGCTTGGGCGGCAGGCCGGCGGCCAGCGCGCCAACGACGATCGCATTGTCGCCCGCCAGCAGGATATCGATCATCAACACCTGGCCAAAAGCGGCCAGGGCGCTGGGCGTCCCGATATTGCTGAAGTCGTTGACGATATGCTGCCAGATATCCGCCGGGGAGCCGAGCCCCTGGGCGGCCGAAGCGGCGGTGGCGATAAGGTCGAGCATGACGGCCTAACGTCCCTGTATGTGAAAATGAAGAAAGCCGGACCATATACATGGCCCGGCTCTCACCGCAAAATATATGGCAGGGTGGCCGCACATCCGCGCAGCCGCCGCCGCGCTTACTGGTTCATGGTCGCGAAGAAATCTTCGTTGGTCTTGGAATCCTTCATCTTGTCGAGCAGGAATTCCATCGCGTCGACCGTGCCCATCTGCATGAGGATACGGCGCAGCACCCACATCTTGCTGAGCGTCGGCTTCTCGACCAGCAGCTCTTCCTTGCGGGTGCCGGACTTGCCAACATCCAGCGCCGGGAAGATGCGCTTGTCCGCAACCTTGCGGTCCAGCACGATTTCCGAGTTGCCGGTGCCCTTGAACTCTTCGAAGATGACTTCGTCCATGCGGCTACCCGTGTCGATCAGCGCGGTCGCGATGATCGAGAGCGAGCCGCCCTCCTCGATGTTGCGCGCGGCGCCGAAGAAGCGCTTCGGGCGCTGCAGCGCGTTGGCGTCGACGCCGCCGGTCAGCACCTTGCCCGACGAGGGCACGACGGTGTTGTAGGCGCGGCCGAGGCGGGTGATCGAGTCGAGCAGGATGACGACATCCTTCTTGTGCTCGACCAGGCGCTTGGCCTTCTCGATCACCATTTCGGCGACCTGGACGTGGCGGGTGGCAGGCTCGTCGAAGGTCGAGGAAACGACCTCGCCCTTCACGCTGCGCTGCATGTCGGTGACTTCTTCCGGACGCTCGTCGATCAGCAGGACGATCAGGAAGACTTCGGGATGATTGTCGGTGATGGCCTTGGCGATGTTCTGCAGCATCACCGTCTTGCCGACGCGCGGCGGCGCGACGATCAGGGTACGCTGGCCCTTGCCCTGCGGCGAGACGATGTCGATGACGCGGGCCGACTTGTCCTTGATGGTCGGGTCCAGCGTGTCGAGGCGCAGCTTCTGCTCGGGATAGAGCGGGGTCAGGTTGTCGAAATTGACGCGATGGCGGACGACGTCCGGATCATCGAAATTGACCGACAGCAGCTTGGTCAGGGCGAAATAGCGCTCGCCATCCTTGGGCGCGCGGATCTCGCCTTCGACCGTGTCGCCGGTGCGCAGGCCGAAGCGACGGACCTGGTTGGGCGAGACATAGATGTCGTCGGGACCAGCGAGGAAATTCGCCTCCGGGCTGCGCAGGAAGCCGAAGCCGTCCGGCAGCACCTCGATCGTGCCCTCACCCATGATCTGCGCGCCATTTTCGGCCTCGGCCTTCAGGATGGCGAACATCAGATCCTGCTTGCGCAGGGTCGATGCGCCCTCGACGCCCAGTTCTTCCGCCATGGTGACGAGGTCGGCGGGAACTGTCTTCTTGAGGTCCTTGAGATGCATTGCGAGTCGGTCCGATGGAGTGAGGGATAGAATAGCCGGGTAAGAAAGGAGATTTTGCCCGGTCAATGTCTCGGGAAAGCCTCGCGCCGGACGGGCGAGGGGAATAGTCGGCGTTTAGCGAGCGCCCGGCCCCCAAGTCAAGCGAGGACATTTCCCTATTCCGCCTGAAATCATCGGCTATCCGGGGATTTTCGACAGGTGGTGCCCCATCTGCGGCGATGGACGACATATCCTGCCCCATGATATGATGAGACATAAAATATCGGAAGGATGAGGAAATGCGTTATTTCCGTGCCCTGATGGCGATCGCCACGGGCGCGCTCACCGCGCTGCCACTCGCCGCGCAGGACAGCCCCCCGCTCGATCCCGACATACCGCCTACCGTCGTCCGCACCGGCCCCTCGCTCGACGACCGCGTCACCATTCCCATCAATATCGACGGCAAGGGGCCGTGGAACTTCGTGATCGACACCGGCTCCCAGCGCACGGTCATCGCCCGCGACCTGGCCGACCGGCTTGCTTTGCCCAATAAACGGATCGTCACCATCCTCAGCATGACCGGCAAGGCGGAAGTGCCGACCGTCGCCGTGCCCCGGCTCGGTTTCGGCGCGACCACGGTGGACGATATAGAGGCGCCAGTGCTGAACGGCGAGCATCTGGGTGCCGCCGGGTTGCTCGGCCTCGACAGCCTGCATGCCAAGCGGGTGCTGCTCAATTTCCGCACCGGCCGGATGGAGATCAGCGAAAGCCGCCGCCTGCCCCCGCGCGATCCCGATGCGATCATCGTCGAGGCGCGCCGGCGCAAGGGGCAGCTGATCCTGCTCGATTCCGACGTCAACGGGATGAAGGTGAACATCATCCTGGATACCGGGGCAAATTTCAGCGTCGGCAATCTGGCGCTCCGCGACAAGCTGGTGCGCAAGAAACGCGCCCCCGAACTGCTGCAGGCCAGCCTGATCAGCGTGACCGGCGACACGCTGACCGGCGATGTCGGGCGGCTGGATTTCGTGCGCATGGGCCGGGTCAAGCTGACCGGCGTGCCAGTGCTGTTTGCCGAGGCCAGCCCCTTTGCCGAGTTGGGCCTGGCCGACAAGCCGGCACTGATGCTGGGGATGAACGCGCTGCGGCTGTTCGACCGGGTGGCAATCGACTTCGGCCGGGGCAAGGTCGATTTCCTGCTGCCCGATACCGGTGCGCTCGATCCGGTCCGGCTGGCCGCCTCAGCACCCCGTCAGGGACGCTGAGGCACAAGATCAGGGATTGTCGGGTCGCTGCTGCTGGGCCGGCTGGCGCTGGCGCGGCGTGCGGCCCAGCACATTGTCGATCCACTGCTGGTCCAGGCGCGGCGGCGCCGGGCGATCGGCCGGATCGGGCTGGGCCGCCTCCTCGCCATCCTCGGCCTCGCTGCCGGCCGGCCGGGCACGGTCGATCGGCAGGCCATTTTCATCGACCATCATGCCGCCTTCCATGCCGTTGTCCGGCTGGCCGTAATAGGCTTCCTCGTCCGGCTCCAGCTGCCATTCGGGCAGGGTGACCTGGGTCTCGAACTGCTCCACGGGCCGCTTGGCGACGGCGACCTTCATATAATCGGCAAAGGCGTGGGCGGGCGCGCGACCGCCATAGAGCGAAGGCACCGCCTTGGCGTCATCGCGGCCGACCCAGACACCAGTGGTGATGCCGCTGGAAAAGCCCAGGAACCAGCCATCCTTGCCGCTGTTGGTGGTGCCGGTCTTGCCCGCGACCGGGCGACCGATCTGCGCCGCCCTCCCGGTGCCGGTGCTGACCGCGGTCTGCATCAGGTCGGTCATGCCCGCCGCGACCCAAGGCGCCACCAGCACCCGGCTGGTGTCATCCTGATGCTGGTAGAGCATCCGCCCGTCGGCGGTCGTCACCTTGGTGATGCCATAGGGGGTGACCGCCACGCCCTTGCGCGCGATCGAAGCGAAGGCGCGGGTCATGTCGATCAGCCGCACGTCGGACGTGCCCAGCACCATCGAGGGGTGGGTGTTGATCGGCGTGGTGATGCCGAAGCGGCGCGCCATGTCGGCGACGGTCGGGAAGCCGACCTCCACGCCCAGCTTCGCCGCGACCGTGTTGATCGAATAGGCAAAGGCCGTGCGGATATCGATCGCGCCGGCAAAGCGGCCATTGCTGTTGCGCGGGCTCCAGCCATTGATCGTCACCGGCTCGTCGGTAACACCGGTATCGGGCGTATAACCCGCCTCCAGCGCCGCCATATAGACGAAGATCTTCCAGGCCGAGCCGGGCTGGCGCACGGCGGTCGTCGCACGGTTATAGTTGGACGTCACATAGTCGAGCCCGCCGACCATGGCGCGCACCGCACCGTCGCGGTCCAGGCTGACCAGCGCGCCCTGCATGCCGTTCGACACATTGGCCTTCACCGCCGCGGTCGCCGCATTCTGCATGCCAAGGTCAATGGTGGTATAGACTTCCAGCGGCTCATTGGGCTCGTCGATCAGCGTATCGAGCTGTGGCAGCGCCCAGTCGGTGAAATAGCGCACGCTGTTCTGCGGCGGCTCGGGCGCCATGCGCACGCCGTCCAGATTGGCGTTGGCATGATCGGTTGCGCTGATCTTGCCATTTTCCTGCATCAGGTCGAGCACCACGCCGGCGCGGCCGATCGCGGCCTCGGCATCGGCGGTGGGGGAATAGCTGGATGGCGCCTTGACCAGGCCGGCGATGATCGCCGCCTCGGGCAGGTCCAGGCTCTGCGCGGGATGGCCGAAGAATTTGCGGCTGGCAGCGTCGATGCCATAGGCGCCGCCGCCGAAATAGACCTTGTTGAGATAGAGTTCCAGGATCTGCTGCTTGGAGAATTTGCGCTCCAGCGCCATCGCCAGCACCATCTCGCGGACCTTGCGGCCCCAGCTATAGCTGTTGTTGAGGAAGATGTTGCGCGCGACCTGCTGGGTGATGGTCGACGCCCCCTGCCAGCGCCGGCCGCTGCCGCGCCGTTCCAGCGCGACCCAGGCCGCGCGTGCCATGCCGACCGGATCGACGCCGGGGTGCATGTAAAAACGGCGATCCTCGGTCGACACCATCGCATCGACCATGACCGAGGGGATCTGGTCATAGCTCAGCCAGCGACCGAAGCTCGGCCCAAGGGAGACGATGACCGATCCGTCCGCCGCATGGACGCGGATCATCTGACCATTGGGGGAGGATTTAAGGCTGTTATAATCGGGCAGCGACTGCATCGCGATGAACACGGCCACGCCGATCGCGACCAGACCGGCAAAGGCGCCGACCAGACCGATCTTGAGCCCGCGCACCAGCCATTTCTTCGCCTTGCCCGGCGCCTTCTTGCTCTTGTCAGATCGTGCCATTTGCCGCCCCGGATACGCGCTATTACCGGCCCGGACCAGCGCAAATCAGGGCGCTCGTCCGGAAAACTCCCCGGTCTGTAAGGATGATGCGGCTTTACCCGCGATGAATATTATCGGTGGAGGTCCGAACAAGCCGGGGCGGGCAGGACATGCTGCCCCGCCCCGCAGCGGTCCGTCCCTCTGTCGTTCTTATTCCGCGTCGTCGCGCGATTTGAAGTCCAGCGATGCGCTGTTCATGCAGTAACGCAGGCCGTTGACGCCGGGGCCATCAGGGAAAACATGGCCCAGATGGCCCTCGCAGGTGGCGCAGCGCACCTCGGTGCGGATCATGCCATGGCTGGCGTCGCGGATTTCCTCGACCGCGTCGATATCGACCGGCGCGGTGAAGCTGGGCCAGCCCGACCCGCTGTCATATTTTTCCTCGGCATCGAACAGCTCCGCGCCGCAACCGGCGCAATAATAGACGCCGTCCGCCTTGTTGCTGTTATATTTGCCGGTGAAGGCCCGTTCGGTGCCCGCTTCGCGCAGCACATGATATTGCTCGGGGGAAAGGCGCGCACGCCATTCGGCTTCGCTCAGGTCCAGCTTTTCCATGGCGGCAATATGGCGTCCGCCGAAGCCCTTATCAAGTCCGGGATCAGGCCCGCTCGCGCGCCGCCTGTCGGGCGATCGCCAGCAGCTCATGCCGCACCAGCAGGTCGCCCAGCCCCTTGCCGCCGCGGCTGGACCGTTCGGCCTGGGCCAGACGCTGGATGACGCGGGCGATGCCGGTCGCGTCCCACAGCCGCACCTGGCGGGTGACCAGCCCCTTCTCCTTCCAGAAGACCGCCTTGCCGGCCGATTCCACCGCCGCCTCCAGCCGCCCGCTGCTGTCGAAATCCGCGCGGATATTGGCGATCAGCATGGCACGGGTCAGCAGCGGCCGGAT
>Ga0075367_10000309_pt1 | contig 17227 bp, 21 predicted proteins | sample EndMethybrTD3032_FD_71399 | JGI IMG/M metagenome (GOLD analysis project Ga0075367, IMG submission 71399) | Populus endosphere microbial communities from Tennessee, USA - Endosphere MetaG P. TD hybrid TD303-2 | ecosystem: Host-associated > Plants > Roots > Endosphere | place: USA: Tennessee... | reverse complement strand
TTAAGAAGTTAAGCGAAATCTTTAAGGGCAAGCGCGTGCGGCTGGCGTACGCCTTGCCCGAACAGATTGAAGCGACATTCTCGCTGTACGAGCAGCCACTCGAAACACGGTTCTCGCATATTATTTCCGAAGGAAAGCGCGTGGCTCCGGAAATTGTCGACGAGATTATTAAGGACGCACTTACTTACCGGGCGTCGGATATCCATTTTGAGCCGCAAGCCGATAAAGTTATTGTCCGCTTCCGTGTAGACGGAAACTTGCGCCAAGCCGGCGTGCTCCCGAAAGAGAATTACGAAAATGTACTCAACCGTATCAAGGTGGAAAGCGGTATGCGTATCGACGAGCATCTGACCGCCCAAGATGGTTCAATCCAACGCCGTACGGATACATATTCGGCGGATATCCGTGTTTCGTTAGTGCCGACTGTCGAGGGTGAAAAAGTGGTGATGCGCGTGCTGAGCTCGTATGTTCAAGAATACACGCTGGCCGATATCGGCTTGGATGATGCCAATCGACAGCTTATCGAGCAGTACGCCGCCAAGCCATTCGGTATGATTCTGACCGTCGGACCGACCGGGTCGGGCAAAACGACCACGCTGTACGCGCTGCTAAAATTGCTCAATAAGCCGAATGTGAATGTGACGACCATCGAAGATCCGGTGGAGTATAAGATGCCGGGCCTCAACCAAATCCAAGTTCGAGAAGCATCGAACATGACATTTTCGCGTGGGCTCCGGGCCATCGTGCGCCAGGATCCGGATGTTATCCTGGTCGGCGAAATCCGTGACCAGGAGACTGCCGAAATTTCGGTCAATGCCGCCCTGACCGGCCATTTGCTGCTTTCGACATTCCATGCCAACGATGCCTCGACTGCCATTCCGCGCCTTATCGACATGGGGATAGAGCCTTTCCTGCTGGCTTCCACCCTTGAGGTGATTATTGCACAGCGCCTGGTGCGCAGAATCTGCACACATTGCCGCTACAGTCAGTCGGCGGACGAAGCGATCACTGCCCTAAAGGTACACAAAGATGTCGTTTCGAAATATTTCAAACCAACTGATACGGTGTATGCCGGCAAAGGCTGCAATGTTTGCAGCGGCACGGGGTTCGCTGGCCGTACTGCGCTGTACGAGCTGATCGCCGTGACAGCAGAGATGCAGGAGTTGATAGTTCGAAGTCCGTCAAACCGTGATATCGAAGCGCTGGCACGTAAGCAGGGCAGTATCCCTATGTTCGATGACGGGATGGCAAAAGTTAAAAACGGTGCAACCACCATGACGGAAGTGCTGAGAGTTGTTGAGCCGCCCGCGCCCAGGCAGGGCTCAAGGTAAGTATGGCTGCAAAAAAGAACATAAAAACCCGGCGCTACCATATCTCCTCAAAATACAGGGACTACTTTACGAATAATCTAGCCTTGCTGTTAAGCGCGGCCGTACCAGTACAAGAAGCTCTGGAGTCACTAAAAGAAACGAGCAAATCCAAGGAGCTAAATGGCGTGCTTGACCAGATGAAGCGCGATATTGACGAGGGCTTGCCGCTCTGGAAGGCTATGGAGCGCTCGGGCATTACGACAACCCAGACGCTGGTGCTGGTCAAACTAGGCGAGCAATCCGGCAAGCTGATAGATAATTTACACGTTGCAGCGCGGCAAGAGGAGAAACAGCGGGCCTTTAAGTCGAAGGTGCGTTCGGCAATGCTATACCCGACATTTGTTTTAAGCCTGACTGCCTTGGTCGGCTTGGGCGTAGCTTGGTTTTTACTGCCACGTCTGGCTGATACATTTACGCAGCTGAATGCGACCTTACCTCCCATCTCTAAGGTGTTTATCGATTTCGGTATTTTCCTTAAGGCGAATGGATACTGGGCCATTCCGGTAGGGATAGCGGCCGTGGCCCTGCTGGGGGTTATATTGTTCGGGCTTCCAAAGACACGCCATCTGGGACAGTGGCTGCTATTTCATATTCCGGGCGTCTCTAAGCTAATGCATGAGGTGGAAATTGCCAGGTTTGGCTATCTGTTGGGCACGCTCCTGCAGGCCGGTCTCTCTGTAACGGAAGCATTAGAGTCGTTAGAGGGTGCCACAAGTGCGCGGCAGTATAAGGCTTTTTACCGTCATCTTCGTGAGTCGTTTGACGATGGGTATAGCTTTCGCAGTGCATTTCCGACTTACGCACACACGTCTAATGTATTGCCGCCACCAGTGCAGCAAATGGTTATCGCGGGTGAGCGTTCCGGTTCTTTGCCCGAGACGCTCCTTAATATTGGTACTATTTATGAAGAGAAAGTGGATACCTCGACGGCAAACCTGGAAGCGGTGCTTGAGCCGATCTTGCTAATCATCGTGTGGCTTGGGGTGATGGGTGTCGCCGTAGCGGTCATCATGCCGATTTATAGCTTGGTCGGCGGGCTGGGGGTGTAGGCATGCCAGTGATTCATACGAACCAACACGGGTTTACGCTCCTCGAGGTTTTGTTATCCGTAGGGATCATTTCGATTCTAGTCGGACTATCGCTGCCGCTGTACCAATCGTTCCAAACGCGGAGCGATTTGGATGCGACCACCCAGGGCGTGGCTGATGCACTGCGCCGCGCACAATCATACGCCAGGGAAGGCAACGGCGACAGCGTATGGGGCTTTAGCATCCAGTCGACGGCATTCTACATTTATAAAGGCGCTACTTTTGCGTCCCGTGATACTGCTTACGACGAACCTTTCAACCTGACGAGCAGCAGTGTAGTGAGTGACGATCTCAGCGGCGTGACATTTAGCAAGCTAACAGGGGTGCCCTCAATCACGGGCAGCATAGTTCTTAAAAACGGAAATAACGAAACGAGGACGATAACGCTCAATGCCAAAGGCATGGTCAACTACTAAGAATCGGATCGCAGCCGGCCTGCACTGTGTAGAACGCTTAAACCAGCGCGGTTTTTCGCCGATTGAAGTCCTGCTGGCGGCTACGGTATTCGGCTTTTTGGTTGTCGCGCTTATCGGCGCATTTATTTACGGCCGGGCTTCTACGCAAGATGCCGGTGACCGCGCGGCCGCAATCATGCTGGCAGAGGAGGGAGTGGAAGGACTTCGTAACCTTAGGAATGGCGCCTACACCAATCTGACCGACGGTACCTTCGGGCTGGCACAGACGAGTAACTTGTGGGCGCTTTCGGGCTCGTCCGATACGAGCGGTATATATACGAGGCAATTGACGATCAGCAGCAACGGCACTAACCGCAAAAACGTAACCTCAACTGTATCGTGGACCCAGGGCGACGATACTAAGCAGGTGAGTGTTACCTCGATGCTTTCGAATTGGATGGCCGCAATAAAATCCTGGGTAAATGCTATCGTCGGAGGTTCGGGGAACGCAACTACGACGACTAACTTTCTCAAGGTCGCTACATCCGGGAACTATGCTTTTGCCGTCGTTTCCTCTACCTCAAGCAATTTTGTCGTCACCGACATATCCAACACCGCAGCGCCTTCCATTGTGCGAACCATTTCCATTACCGGCACGCCGTCGAACATCTTTATCCTTGGTAATTACGCATTTGTAACCACAAACAATGGGTCGGGTGAAGTAGTGGCGGTAAACATTGCAACACCCACAACTGCTGCTGTGGCGGCAACCTATAATGCGCCCGGAACCGCCGCGGGATTGGGTATTTTTGGAGTAGGCAACTCTTTATATGTAACCCGCGCGTCGAGTTCGACTGACAATGAGTTCTTGATTTTGAATGCCGCAACACCTACAGCGCTTACATTGACGGGTTCGTATAACAACAACGTTGCTATGAACGAGGTGTACGTTTCCGGTGACTATGCGTATGTGGCGATCAGCTCATTGCTTACGCCCATCCTAGTAATCAATATCGCAACCCCAGCCAGTCCTTCGCTTGGTTTGGCGTACGGCCTCTCTTTGGCAGCCAATTCGCTCACCATTGATGGCTACGGGAGCCATGTGTATCTGGGGTCAGGAACTACACTCACTGCCATTAATGTTACTAACCCGCTTTTGCCTACCATAGCCAAGCAGGTGACAGTGGCGGGGACGATTAACGATATAGATGTGGACACCGCCGGCCAATACGCTTTTCTGGGCACAAACTCAACTACTGCCGAATTCCAGGTGGCGAGTATTGCTGCCCCGGCTTCAATGTCAGTGGTCAGGGCGGTTGATGCGACTGGTACGGCAAGCACGGTGAGCGGCGTTTCCTACAGCGTTGCAAAAGATGTGGTTGTCGGCGCGAGCGCCTCTGATACGCAAGAAATTTTACTATTTACTAAGAACTAACTATGAGATTACTGAGCCATACATCATCATCGCAAAAAGGTTTTACGCTTATCGAATTGTTGCTCTATACGGCGATCGTCGGCTCGCTGCTCATCGCGATTGTCGCTTTTTATGGCTTGGCCAGCGGCGCCCGCGTTAAAAATCAAAGCATTTCAGAAGTAAACCAGCAGGGCATTGCCGCCATGGACATGATTATGCGGACTATTCGAGGTGCAAATAGCGTTACAACGCCGGCCACGGGCGCTTCAGGAGCTTCTCTGGCACTAACGGTGCCCACTGCTTCCTTAAGCCCGACAACGTTCTCGGTCAGCAACAGTGTTTTACAGATAAGTGAGGGTGCAGGCGCGGCTGTTGCGCTCACAAACAGCAAAGTGCAAGTAACCGGTATGACCGTAAAAAACATAACACGGGGCAGCAATGCGCATGTCCAAGTCAGCCTAACACTTAGTAGAACTAACCCGAATGCACGCGACGAGTTCAGCTATCAAAAGACCTTCACGTCATCAGCGGAGCTCCAGTGGTGAGTCCGCTAAACCGCCAGAAATTGCATCCGGAGTCGGGGTACGTTGCCTTAATTGCCGTGCTGATTATGAGTGGTGCCACGACGATCATTGCACTAGTGCTGCTAGTCACCGGCGTCGACAGCCAACGCTATACACTCGTAGAGCAACAGGCGGGCCAAGCCCGCAATCTGGCAGCAGCCTGTGCCGACGAGGCTCTGCAGCAGGTGCACGACAATACAGCCTTCGCCGGTACAAACGCCATGACATTGGGCCAGGGGACATGTTCGTACACGGTTACGAACACCGGTAGCACCACACGCACCATTGACACCAGCGGGACCGTAAAAGGTGTTATAAAGAAGCTCAAAGTCTATGTTACAATTACATCATCAAGCATAAGCGTTACTTCGTGGCAGGAGGTTGCTGATGCCTAAAATCATAACTAGAAAGGGTTGGGTATAGGAATGATTCACTTCAAAAAATTAAAGAACCAGCGTGGATTCACACTTCTCGAGGTTTTGCTCGTGGTTGCGATCATCGCAATACTTGCGGGGATTGTAATTATCGCGATTAACCCGGGCAAACAACTTGGTGACTCCAGAAACGCACAGCGCCAGGCGGATGTAACAACCGTCCTGAATGCCGTTTATCAGTATTCGCTCGATAATAATGGCAACTTGCCAACAACAATATCGGCAACAGCAACCGAAATTTGTAAGACCAGCACTGCGCCTGCAACCTGTACAAGCAGCAGCCTTATAGACTTGACAGTGGTGACGACGGGCGGTAAGTACGTGGCCTCAATGCCCGTTGACCCGCAGAACGCTGCAAGCTCCAACGGTACCGGCTACAAGATCTCCAAGGACGCCACCTCCGGGCGCATTACGGTCTCGGCTACTGGTGAGCAAGGGAAAACAATTAGCGTAACACGCTAGGCAAAGAAATGGCTGCAAAGAAAACTACTACCAAAAAGAAAACGTCCACGGTAGCCAGGGCAAAAACGGCTCCACAAAAAGCCAGCAAGCCCCCTGTCCGTTCTACAGCAGCTAAGTCGAAGAAGACTACCAGGACAGTAGACGACCATTCATTGTTGTCGCAAACACTGGTATTCATCTTTGCGATGCTTTGCATAATCTTCGCTGCAATGGCGTTTTACCGTTACTCATAGCGATCACCCCTGGCGCGGGCGCGCATCTCTGGTATAATCCATTGATATGCGCCCGTAGCTCAGCGGATTAGAGTGTCTGGCTTCGAACCAGAAGGTCGCAGGTTCGAATCCTGCCGGGCGTACCATCGAGCTTATGCTTGCAGGCCCCTATGGAGGTCTTTTCTATTGTTTAAGAATAAGCTACTCTAGAGACATGACAGAGATCCCCTACTCAAACCCCGATGCATTACTTGGTGACATTAAGAAGAAGCCCGTCATGCCGGAGATCGTACAAAACTTGCATAACATGCTTCCCGGTATAGCTACTGGCCTAGTTGAGCGAAGTCAAGACATGTCGGATCCGGCAAACCAGGCATTTGCGCAAGAGCCAGACAATCCCAATAGTCATTCACCCAAATGGCATCAGCTCGGAGTGGTTAGCCATTCTTATGAATTCGGTAGAGCTATGCGAGAATCGATTCCGGCCTACCTACAAGAATGGGGCTTGGCGCAATCTGTTGATACTGCATTGTCTGAGGAAGTGGACGGAGTTCCCAAGCGTCAGTTGTTGCAAGCCGTGTCCTTGCTGCACGATGTAGGCAAGTTTACCGCTAGGAAAATAACCCGAGACCCGACAACGGGTGCTGTTTCCACCAGCTTTGAAGATCACGAAGTTCATTCTGGAGAAATTGTGCGAGGCGAACTGAGTCCAGTACTTACAGACTGGGGGTTGAGCCCGCACCAGATAGACTATATCGCCACTTGTACTGAACTGCACTTTGAATTAGGGAAGGTTAGACGGGTATCCAAAGCTGTTGGCGGCTACACTATGGCATTTATCGACACTCCGGAATTCAGGGCTACTGCTCAGGAAATCATAGATACCCACCCTGACTACGCGCTTGAAATAGGTCTTCAATTTATTGCCGATAGCCTAAGTAAGACAGAGGTTGTACCTCGTAGCGGCGTAGGTAGTACAGACCAAGAGATTGAACAAGAACGTCCTTGGGTTAGCGCAGAGCTAGAAAGGAAGCATCTAGATCCTCGACTCGTTAACCAAGCGATGCAACAACCAATTAACTTAAAGGTAACCAAAGCTTATCTCACTCAATGGGCAGATACCTCTACTGTAGCTGCCTAGTTAGGTATTGCGCAGAAAACGGTTCTAACCTGTGCAAGAATGCTGTACCAAGCATAAGCATCATAGAGAAATTATTTGAATACATTCTAGCAATTTTTGTTTATCGTAGCGACGCCTCAGCTGATTAGATATCTCCTCAATAAGTTCAGGTCGCTTATCACCAGCCTATTCTTAAATCATTATAGTGGTCTAATCTGTCCTAGCATCTTGGAGCATGCCGGCTTCCCCGAAGGCATACGCTTCCTCTGCCAGGAGTGGTTGTAAACGTATAGCCTTGCTAAGGAAGTGCGTCGCAAATTCTAAATCAGCAGGAGAAGCTTGATCCGATCTTCTGACGGCAAATAAATGAGCAGCCTCCCTAATAGTAAGCAGCTCATCAGCGGCTAACTGAAATTGGGGGCGAAGGAGTAGCTCCTCGCAAGATGTGATCATTGCAGTAAGTGCCTTTGATTGGCTCTTGAGCCTTGAGGCCTGAAGCTCTGATAGGCCGGCTATACGTTCTTGTGGTATACCATGCGTTTCGGCAAGTCCAAGAAGCGTATCCAAAAAGGCAGTCTGTTCACGTTTTATTCTAGGGCCTATACGAGTTAAATAGTCTATGAGGCTGCCATGAGCTGCATTGCTGGTGTCTGCTTTTCGGATATGAGTAAAGCCCGGCACACGCGCAACGCCCATCTCTTTTGCACCGACCACTACCTGCAACATGGCGCCAAATCCTTGATCTTCGTGTCCCATGATAGAGACAGGCACTCTTGTAAATCCCTCCTCGCCGCATAAGGTGTAGTTGCCGGATGGAAAATCAAAGTTACGTGGGGCTGAAGATGTGTAACGACTCAATGAATCTTCTGCCGATTGGAGCCCTACGGTAGGAGCCCTCGCCATAATATTACGGACTTCTTGTTTGGTCTCCTCTTGTGTCAAAGAGTCTCCCTTATCAACGAGGTGGCTTAATGCTTTAGCGCTTAGGCCAGTGGGGCTGCCTACGTGATGCACATAAGCGGAGGCTAGCATACCGACACCAAGATTCCTATACATGGAAATAAGAGGAAAGGCAATGTTACGGGCGTCAGGCGGTATAATGACGTCTTGATCGATAAAAGATGATAGCCATTGTTCCGGTTGAGTGCTCCGCTCACCGTATTTCATGATATTGACCAGATGAGATACATTTTGTGCTCCACCTACGCCGCCCCAAAACTCAGCGCCTGGCTGGCGGGGGTAGCTTGTAGCTACACGGCCAAGATATGCGGCCAATTCATTTTTTCCGTGAAGTTCAAGAAACCGTGAGAAGTTGGCGACGATTGACCTCTCTCCCTTCACGGGATAATATTCGGCTCCGAAACTCTCCGCTACTCTGCGGTTCTTTGCGCGATCTGTTTCGGTAACGGAATCATCCACGACAAGTGTTTCAACATAAGCAGGGGCGTAATCGGCTACTGAGGCAAGGGCACGACTGACGAGTTCTGGCTTCCCGAATGCCTTAACTGTGAGGAAATGCTGCGGTGCGGTAGTCGGAAGACCAGGATAATCCTGAAGTAACTCCTCGGGGGTTATTACGGGAGCAGAGTAGGTAGACTCGGTGCGTAGATAGCTCAATGCGAATGCTCAATTACTTGTTGATTACTTAATTAAAACAAACGGTTCTAACCTGGGCAAGAATGCTGTACCATTGAGCTTATGCTTAACAGTCTCCTAATGGAGGCTGTTATTTTTATAAAGCAAATCTGCTATATTCTTTTGTGAAGCAATAAACTCACCAACTTCTATAGGAAACACCGCTACGTCATAGCCGTTTCTTGAGAGGATTTTTTTGACTTCAGCTACCTTCGCCTCCGGCACTTCAATGTGGCTCAAGCTTGAGAGCGTTACAGGTGTGGTTATGCGCACTTCCCACTTCTGCATAGATTTTGGCAGCTCTGCGATAGCTTGACCTTTTTTAATGCCGAAAAGAATAGGGTAGTTGCCTTCTATGTCGCTACCCGTTCCGAACGTATCCCAAACGCTTTTGGCCTTTGTATGTACCTTCTTGCCCCAAGTACGTTCGCCTTGTGAGTTGCGGCTTTTTCTGTTGAATGTAGACCAGTTCCTGGCCATCGCCAGGCTATGTTTGGCAAGAATTTCGACATAACAAAGATTATAGTAGTAAGCGACCCACCATAAAGATGAGCCGTATCTATGCTTCTCTTGTATTCCCAAGCCATGTGTGTCCGCATAGCTTCGTGCAATTATTCGTAACCGCGTAGCTGAGACTGACTGCATTTCTTCACCACTAATCACAATTGAGTAAACATCGTGTTTTGGTTCAAGAGTTCCACGGTCAAGGATGCTCTGAAACACATCGACGACCTCACTTTCGTTGTATTGAAAGCGCCCCGTCCCATGCCAAAATTTAGCGTTATCTGACTTTCTCTCGTAATCTGCCAGAAGCTCCGACGGGAGGGACTTAACAGATGTCTTATCCAGCCTTTTTCTAATGCGTCTGTCTAGGTGCGCAACCAAATTTTTGTTGTTTTGTTTTGCAGCAAGATATAGCAGACTGTGATGTGGAATATGCCGGATCGCTAGCCGCCAGAACATCTGCTCGTAATCCGGAAGATAATCTTTGTGCATTATCGACATATTATACAGTAACCAATTTGGGTTCTAACCTGGGCAAGAATGCTGTACCATCAAGTTTATGCTTAAAGCCTCCTCATTGAGGTCTTTTTCTATCCATGAGTACTAAGGCCTAGACTCTGCATCTTAGACCTGTGAGCACATTTATGATATAGTATAAATTAGGCATGAACTCTCTTGAGATTAGAAAAGTCAGTGACGAAACGGATCTGCAACGACTTCGCCGCTTTATGCTTTTGCAGCCTCAATTCTATCCTGGCCATGGTGAATGGGTCGAGGGCAAGGCCATACCCCGTATTGAAAGCGATCAGGCGGAAGGACTATTAGTAATTCAAGACGGCGTGGTAGTTGGCGACGCAGTCTACCAAAAAGTATCCGACCCCTCCGCTATTGAGTTGAAGAATTTTCGAATTGACCCAGGATACAAAAATCGTTCCATCGGACATTGTTTACTGAGACAAGTTGAAGTCGAGGGAGCAGCCTTATCCAGGGTGGAATCCGGAGGCTTAACAATAATCGCTGATGTGAGTACACCAAATTTTAATGGAGTAGAGTTTTTTATTCGAAATGGTTTCAAGATAACCGGAATGGAAGAACTATACCTCCCCGGCCAAGCTGAATATACTCTGCAAAAAGTAGTTTAGCTGGCTAACGCGACGGTTCTAACCTGTGCAAGAATGCTGTACCATCAAGCTTATGCTTGTGTAACGATGACTTTCGACCTATAGTCTGAATCACCCATGTCGACTAACCCCTACGAGAAGGCGAATTTTGCTTCATATTATGCACTGGCTCAAAGCGATACAATTCGTAACCGGTATGAATGGGAGATAACTCATCCAGCCTTATTGCAGTTTGTGGAAGCCGACACTTCCAAGGTCATAGACTACGGCTGCGGAACGGGAATTTTTACTGCCACTATGGCAGATGCTGGACGTGCTCAACTGAATGAGGCTATGGAGTACGTGGGAACTGACTCCAGCCCAGAGATGTTGAGGTACGCCAAGCTACTTGGTGAACAAGTAAGTGGGCTTACATTCCAGCAGTGGGATGCCTGTATACAAGACTCGCCATTGCAGGATGGACAAGCCGATAGAGTATTCGCTAGACTGGTCTTACATTACATTTCCCCATCCGATTTATCTGGTGCAGTTTTGCCAAGACTGCGCGAGTGCCTTAATGACAAAGGGCTTCTGGTGGCTGTGTTGCCAAACCCTCTTCGTGAAGTAAAATATGATAAAACACAATATGAAAACACTGATACACTGGACGTTGAGGTGGGCAACTTTGGACAACAGGCATCTCTGACTTCATACCATCATACAATTGAGCATGTATTTGAGGCAGCTAATGCTGCCGGATTTGCTCATGGAAACATATTTGGCTTGCCGGAGGTACGCTTCGAACCGTATCGCCGATGGCCCTGGAGTAAACCGGCTACAATGAAGATCGCCAATCCCATGCCTCTAGAGCAGTACGTCAATACGGCTAAACGTTGGTTGTATGTTTTCGGCGCAACTGACAGGGCTGAAGAAGCTTTCGACGAGACAACCTCTCGATTTACCACATGGAGACAACACATCTTCCCGGAAATAGCAGACATTGCCCATATGCATACTCCGAAAAGTGACGCGGCAGTGTTTATTCCTGACACATCAGATAGGTCAGTGCTATACCAATACCGATCCAACGCAGATATGCGGGAGGACGGCAGAACGTTGGTGGTCAGAGGAGAGCTTGTTGAACACCTCACTCCGCACCAAAAAGTTTCACTTGCAAGGAAGCTTGCTCGGCTGGAGATAAGGCCACCCCTTGCGGCTAGCGATCACCTCATTAAGCAGTAGCGAGCAGCAATTTGGTTCTTAAGCAGTCAGGCAGCCTATGCTACAATCTATCCGCAATAAAAACCTAAAGGGATTTGCTAAAATAAGATTATGAGTACTGATACAGCTGCGACGCGCAAAGACATTGATGATGTGCTCAATGTCCTAGATGTTATGATGATACGCATTGATGAACTGTTCTCTAAGATTGAGGGTAGTGTAGCCGAAACACAGAAAAAGGTTCAGAGTATCCTCAATCAACTTGATCACATTGAGAAACGTCTGGAAATCTCAGAAGACGAACGCCTGGTTATGGCTCATCAACTTACACAGCTGCATGATTGGGTTGAACGGGCTGCGGCACGCATTGACGTTAAGTTTGCCCGCTAGGCAGCGACTAATTTGGTTCTAACCTGTGCAAGAATGCTGTACCATGCACAGTCTACAGATACGAAGACGATCACCATTGAGCGTCTTTTTGTTTTGGAATGATTTTCTAGTCTATTTCATAGGTTCGCATCCTTTACGGTCATGTACTATTAGACATATGGTCAAATCAAAAGACAGCCAAGCGAGCGGCTCAAATCTCTTGATTGAGGATATTACACTGTCCCTGGCGTTAGCTATCGTGCGTATGGTGTAGCGACTCCGAATACCGACGAGACAAACCTCAGGCGGATAAGGCATCTAGGACCAGATAATATTTAGGGGGATAGCGGGGTATGACCGAAGGGATTAATCCACCTACAGACCTTGGACCGCGGATGGTCTGCCCGCGTATCACCGAGCCTTTATGGACGGCCGAGGAAACCGCTCGCAAGCGAGCCTTGTTAGAGACCGGGCATCCGTTAACTCAGCATGAACAACGTATATATAGGGCGGCAGAATGCATCCTGGCCTGGGAGACATATGATGAGCCGACCTATCTGACCGTCCCGGCCATCAAAAGGTGCACGGGAATCGCCCAAAGCAAAATACAGGAGAGTATCGCAAATCTCGTCGGCCGCGAGCTTCTCGTTGCGCAAGATCAGCTCCAGACCCCTTCCATCGACAGTTACCCGCCCATCTTCTACTTTCCTGTTGTGCAGGGGGATGGTTCTTCTTTTTTCGCGCCCCGTCCCAGGCCTGGCTGTCGCAATACGCTCGTTGAATACACACTCGACCGGCTCAAGCACATACCACTGGCAGTAGTAGAATATCTTGCCTATCGTCTTGCCGATGAGGGCAAAAACTATGTTGTCACCCAAAAAGATGTGCTCAAATTCCTGCCAGAATGGTCTACGCGGCCAAGTGAAGCAAAAAAGATTGCCAGTGTGCTTCGTACACTCAGTAGCGGCGACATACTACGCGCTGTTAGCCCGGGCCGAAGAGCGGCTTCTTACACGCTGACTGATCGGGGCATCTGGTTTTTGAAGAAGGTGCCTTTGGAGGCGGAAACTAGGCAGGATGCTCCGCAGAAAGATTCATTTACCCAGGAGAGTTTAGATAGTGAACTTGTAGGACAGGTTCGGAAGCAATATCCAGAAGAGTTGCATGATAACGTGCTTGCTACAATTGTTGATCACCTCAACTTGGGCATTTTGGAAGGTGGAGTATCTTATGACCGTGAAGGACGCCAGTTAACCGAAACGAAATCCTTAAACTTTCATCCGGACGTAGCCGTCTCTTTAGATAGAAAAAAGAGAGCACTAATTGCCCACTATTTGCGGCTCGACCTACTTTTATATGGTTACGCATTGTCAGGTGATAAGGTCAGGCAGATGCTGGGAATTTCCGGCAGTGTATCTCCGGCGCGATTTATAAAAAACCATTACTACACGCCACTACTACTCCAAATACTACAGCAACGTGAGAGCCTCCCAGAAGATTAATCGCTCTCCTTGGAGAACTATGGCATCTTATCATTGTGATACTCTAGACCCAGGTGACCCAAACTCCGCACTAGCCGGACAATATTCGGCCACACCGAGTTCCACCTTTTATCCACTTGGCGTGCCACAATGCTTATGATTAAAGATTTCCTCGTAGAAGTTTTTGTTTTATAATGATTGCTATGAGAAAAAATCAAAATGGATTTGGCATAGTCGAAGTACTAATTATATTCGTCATCGTTGGAGTAGTAGGCTTTGGGGGTTGGTATGTTTGGCAGAATAAATCCGAAAAAGGTAGGGATGGGAATTCTCAACCTGTAACAACTCAAGATAAGCCAACAGCTAAAACACAAGAGGCTACTGAGTACGGTACGATCAACGGCAAGGCTTCTTATCCGTCCCATGGCCTACCAGAAGATCAAGCGGTGTGTGCAGTGAACGTAAGTGATTCGACAAAAGTTTATTGCGACAGCAAAGTAGGAGCCAGGTTTGCAGAGCAAGATGTTTGTAAGCTAGGGGAATCTGCATGTGACAAGCCAGCTCCGGACACAAGCTATTCTATAAAAGTGCCTCCGGGTGAGTACTACGTCTATTCAACTGCCGAGAGCAAATCCCCGGGGTACAAAGCCTATTACAATGAGTTTTCAAAATGCGGCCTATCGGTTGACTGCCCAGCAGCAGGTCACAAGCAGTATATAAAAACTATAGTTACAGCGGGCGCTACTATTAATAATATTGACCCCGGTGATTGGTACGATCGCTAGTAGTTAATTTGGTTCTAACCTGTGCAAGAATGCTGTACCATAAGCGTTATGAAGCGACACAATAAATTAGTTCGGAAAAATATTCCCGGCATCTGCAAAGCAAATGGTCAGCAGGCTCATTTTCATGTCATTGAGGATGATGGGGAATACTTAGACGCTCTCTTTCGGAAAGACGTGGAAGAAACCGATGAACTAAAGGATGCGATTGCCGAAGAAGATCCAGAAATAAGACGGGCAAGTATTCTAGGGGAGCTGGCTGACAAGTCCGAAGTCCTCATTGCAACCGCAGAAGCATTAGGGTTTACTCCGGCTGAGGTTGAAGTAGCACGGTTGCAGAAACTGAATGAACGAGGTGGTTTTGGTGAGCGCATCTTTTTAGAATTCACTGAGTAGCATTTGAACTTGACTTAGGTAGCTCATTAGCTTATTATTTGCTTCATGTCCGAAATTGACGTAATGGATCGTAGCTTTAGCTACGCAACTCTAAATCCCAGAGAAGATCGGAGTGAGCTTTGTACGATTTTCGTACACCCTGATGCAACTTTCCCCTTATCCGGCTATCCGGAGTTTGGGAATACAGATGAGGTTATCGGCTGTTCATATCAGGACTCCGATTTGCTTTTTGGCGCTGGTCGGCGTGGTTTAAGAGAAGCACAAGACCGCGTTGAAAATAGTGATACTCCTCGCTTTTTTCAAGAGTCGTTACGAATAAGAAAAGATGATCCTTCGATAGTATTACGCCACATACTAGCTGGCTGCAATATGCGCAACGGTCATCCTTACTTCAGGCTAGGATTCACCACCCCTGAACAAGAAGCGCGCGAGGCTGCTAGGTATGAGCAGGCAGTCAACGAAAAACGAGCTCAATTAGCATCTCGTGGAGTTTTTCGCCGCGCTATGGATGGCTTAGTTGAAGCCTGGAGAGGCGAACGCTTAGCTTACTAATCAGCATGTCTTCAGCGCACGTTTTCTTTATTTGAGTAGAGAGTCTATAGTTCCAAATGATAGCCCAAAATACATTTCGAATAGATCACAGAATAAACGATGCCGCAGAACAGCCGCAGCCGGTCTATCTTGCTCCTTTCGGCGAAGAAGAGATTACCCATGCATGCCATTCAATACTGATGATCTCTATTCTCCTAAGAGGGCAGTAGCAATTATTAATCAGGGTGCAGCAGCGCTTTTTAGCGCGGAGGAGGACCTTGAGCATTCACAGAGCTGAGGCATCTACCAGGGAGAAGTTTCGCCAGCAGCCTTTCAAGGTACCTTGAGCCTTACCGCATCCTGCTGCCCAGGCCTCTGTTGCCTCATCCAACAATGCCGATGCTGAGGCGCTCGGGGCCGGCTGGGAACACTATGGGGCGTGGCGGCAACAACTGAGCATAACGGAACTGTAGGGTAGACGCTCCAACCTGATGCCTGAAAGATCAAGACAGTTAACGGGTACGATGGGCCGATCGATTAGACAAGTCTTATGCGGCGAACGCCCTTACGGCATCTTCGTACGAACGTTTTATTAGTCTCTTTAAGGTGTTTATATCAACATCGTCAAGTTTATTTAGATACAAGCACGCTTTGCTTGTTTTATGTTTGCCCAACTTGCCTAGTAGGTCGCTGTAATCATTAAGCCCTGGCATAATATAGAGCGTTAGATTTTGTTTTCTTGGGGAAAAAGCAGCAAGGGGCCAGTCGCCCTCCTGCCTGCTGCGTTCCGATTTATAGTGGTATTGCCCAAAACCGATCATGCTCGAGCCCCACATCTTCGGTTTTTCGTTAGTCGCCTCTTTATACATCTCTAGTAGCTTAAAGGCGTCAGCTTTTTTTACATCGCCATCAACGGAGTTAATAAAATCTTCCACGCTGGCATCGTTTACAAAGGTCTTGATCGTGCTCATATTCTTCTATTGTATCAGCTGGATGCGTACCAACTCCGGGGCAATCCAACGCAAGCACAAGGAGTATACTGGAAGGAGTAATAATGAAAGGGACAGTCATGGGATCACAAGACGCGAAGTCGCCAAAACAGAAACCAACCAAGGGTTACGGCAAGCGGCCGCTTCGGCAGTGGATACTGATCTATATCGTCGTGGCAATCATTGTATATGGGCTGGTGTATTTGCTGTTCTTCCGCGATAGCGGTAGCAACGGCGGCGGGTTCAGCTACTAAGTCCGAAATTATGAACTCTCGGACGATTTATTTTCAGGGGGTAAAAAATGGGACGAACAGTAGGGGCGCTTCCCGAACATCCGGAATGGTTTTTCCAACAGACAGAAAATGGCGTAGCAGTTGTTGATCCCTTGTCTGGCGAGAGTCTGGCGGGAATGACATGGTCTCCGACGCTGAACCAGGACGAGATTAGCCTGACAGGACGAGAATATTTGCAACAGGCTGCACATCCACTGCATGCAGACGATATCATCACCTGCTATTAGCGGGCTATATTGTTGGGTGCATCGTACAAGTGAGGACGCATAAGACCAAGGGAGGCTGCTGACGGGCTATAGCTTAATAGGTTTGGCTGGAAATTTCATCTTGCCTTTTTTGATCGCCTTGCTGATGGCTTCGTGTAATTGCGGCGTGCGGAAAGGCAAGTGCTCGAAAGATTTAAATGGTACCCAAGTCGGCTCGTGTGTGTTCATGCCGTAACTATTCATATTTGCCTCTTCCGAAGAAAGCTCCAGGCCGATCGCTGCGTGCGGAGCCACTTCGCATAGATAGATGTGTTGGTTATTGTAGGGCGGAGCATGTTCTTCGACATACACGAGCCTTGCCGCTGTGACGACCATGCCCGTCTCCTCCCGCACCTCCCGCACAAGCGCTTGCTCCGGTGTCTCGTTCTCGTTAACCCGACCGCCTACCAATGTGTAGTATTTGCTGCCGTACTTATTGCGGTGCATTACTAACAGCTTGCCGTTTTCAATAATGATTGCTCGTGCTGCGGTGCTCATGCCGTAAGTATAGCGTACTCTGCTGGATATCCTAGGATTCCGATCTTTAGTGCCATAAGGTAAGGGGTCCTTCCTTAACGCCCACCGAGCGCTACATCCATTGCTCCCGCTGCCGCAATCATACC
>Ga0075367_10000308_pt1 | contig 17283 bp, 12 predicted proteins | sample EndMethybrTD3032_FD_71399 | JGI IMG/M metagenome (GOLD analysis project Ga0075367, IMG submission 71399) | Populus endosphere microbial communities from Tennessee, USA - Endosphere MetaG P. TD hybrid TD303-2 | ecosystem: Host-associated > Plants > Roots > Endosphere | place: USA: Tennessee... | reverse complement strand
GTGAAGGAAGAGGCCGAGGACTACCGGTACTTCCCGGAGCCGGACCTGGTGCCGGTCGCCCCGTCCCGTGAGTGGGTCGAGGAGATCCGGGCCGCGCTGCCCGAGCTGCCGCTGGTCCGCCGCAACCGGCTCCTCGCGGAGTGGGGCATCTCGGCCACCGAGATGCAGGCGATCCTCAACGCCGGTGCGCTGGACCCGATCGTCGCCACGATCGACGCCGGTGCCGACGCGGCCTCCGCCCGCAAGTGGTGGATGGGCGAACTGGCGCGCAGCGCCAACGAGTCGGGCACGTCCCTGGACGAGCTGGCGATCACCCCGGCGCAGGTCGCCCGGGTCACCGAGCTGGTCTCGAAGGGCGACCTGAACGACAAGCTGGCCCGCCAGGTCATCGAGGGCGTCCTCGCGGGCGAGGGCACCCCGGACGAGGTCGTCGACAAGCGCGGTCTGAAGGTCGTCTCCGACGAGGGCGCCCTGACCACCGCCGTCGAGGAGGCCATCGCCGGCAACCCGGGCATCGCCGACAAGATCCGCGGCGGCAAGGTGGCCGCGGCCGGCGCCCTGGTCGGTGCGGTCATGAAGGCGACCCGCGGTCAGGCCGACGCGGCCCGCGTCAAGGAGCTGATCCTGGAGAAGCTGGGCGTCGGCGAGGGCTGAGCCCCAGTGCGCGGTGCGGCCCCGGAGGGATGCCCTCCGGGGCCGCACGCATGCTTACTCACGGCGTCCCACGACCCGTACGAATCCCAGTGCGCGGCCTTCGTCGGCCCGTACCATCTCGCCCACCTGGCGGGCCATCGTGCGGTGGAACTCCTCGGGGCTCTCCTCGGCGATCACCTCGCACCACAGCAGCCAGTCCCGCCAGCCGTCCTCCAGCCAGTCGGCGGCCTCGACCTCGACGGCGCCGCTGCGGGTCCAGTGGCGCCGCCACCAGTCGGCGGAGTGGAAGCACCAGTAGCCGGGCTCCCACCAGGCCTCGAGGTGCTCGGGCGGTTCGGCGCCTTCCGGCTCCTCGCGGAGCGCCGGTACGACGACGCCGATCCGTCCGCCGGGCTTCAACAGCCTGGTCAGGGTGGGCAGATAGAGGTCGGCGGTGCCGAAGTACTGGTACGCGTCGATGCTCACGACCGCGTCGAAGGAACCTTCGGCGAAGGGCAGGTCGTGCGCCTCGGTGTGCACGGCCTGGACGCGGTCGGCGAAGCCCGCCTCGGCGATCCGCCGGGCGTTGTCGTCGGGCTTGACCCAGAGGTCGGCCGCGGTGACCTGGGCGTGGAACTCGCGGGCCAGGAAGATCGAGGTCATCGCCCGGCCGCAGCCCAGGTCGAGGACGCGTGCGCAGGGGCGCAGGGTGTCCAGGCCGAGGGCGGGGGCCAGCCATTCCAGCAGCCACAGGGCGTGGGGGCCCATCTGGTTGTCGACGACCCAGCGGGCGTCGTACTGGCTGCTGCGCGGGTAACGAGGGAGGTTCAGACGGTCAGTCAGGTCGTCGTTCGTGGTCCTGATGTCGGACATCGGTGAACGGGCTCCTTGTGATCTTCGTAGTGGAAGTCGATGCGTAGGAGCTCGGTCGGACCTTCAAACAATGCACCCGCTTCGGTCGTCGGCGAGGGGCCGGTGAGGGCTGACCAGCGGAAGCTAGCAGTTGTGCGGGTCGCCCCGCAGTCGCTTTCTCAGGAGGACGCGCTACGCTCGCCCGCCATGAGCGGACGAGATGATTCCCCGATACGGGACGTCGAGGACGACATGGACACGGCCTACGACGCCCGCCGGGCCCGCTGGACGGCCACCGGGACCGGCACACTGCTGACCCTCGCGGGGCTGGCCGCCTCGCTGCTCCGGCTGACCGGGCCCGCCCCGGCCGTCGTGCCCGGGGCCTACGCCTTCGGCGCCGCCGTCTGTGCGTTCGCGGCGGTGCTGGGCGCCCGTGGGCACACGCGTCGGGCCCTGTGGCTGCTGGTCGTCGGGGCGATGGTGATGGCGCTGGGGGACCAGTTCGACTGAGGTGACAGAGTCATCGTTACTGTCCTGTGATCTACCTCCCACTCTTGTGAATAAACCCACGAATGGCGTAAACGATCACTTCTGGCTGTAAACATGGTCCTCGCATTGCTCATGCGTTCTTTGCGGGCTGTTCATGTTGTGAACGACTGTTCCACGAATCTTCCCGGTCAAAGATCCACAAATCGTCCCCCGGGAGCTCGTACGTGGCAGCCCTTGCACGCTGGTGTGTTCGGAACCGTCTCGTCTCGGTACTGCTCTGGCTCCTCGCCTTCGGCGGGGTGACCGCGGCCGCCGCCGTCACCGGCTCGGCGTACTCGAACGACTACGAGGCCCCCGGTACCGAGTCCGGCGCCGCGACCCAGCTGCTGCAGGAGGGCTTCCCGGGGCTGGGCGGGGACAGCGACACCGTCGTCTGGCACACGAGCTCCGGCACGGTCCGCGCCGCCGCCGTCGAGCAGACGATGACCGAGACCCTGGAGAAGATCTCCGACCTGCCCGGGGTCGCCTCCGTGACCGGCCCGTACAGCGACGACGGCTCCGCCCGGATCAGCAAGGACGGGCACACCGCCTACGCCACGGTGACCTTCGACGACCGGGCCGAGGACATCAAGAAGTCCGAGGCCGAGGCCGTCGTCCACGCGGCCAAGGCGGCCGAGGGCGACGGGCTCCAGGTGGAACTGGGCGGCAGCGCCGTCGCGCTCACCGAGTCGAGCGGCGGGCACGTCGCCGAGATCGTCGGTGTGGTCGTCGCGGCGGGCGTCCTGTTCCTGGCCTTCGGGTCGCTCGCCGCCTCCGTGCTGCCCATCGCCACCGCACTGGTGAGCGTGGGCACGGCGTACGCCGCGATCGTGCTGCTCGGGCACGCCATGACCGTCGCCGACTTCGCGCCCATGCTCGGCATGCTGATCGGGCTCGGCGTCGGCATCGACTACGCGCTCTTCATCGTCACCAGACACCGTCGCGGACTGAAACGCGGCCTGTCCGTCACCGAGGCGGTCACCAGTGCCGTGGCCACGACGGGACGCGCCGTCGTCTTCGCGGGTGCCACCGTTTGCATCGCCCTGCTGGGGATGCTCATCCTGCAGCTCAGCTTCCTCAACGGCGTCGCGATCGCCGCCTCGCTGACCGTCGTCCTGACGGTCGCCGCATCCGTCACACTGCTGCCCGCGCTGCTGTCCCTCATCGGCATGCGTGCGCTGAGCCGGCGCGAACGGCGGCGGCTGGACGAGCACGGTCCGCAGCCCGAGCTGCCGACCGGGTTCGCCCACCGCTGGTCGGCGTTCGTGGAGCGCCACCCCAAGGTGCTCGGCGTGGTAGCGCTGGCCGTGATGGCGGTCCTCGCGCTGCCGACGCTCTCCCTCCACCTCGGCACCTCCGACCAGGGCAACGATCCCAGGACGTCGACCACTAGGCAGGCGTACGACCTTCTCGCCGACGGCTTCGGCCCCGGCGTCAACGGGCCGCTCACGCTCGTCACGCACGTCGACGGTGCCGAGGACAAGCTCGCCCTCGACAACCTCGACGCCACCATCCGCACCACCGAGGGCGTCGCCTCGGTGACCCCGGTGACCTACGACACCGGCGGCGACACCGCGTACTTCACGATCGTCCCGACCTCCGAGCCGCAGTCGCAGAAGACCAGCGACCTCGTCGACCGGCTGCGCACCGAGGTGCTCCCGCGCGCCGAGACCGGCACCTCGCTGGACATCCATGTCGGCGGTGTGACGGCGTCGTACGACGACTTCGCGGACGTGATCGTGGGCAAGCTGCCCCTGTTCGTGGGCGTGGTCATCGGCCTGGGCTGTCTGCTCCTGCTGCTCGCCTTCCGCTCGATCGGCATCCCGCTGAAGGCCGCCGCGATGAACGTCGCCGCCGTCGCCGCCGCCTTCGGCATCGTCGTCGCGATCTTCCAGTGGGGCTGGGGGAGCGAGCTGCTCGGCCTCGGCCGCGCCGGTCCGATCGAGCCCTTCCTCCCCGTGATCATGGTGTCGGTCCTCTTCGGGCTCTCCATGGACTACCAGGTCTTCCTGGTCAGCCGGATGTACGAGGAGTGGCTGGAGACCGGCGACAACCGGCGGGCCGTGCGCGTGGGCCTCGCCGAGACCAGCCGGGTGATCAACTCCGCCGCGGTCATCATGATCTCGGTCTTCCTCGCCTTCGTCCTCAGCGGCGACCGGGTGATCGCCATGTTCGGCATCGCGCTGGCCTCCGCGGTCGCCCTGGACGCCTTCGTCCTGCGGACGCTCCTGGTTCCGGCCCTCATGCACCTGCTCGGCGGCGCCAACTGGTGGCTGCCGGCCTGGCTGGATCGCCGTATGCCCCGCATCAGCATCGAACCGCCCGAGTCCCGCGCCGCCCATGAGAGGCTCACCGATGTCGTGGCGGAACTGGAGAAGGAGCAGCGGGGCGATGTACGCGATATCCCTGGGTGACGGGGCCGAACTGCGGCCGCTGGAGCCCTGGCACGCCGAGGAGTTCCTGGCGAACCTGGAGCGCGGGCGGGAGTTCATCGGGCAGTTCATCCCGTTCGGGCAGCAGGCTGTGGACGTGCCCTCCGCGCGCGAGACGCTCCAGCGGTACGCCGACATGCGCGCCGCCGACACCGCCTCCTACCACGGCATCTGGCTGGACGGAAAACTCGTGGGCGGTGTCCTCACGCTGAACTTCGACGCGGCCGAGGGCAACGCCGAGGTCGGCTGCTGGCTGGAGCCCGCCGCGACCGGGCGCGGGCTGATCACGCGGGCGATGCGGGTGCTGATCGACTGGGCGGTGGAGGAGCGCGGCATCCACCGCGTCGAGTGGATCGCCGCCTCGGGGAATCTGCCCAGTCTGAATGTGGCCCGGCGCCTCGGATTCACCCGCGATGGCGTACTCCGCGAGAGGTACCCCTATGGTGGGGTGCGGCACGACGCCGAGGTGTGGTCGATTCTTGCCCCCGAGTGGCGTGAAGCACGCGAGCGTGCCGCACACAACCAATAAGCAGAGGGCTCTGCGGATCGCCCCGGCGATCATTCAGAAACCTCTCATCCAGCGTCCGTACGGTGCGAGGTATGGGAACCACCAAGACTGATGACGAGGCCGTGACCGAGGCCACCGAAGTGAAGCCCGACGAGGAGACGGTGGACGCCACCGCAGCCGAGACCGAGGAGGAGGCGTCCGTCGAGGCCGACCTTGTCGAGAACGGCTCCGAGGGCGACGAGGAAGGCCCCACCGGCGTCGGGCAGGGCGCGGGTGCCGTCGTCTCCGCCGCGCTCGGGTTCGTCTCGCTCAGCGGTAGCTGGGTCGGCACCATCGCGTCCGCACGCCAGGAGCTGAAGGGCCAGCTTCAGGCGCAGACCTCGTCGTCCTCCAGCGTTGCCAAGCTGCTCGACCAGGGGTACTACCAGGCGTGGCACGCCACCGCGCTGTGGGCCGGCGTGTTCGCGCTGCTCGCCCTGATCGCCGGCGTCGTCGTCCTGATCCGTCCCGCGTTCGGCGCGCCCGGGAAGCCGCAACCCGTCTGGATCAAGTCCGTCGCCTGGGGCGGTGTCGCACTCGGTGTCATCGGCCTCCTCCTGGCCGTCCTCAAGTACACCGACGTCCTGCTCGGAGCGGTCTCCGCGAGCTGAATCACCGCAGGTCCTGAGGGGTCTTAGGGCATCCGTAAGCAACCTTACGGATCCCCTGAGGCCCCTCACGCGCGTCTAAGGCCCCCGGCGCCGCCGAAGATGCGGAACTCTCCCGATGTGGCGCACCCCCCTGGGAGACGAAGGTTGAGGCATCGCAGAAAGCGAGCCCACCGAACCGCCTCTCACAAGGGACACACCATGTACGAGTTCGAGATCTCCCAGCTCCGCTCCGCCGAACTGATCCGCCGGGCCGACCAGGAGCGCCTGGCCCGCCAGGCCACCCGAGCCCGCCGCGCCGCCCGCCGCGAGGCACGCCACGCAGCGGAGAACGAACCGCATAGTTTCAGCCTCCGCCGACTGCGGTCACGCGCGGCGTGACGATGGGGGCGGCACCGCTCGACGCCGGTCCGGACAACTCAGCCCGTCCGGCGTTTGAGGACGAGGCCCCTTCAGGGCCGAAGCGGGGGCCTGGGGGCGGCAGCCCCCAGAAGACGGTCACCCCCACACCGCTCACGCCGAAAACCGCTGCCCTCACATCCGCGGCACATGCGATGCTCGGCCCCGTGGAGACCAGGTCCGTCAGCCCCGTGTTCGTCGGTCGAGCCGAAGAGTTGGACACGCTGAACGACGCGCTCGCCCGTGCCGCCGAGGGCGAGCCGCAGGCGTTGCTCATCGGCGGTGAGGCCGGCGTCGGCAAGACGCGGCTCGTCGAGGAGTTCGCCACGGCCGCCTGTCGGCAGGGCGCCGTCGTCGCGCTCGGCGGCTGCGTCGAGATCGGCGCCGACGGCCTGCCCTTCGCCCCGTTCTCCACCGCCCTGCGCGCCCTGCGCCGCGAACTGCCCGAGGACCTCGCCGCCGCTGCCGCCGGACAGGAGGAGGAACTCGCCCGGCTGCTCCCCGAGTTGGGCGAGGCCACGGGAGGCGGCCGGCACGACGAGGAGGGCATGGCCCGCCTCTTCGAACTCACCGCCCGCGTCCTGGAGCGCGTCGCCGCCGACCGCACCGTCGTCGTCGCCCTGGAGGACCTCCACTGGGCCGACGCCTCCACCCGCCACCTCCTCGCCTACCTCTTCCGCACCCTGCGCTCCGGCCGCCTCGTCGTCCTCGCCACCTACCGCGCCGACGACATCCACCGCCGCCACCCGCTGCGCCCCCTCCTCGCCGAACTCGACCGCCTGCGCACGGTCCGCCGCGTCGAGCTCGCCCGCTTCAACCGCGAGGAGGTCGGCCGCCAGATAGCCGGCATCCTCGCCACCGAACCCGACCCCTCCCAGATCGACGACATCTTCGAACGCTCCGACGGCAACGCCTTCTTCGTCGAGGAACTCGCCGTCTGCGACAGCCGCGGCTGCTTCTCCGGCCTCACCGACTCCCTCCGCGACCTGCTCCTGGTCCGCTTCGAGGGGATGCCCGAGAGCGCCCAGCGCGTCGCCCGGATCGTCGCCGAGGGAGGCTCCACCGTCGAGTACCGGCTGCTCGCCGCCGTCGCCCGGCTCGCCGAGGACGACCTCATCGAGGCCCTGCGGGCTGCCGTGAACGCCAACATCCTGCTCGCCACCCCCGAAGGCGACGGCTACCGCTTCCGTCATTCCCTGGTCCGCGAGGCCGTCAGCGACGACCTGCTCCCCGGCGAGCGCTCCCGCCTCAACCGCCGCTACGCCGAGGCCCTGGAGGCCGACCCCACGCTCGTCCCCGCCGACGAACGTGTCATGCGCCTGGCCAGCTACTGGTACCACGCCCACCACCCGGCAAAAGCCCTCCCCGCCGTCCTGGACGCCTCCGTCGAGGCCCGCTGTCGGCACGCCTACAGCGAGCAACTGCGGCTCCTGGAGCGGGCGATGGAGCTGTGGGACACGGCCCCGGACGCCGTACGGGACGAACTGCGCCCCATCGACTACACCGAGGTCTACCCTCCCTGCGGCTGCGACCCGGCCACCACACCCCTGCGCTACCTCGACCTGATGGCCGAGGCGGCCGTCGCCGGGCGGCTGTCCGGCGAGCGCGAACGCGCCCTGAAGATCACCAAGCGGGCGCTGCACCTCCTGGAGGACGACGGCGACCCGTTGCGCGCCGCCTGGTTCTGGGTCCAGCGCTCCCGGCTCGTGCAGGCACAGGGCCGCGGCGACGGCTGGAAGGAACTCGCCACAGCCCAGGACCTGGTCCGCGGCCTGCCGCCCTCCGAGGTGCACGCCGAGGTCCTCACCACCGTCGCCGGCTGGTCCATGCTCCACGAGCCCGGCCCCGACGCCCTCTCGGCCGCTGAACGCGCCGTCGAGTACGCGCGCATGGTCGGCGCCCGCGAGATCGAACTCAACGCCCGCCTCACCCTCGGCGGCCTCATGGTCGACGCCGGCTCGACCGATGCGGGCCTCGCCGAGATGCGGGAGGTCAAGGACCGGGCCATCGACGAGGGCGTCGCCTACGTCGCCGGCCGTGCCTACGTCAATCTGCCCTCCGAACTCGACGCGGTCGGCCGCACCCGCGAGGCCGTGCCCCTCCTGGAGGAAGGCCTCGCCTATGCCAGGAAGTTCGGCCAGCGGGACTCCGAGGCCTGGGTGTGCGCCAATCTCTCGGAGAGCCTGTACGCCCTGGGCCGCTGGGACGAGGCCGCCGACGCCGCCGCGAGCGCCCTGCGCGTGAGCCACGGTGCCAAGCCCCGGGGCGGTGGCGCCATGTGTCTGGCCCACATCGCCCTCGGCCGTGGCGACCTGCCCGAGGCGTCCCGTCAACTGGCCGCCGCCCGTGGCCACTTGGGCACCCACGACCCCATGCCCCAAGAGACCCTCCTCCTCTCCCATATCGAGATCGGCGTCGCGGCCGGCGAGGGCCGCCTCCTCGACGCCCGCACCGAACTCGCCCGCGTCCTGGACACCGACATGTCGCCCGGCACCCAGCGCTACGGCTGGCCCCTGCTCCTCGCCGCCGCCACCGCCGAGGCCGACGCCCGCGCCCTGCCCACCGCCGGCCAGGGCCGCACCGCCGTTCTCGAACGGCTCCTGGACGCCGCCAAGCAGACCACCACCGGCGTCCCCGTCTGGCTCGCCCACGAGAAGTGGGTCCGCGCCGAGCTCGCCCGCGCCGAGGGCAGGGACACCGCCGACATCTGGTCGGATGTGGTCACCGCCTTCGAGTGCCTGGACCGCCCCTACGACCTCGCCCGCGTCCGCCACCGCCTCGCCGAGGCCCTCCTGGGAGCCGGCGGGGACGACGAGCGCGACCGCGCCACGGAGCTGCTGCGGCTCGCCCACGCCGTCGCCGCGCACCTCGGTGCCCGCCCGCTCGCCGACGCCGTGACCCTGCTCGCCCAGCGCGCCCGCCTGACCCTGAACCGTGTCCCGGACCGGCGCTCCGCCGACCCCGTCGAGGCCCTCGGCCTCACCACCCGCGAACGCGACGTCCTGCGCCTGGTCGCCGCAGGCCGCACCAACCGCCAGATCGCCGAGGAGCTCTTCATCTCCCCGAAAACCGCCAGCGTCCATGTGTCGAACATTCTGGCCAAGCTCGGCGTCTCAGGAAGGGGAGAGGCGGCGGCGGTGGCGCATCGGCTGGGGCTGTTCCCGGCCGACACCCTCGACTCGACCAGGTGAGGCACCGAACAGGGAGGCAGGCACCGTGTTCAACGCGTTCGAGGAGCTGTTCGCACCCGGCCGCAAGCACACCCACGACGAGCAGAAGCGACTGGAGCTGACCCGGGAGGACGTCGGCGACAACGACCCCGGACGCGGACCGATCGACCTCGAGTCCGGGCAGGTCGTCATCCGGCCGCCGAAGCCGCCGGAACCGGAGGGATCCCGGGAAACCGAGGAAGCCCGGGAGCCCGAAGAACCCCAGAAGCCCGAGGAACCGGAGCAGTAGGGTTCGCCGTCGCCCCTACTTCACCTCCAGCTCCAGAATCCGGTCGTCCCCGCTCTTCGGCGTGCCCCTGCCGTCCGTGTTGCTGGTCGTCAGCCACAGCTTGTCGCCGCCCGCCGAGACCACCGTGCGCAGGCGGCCGTACGTGCCGGTGAGGAAGGCCTGCGGGGCCGCCGAGGCCTCGGTGCCCTTCAGGGGTATGCGCCACAGGCGCCGGCCCTTCAGCGAGGCCATCCATATCGAGCCCTCGGCATAGGCGATGCCGCTGGGGGAGGCGTCGTCGGTGTGCCACTGGGCTATCGGGTTGTGGTACTTGGGGTTGGAGGACCTGCCCTCGGCGTCCGGCCAGCCGTAGTCGTCGCCCGGCTTGATCGCGTTGAGCTCGTCCCAGGTGTCCTGGCCGAACTCCGAGGCGAACAGGCGCTGTTTGGAGTCCCAGGCCAGGCCCTGCACATTGCGGTGGCCGTAGGTGTAGACGGGGGAGTTGGGGAACGGGTTGCCCGGGGCCGGGTCGCCCTCCGGGGTCAGACGGAGGATCTTGCCGCCCAGGGACTTCTTGTCCTGGGCCAGCCCGCGGTTGCCGCTCTCGCCGGTGCCCGCGTACAGCATCCCGTCCGGGCCGAAGGCGATCCGGCCGCCGTTGTGGATATAGCCCTTGGGGATGCCCTTGAAGATCGTGTCCGGTGCGCCCAGCTGCTCGCCCGCCGGCTTCTCGGCGTCGTACAGCATCCGCACGATGCGGTTGTCCGAGGCCGAGGTGAAGTACGCGTAGATCATGTGGTCCGAGGCGTAGTCCGGGGAGAGGGCGATGCCGAGGAGGCCGCCCTCGCCGGCCGGGGAGACGCCGGACACCTTGCCCAGCTCGGTTTTCTTGCCCGTCGTCGCGTCGACCTCGGTGATGGTCCCCTCGTCGCGGGAGGCGACGAGGAGGGCGCTGTCGTCGGGGAGCGGGGCCAGGCCCCAGGGTGTGGTCAGGCCCGTGGTGACCGTGCGCAGCACCTTGACCGAGCCCTTTGCGGGCGGGGCCTGCTCGACCGCTTGTCGCGACGGGGACGAACTCGCGGGCGTCGAGCCCGGTGTCGTACTGCCGCCGCCCGACGATCCACCTCCACTCCCGCCGCCGGAGCAGCCGGCCGTGAGCAGGAGCGCGGTCGCGGCCAGTACGGCCGGCACAGCTCGTCGTAGCACGATCTTGGTCCTTTCGGCGCGGCGGTCCAACGGCAGGTTCTCCTTCTCATACACCGCTCGCGCCCTCCAGGTTCCCGATCAGTCGACCCGGAATCCCCGGCGCCGCGGCGTCCTCGGCGCTCTCGGTCCCGCGCCGGCGAGTCCGGCCGCGGAACCGCCGTTCCTCAGTCCCACGATCCCTGCGCCCCCGGCAACTCCGCCACCTCGGCGAGATCCTGCGACGTCAGCCGGAGGTCGGCCGCCGCCGCGTTCTCCGCCGCCCACCGTTCCTGCTTGGTGCCCGGGACCGGGACCACGTGCCGGCCCTGGGCCAGGATCCAGGCCAGGGCCACCTGGGCCGGGGTGACCTCGGCGCCGTGCCGGGAGGCTATGCGGCGCAGACCGGAGACGATCGGCTGGTTGGCGGCCATCATCTCGGCGGTGAAGCGGGGGTGGCGGGCGCGGACGTCGTCCGGTTCGAAGCCCTCGCCGGGGGTGAGGGTGCCGGTGAGGAAGCCGTTGCCGAGCGGCATCGCGGCCAGGAAGCCGACGTCACGGGCCTCGCACCACGGCAGCAGCGACTCCAGGGCCTCCGGGGACCAGACCGACAGCTCGGCCTCCACCGCGCTCACCGGGAACACCTGCTGGGCCCGCTGGAGCTGTTTGATCGTCGCGTCGTGCAGACGGCCTCCGGAGCGGCGGCCGCCGCGCGCGCCGATCGCGCACAGGCCCAACGCCCGTACCTTTCCGGCCTGGACGAGCTCCGCCATCGCGCCCCACGTCTCCTCGACCGGGACCTCCGGGTCGGCGCGGTGCAGCTGGTAGAGGTCGATGGCGTCCGTCTGCAGGCGGCGCAGGGACGCGTCGCAGGCGCGCTTCACATAGCCGGGGCGGCCGTTGGCCACGACGTGCTGTTCGCCCACCAGCAGGCCGACCTTCGTCGACACGAAGGCGTCCTCGCGCCGCTCCTTCAACACCCGCCCCACCAGCAGCTCGTTGGTGAACGGGCCGTACATGTCGGCCGTGTCCAGGAGGGTCGCGCCCGCGTCCAGCGCCCGGTGCACCGCCCTGACCGACTCGTCGCCCCGCTGCCGCGACCCACTGTAGGCCCAGCTCATCGGCATGCACCCGAGGCCGACGGCCCCCACCGCGAGTGCTCTCGCGCCGATCGTCCTGCGCTCCACCTGCCCGTGACCCTCCCTCTGCCGAGCCCCCAACCTAACCTCTGCGCCCTCACCTGCCTGACATAGCCTCCTGTCATGACTGCTGACGTGTGGCTTCCGATTCCGCCGGCCGAGATCGAGGACCTCCCCGAGGGCCCGAACTACCGCTTCTGGAACGGCGAGGAGGACTTCCCCGCCGACCCGGCCGACTGCGTCTTCTACGTCGTCCCCTACATGCGGCCTGCCGAGGTCGTCGTACGACCGCTGCCCGAGCTGAGCTCCGTGGAGGTCGTGCAGACACTGTCGGCGGGCATCGACGTCCTGCTGCCGGGGCTGCCGCGGCTGCGGCCGGGCGTACAGGTCTGCAACGCGCGCGGGGTCCACGAGGCGAGCACCGCCGAGCTCGCGCTCACGCTGATCCTCGCGTCCTTGCGCGGGATTCCCGACTTCGTACGGGGGCAGGAGCGCGGGGAGTGGCTCAGCGGGTTCCGGCCCGCGCTGGCCGACAAGAACGTGCTCATCGTGGGCTACGGGGCGATCGGATCGGCGATCGAGGACCGGCTCGTTCCGTTCGAGGTCGCGCGGGTGGCGCGCGTCGCACGCTCCGCGCGCACTACGGAGCGCGGGCCCGTGCACCCCCTCACCGACCTGCCCGAACTGCTCCCCGAAGCCGACGTCGTCGTCCTCATCACGCCCCTCACCGAGACCACCCGCGGTCTCGCCGGCGCCGACTTCCTCGCCCGCATGAAGGACGGCGCGCTCCTGGTCAACGTCTCGCGCGGACCCGTCGTCGACACCAAGGCGCTGCTCGCCGAGCTGGAGAACGGCCGGATCACCGCCGCCCTGGACGTGACCGACCCCGAGCCGCTGCCCGCCGAACACCCCTTGTGGCGCGCGCCCGGCGTGCTCATCAGCCCCCATGTCGGTGGCCCCACGTCGGCTTTCCGGCCCCGGGCGGAGCGACTCCTGGTAAGCCAGCTGACACGTTTCGTGAACCAGGAGCCCCTGCGGAACGTGATCCTTAGGACAGGCGCAACAGGCGCGTGACCCCGACGACCTGAGCGTCCCGCGCGCGACCCGCGCGACCGGCGCAACAGGCGTGCAGTCCGTTTCCGGCACCCTCCGCAACCTCTCGGACGCGGTGCGTGCCCGCAACGCCGCTGGTCGTCACGGAGCGTAGAGGAACTATGTCCCTGAGTGACGAGACTGGTGTATCGTCCCGACAGGGGCTGCGCCGCGCACCGTTCGGCGCCGGGGATGGACATTCCAGACTGTGAGGGGGGCGACGGGCGATGCACGGCCTATGGACGAGCGATCCGACGCGGCGGAGCCGCCGACGACGGCGACTCTGGCGTTCGGCCACGCGCAGACGCGGTCACCACGGCAGCCACGGCTGCCGGCACAGCCACCACCGCAGGCACAGCAGCCACAGGGGGCATGCGCACCCAGCGCACCGGGACCCGCACGACGCGGGAGCGGCGCGGACCGGGAGGGCCCGGTGACTTCGCCGCCGCCTGTCACGACCACCCTCGACGGAGTGCTGCGACCACAGCCTTCGCGGGGGGCGCTGCTGCCCCGTCCGCCGTCCATCGGTGGCCGGGCCGGCCTGGTCCACCAACTGGTCCTGGCCCTGATCTGCGCGGGATACGCCGTCGGTTCCGCGCTCGGTTGGGGTTCGGTCGAACTCGCCGACATCATGGGCGACTTCGGGCTGAGCGCGGCCGCGGCCGCGGCCGCCGTGTCCTGTTTCCTCTACGCGTACACGGATTGCGTGCGCTTTCGATCCGCCTGGCTGCTGTTCGCCCTCTCCTCGGCGATGGCGGCCCTGGGCAACGCGGTCTGGGGGTGGTACGAGGTCGTGCTGAACGAGCGCGTGCCCACCGTCAGCTACGCCAACCTGTTCTTCGTCGGGTTCGCGCCGCCCGCCATCGTAGGGCTGCTCGTGCTCGCCAAGCGGCCGGTGACCAAAGCCGGTTGGGTCTGTCTGGGCCTGGACGCCTGGCTGATCGGCGGCTCCCTCCTCACGCTCTCCTGGAGCCTCGCGCTCGCCAAGGCGGCCCAGTCCGACGGGCCGGGCGTGGCCCGCACCGCGCTGCTGCTGGCGTACCCGCTGCTGGACATCGCGCTGGTCAGCGTGGTGCTCGCGCTCCACTTCAGGCGCTCGGCGGCCAACCGCGCGGCGATCAACACCGCCATCGGCGCGCTCGCGCTGACGGTGATGTGCGACGCCCTGTTCAACTCGCCCCTGGTGCACAGCAGCTACCAGTCGGGCCAGCTGCTCGACGCGGGCTGGTTCGCCGGCTCGCTGCTCCTCGCGTACGCCCCCTGGGCGGCGCCGCGGGGCGGGCAGCCGTCCGGGGAGGACGACGGGCACACGCGCGTGGTCCGCGAACACCTCCCGGGCCGGCCGGACGACACCCCTGCGCACCCCGCACCCCCGCAAGAAGGTGATCACGGCCGGTACCCGGCCGCCCGCCCCATCGCCGGCTCCCTGGCCGCGCTGACGCCGTATCTCGCCGCCGCCGTCTGCACCTTGGGGATCCTGTACAACGTCCTCAACGGCCGCCGCGTCGACAACGTGGTGCTCATCATCGGGGGCACCGTCGTGCTCGCCCTCGTGGTGCGCCAGGGCATCATGCTGCTCGACAACATCACCCTCGCCCAGGAACTCGCGCAGAAGGAGAACCACTTCCGCTCCCTGGTGCAGGGCTCCAGCGACGTCATCATGATCGCCGCGCCCAGCGGTGTCCTCCGGTACGTCTCCCCGGCCGCCGCCGGGGTCTACGGACGGTCCGCCGAGGAGCTGGTGGGCACCGAACTGGCCCATCTCATCCACCCGGAGGACCTGGGCTGCGTGGTGCACGAGGTGCGCCGCTTCCTCGCCGCCAGCCCCCAGGACGAACCCACCACCCGCATCGAGTGCCGCTTCCGGTCCGGCGAGGACGGCTGGCTCAACGTCGAGTCCACCGTCAACCGCCACCACGGCGGCCTCATCTTCAACAGCCGGGACGTGACCGAAAGGGTGCGCCTGCAGGCGCAGCTGCAACACAACGCCGAGCACGACCCGCTCACCGACCTGCCCAACCGCGCCCTGTTCACCCAGCGCGTCCAGCAGGCCCTGTCCGGCCGCCGGGCCGCCGACCGGGTGTCCCTGCGCGGGACGGCCGTCCTCTTCATCGACCTCGACGGCTTCAAGGCCGTCAACGACACGATCGGGCACCAGGCCGGGGACGAGCTGCTCGTCCAGGCCGCCCGCAGACTCCAGGACGCGGTCCGGCAGGGGGACACCGCCTCCCGGCTCGGCGGCGACGAGTTCGCGGCCCTGATCGTGGGGGACGGCACCCGTGACCGCTCCGCGCGCGAACGTCACATCCTGGAGCTCGCCGACCGCCTCAGGATCACGCTCTCGCAGCCGTACCTCATCGACGGCAACGATGTCCGGGTGGCCGCCTCCATCGGCGTCGCCTTCGCCGAACCCGGCCTCGGGGCGGGCGAGTTGCTGCGCAACGCCGACCTCGCCATGTACCGCGCCAAGGCGGGCGGCAAGGGCCGCGTCGAGCTGTACGCACCCCAGATGCAGCAGGACGTCGTACGGAAGGCGGAGCTGGCCACGCGGCTGCGTGCCGCACTGCACGACGGCGAGTTCGCCCTGCTGCACCAGCCCGTGGTCTGCCTGGAGAGCGGCCGGATCACCTCGGTCGAGGCCCAGGCGCGCTGGCGCTCCTCGCAGGGGGTGCTGTTCACGCCGGCCGAGTTCCTGCGGGTCGCCGAGGACAGCGACAAGACGCAGGAGCTGGGCCGCTGGATCCTGGAGGAGGCCGTCGAGCAGGCCGCCGAGCGCACCGCCACGGGGCTCGCCGTGCCCGTGGCGGTCCGGATGAGCGCCCGGCGCCTGTTGGACAGGTCGATGCCACTCGGCTCGATCGAGGCCCTGCTGACCCGGCACGGGCTGCCCTCCGGGGCCCTGCTGATCGAGCTGTCCGACACCGACCCCAAGGTCTCCCTGGACGAGCTGGAGCGGAGACTCTCCGCCCTGCACCGCCTCGGCGTCCGGATCGCCCTGGACGGCTTCGGCAGCGGCCATGCGGCGATCACGGCACTGCGCAGACTCCCCGTCGACGTGTTGAAACTTGACCGCGGTCTGGTCGATGGCGTCGTCGAGTCCGCTCGGCTGCACAAGATCACCAGCGGGCTGCTCAGGATCGCCACCGACCTCGGGCTGCAGTCCGTGGCCGACGGCGTCGACCTGCCGGAACAGGTGGTCGCCCTGCGCGCGATGGGCTGCACGCACGGACAGGGCATGGCCTTCTCCGGGCCGCTGGACGAGTACCGGCTGCGCAGAGCGCTCGGATCCGGCCATTATCCGGTGCCGCACGGGCCGATCGAGCCCGCGTTCGCGGGCGGCGGCTCACCGGTGTACACAAGTGGTGTGCCCGCCGTTCTCGGAGGCGGAACCGCCCTCCGCTCACATAATGAGACTCCCGTCCCACCCACTTGACACGTGGTGCGCGTCGGGGGGAGGGTCAGTGCCATGCGCACCCGAATTCTCGTACTTGGAAAGCGCGTCGGCTGAAGCTGGTGACGTCCGGACGGACCCGGAACTCCCAGCGACCCCACCCGGCGCGCTCCCCTCGCTTGCCTTATGGCACGAGGGGTTTTTTGTTGCACAGGCACCTGCCGAACGGCAACAGAACCCCGCACAAACCTCGCAAAAACCCTCAGCATCGAGAAGAGAATGACGATGACCGAGCAGGCCACCGGGGCTCATCCGCAGCCGCGGCCCCGATCCGGAGGACAGCAGTCCGCCCCCGAGCACGTCACGGGTGCGCAGTCCCTCATCCGCTCGCTCGAGGAGGTCGGGGCCGACACGGTATTCGGCATTCCCGGCGGTGCGATCCTTCCCGCGTACGACCCGATGATGGACTCGACCCGGGTGCGCCACGTCCTGGTCCGGCACGAGCAGGGCGCCGGTCACGCGGCCACGGGTTACGCGCAGGCCACCGGCAAGGTCGGCGTCTGCATGGCGACCTCCGGCCCCGGTGCCACCAACCTGGTGACGCCGATCGCGGACGCGCACATGGACTCGGTGCCGCTCGTGGCGATCACCGGCCAGGTCGCGTCCAAGGCGATCGGCACGGACGCCTTCCAGGAGGCGGACATCGTCGGCATCACGATGCCGATCACCAAGCACAACTTCCTGGTCACCAAGGCGGAGGACATCCCGCGCGTCATCGCGCAGGCCTTCCACATCGCCTCCACCGGCCGCCCGGGCCCGGTCCTGGTCGACATCGCCAAGGACGCGCTGCAGGCGCAGACGACCTTCTCCTGGCCGCCCGTGATGGACCTGCCCGGCTACCGCCCGGTGACCAAGCCGCACGCCAAGCAGATCCGCGAGGCCGCAAAGCTCATCACGGCCGCCAAGCGGCCCGTCCTCTACGTCGGCGGCGGCGTCATCAAGGCGCAGGCCACCGCCGACGTAGAGGACGGGCCGCTTGGCG
>Ga0075367_10000307_pt1 | contig 17312 bp, 22 predicted proteins | sample EndMethybrTD3032_FD_71399 | JGI IMG/M metagenome (GOLD analysis project Ga0075367, IMG submission 71399) | Populus endosphere microbial communities from Tennessee, USA - Endosphere MetaG P. TD hybrid TD303-2 | ecosystem: Host-associated > Plants > Roots > Endosphere | place: USA: Tennessee... | reverse complement strand
TGGCGGCCGCGGCGCTTGTCGCGACCATCGTCGTCGCCTCGGTTCGCGTCGCCCATCATGCGGAGATCCTGGCAATCAAGGTCGGCGATCCCTATGGCACAATGATCCTGACGCTCTCGGCGGTTGCCGTAGAGGTGATCATCCTTGCAATCATGATGAGCGGAGAAAGCTCCCCCACGCTCGTTCGCGACACGATCTATGCCGCCCTGATGCTCGACATCAACGGCATCCTTGGCCTCGCCGCCCTGCTCGGCGGCCTGAAGCACGGCGAGCAGCCATACAATGATAACTCAGGCAAGACCTATGGCGTCATGATCCTGACTGCCATGGGCATCTCGATGATCGTTCCGGAATTCGTGCCGGCGCAAAAGTGGCACTACTACTCCGCCTTCACCATCCTGGCGATGATCGCGCTCTATGGCCTTTTCCTGCGTATGCAGGTCGGCCAGCACAGCTACTTCTTTAGCTATGCCTACCCCCGCGCTGAGCGGAAGAAGACAGATCCGGAGGAACACTCCGCCGAGGAGTCCACCGTCGCTTCGATCGCGACGATCCTGATCGGCGTGATCATCATCGGTCTGCTTGCGGAGTTCATGTCGACCCTCATGACGGAAGGCTTGCGGGACACCGGCGCTCCCGTTGCGCTAACCGCCATCGTCGTCGCAGCGATCTCCGCAGCGCCCGAAATCCTGACCGCACTGCGTGCTGCGCTGCGTAACCGCATGCAGGCGACCGTCAACATTGCCATGGGTGCTTCGCTATCGACCGTCATCCTCACGGTGCCGGTCATGGAGGCAATCGCTCTCTATACAGGTCAACCCTTCATCATGGCCATGACCCCGGTCCAGACCGTGATGGTGGCGATCACGCTGATTGCGGCCGCGATCAACCTCAACGACGGCGAAACCAATGCCATTGAAGGCATGACGCATTTCATCCTCTTCGCAACATTCCTGATGCTGTCAGCACTGGGACTTTAATTCTGTAGAACGCGTCCGATCGCTCTGTCGCTACGGCTGGGAGATCCCATCTTGCATTTCGCATGCCTGCACACCATATTTATGGTATCGGCGGCATCTGAAACGGGCGCTGCCGGGTGCGGACGTCAGAAGCGTTCCAGCCCCAACAAAGGAGGACAGCATGTCTTCCGCCTCCAGCATACAGTTCATGGAAAATGCGATGCGGGAAGTTCTGCGCTTCCGCTACGGGAATTTTCTCATCAGATCGACCCCGGCGGTCAGTCTGGCATTCATTGCGTATGTCACCTTCAGGGGTGTCCTCTGGTAAGGGCAATTTTGAAGCCAGTCTTCATTATCAAAGGCCCTTTCATCGAGATCACCATGACGGAACGCACCACAGAAACTGAAGTAACATTTGCCCATCCGTTCGTTCTAAACGCGCTGATGATGCCTTTGGAAGCTGGGACTTATCGGCTGATTGTCGACGAGGAAGAGATCGAAGGCCTGTCATTCTCCGCCTTCAGGAGAACCAGCACCCATCTCGAAATACCGGCGATCGCAACGCACATCGGCACCAGGCAGCGACTAAGCGTGTCTTCTCTGGAGATCGAAACTGCTCTGGCCAGGGATGCCGGCACCCAGTGAGTGATGCGGCCGGCAGACGGCGCGGCGGCTATCTCGCCGACAGCGCGATCCAGCAATGGAACAAGGGGGCTCACAATGGCAATCGCATTTCCGAACCGCGCACGAAGTTATGACGAAAACGCCAGGCGCATCCGTTTCCTCGGCCATGATGGCATGTTCGAGATCCGTTTTTCGCTGGATATCGACGTGCTGACGAAGGGACCCGCCCCGGGCGCGACGACGGAAAGCGGCTATCTCGCGGCATTTGATGCGCTTCGAACCGGAATCATCGATGTCGCCAGTCGCGTCTATGGCTCTAAACGGGAGAATTTGATCGTCCTGAAACTGTCGGATTTCAAATAGCAGATTGATTGCGGTTTCTTTTTTTCCGACGCCAAAGCCCGTACCGAAAACCAACCTAGAACGAGGACCATCGCATGCATGAACAATGGAGCAAAAGCCGCGAACGCGCAGAAGCTGCGTTCGGCTTGACGCAGACACAAATGTTATCCCGCACGCAGGAAGCATTGAAAATCGACGCCGTCGCTACCGCCAGAAACGAGAAGACTGCTCGACTGAGAGCAATGCGCCTTGAGCAGGAAGCGCAGGCGCAGGCCGGGAAGCCTTCGGACGCAACGCCGGTCAAAGAATGACCAAGGGATACGTGTCGCACATTTGAGACGTTGGCTTGGTTGAAGCGTCCCCACTGGGCCCGCCCTCGCCTTGCGGCACTGTGTGCGCAACATGGCGCTTCTGGCCGGCAATTCAGTGGACTTTTCATCTCAGCCGGTTGGCAAAGCCCGACCAACAAAAACCCGCCGTTTTGAACGGACCCCATAAAGTTGGACAACAACCTTGGGGGTTTTTCAAAGTCCGGCGGGCTTTGGCATTTCGTTCCTGGATTGCTTACTTGCAGGCGCCGCAGAAACGCTGAATGCGCTTGCAGGCTTCCTCGAGCAGAGCTTCCGAAGTCGCGTAGGAGATGCGGAAGTTCGGGCCGAGGCCGAAGGCCGAGCCATGAACGACGGCGACACCTTCGCTTTCCAGGAGTTCCGAGACAAAGTCCTCGTCCGTCTCGATAACCTTGCCCGACGGCGCGGTCTTGCCGATGAGGCCGGCGCACGAGGGATAGACGTAGAAGGCACCTTCCGGCGACGGGCATGTGATACCCTTGGCCTGGTTCAACATCGACACGACCAGATCGCGACGGCCTTCGAAGATCTTCTTGTTCGCGGGAATGAAATCCTGCGTGCCGTTCAGCGCCTCGACCGCAGCCCACTGAGCGATCGACGTCGCACCTGAAGTCTGCTGGCCCTGGATCATGTCCATGGCCTTGATCAGCTGGATCGGGCCAGCCGCGTACCCGATACGCCAGCCAGTCATCGCATAAGCCTTGGAGACGCCGTTCATCGTCAACGTGCGGTCATAGAGCTTCGGCTCGACTTCCACAGGCGTGACGAACTTGAAGTCGCCATAGGTCAGGTGCTCGTACATGTCGTCGGTCAGCACCCAGACATGCGGATGCTTGAGCAACACGTCCGTCAGGGCCTTCAACTCCTCATACGTATAGGCAGCGCCTGACGGGTTGGACGGCGAGTTGAAGACGAACCACTTCGTCTTCGGCGTAATCGCCTTGTCGAGATCGGCCGCCTGTAGCTTGAAGTTGTTTTCCTGCGTTGCCGAAACGATGACAGGCGTGCCGCCGCACAACGACACCATTTCCGGGTAGGATACCCAGTACGGCGCCGGGATGACGACTTCATCGCCCGGATTCAGCGTCGCCATGAAGGCATTGAAGAGGATCTGCTTGCCGCCGGTGCCGACGATCGTCTGCTCCCAGGAATATTCCAGACCGTTCTCGCGCTTGAACTTCGCGGCGATTGCCTTGCGCAGTTCAGGGATACCGGAGACCGGCGTGTACTTCGTCTCGCCGCGATTGATCGCCTCGATCGCTGCCTTCTTGATATTGTCTGGCGTATCGAAGTCCGGCTCACCGGCGCCGAGGCCGATCACATCGCGTCCTTTCGCTTTCAGCTCGCGCGCTTTCTGGGAAACGGCGATGGTGGCTGAAGGCTTCACACGGGAAAGAGCATCGGCAAGAAAGGCCATGATATCGGTCCTATACGGTTGATTTGGGCAGAAAGCCGGGACCGGAATTCTGCGCTAAGCTCTATGTCCAATGTGAGCAGGCATTTCAAGCGCAAAGGCGTGATGGTGCCAATGATTCTTCGTGATCGGTCAGCTCATGCGATTGCCGATTCGCGACATCGTCCACTCGGCCTGATGAATCATTTTGCGAAGCACTTGAATCAGTTTCTGAAGTGAGCCCGATTTACGCCCTGAAATCAAAAACTTCGCCATTTTCGGGCTTTGCCACGAATTGGCCGCAACAAATGCCGCGGCATGCCGCAATTCGGTCGCGAGCGCGCCGAGATCGAAAGCGTATTTTGTTGCATCCGACATTGGTTATTGAGGGCATACCCATGTTTCTGGAAGACGAGTTTGTCACAAGGCGCCTTCGCGCCAGTCGCGTATCCATCTCATTGCTGGTCGCATTCGTGGCTTTCGCCGCGTCGATCCTTATGACGTTCGGGCTCGTCACGACGGCTTACGCCGAAGACGGGCAAGCCGGGCACGCGTCCATGCAGCTGGCAGCATCGCACATGGCCGCCGCGCCGGCAGCGAACGCGACGGAGCTCATCGCGCAGACGTCCGCCTCCGTGAAATGGCAGAAAACGGCGACACGCGCTGACGACCAGATCCTCCGCGGCATCGTCATGCTGCTGGCCGCTATGATGGCCGCAAGCGGGCTTGCCGTCTGGCACCGGCGCGTGCGTGGAATCTTTGCAGGAACCGGGGTATGACGCCCGCTAGCTCGAGAACGGGAGTTCGAGATCAGGACCGTGATGAATTCGGTCCGCTTCCGACCTACCTCGAGCTCTCCATGGCGATGGCCGCGGCGACCGCACATGATGCAGCGAACGTGAAGCAGGGCGGTCGCATTTTGCCGCGTCTCTCTGTCGTCGAGAAGGCCATTGCCGTGTGCATCGCCGCCCTCGCACTGTACGGGACGGCACTCATCGCCGACGGGCTCTACAGCAAGGCCAAGGCGGAACTGTCGCACGTTTTGCAGAAGGGGGCCTTTGGGGCCGAACTTCGCGGAGAAGATACTCAGCTTTAGCCCTTCGCGGATTTCACGACCGAGGCGGAGATGACTGCGCCGGCAAGCATGCGATTGTTCTTCCGGCGCATCCGGAAAGGCTCGAGCTTTCGGCCTGACGTTCACAGCAGGTGGAGGGCGCGTCGTGTCCTGCGATCAAAGCGGGATCGATCCGGCAGCGCAAGGCCGCCGTCTCGTGCTCGCGGCCTGCTGGCATTCGGCGCGACGCAACGCGGCCGGCGGCACTCGATCGTCGAGACGGTGCTTGTCGATCTGCAACCGGCCGGCGCGGTGCCACCGATAAACACAAAGCTGTTATTCCGACCGGAATGAGGTTGAAGCAGGTGTCCAACGCTCCACGTTGATCGGGACAGACAACAGGACGGACCATGACGACACTGCAAGGCTTCAATTCGGATTCTTTCTCGCAACCGCGCTATTGGCCGCCTCGTCAGGTCTCTCTGCCGACATCGTCAAGACGAAAACCGTCGAGGTTCAAGTCGATGTGCTTGCAACCGGGCTCGAGCATCCCTGGGCCGTCGAGGTGCTTCCCGACGGTAGCTATCTCGTCACCGAACGACCGGGACGGCTGCGCAAAATCCGTGACGGCAAGCTTTCCGCCCCAATCGCCGGCGTGCCTGAGGTCAACGCGCGCGGTCAAGGTGGCCTGATGGACGTCGCACTTGCACCTGATTTCGCAACGAGCCGCAAGATATTCCTCACCGCTGCGACCAGCGCTAAAGGCGGCTCCGGCACCGAGGCCTTCAGCGCCACACTGTCAGAGGACGGAACAAGGCTGAACGACGTCAAATCCATCTTTGCGATGAAGCGCTTTTCCAGTGGCAATATCCAGTACGGCTCCCGCATCGCCTTCGCCAAGGACGGCTCGCTGTTCATCAGCATCGGCGACCAGGGCGATAGGGATCGTTCCCAGGATTGGAAGGACGACGCTGGCTCCATCATCCACATCAACGCGAACGGCAGTATTCCAGATGACAATCCCTTCAAGGATGGCGCCAAGGCGCTTCCGGAGATTTGGTCGAAGGGTCATCGCAATCCGCAGGGCATCGCCTTTGATGCCGCCGACGGCAAGCTTTACACGGTGGAGCACGGCGCCCGCGGCGGTGATGAGATCAACCACATAGAGCCGGGCAAGAACTACGGCTGGCCGATTATAACCTATGGACGTGACTATTCCGGCGCCGAAATCGGCGAAGGCACCGCCAAGGAAGGGCTTGAGCAACCGCTTTACTACTGGGACCCGTCCATAGCGCCGGGAGCATTGGCCATATATCACGGCAAGATGTTCCCTGAATGGGACGGCAACTTCCTCGTCGCGGCGCTGAAGTTCCAGCTGCTTTCGCGGATGCAACGCGACGATAACGGAGAGTTCGTCGCCGAGGAGCGGATATTCGATGGCTCCTATGGCCGTATGCGTGATGTCGTCGTTGCCCCGGACGGCGCCCTGCTGATCCTTACGGATGAAGACGATGGTGCCTTGCTGAGAGTGTCGCGAGCGCCTGCCAATAATGGCTGACGTAAAGGCTAAAGGCTGGCGCGTAATTCCTTTCGGATCACAAACGTCAGACCGGCCCGTGTTTCGCCTATGGAGCAGACCTTGACGCCAGCCAGTCCAAGGCGGCGCTGGAACAGCCCTCGTTGTCATCCGTTGCTCAAAGGCGATGGGCGCAGTAGCGACATTCGTCACCCTTGCTCAAAGGAAAGGCAACTGCTAACGCTCGACCACACTCTCCCGCTCCCGCACCGAGGACGAAATGACGCGCATTCAGGCGAACCTCCTTCTGTTGCTTGCAGCCGCCATCTGGGGCGGCGGCTTTGTCGCGCAGTCGACGGCAATGAAAGCGATCGGTCCGTTCTGGTTCATCGGCCTGCGCTTCATGATCGCGGCCGTAGCGGTTCTGCCGTTCATGCTCTTCGAGGCACGCAAGGCGCCGACCAAGACCGCACCGCGCCATCTCAAGCTCTATCTGTTGACGGGTCTTGCGCTGTTCGGTGGCGCCGCCACCCAGCAGATCGGCCTGCAGACGACGACCGTGACGAATTCGAGTTTCATCACCGGGCTCTACGTCGTGATCGTCCCCTTGATCGCCGTTGTCTTCCTCCGCCGATCTCCGCACTGGATCATCTGGCCGGGTGCGATCATGGCCGTATCCGGTATCTACTTGCTATCTGGCGGACAACTCTCAGCACTGACGACCGGCGACCTGCTGACGGTTGTATGCGCGATCTTCTGGGCCGGGCAGATCACGCTGGCAGGCGCCACGGTCTCTGAAACCGGTCGTCCGCTTACACTCTCCACCGCCCAGTTTGCCGTGACCGGCGCCTGCGCGCTTGCCGTTGCCATTGTTGCCGAACCGATCAGCTGGGAGGCGGTATGGGCGGCGGCTCCCGAGATCCTCTATGTCGGCCTCTTCTCCTCGGGTGTCGCCTTTTCGCTGCAGATCATCGGCCAGCGATACACGACCCCGTCGCAGGCAGCCATCTTCCTGTCCTCTGAAGCACTCTTCGGCGCCTCACTCGGCGCCCTTCTCCTGAACGAAACCATGCCGCCGCTCGGCTACGCCGGCTGCGCGCTAATGTTCACGGCTATGCTTCTGGTTGAAGTCGTGCCCGAAATAGCGCGCCGTCGCACGTCAGGCAGACTGAAACCGAGCCCAAATTTGGGTTAATATCAAAAAGCGAAAAAAACTTTAGCGTTTGCGCAGTCGCGCTCACGTTGCATTTTTGGCAAAATCTGCTCCCAAACTATATTGCCAACGATATAAAGCGTTAATCTGCGGCGGCAGACGACCAGAATTTTGCGCGAAGCGCGCAAAAATGCCGCCTGTAGGCGCTTATCGGCACGGAGGCGTTAAGAAACTTTTGCTTGCCAAAATTTAATAATCGCAGCACTCTCACCGTGTTCGGGCATTTTGCGAGCATGGGAAGTCCTTGAGAATGTGCGCGCCGGAGACGCTAATATTCCGGTCAACCAGTTCCAAGAAAGCGAGCGTCAGTCTCGCGGTGAACTCGGTTGTGCTAGAGGGGACCTTTTTCTCACATTTCAATAATTGCCTGCTAACGTCTCCGCGAGGAGGCAATATCAGTGATGCTGCCCGTGTGGATGGCGGGCGGAGATAAAAGGACCTGACGCATGGCCGAGACTGGCACTGTAAAATTCTTCAACACCGACAAAGGGTTTGGCTTCATCAAGCCTGACAAGGGCGGCGCCGACATCTTTGTACACATTTCTGCCGTTCAGGCTTCTGGCTTGGCCGGGCTGACGGAGAATCAGAAGGTTAGCTTCGACACGGAGCCGGACCGCCGCGGCAAGGGCCCCAAGGCTGTCAACCTGCAGATTGCAGGCTGAGCCTCCAGCCAACGCTGTCAATTCGAGTTGAAGCCCGGCAGCGATGCCGGGTTTTGTCATTCAGCCTGTATTCAGATCGCAGCCCTTACCTTGCCATCATCAAGGTGCAGAACCGGAATCGGTTAAAACAGGGAAAGATAAATGAACAGGCTTGCGAAGACGCTCCTTATGACGGCAACCGCTGCGGCCCTCACGGTATCATCGATTGGCGTTGCGTCGGCTGGCGATTGGCATCGTCATCATCACGGCGATGACGCACTTGTTGGCGGCGCCGTCGGCCTTGCAACGGGCCTGATCGTCGGCTCTGCCATTGCCAGCGCGCCGCGTTATGACGAGCCGCGCTACATCGATCCACCGGTTTATGAGCCAGAGGAATACGAAGCCGTTCCGGTCTATCGCGCTCCCCCGCCCCGCTACTATCGTCCGGTCGCCGACATCGAGCCTTGGACGCCGCAGTGGGAGCGCTATTGCTCTTATCGCTACCGGTCGTTCGATCCGCGCAGCGGCACGTTTATCGGCAATGACGGTCGCAGCCACTTCTGCAACGCCGGCTAATCGCCTCAACGCATGATCAAACACCAAGCGCCGCCTTTCAGCGGCGCTTTTGTTTTGCGCCCTGGTTCAGATGCCCTGCAGGAAGGGATTGGTGCGCCGCTCGTCACCGATCCGGCTGCCCGGCCCATGCCCGCAAATAAAGCCGACGTCATCTCCGAGTGGCAAGACCTTGTCGCGGATCGATTCGAGCAGTTGCTGGTGGTTCCCACCCGGCAGGTCTGTCCGACCAATCGAACCGCTAAAGAGCACGTCCCCCAGATGAGCGAAGTTCTGCGCGCGATTGAAATAGATCACGTGGCCGGGCGCGTGACCCGGCGTGTGGTAAACCTCGAACTCGTGATTGCCAAAGGAAACCTTGTCGCCATCCTTCAGCCAGCGGTCGGGAACGACATTCTGCATGCCCGGCGGCAGGCCATATTTCTGCGACTGCATCTCGATCCGCTGCAGCAGAGGAAGATCGTCCTCGTGTGGGCCGACGACATCGACACCCAAAGCCTCCTTGAGTTCCTTCGCGCCGCCGGCGTGGTCAAGATGGCCGTGCGTTAGCCAGATTTCCTTGATGCTGAAATCGTTCGATTTAATGGCCTCCAGGATCGTCGGCACATCCCCACCGGGATCGACCACGACACCTTCCTTCGTCTCTGGGTCGAAGAGGATCGTGCAGTTCTGCTGAAAGGGTGTCACCGGAATAATGCCGGCCTGGAGCATGCCCATGATTGCCTCGCTTCAATATGTCCTGTGTCCCTATAGTCCGAAACCGCGGCGGGCACAGCCCGAGATTTATCGAACGCAGCGTCAGGAAAAGATCGTCAACGCCCGCGCTCAGGCTTCGGCACCGGTTCCGTTTTCAATCTAACATATTGATACAATCGTTTACCGGCGAGACAGAGCGTGCAGGAACATCACCATCTACCAAACGTTACCTGCCTGTATAGTACAAGGAGAAACGAGATGACCTTGAAGCGAAATCTGTTCCTGGCTGGCGCGATCGTCGTGGCAAGCGCCGGTCTTGCCCAGGCGGACATGGTTGCCACGGCCATCAACGATCTGAACGTTCGTGCCGGCCCCGGCCCGCAGTATCCTTCCCTCGGAATAGCCACGCGCGGCTCGCAGGCAATGCTGGATGGCTGCATCCAGGGAAGCCGTTGGTGCCGTGTTGATGTCAACGGCGTCCGTGGCTGGGTCTATGCGCAGTATCTGCAGGTTGAAGAGGGCGGTAACCGCGTCATCGTCGAGCAGCACCAAACCGACCTTGGCGTTCCTGTCGTGACCTATGAGACGACGGCAAGTGTCACTCCCGCCGACCCGGCCCCGGGTGACGAATTGCTGGGCCCTGTTGGTTCCGTCGAAGCGATCAGCCCGCCTGAAACGGTTACGACCTATGTTCAAACCAATCCGGCCCAAACTGTGCGCCTCCGCGGTGATGTCGTCGTCGGTGCATCCGTGCCGGCGGACGTGACGTTCCAGGAAATTCCGGACTATCAGTATCGATATGTCCGCATCAACGACCGGCCGGTCCTTGTGGATCCCGGAACCCGTCGCATCGTTTACGTCTACAACTGACGTTGATGAACTACATGGAAAAGGCGGCCTCGCAGGCTGTTTGAAAAACTCTTGGGGCCTCGGTTTTGACCGAGGCCTTGTTTGCTTGGTGTTTCGTCTACCCGGGTATCAGCCTGTGTTGCGCATGATATTGTAGGCGAGGATTGAGAGGGCCGTTTCGGCTCTGGTGCCCTTCAGGTTCCTTGTCAGGAAACGGCCGCCCGCCATCATTCGCCCGCATCATTCGTCACGGCAGCGTGGAAAACCTTCACGCATGGGTTGCTTTCCATTCCACTTTACATTCAATCATGATAAGATACTGAAATTCAGACGATATCCCTGCTCCCGGTCGGACGTCGGATCGCCTGTATGGCTGGCGATCCTTCAGACCGCACAGCCGGCAGAGGCGTTTTGAGGAAACGCGAAGGAGGGAAATCGTGGAAGCCTTATTGCCCATCATCACACAGGCGATAGCAGGCGCCGTCGGCGGCAATGTCGCAAGCGGCGCACTGAAGCAGGTTGCAATCAATACCGTTGCCCGGACGATCGCCGGCGCAATCGGCGGCATCGGAGGCGGCATGCTGCTCAGCATGGTCGGTGGAGAAGCCGCAATGACCGGCCTCATTGCCGACGGTATCGGCGGGTTGATCGGCGGCGGCATCCTGTCGACGATCGTCGGCGCGGTAGCCGCTCGCGCGCGGTAGCGAGCTTCGATGGGAAGGCGGCCGGGCGCTCTCAACAAGCCCGGCCGCACCCGGACGCAAGCCTACGCGGCCGCTGCAGCAGTCGGATAGACCTCTTTCATGTAGTCATTCATCAATGTTTCGCTGATCGTCGCCGGCGTGAACTTGTGTGGGCCGATTTCCGAAACCGGTGTCACCTCTGCCGCAGAGCCGGTCAAGAAGCACTCGCTGAAACTCGAAAGCTCCTCCGGCATGATGGCACGTTCGATCACCTCGATCCCACGACGCTTAGCGAGCTCGATCACGGTCTGTCGGGTAATGCCGTTCAGGAAGCAATCCGGCGTCGGCGTGTGGATGACGCCGTCCTTGACGAAGAAGATGTTTGCACCGGTCGCTTCCGCCACCTGGCCGCGATAATCGAGCATCATGGCATCGGCATATCCCTTGGCTTCGGCCGCGTGCTTCGAAATCGTGCAGATCATGTAGAGGCCGGCAGCCTTCGATGCGCAGGGCGCTGTCTTCGGATCAGGCCGGCGATATTCGGCAATGTCGAGCCGGATACCCTTCAGCTTCTCGACCGGATTGAAGTAGCTCCCCCACTGCCAAATGGCGATAGCGACATTGATCCGGCTTGCTTGCGCGGACACGCCCATCATCTCACTGCCGCGCCAGGCAATCGGGCGGACATAGGCATCGGAAAAGCCCTGGCGCCTCAGGAGCTCAATCGTCGCCGCATCCAGCTCAGAAACCGAGTACGGTACCTTGAAGCCGAGAATCTCGGCCGACTTGTGCAGGCGCTGGTTATGTTCCGTCAGCTTGAAGACCCGGCCGCCATAGGCACGCTCGCCTTCGAATACCGCGCTCGCGTAGTGAAGCCCGTGGGTCAACACGTGGATCTTTGCGTCTTTCCACGGCACGAACGCACCATTGAACCAGATTTCGCCATCCAATTGGTCAAAGGGAACTGAAGCCATTTCGCACTCCTCCGGCGCCCGCACGCCATTGCTGTTGATTGTTGTCCCCAATACGTTTTATCCACTCACGCAGGGGAAAATTACGCATTGTAGTGAAGTTTGCGAAGTCAGGCCAAATTTCCAGTGGAAATGGCGTCCTCCTCCAGCTTCGCAACGCATGGGGAAGCTAGCAACGGCGCAGAGATACGTCAACAATACTGACATATTTTTTCGAGAGCTTTCCGCAAAGTGCGCAACAAGAAAGGAAATGCCAAATTGGCACGCCAGACGAGCCCGAAAACGGGCAAGGCCGAACCGCTGAAGATGCCGATGGAAAGCACGGATACCATCGATTTCGAGATCATCGAGCTTCTGTTCTTTTCCTATCGTGACTTCGTTTCCGATCCCGACGCCATTCTTGCGGATATCGGTTTCGGGCGGGCGCACCACCGTGTCGTTCACTTTGTTAACCGCAATCCCGGCATGACGGTTGCCGATCTGCTGGATACATTGAAGATTACCAAGCAGAGTCTCGCAAGAGTGCTCAAACAACTCATCGATTCGGGGTATATTCGTCAGATTGCGGGTCCTGAAGACAGGCGTCAGCGCAAGCTCTATCCTACCAAGATGGGGCGTGAGCTTGCTCTTGCTCTGGCGGAGCCGCAATCGCGCCGTATTGAAAGAGCATTCGACGGGGCCTCTCCTGAGGTACGGGAAGGCATAAAGGCCTTCCTGAGGGGTATGCGCAACAGACCAAACGCGAGAGCAGATTGAATGGCGACAAAGACAGTGATTTCGGACGACGCTGCGCACTTACTTGTTGTGGATGACGACACTCGTATCCGCGCCCTGCTCAACCGCTATTTGACCGAGAACGGGTTCAGGGTGACGGTGGCGGCAGACGGCGCGGAGGCACAACGCAAGCTCGCCGGACTGGATTTCGACCTCATCATCATGGACGTCATGATGCCAGGCGATTCCGGGATCGATGTGACCAAAGGCCTGCGTACGGTCAAGAGCGTGCCGATCATCATGCTGACGGCGCTTGCGGAATCGGGCAGCCGGATCGCCGGGCTGGAGTCTGGCGCCGACGACTATCTGGCAAAACCCTTCGACCCACGCGAACTCGTGCTGCGCGTCAACAACATCCTTCGCCGCAATGTCTCGAACGATGCGCCAAAGATCGAACAGGTGATGTTCGGACCATATACCTTCTCCTTGACGCGCAAAGAGCTGAAGAAAGCCTCCGAAGTGGTTCGGCTGACGGATCGCGAACAGGAAATCATGTTGCTGTTTGCCAAGCGCGCCGGCGATACCATTCCGCGACATGAGCTCATCGGCAACGACGTCGACGTCGGCGAGCGCACCATCGATGTGCAGATCAATCGTCTGCGGCGCAAGATCGAGGACGACCCAGCAAATCCGGTCTGGCTGCAGACTGTTCGTGGTATAGGATACCGGTTGAGCATCGATTGACAGTCGCAACCCCAGGACCAGCGGCCAAATGGTGACATTCGACTCACTTCGGCGCGACGACCGCTCGCCCGCCCGCGGCTGGCGATGGATGTTGCGCAGACTACGGCTCTATCTGCCGACCGGCCTCTACGTCCGCTCGCTGCTGATCATCATTATCCCGATGGTGCTGTTGCAGTCCGTCGTCGCCGCCGTGTTCATGGAACGCCACTGGCAGATGGTGACCCAGCGCCTCTCGGCTGCCGTTACCCGTGACATTGCAGCGATCATTCAGATCATCGAAACCTATCCGCAGGATACGGATTACAGCGAGGTCACTCGGATCGCACGCGACCAGATGGGCCTGCAGATATCCATCGAGCCGGATGAAGATCTGCCGCCACCGCGCACCAAACCCTTCTTCTCCATTCTCGACGGAATCCTGAGTGACGAGATCAGCGACCAGGTCAAACGCCCGTTCTGGATCGACACATTGGGCGATTCCAACCTCGTTGAGATCCGCATCAAGCTCGAGGACAAAATCCTTCGCGTGCTGGCAAGGCGCAGCTCGACCTACGCCTCCAACACGCACATCTTCATCGTCTGGATGGTCGGCGCCTCGCTGGTGTTGATCGGCATCTCGATCCTTTTCCTGCGCGGGCAGATCCGACCGATCCTTGCGCTCGCGAACGCTGCAGAAAGCTTCGGCAAGGGCCAGAAGGCCGACAATTTCCACCCGCGCGGCGCAGACGAGGTTCGCCGCGCAGGCCTCGCCTTCATTCTGATGAGAGAGCGCATCGAACGGCAGATCGAACAGCGCACAGCTATGTTGACCGGTGTTAGTCACGATCTGCGCACGATCCTGACGCGTTTCAAGCTGCAATTGGCGCTCGCCGGCGACAGTCCGGACCTGCATGGTCTGAACGACGATGTCAATGATATGCAGTCCATGCTGGAGGCCTACATGGCGTTTGCCCGAAGCGAGATCGAAGAGGACGTCGGCGACATGAAGCTCAGCGAGCTCTTCGCGCGACTGGAGGCAGACTTCGAGCTTCACGAGGGCAAGGCACTTACCTACTCGATCGAAGGAGATGACGAGATTCTGGTGCGCCCGAATGCCTTCACGCGCCTCGTGACCAACCTCGCCTCCAACGCTCGCCGCTATGCCAACACGCTCGAAATCAACGCCAAGCACAGCGCCAAGTGGCTGACCGTTACCTTTGACGACGATGGCCCGGGGATACCCGAGAAGAACCGCGAGGACGTCTTCAAGCCGTTCTTCCGGCTCGATGAGGCTCGAAATCTCGATGCCTCCGGCACCGGCCTCGGACTCGCCATTGCCCGCGATATTGCCCGAAGCCACGGCGGCAACGTCACGCTCGGAGACAGCCCCCTCGGTGGTCTGCGAGCGACCGTGCGCCTGCCAGCGTGAGAGCCGATGACGATCGATATCACTCGAATGACATGGTTGAACCCGCCGCCGCGCTGTGAAGCCCGCGACGGCGCGCTGCATGTCTGGTCCGGACCCAAAACCGATTTTTGGCAGGCAACCTATTACGGCTTTCACCGTGACGACGGGCATTTCCTGCATCAACCAAGACGAGGCGATTTCACCGCCGAAGTTTCCTTCTCGGGACGCTACCTGGAGCTCTACGATCAGGCGGGCATGATGGTTCGCGCAGACGCAACGCATTGGATGAAGTGCGGCATCGAATACACCGATGGCGCAATGCATTTCAGCGTCGTTGTGACCAACCTCAATTCCGACTGGTCGGCCTTTCGGCTCGATCACGCATTCGAGCGCATGAGCGTGCGCGTTACGCGAAACGGCGATGCTCTATTCATTCAATATCGAACGGACCGCATGGAGGGCTGGCGCATGGCACGTCTTGCCTGGTTCGATCCGGCATTGACGGACGTTTCCGTCGGTCCGGCGTTCTGCTCGCCGCAACGCGACGGCTTCGAAGCCATATTCCATGATTTCTCGCTGACCGGGCCACTGTCGCGCGAGATCCACTGATCACATCAGCTTCTTGCCATTCGGCACGCGCCTGTCCGTTGCCGCGAGAACGATAGCACCCGCCTCGTCTTCGAATCCGAGCGTCAGCACCTCAGAGCGCACCGGACCAATCTGTCGTGGCGGGAAGTTCACCACGCCGAGTACCTGCCGGCCGACAAGGCTCTCGGCTGTATAGTGCACCGTGATCTGAGCCGACGATTTCTTAAGACCGATCTCCGGCCCGAAGTCGACCAGTAGCTTGAAGGCCGGCTTGCGCGCTTCGGGGAATGGACTTGCCTCAACAATCGTACCGACACGAATGTCGACACGCTCGAAGTCGGCATAGGTGATTTCGTCAGCCATGTCCTAGATATCCTTAGCCGGCAAGCTCTTCGGCACGCTTGCGCGCTGCGGCAAGGGCCTTGTCAAAAAGAGGCTGCATGGCGTCATCAGCCATCAGGACCGAAAGCGCGGCAGCGGTCGTACCGCCGGGCGATGTCACATTCTGGCGCAGCCGCGAGGCGTCGTCGGGGGACTGGTGCAAAAGCTCACCAGCCCCCGCGACTGTTTCCCGTGCAAGGCGCATGGCAAGGTCCGCCTGCAAGCCAAGTTTACGGCCTGCCTCTGCCATACACTCGACGAGATAGAACACATAGGCCGGTCCGCTTCCCGACAGAGCCGTGACCGCATCGATATCGGCTTCGGTTGGAACCCATTCGACGGGACCGGATACGCGCAACAGAGAATGGACCTGTTGGCGCTGCGCATCGCTGACGCGCGCATTGGCAAACGCACCCGTAACGCCACGACCAACCATGGCCGGAGTGTTCGGCATGGCGCGTACCATTGCAGTTTCGCCGAGATGCTTTTCAAGGAACGATAGCGTCTTACCGGCAGCGACCGAGACAACGACGGTTGCCGGCCCCACGGTACCCTTGACCGGCGGCAGCACGGCATCCATCACCTGCGGCTTGACCGCAAGGAAAAGCACGCCTGCCGTCAATCCAGCCGGAGCCGAGGCGACGTGGGTCACACCGGCATCGTTGATCGTCTTCATCATCTGCTCCGACGGACCGGGATCGATGACGACGATAGAAGAACCGGTCACCCCGCTCTTCAACCAGCCGGAGAGCATCGCGCCGCCCATGTTGCCGGCACCGATGAGAACGACAGGACCTGAAGCTGCGGATGACATTTACGCCTCGCCGACCGTTTCGAAGAGAACCGCTTCCATAGCGCGGTTCGCCTCCATGCCGGACCAGATTACGAACTGGAATGCCTGATAATACGCCTCGCATGTGTCGAGTGCACTAGCCAGGAGAACCTCGACCTGTCGATTGGTCGGCTCCGCGCCGCCGGCAAGCAGCAACGACTGCCGAAAGATGATGACATCTTCCTGGCGCCAGAGATCGAAGTGTCCCATCAGGACCTGACCGTTTATGGCCGCCAGGAGCTTGGTGACTTCGTTGACACGCTGTTCGGGAACCTTGACGTCAAAGGCGCAGCCCAGGTGCAGCGCCTCAAACTCTTCCATCCAGGAAAAGGAAACGTGGTAGTCGGTCCACTTCCCTTCAACCGTCATCGCAATCTCGTCATCGCCCGACCGCTCGAAAGACCAGTCGTTATTGGCGGCGACGTACTCGATCATATCGACCGGGTTCGACTGACGCTCGACTTCCAATTCCATGAGGCTCATACAGCACCTTCTTGACCGGAGTGAATGCGAACCAACTTCGTCAACGAGACACAAGGAGAACACACGCAACAGCCGGAACCACCAACCCTGATGACCGTTGAACCGCTACCAGACTTTACGCAGTCAAACCTGCCTGGAGCTTATCAACCGCTTCGAATCATCATTTAAAATCAGTGTATAACGGGCTCGGCGACGCGCCAGCCCCTCACAGCGGTTTTAGGGAACGGCACTGTGGAAAGCTTTTCGGGTTTAGATTCAGAAGGAGGGTTTAAATGACTCTGCCCATTGATCTTTTTGGCAGTGTCCACAGGTGGATAAC
>Ga0075367_10000305_pt1 | contig 17354 bp, 13 predicted proteins | sample EndMethybrTD3032_FD_71399 | JGI IMG/M metagenome (GOLD analysis project Ga0075367, IMG submission 71399) | Populus endosphere microbial communities from Tennessee, USA - Endosphere MetaG P. TD hybrid TD303-2 | ecosystem: Host-associated > Plants > Roots > Endosphere | place: USA: Tennessee... | reverse complement strand
GCGGTGTCGCCGCCGGCGACCGAGAAGGCGAAGGGGAAGTTGGAGGCCGAGTAGACGGCGACGACACCGAGCGGCACCTTGTAGCGCCGCAGGTCCGGGATGGGCGGGGTCGCGGTGTCGTCGGGGTGGTTGATGATCACGTCGAGGAAGGCGCCCTCGTCGACGATGTCCGCGAAGGAGCGCAACTGGAAGCAGGTGCGGGCGAGTTCGCCGTTGAGGCGGACCGGGCCGAGCGCGGTCTCCGCGTCGGCGGTCTCGACGAGCCCGTCCTTCGCCGCCTCGAGCTGCTCGGCGGCGGTGCGCAGGAAGGCCGCGCGGACCGCGCGGTCGGCGAGGGAGCCCCGCGCGGCGTGCGCGGCGCGGACGGCGGCGTCCACCTCCTGGGCTGTGGCCTCCACCGCAACCTGTTCACGCTGCTTCCCGGTTCGGGGGTCGACACTCCAGACTGGTGCTGCTGCCACCGCGGGTCCCTCCAGGTATATCTGGGTCATTCACCAGGGTCGTTCGATATGCTGAACGCTGTCTCTGATGATGAATATGCTGTTGGAGACTATAACTTCGGTTTCTCGTCCAACGAAGGGGTCAAGGGCGATGTCGGCAGGCGAGACAGGCGGCGGGGCACAGGTCAAGTCCGCGGTGCGGACGGTTGAACTGCTCGAATACTTCGCCGGCCGGCCCGGTATGCACTCCCTCGCCTCGGTCCAGGAGGCCGTCGGGTATCCCAAGTCCAGTCTGTACATGCTGCTGCGCACGCTGGTGGAACTGGGCTGGGTGGAGACGGACGCGACGGGCACACGGTACGGCATCGGGGTGCGGGCGCTGCTGGTCGGCACCTCGTACATCGACGGCGACGAGGTGGTCGCGGCGGCGCGGCCGACCCTGGACCGGCTGTCGGACGACACCACGGAGACCATCCACCTGGCGCGCCTGGACGGCACGAACGTCGTCTACCTGGCCACCCGCCAGTCGCAGCACTACCTGCGCCCCTTCACCCGCGTCGGCCGCCGCCTCCCGGCCCACTCGACCTCCCTCGGCAAGGCGCTGCTCAGCACGTACACGGACGAGCAGGTCCGCAAGATGCTGCCCGAGACGCTGCCCGCCCTGACCGAGAACACGATCACCGACCGGGAGAAGCTGATCGAGGAGCTGCACCAGGTGCGGGATCAGGGCTTCGCGGTCGACCGCGAGGAGAACACACTGGGCCTGCGCTGCTTCGGTGTGGCGATCCCGTACCGCACTCCGGCGCGCGACGCGATCAGCTGCTCGGTGCCGGTGGCGCGGCTGACCCCCGCTCACGAACAGATGGTGAAGGACGCCCTGTTCGACGCGCGGGACCGCCTGACCCTGGCGACCAGAAGGCTCTGACTCCTAGGCTCTGGCTCCATGGATGTCGTACTCCGCGAAGTGCATGACAGCGATCTGCCGGTCTTCTTCCGCCAGATGAACGACCCCGAGGCCCTGCACATGGCCGCGTTCACGGCGAAGGACCCGGCCGACCGGGACGCCTTCGAAGCCCACTGGAAACGGATCCGGGCCTCCCAGGACGTGATCCGCACGGTCCTGGCGGAAGGGGACGTGGTGGGCAGCGCCGCGGTCTACGGCGATCCGGGCGAGCGCGAGGTGACGTACTGGATCGACCGCGCGTACTGGGGCCGGGGTGTCGCCACGGCGGCCCTGCGGGTGCTGCTGGCCGAGGTCCCGGAACGCCCGCTCTACGCCCGCGCGGCCGCGGACAACGCGGCGTCACAGCGGGTCCTGGAGAAGTGCGGCTTCCGGCTGACGGCCCGGGCGACGGGGTTCGCGAACGCGCGGGGCGAGGAGATCGACGAGGTCGTGATGACGCTGGAGGAACCGCCGGGTTCCTGAACGCCCGATGAGAAAACCGGGCGTACGGGAACGACTGCACCCACCTGATCGTCTTCCTGTTCGGGATGAACAAGACGATCAGGCGGACCTCCGTCTTCGTGCTGCTGCTCGTGTTCGCTCTGCTGATCAGGGCGACATGGGTGCAGTTCTACGACGGCAAGGCCCTAGCGGACGACAAGGACAACCGGCGCACCGCGATCGAGACGTACGCGGAGCCGCTCGGGAACATCATCGTGGCCGGCGAGTCGATCACCGGTTCGGCGCGCACGACCAGTGGTGACCTCAAGTACAAGCGCACGTACAAGGACGGCAAGCTGTACGCGGCGGTGACGGGCTACGCCTCGCAGGCCTACCCGCCCACCCAGCTGGAGGGCATCTACCAGGACCTGCTCAACGGCACGGACAGCAAGCTGAAGACCGTGATGGACACGGTCACCGACCAGCGTGCCGACCCGGGCAACGTGGTCACCACGATCGACCCGGCCGTGCAGAAGGCGGCGTACGACGCGCTCGGCGACAAGAAGGGTGCGGCGGTCGCGATCGACCCGGCGACCGGCAAGATCCTGGCGGTCGTGTCGACACCGTCGTACGACCCGACGTCGCTGACGGACGCCAACACCGCGGCGACGGCCTGGAAGAAGCTCAACGCCGACTCGGACAAGCCGCTCACCAACCGCGCGCTGCGCCAGCCGCTGCCGCCGGGGTCGACGTTCAAGCTGGTCGTGGCGGCGGCCGCGCTGGAGGACGGCCTGTACTCGTCGGTGGACGAGAAGACGAAGAGCCCGGACCCGTACACCCTGCCGGGCACCACCCGTGACCTCTCCAACGAGAACCCGAACGCCCCGTGCGAGAACGCCACGATCCGCACGGCGCTCCAGTACTCCTGCAACAACGTCTTCGCGAAGATGGCCGTCGACCTGGGCCAGGACAAGGTGAAGGCGATGGCCGAGAAGTTCGGCTTCAACGACACCAAGCAGGACGTGCCGGTCCGGGCCTTCACCAGCGTCTACCCGTCCGACATGGACAAGTCGTCCACGGCCCTGACGGGCATCGGCCAGTATGACGTCACGGCGACCCCGCTCCAGATGGCCATGGTCTCCGCCGCCATGGCCAACGGCGGCAAGCTGGTCTCCCCGCATATGGTCTCGCAGATCACCGACAGCGGCGGCGACGTCCTGAAGAACTACGACGACAGCACGAGCACGCGGCAGATCGTCGGCTCCGCCACGGCGGAGCAACTCCAGTCGGCGATGCAGACGGTGGTCGAGAAGGGCACCGGCACGAACGCCAGGATCAGCGGGGTGACGGTGGGCGGCAAGACCGGCACCGCCCAGCACGGCGAGAACAACAGCCAGACGCCGTACGCCTGGTTCACGTCCTACGGGAAGGCGGGCGGCAAGGAGGTCGCCGTGGCGGTGGTGGTGGAGCAGTCGGACGCGGCACGCTCGGAGGTCAGTGGAAACGGGCTGGCCGCCCCCGTGGCCAAGGCCGTGATGGAGGCGGCTCTCAAGAACTGAGGTCCCGTCGTCTACTTCACGCCGAGGATCTGCTCCACAGGATCAATCGCGAAGTACACCAGGAACAGCGCCGAAACCCCCCACAGCAGCCAGTGCACCTCCTTGGCCTTGCCGAGAACCGTCTTGATCACCACGTAGGCCACGAACCCCGCCCCGATACCGTCGGTGATCGAGTACGTGAACGGCATCGCGGCGATGGTCAGGAACGCCGGGATCGCGATCTCGTACTTGTCCCAGTCGATGTGCTTGACATGGGTCATCATCAGGAAGCCCACGGCGATCAACGCAGGCGCCGCAGCCTGCAGCGGCACGATGGTCAGCAGCGGGGTCAGGAAGAGCGCGAGCCCGAACAGCCCACCGGTGATCAGGTTGGCGAAGCCGGTGCGCGCGCCCTCCCCCACGCCCGCCGCCGACTCGATGTACGCGGTGTTGGAGGAGGCGGACCCGAGGCCGCCGGCCACCGCCGCCGCGCCGTCGATGAACAGCACGCGTCCGATCCCGGGCACCTGCCCCTGCTCGTCCAGCAGCCCGGCCTCCGCGCTGATGCCCACGATCGTGCCCATGGCGTCGAAGAAGTCCGACAGGATCAGGGTGAACACCAGCAGGACGGCGGTGAGGATGCCGGCCTTCGCGAAGCCGCCGAACAGGCTGAAGTGACCGACGAGTCCGAAGTCGGGGGTGGCGACGATCTTGTCCGGCACCTTCGGGGTCGTCAGGCCCCAGCTCTTGATGTCGGCGACGGCGTCGATGATGATCGCGACGATCGTCATGGTCACGATGCTGATCAGGATCGCGCCCTTCACCTTGCGCGCGAGCAGCGCGATGGTGAGCAGCACGCCGAGACAGAACACCAGCACCGGCCACCCGGTCAGATGCCCCACCGCACCCAGCTGCACCGGCACGGTGGTCTCCGCGGCGTCCGGTATACGGCTGACGAACCCGGCGTCCACGAACCCGATGAACGCGATGAACAGACCGATGCCGACGCCGATCGCCTGCTTGAGCTGATGCGGAATCGCGTCCATGATCGCTTTCCGCAGCCCGGTGACGACCAGGACGCAGATCAACAGGCCTTCCAGGACGACCAGTCCCATCGCGTCGTCCCAGCTCATCAGCGGCGCGAGCTGGAAGGCGACGACGGCGTTGAGACCGAGGCCGGCGGCGATGGCGAGCGGGAGGTTGCCGCCGACGCCCATGATGATCGTCATCACACAGGCCACCAGGGCGGTGGCGGTGACGAGTTGACCCGTGTCGAGCGAATGCCCGAACTTGTCCTTGGCGCTTCCGAGAATGATGGGATTCAGGACAAGGATGTAGGCCATCGTGAAGAACGTGGCGAAGCCGCCGCGTATCTCCCGGCCGAAGCTGGATCCCCGCTCGGAGATCTTGAAGAACCGGTCGACGCTGTTGGCCGCCGGTGGCGCGGCACTTGGCCGGTCGGTGGCCTTCTTGGTGTCGGACATGGCGGGTGCTCCTAGGTGCCTGATCGATCGTGTGCGGATGCTGGCTGGATTGTCCCCGCGTTGAACGCGTTTCAGGTTTTCTCCGTGTTACGGAAACAGTCGACCGTCACACCATGTTCGAAGGCCCGTACGAGAGCAAGACGTTGATCACTGCTACGCTTCCGGATCTCGTCCGGGCCAACTCCGGATGATCACATGTCATCTACATGACACACACAGAGAGGTCGCCCGTGGGCACAGTCGTCGACGACGCAGCCTCCGTGGAGTTCCATGCCTTCTTCGAACGGCACTACACCGAACTGTCCCGTCTCGCCCACCTGTTGACCGGCGAGGCGGACGCCGCCGACGACCTGGCGGCGGACGCGCTGCTCGCCCTGTGGCACCGCTGGGACCGGGTGCGCGCCGCCGACCACCCGGTCGCCTACGCCCGTGGCGTCGTCGCCAACCTCGCCCGCACCCGTATCCGCAGCGCCGTGCGTGAGCGCCGGCGGATCTCGCTGTTCTGGTCGCAGCGCGAGGAGAAGGCGGAGAACCCCGACATAGCGGGCGTCGTGGATGTCCAGGAGGCGCTGCGCAGGCTACCGTTCCGGAAACGGGCGTGCGTCGTGCTGCGGCATGCCTTCGATCTCTCCGAGAAGGACACGGCTCTCGCCCTGGGTGTCTCCGTGGGTACGGTTAAGTCCCAGACGTCCAAGGGTATGGCCGAGTTGCAGAAGATCCTCGGCTCCCAGGGCGTCACACACAGGGTGCACGCGGTGATGGCGCGTGGCGGCGAGACCGGAGGAACGGCGCGATGAGGCAGCAGGAGGTGCACGACGAGCTGCGCGCCCGGCTGCACGAGGCGGCCGAGGCGCACGAGCCGGACCGGGCCCGCATCCTGGCGCGGATCGAGCGGGGCATGAACCCCGCGTCGGACCGCGCCGGTCACCGGTCGACGCGGCCTCCGATGTGGGGCTGGGCGCGGGTGGTGGGTGCCACGGCCGCGGTCGCGGGCATGCTCGCGGTGGGCGGCTACGCGGTGGCGTCCGCGGTGAAGAAGGACGACACGCCGCAGCAGCAGACCGTAGCGGTCTCGCCGACGCCCACGCCGTCGCCGGACGCGACGAGCCGGGCGCCGAAATCGCCGGTGAACACGGCCCCGAACCGGGCGCCGGAGACCCACGGACCGAGCAGCACCCCGTCCCCGACGCAGCCCTCCGCCTCCGTACTGCCGTCCGCGGACGCCGAGACGGACGGCCCGCTGTGGTCGGACGGCTCGGTCGACCCGCACAGCAACGACTTCTGGGCGCAGAGCAACCTCACCCTCAAGACCAGTGCCCAACTCACCGCCCTCACTGTGCAGTTGAAGATCGCCCAGACCGGCGGCGTCAGCAACGCGGGCGCCTGGCGGTCGTTGCCGGAGCAGGACTTCGACCTCACCGTCGGCGAGCAGGACGGCTTCCTGGTCTACACCTGGACGCTCAAGGCGGGCCGTACGGTCGCCAAGGGCCAGTGGGTGTTCGCCGGGCAGTACAACCACCAGCGCGGCGGCCGCGACGCCAAGGACGACAGCTACACGATCAAGGCCACGGCGGACGGCAAGCAGCGCACGGTGGGCGGCGACTTCGCGGCCCACGCGGACGACGAGGGCGACTCGTAGGAAATTTCCGCCAAGGGGCGGCAACTCTTCGCTCGGCTGCGGCAACCAGGAAGTGCAGGACCCCCTCTTCCCCAGCAGCTGAGTGAACATTCAAGTACGACAGGATCCCGCCCCTTGAGCACGCACAAGAGACACCTCACGCGCCGACGGGTACTCGGGGCCTCCGCGATCGGAGTCGCCGCCACCGGCGCCGCCGTCGCGGGTGGCACCGGCCTCCTCGCCTCCGCGTCCGCCGCGGCCTTCGGCTACAAGGACGACGGCAAGAACTATGTCGTCGACACCGGCTCCTCCCTCGTCTTCAAGGTCTCGAAGACGAACGGCGACCTCACGTCCCTGGCCTACAAGGGCAAGGAGTACGAGGGCTACGGCGGCAAGCACTCACACGTCGAGTCGGGCCTCGGCGCCTCCACGGTCACCGTCAAGCAGTCCGGCTCGACGATCCTGATCAAGGTGGTCCACGGCCCGATCACCCAGTGGTACGCGGCCCGCAGCGGCCAGAACAACGTCTATCTGTGGACGAACAAGGCGGACGCGTCCTTCACGGCCACCCGCTACATCGTCCGCCTCAAGCCCGGCATGTTCCCCCACACCGGCTCGGACGCCTGGGACTCGACGCGGGACAAGATCATCGAGGCGGGGGACGTCTGGCAGAGCCCCGACGGCACGACCCACTCCAAGCACTACTCGGGCAAGCGGACCATCGACTACGACTACGTCGGCTTCACCACGGGCTCGGTCGGCCTGTGGCTGGTCCGCTCCAACCACGAGAAGGCGTCCGGCGGCCCCTTCTACCGCTCCCTCCTCCGGCACTCCAACGAGGGCGGCGCGGGCCTCTACGAGATCCTGCACTACAACGAGGCCCAGACTGAGGCGGAACGTTTCGGCCTGCAGGGCCCGTACGTCATCGCCTTCACCGACGGCGGTACGCCCTCCCCCTCGCTCTTCCAGGCCAACCTCGACACCTCCTGGGCCGACGGCCTCGGCATCACCGGCCGGGTCGGCACGGCGGGCCGCGGCAAGGTCGCCGGCGTCGGGCTGAAGGGCATGGACGCCAAGTACGCCTACACGGTGGGCTTCGCCAACGCGGACGCGCAGTACTGGGCGAAGGCGGCGGCCGGCACCGGTGCGTTCTCCTGCAAGGGGATGCTCCCGGGGACGTACACCCTCACCGTCCACAAGAACGAACTGGCCGTCCACACCGAGTCGGTGAAGGTCACGGCGGGCGCTACCACGACCCTGCACACCCTCGCCCTCACCGGCGACCCCTCCGCCGCGGCCACCGTCTGGCGGCTCGGCGACTGGGACGGCACTCCGGGTGAGTTCAAGAACGCCAAGCTGATGACGTACGCGCATCCGTCCGACGGCCGTGCGGCCAAGTGGAGCGGCAACGTCACGATCGGCAGCGGCAGCGAGGCGGCGTCCTTCCCGGCGTACATCTGGAAGGACGTCAACAACGGCATCCTGGTCTACTTCAAGCTGACCAAGGCGCAGGCGGCGGCAGCGCACACACTGCGGGTCGGGGTGACCGACGCGTTCGCGAGCGGGCGGCCCCGGGTGACGGTGAACGACTGGGTATCAACAATCCCCACCGCACCCACACAGCCCTCAACACGTTCCCTCACCACAGGGTCGTATCGTGGAAACAACCACACCTTCACTTTCAGCGTCCCTAGTAGTGCGTGGAAGACCGACACCTCGCAGTACAACGTCCTGAAGATCGACATCGTGAGCGGTTCGGGCGGCAGTGCCTTCCTCAGCGCGGGCACGTCGTTCGACTGCATGGACCTGCTGACCTGAGCCCCCCTCGGTCAGCAGCAGCCGGTCAGAGCCCCCCTCGGCCGGCACCAACGCCCCCGCCGGTGACGACCGGCGGGGGCGTTTCATGTCCTTCGTCAGTTCATGGTGGAGCCGATGGTGGTGGACCCCGTGGTGAGGAAGGTGGTGGCCGGGAGCGAGCCGTCCGACGTCCGGGCGCCGTACGCGGTCGTCGCGTCCGTCGACCTGAAGCCCGGTGTGCTCACCCCGCTGTCCCAGTTGTTCGCGGCGGAGACGACCTTCGAACTCACCTTGTCCAGGCCTCCCTTGTTGCTCACCGCCAGGTTCCGCGCCAACCGGGCCTTGCCGGTGGCGAAGTAGAACCCCGTCTGGGCGTTGGAGTACGCGGTGTTGCGGTTCAGGACGATGGCGCCCGTGTTGGAGTTCTCGGTGAACCCGTTCAGCGTGTTGTCCCAGGCCGCGTTGTTGTTGACGACATGCGCGACGGCGACACCCCCGCCGCCCAGCTTGAAGCCGTTGCCGTTCCCCTCGAACGCCGAGTCGCCCCAGCGGTTCTTGCCGTTGCCGAACGCCCAGCTGTGCTCGATGGTGACCGGCGAGGAGAACTGCCAGAGGTCGAGGCCGTCGTCGGAGTTGTTGTAGAGGCGGGCGCCGGTGACCTTGTTGCCCGTTCCCGAGCCGAACTTGATGGCGATGCCGTCGGCGTTCTGGCCGTGCCCGGCGGGGTCGTAGTTGCCGTAACTGTCCAGGTTCTGGACGAGGTTGTTCACCGTGTTGTCCCCGCGCAGCGTGAACCCGGAGTCGCCGTTGTTCGCGGTGACGAGGTTCTTGAAGACCCCGCCGGTCGACGACGTGACCACGAACCCCTGGGCCGGCGAGTTCTGGAAGGTGAGGTTCTGGACGGTCCAGTAGCTGCCGTAGATGCCGGTGAGCCAGGAGCCGGCGGGCAGCTTGGAGCCGTCGATCCGCACCTTCTCGCTGCCGTAGGCCTGGAGCGTGATGCGGTTCGAACTGGTGCCGCTGGCCGTGGACTTGAGGGTGGCCGTCGGATAGTACGTGCCGCCGCGGACCTGGATGACGCTGCCGGCGGCGGCGCTCTTGACGGCCGACTCCAGCTGGGCCGTGGTGGACACGGTGACCGTCGTCGTCGCGGCCTGCGCACCGCCGTTGGAGAGGCCGAGGTAGACGCCGCCGGCCCCGGCGGAGACGGCCACCGCTGCGGCGATCGAGAGCGTGCGCGTCCGGCGGTGGCGTCCGGTGCTGAGTGGCACTGGGCGTTCCTTTCTGTGTCAATTGGATCACCTCCGGGGCACGCCCCTTCGGTGGGGTGAAGCTACGCAGTCCAGTTGCCACCGTGGCCGGAAGAGGTTGCCGGTGCGGGCGAAAATCTCGCAACTTTCGCCCCTCGCGCCTTCCAACAGAATCCCCCACACTTCTACAGGACTGCCCAGCACCGCCCCGTCAGGAGCCCCGCCCGTGAACCACCCCCAGTACACCGGCTATCTCTTCGCCTACTTCACGGGCGAGGCCACCGCCGACGGCGAACAGATCCGCTACGCCCTCAGCCGCGGCGACGACCCGCTGCACTGGCGCGAGCTGAACCAGGGCAGGCCCGTCCTGACGTCGACGATCGGCGAGCAGGGCCTGCGGGACCCGTTCCTGATCCGCTCCCCCGAGGGCGACAGGTTCTTCCTGATCGCCACCGATCTGCGCATGTACGAGAACAGCAGCGGCAGTTGGGACGAAGTCCAGCGGCACGGCAGCAGGTCGATCATGATCTGGGAGTCGGCCGACCTGGTCCACTGGAGCGACCAGCGGCTGGTCGAGGTCGCACCGGCCGACGCGGGCAACGCCTGGGCACCGGAGGCCTGTTACGACCCCGACCTCGGGGCGTACGTCGTCTTCTGGGCATCGAAGCGGCACGGATCGACGTACAACACGATGCTGTACGCCACCACGGAGGACTTCCGCACCTTCAGCGAGCCGCAGCTGTGGAACGACCCCGGCCACTCGGTCATCGACTCGACGGTCGTGCGGCACGAAGGCACCTACTACCGCTTCACCAAGGACGAGCGGGACCCGGACTCCGGCTCGCCGTACGCCAAGTTCATCACCGTGGAGAAGTCGACGCGCCTGACCTCGACCACGTACGCATTCCTCGCGGAGGGCATCGGCAGCGGCACGACGGAGCACGGCGAGGGACCGGTGGTGTTCAAGTCCAACACCGGTGACAAGTGGTACCTGTTCATCGACGAGTACGGCGGCCGCGGCTACGTCCCCTTCGAGACCACCGACCTCGAGTCGGGCCGGTGGACCGCGTGCACCGCCTATCAACTCCCGGCAAGTCCCCGGCACGGCACGGTACTTCCGGTGACGCGGGAGGAGTACGACCGCCTGCTGGCCGCGTATCCGGCGACACCCGCCTCGGTCGTCGACGTGACGGCGGCGGACCAGAGGGGATACGCGATCGTCACGGAGGCCTCGTCGAAGGTCGTCCTGCCGATGGAGCCGGACGCCGACCTCTCGCGGCTCGCGCCGGAGATCCGGGTGGGCGAAGGTGCCACGCTCAGCCCCGCGTCCGGCACGCCCCGCGACTTCCGTGAGCCGCGGACGTACACGGTGACGGCCGCCGACGGCACGAGCCGCATCTGGACCGTCGAGGCGGTGCGCACCGGCAGTCCCACTCTCCCCGGGCTGCACGCCGACCCGGACGTGCGCTTCCTCGACGGCGAGTTCTGGATCTACCCGACGTCGGACGGCTTCCCGGGCTGGGGCGGGACGCACTTCAAGGCGTACTCCTCGAAGGATCTGGTCCACTGGACGGACCACGGGGTCGTCCTCGACCTCGCCACCGATGTGAGCTGGGCCGACACCTGCGCGTGGGCTCCGGCGATCGCCGAGCGGGACGGCAGGTACTACCTCTACTTCTGCGCCGAGCAGCAGATCGGCGTGGCGGTGGCGGACTCGCCCGCCGGGCCCTTCGAGGACGCGCTGGGCAGGCCGCTGGTCGCGAAGGACGCCTACAGCGGGCAGATGATCGACCCCGCGGTCTTCACGGACGACGACGGGACGTCGTATCTCTACTGGGGCAACATGCGCGGATATGTGGTGCCGTTGGGCGAGGACATGGTGTCGTTCGACGCCGGCGCGGTGCGGGACATCACCCCGGAGAACTTCCGCGAGGCGTTCTTCGTGGTGAAGCGGCACGGCACGTACTACCTGATGTGGTCCGAGGACGACACCCGCAGCGAGGACTACCACGTCGCCCACGCGACGGGACCGTCCCCGCTCGGTCCGTGGACCGAGCGGGGGACGATCCTGTCGAAGCGTCCCGAGTACGGCGTCCTCGGCACCGGCCACCACTCCGTGGTGAACGTGCCCGGCACCGACGACTGGTACGTCGTCTACCATCGCTTCGCCCTGAACGGGCCCGGAAGGCCCGGCGGCGACGGCATGCACCGGGAGACCACCGTCGACCGGCTGTGGTTCGCCGCGGACGGTACCCTTCAGCCGGTCGTACCGACCCTGGAGTCGATCAGGCCGGTCAAAGCGGTCGAGGACTGATCAGCTGACGAAGTACGTCGGGTTCGGGAGCTTGAACGTCTTGTCGGCGTAGCCGCCGTCCAGGTCCGAGTACTGGTCGCCGAAGTTGGCGACGATCTCGTACCCGAGGTCGTCCTCGATGTGCTTGCGCGTGCCGGACTTGTACTGCACGGTCGTGCAGGTCCAGGTGCCCGGGGTGGCGCAGGCGCTCAGGTAGGCCGGGGGGTTGGCCTTGTCCTTGAGGAACATGTGGTCGGCGTCGAGGTTCACATCGGCGCCGATCTTCTTCAGGTTCTCGACCGCGGCGGTGCGCTGTGCCTCGCTCAGGCCGGAGTTGTAGAAGACCTCGACGCCCTTGGACTCGGCGTACTGGACCAGCTCGGCGCTGCCGAAGACGCCGGGGCGGTCGGCCTTGTTCACGTAGTCGGCCCAAGTGGTCGAGTTGTACGTGTAGTTGTAGCGCTTCTCGTAGTCGAGGCTGAGCAGCAGCGTGTCGTCGATGTCGAAGACGACCGCGGGCTTCTCGCCCCGGTGGTGGGCCTTGCGGGCCGCCTGGTCGATCTGCTTTCTGGCGACGGCGTCGATACGCGCCAGGTCCTGGGCGTACGGGCTGTCCGGAGACGCCTGGTACACGCCGTTGGCGTCCGCCGTGGTGCCGTAGTAGGTGTCGATGTCCTTCACCAGGAGGCCGATGTTGTACGGCTCATGAGTGGAGTTGGCCGTGGACTGGCCGGCCGTGGCCGCACCGGCGCCGTAGAGAGCGGCACCGGTGACGGCACACGCTGCGGCGATCGCCGCGATACGCAGTGGCTTATGCATGACAGGTTTCTACGCGCGTCACACCCTCGGGCGCGAGACCCGTTGCCCGATCGATATCTCTTCGGCGGGCAAAAAACGGGTCAAGCGCCCTGGATGGAGTGATTCCGCTTCCCGGCGGGGTCAGTTCATGGTCGCCCCGATGGTCGTGCTGCCGGTGGTGAGGAAGGTCGTCGCGGGCAGGGAGCCGTCGGACTGACGGGCGTTGTACGTCGTCGTCGCGTCCGTCGACTTGAAGGCGGGTGTGCTGATGCCGCTGTCCCAGTTGTTGCCGGCCGAGGTGACCGAGGAGCCCTTGCTCACCGAGCCGCTGCCGTTGCTGACGGCGAGGTTCTTGCCGAGCTTGGCGGAGCTGGTGGCGAAGTAGTAGCCCCACTTGGAGTTGGCGTAGGCGGTGGTGCGGTTGATGACGATCGAGCCGGTGTTGGAGTTCTCGGTGAAGCCGTTGCCGGCGTTGCCCCAGGCGGCGGAGTTGTTGACGACGTGCGCGACGACCTTGCCGTTGCCGCCCAGCTTGTAGCCGTTGCCGTTGCCCTCGAAGGCGGAGTCGCCCCACCGGTTGACGCCGTTGCCGAAGGACCAGGTGTGCTCGATGGTGACCGGGGAGGAGAACGACCAGAGGTCGATGCCGTCGTCCGAGTTGTTGTACAGGCGGGCGCCGGTGACCAGGTTGCCGGTGCCCGAGCCGAACTTGATGGCGACCCCGTCGGCGTTCTGGCCGTGCTCGGCGGCGTCGTAGTTGCCGTACGAGTCCAGGTTCTTGACCGTGTTGTTCACGGTCCCGTCGCCGGTGAGCGTGAAGCCGGAGTCGCCGCCGTTGATGGTCTTGATGTTGTTCCAGTTCGTCCCGGTGCAGGACTGGCAGACGACCGCGCTGTCCGGGGAGTTCTGGAAGGTGATGTTGGAGACGTTCCAGTAGTCGGCCGTGAGCTTGAAGATCCAGGAGCCGGAGGGCAGCGAGGACCCGTCGATCTTCACGGTCTCCGAGCCGTACGCGGTGAGCGTGATCGGCGAGGACGAGGTGCCGTTGGCCGTCGACTGCAGGGTGGCCGTCGGGTAGTAGGTGCCGCCGCGGACCTGGATGACCGTGCCGGCGGTGGCGTTCTTGATGGCGTTGGACAGGTCGGTCGAGTTGCTGACGACCACGGTCGCGGCCTGCGCCTGGGTGGGGAGGACAGCGAGGCCGGCGCCCATCAGGACGGCCGACAGGGCGGTGAGAGCGGTACGACGAGACATAGGAGTGCGGTCCTTTCGTCGTTCTGTGGTGGGAATGGGGATGGGGATGGGGACTGTTCAGGGACGCCAGTCGCCGAGGTAGGTCGCGGGGGTGTGCGACCGGGCCTCGATGTCGGTGAGTTGGGGCCGGTTGTCAGGGACGGTGATCTCCGCTCCCGGCCCGGTGTTGCGGTACTCGCTGAAGCGCATGGACTGCCAGGGGTAGGCGTCGCGCATGTTGGTGTAGGGGGCGACCGGGTCGATGCCGGGCCCGATCCAGGAGTTCCGCACGACCAGGGACGGCCAGGCGGTCGTCTCGTACGACGGCACCCAGGGCCGTGCCAGCTTGTACGCCCCGTCCTGGGCGCCGGAGGTGATCCGGCAGCGGACGGCGAGGATGCCGTGCGGGTTGGCGCGGGCGGTGGAGGGGGCGAAGACCATGCCCTTGGGGGTGAAGGTGACGTCCCGCTGGAGGGTGTGGAGGTGACAGCCCTCGAAGACCGCCGTCGCCCGCCCGAAGACGAAGTCGACGTCGCCCTCGATGTAGCAGCGGCGGAAGTACTGCCGGTCGAAGGTGTCGAGCGCGGTCGTGTCGACGAAGAGGGTGTCCTGGTGGGCGAGGAGACGGACGTTCTCGCAGCGCGACCGGTCCCCTGTCAGATACGCCGCCACCGCCTGTGTGCCGGTGATGTCGGGGTGGTCGGCGCGCAGCCAGTCGTTGGCGATCGTCAGGTCGCGGACGGTCAGTCCGGGCGCCGCCGAGGTGAGGGTCGCGGAGCCCGCCGTGCCGTAGGTGGTGCCGTCGGGCTTCTTGGTCCCGTTGGCGTTGTCGTAGACGATGACGGCGTCGCGGGCGTCCCGGGTGGCGCCTCGGATCGTCAACTCGCCTTTGTCCGCAGGGATGTTGACGACCTCGCGATACGTCCCCGGGTGTACGACGATCGTCCGGCCGGGCCCGTCCACCGCGTCCACGGCCGCCTGGACGGAGTCGCCGGGGCGGACGTGCCGGACGCTGCGGGTGTTCGCGAAGGCGGGGGTGGTGCCAGCGGCGACGAGTCCGCCGGCGAGGCCCGCCAGAAGGGTGCGCCGGTGCATCTCAGCGGCCCTCCTTCCATGGCGTCCAGTCGCCGAGGTAGGCCTCGCGGGTCGCCGACTCGGCTTCGGAGGCGGTGAGTTGGGGCCGGTTCTCGGGGACCGTGATGGCGGCGCCGGGGCCGGTGTTGCGGTACTCGGCGAACCGCTGGTTCTGCCACGGGTAGGCGTCCGACATGTTGGTGTAGGGCGCGACCGCGTCGATGCCGGGGCCGAGGTGGGTGTCCCGAACGGTGAGCATCGGGCGGGCGGTGGTGTCGGATCCGGGCACCCAGGGGCGGGCCAACTTGTAGGAGGCGTCCGGGGCTTCACTGCTCACCCGGCCGCGTGTCACCAGATGGCCGCGCGGGTTGGCGGCCGCCGTGGAGGGCGCGAAGACGAAGCCGTAGGGGGCAGCCGCGAGGTCGGTGCGGTTCAGCGTGCGGAAGTGGCACTGGTCGTAGACCGCGGTGGCCCGGCCGAAGACGAAGTCGACGTCGCCCTCGACGTAGCAGTGGGCGTAGTAGTGGCGGGCGAAGATGCCGAGAGCCAGGGAGTCGGAGTACAGCGTGTCCTGGTGGCCGAGGAAACGGCAGTGGTGGAACGCGGACCGGTCGCCCTGCACCTTGATGGCCACCGCCTGGGTCCCCGTGATGTCCGGGTGGTCGGCGCGCAGCCAGTCGTTGGCGAAGGTGATCCAGCGGGCGGTGAAGCCGTTGCCCTGCACGGTGGTGGTGGCGGATCCGGTGGTGCCGTAGGTGCCGCCGCCGGGCTTGGGGGTGCCGGCCGCGTTGTCGTAGACGATCACGACGTCACGGGGATCCTCCGATGCGCCGATCCAGGTCGCCTCCGTGCGGGTGGCATCGAGGGCGACCGTCTCCCGGTAGATCCCGGGGGCGAGAACCAGCGTCCGGCCGGTGCCGCTCGCGGCGGTCACGGCGGCCTGGACGGTGGTGAAGTCGCCGCGGCCGCCCTGGTCGACGTAGAGCGTCGTGGGGGTCAGGCGTGCGGACGGTGATCCGTATCTGCCGAACGGAGGGCAGGGGTGGTCGGCGGCCCGCGCGGGGAGGGCCGCGAGGCCGAGCGTGGCGGCGGCCCCGGCGCCCGCCACGAGGAAACCCCGTCTGGACAGGGGCAGTTGGACCTGAGGCGAGGGCATACGGGTGCTCCTTCGCGGTGCGGCTCGTGAGAGGGGCCGGGGCGCCGAGTGCACCCCGGCCAGGGGCTCAGCGCAGGCGGCCCGCGCCGGCGCAGTGGTCGACGATCCCGGGGACGGCCTGGGCCGGGTCGACCTCGGTCCGCAGCGTCGGCGTCCAGCCGGCGCCCGACTGGAGGATCTCGCCCGGCACTTGGGTGTTGTGGACGGCGATCAGGTCGGTGAGCTCACCGTTGACGTAGTTGTCGTCGGCGGTGAGCGGCGAGTCCTTCCACTTCTTCAGGATCAGACCGGCGCCCACCCCGTCCGGCAGCGTGAACGCGTTGTGTTCGGCGACGAGTTGGGACTCCATGCCGATGCCGTAGCTGTAGCCGTATCCGTCACCGGCCACGAAGTGGTTGTTGTAGGAGTCCACTTGGCCGAACCGCACCCGCGGCGCCCGCTCCACCAGGTTCGAGAACAGGTTGTGGTGGAAGGTGACCTTCAGATGCCCCCGGTCCACGGCGGCCGTGGAGGCGCTGTCGCTGTTGCCGATGAGGATCGTCTTGTCGTGGTTCTCGAAGACGTTCCAGGAGGCGGTGACGTAGTCGGCGCCCTTGACGATGTCGAGCTCGCCGTCGTGCTGCTCGAAGATCCGCCCGTAGTAGTACGGCAGCGTGCTGTCCGGATGATCACCGTCGGTGAACGTGTTGTGATCCATCCACACATGCGTGGAGCCGTAGACCACCGCGGTGTCGTACTCGGAGTTCCAGTTGCCGTCGGCGGTGTCGGTCGGGTCCCACTGCGGGAAGCAGTCGAGCGGGCTCTCGAAGCTCAGGTTGCGGACGATGACGTTGTCGACGCCCTTGATCTGCAGGCTGGCGCCCTTGAAGCCGGCGTCCTTGCCGATGCCGACGATGGTGGTGTTGGCCGGGATCTTGGCCTCGACATAGGCGGTCTGGTTGGCCTCGGAGGCGCGGCGCAGCCCCTCCGGGCTGTCGTCGGGCTCACCGTCCAGGTTCTTGTCGCGCCCCCAGACGGCGGGGTCGTACGTCTTCAGATACGTGTCGAAGTCGTACCCGGGCGCGTCGAACGAGGCACAGCTCGGCCCGTCCGCGTCGATCGTCCCCTTGACTCTGATGATCTTCGGCGCGCTGCCCCCGTCGGCGAGGGCGGCCTTGAAGCCGGCCCAGTCGGTCACGGTGTAGACGTGGGCGGCATCGGCGGCGGCACCGCCGGTGGTCCCGGTCCCGTACGCCCCCCAGCCGTCACCGGCCCCGAGCGTCTGCCGCCCGAGATCCCGCACCTGGCCC
>Ga0075367_10000304_pt1 | contig 17364 bp, 14 predicted proteins | sample EndMethybrTD3032_FD_71399 | JGI IMG/M metagenome (GOLD analysis project Ga0075367, IMG submission 71399) | Populus endosphere microbial communities from Tennessee, USA - Endosphere MetaG P. TD hybrid TD303-2 | ecosystem: Host-associated > Plants > Roots > Endosphere | place: USA: Tennessee... | reverse complement strand
ACGGTGCTCCGGGAACCGGGTCGCCGTCACCGCGCTCGCCAGACAGGCCGCCACACTCGCCGCGCCGACCGCCGGATAGCCGCCCCGGGCGAACACGGGCCCGGCGAGCCCCGTCGCCGCCATGACCGCGACCAGACCGAAGGCCCGGGCCCGGCCCATCACCTGGGCGTACCGCTCGACCGCGCCGAGTCGCTCCAGCTCCTCGTAGACGAGAGCCTCCAGCGCACCGGACACCAGCGCGCCCCGGGCACCCCACAGCACGAAGCCGACGGCGAAGGCCCAGTACGACGGGACGAGCACCCACAGCGCGAAGCCGACGGCGGTGAGCAGCGGGCCGAGCCGGAGCAGCAGTCGCCGGGAGACGGCGTCGGCCCAGGCGCCGGAGGGCACCTCCAGCACGACACCGGTGACCGACCAGATGACGAAGAGCGAGGAGATCTGCCAGACGGACAGCCCGGTGTCGCTGAACAGCAGCGCGTACACCGGGTAGAGCAGGACGAAGTCGTCCAGGAACGCGTAGCCGTACAGCGTGGCCGTGAGCCGGCGGACGCCGGTGGTGGAGGATCAATGTCGCCAGGTCATGTCACCGATGGTAGGCGGGACCGGGCGCGTCCGTCCCCCGAATTACCTAGGCTTACGTCGGCTCGGGTCTGCTCAGGTGGGCGAACCCGACGAGAAGCGGCGCAGCAGCGGCGACAGCACCAGCACCGACTTGGTGCGCTCGACGAAGGGCTCCCCGGCGATCCGCTCCAGGACCCGCTCGAAGTGCCGCATGTCGGAGGCGAAGACCTGCACGATCGCGTCCGCGTCGCCGGTGACGGTCGACGCGGCGACGACCTCCTGGTACCGCTCCAGGCCCCGCCGGATGGTCTCCGGCGAGGTGTTGTGCCGGCAGTAGATCTCGACGAACCCCTCGGTCTCCCAGCCGAGGGCCGACGGGTCCACCCGTACGGTGAAGCCGGTGATGGCCCCGGTGGCGCGCAGCCGGTCCACGCGCCGCTTCACGGCGGGCGCGGAGAGGCCGACGAGCTGCCCGATGTCCGCGTAGGAGCGGCGGGCGTCCTCGGCGAGGGCGTGCACGATGCGTTCGTCGAGATCGTTCAGCACGGTGGGTGGTTCAGCTCTCAGGTGGTGCGAGACGGGAAAGGCGTTGGCCGTATACGAAGTAGAACACGAGCCCGACGGCCGTCCAGACCCCGAAGACCACCCAGATGACGGCGGACACGCTGCCCATCGTCCAGACCCAGAAACCGAAGCCGAGCGCGGGCAGGACCGGGGACAGCGGGACGCGGAAGGTGCGGTGCAGGTGCGGGCGGGTCCGGCGCAGCACGACCACGGCGATGTTGACCAGCGCGAAGGCGAAGAGCGTGCCGATGCCGGCGAGCCGGCCGAGCGGGATCGCGGCGGCGAGGACACCGCAGCACAGGAGACGATCACGGTGTTGGCGCGGGGCGTACCGGTCCGCGTGTGCACCTGACGGCGGCGACCGAGGGTGGCACCGATACTGATCATGGTCAGCCGCCACAACCCCAGCGAACGCAACCTATGAGCCAGGACTTCGCAGGCGATCGCGGAAGCTCGCTCCTACAGCTCCCGGATGAGGAAGACGCAGGGATCCGCGCACTCATGGCGTGCGCCCGCCGCGTCCCGGTACGACCACCGGTCGACGTAGGACACGGTGGGGCGGTACCCGAGCCGGGCGTACAGCGCCGCCGCCCTGGGGTTGTGCTCGCCGACGCCGAGCCCCATCACCCCGACCCCACGCTGCCGCGCCAGCTCCTCGGCGACGCGGATCACCGCCGTGCCGACACCCTGGGAGCGGAGCGACTCGGGCCAGACGAACAGGCCGTTGATCTCCGGGCAGTCCGGGTGCTCGGCCCGGACCTCCGGCGCCCTGCAGCCGGTCCAGCGGACCTCGGCGTGTCCTACGGGACGCCCGTCGAGCCACGGGAGGAGATAGCTGCTCTCCCCCGCCTGCTGCCGTGCGAACCGAGCGGCGTGATGGCCGTCGAGGCTGTTCGACGGCATGAGCCGGTCCAGTACGTCGAGGTCCTCGGCCCGGCACACGGTGATGTCCATGACCCGACCGTAGAACCTCGTCCGCCGTCCGGCCCCCGAATTTCAACGGGGGCCGTGCGCAAGGGACTTGGCTCAGCTCCAGCTGGCGTGCAGCGGCTTGCCCTCCGCGTAGCCGGCCGCGCTCTGGATGCCGACGACCGCCTTCTCGGCGAACTCCTCCAGGGAGCCCGCGCCGGCGTAGGTGCAGGACGAGCGGACCCCCGCGATGATCGAGTCGATCAGGTCCTCGACGCCCGGGCGGGCCGGGTCCAGGAACATACGGGAGGTGGAGATGCCCTCCTCGAACAGGGCCTTGCGGGCACGGTCGTACGACGACTCGTCCGACGTACGGTTGCGCACCGCCCGCGCGGAGGCCATGCCGAACGACTCCTTGTAGAGGCGGCCGCTGGCGTCCTGCTGCAGGTCGCCCGGCGACTCGTACGTCCCCGCGAACCAGGACCCGATCATCACGTTGGACGCCCCGGCCGCGAGCGCCATCGCGACGTCACGCGGGTGCCGCACACCGCCGTCGGCCCACACGTGCTTGCCGTACTTCTTCGCCTCGGCCGCGCACTCCAGCACGGCGGAGAACTGCGGCCGGCCGACGCCGGTCATCATGCGGGTGGTGCACATGGCACCGGGGCCCACACCGACCTTGATGATGTCGGCGCCGGCCTCGATGAGGTCCCTGACCCCCTCCGCGGCGACGATGTTGCCGGCCACGATCGGCACCCGCGGGTCGAGCGCCCGCACCACCTTGATCGCGCTGATCATCGACTCCTGGTGCCCGTGCGCCGTGTCGATGACGAGCGTGTCGACGCCCGCGTCCAGCAGCTGCTTGGCCTTCTCCGCGAAGTCGCCGTTGATGCCGACGGCCGCGGCGATGCGCAGCTTGCCGTTCGCGTCGACGGCCGGGGTGTAGAGCGTGGCGCGCAGGGCGCCCTTGCGGGTGAGGATGCCGGCGAGCTTGCCGTCCTTGTCGACGGCGGGGGCGTAGCGGCGGTTGGCCGCGTCGAGCCGGTTGAAGGCCTCGCGGGGGTCGATGTCCGCGTCCAGGAGCAGCAGGTCCCGGGACATGACGACCTCGAGCTGAGTGAAGCGGTCGACGCCGGTCAGGTCCTGGTCGGTGACGACACCGACGGGCCGGCCGTCCTCGTCGACGACCACACCGGCGTTGTGCGCCCGCTTCGGCAGCAGGGCCAGCGCGTCGGCGACGGTCTGGTGCGGGGCCAGCACGATCGGGGTGTCCAGGACGTGGTGGCGGCTCTTCACCCAGGAGACCACCTCGGTCACGACCTCGATCGGGATGTCCTGCGGGATGACGACGAGGCCGCCGCGCCGGGCCATCGTCTCGGCCATACGGCGCCCCGCGATGGCGGTCATGTTGGCGACGACCAGCGGGATAGTGGTGCCCGTGCCGTCCGGGGAGCCGAGGTCCACGCCCTGCCGCGAGCCGACCGCACTGCGGCTCGGGACCATGAATACGTCGTCGTACGTCAGGTCGTACGGGGGCTGGATGTCATTGAGGAAACGCACGTGCTGCACATCCCAGTCGATCAGAGGTGGCCCCCGGACAGGTCAGCCAGGGGGAAAGAGCACGTACTTCATTGTCCCATGAGTGGCGGAATGCCATGGCCGGACGATTCGTCCAGAGACCTCAGCCCCCGCTTTGGAGGATCCCCCGAAAGCGACGACGCCTCGATGGATATCGATCGCGCGTACGGAAAAGATCTGTTCAGGAAGCAGCTACTTTCACACCGCGGGGGTCAGGCGTGCGCAGTCACGAGTTCGGGTCGAGCAACGAGCTGAGCGGCACGGTGCACGGCGCGAGCATCCAGGCGGGCGTGGTCCACGGCGGTATCCGCATCGTCTCCGAGGCGAGCGCCACAGGACGGGCCCCCTGGCAGTTCCCGCCCTCCGTGCGCATGGTCGACCGCTCCGAGGAGCTGGCCGCACTGGAGCGGCACCGGTCCCTCGCCCTGCGCGAGGAGCGGCTCGCACTCGCCGCGGTGAGCGGGCTGGGCGGGGTCGGGAAGACCGCCCTCGCTCTGCGCTGGCTGCGCACCCTGCGCCCGCTCTTCCCGGGCGGCCAGTTGTACGCCGATCTGGGCGCCCAGTCCCCCGACGGGCCGGCGTCCCCGGCCGAGGTGCTCGGCAGCTTCCTGCGGGCCCTGGGTGTCCCGTCACCGGAGGTCCCCACGACGCTCGCCGAACGGACCGCGCTGTACCGGTCGTCGACCGAGGGCCGACGTCTGGTGGTGCTGCTCGACGACGCCGCGACCGCGGCCCAGGTACGGCCGTTGCTGCCCGCGGGTGGAAACGTCACTGCGGTCACCAGCCGCAGCCGGTTACCGGGGTTGGTCGTCGACGGCTGTCTCCCCGTACAGGTGCAGCCGCTCGGGGCCGAGGCGGCGGTGGAACTGCTCGCGGACACCCTGTCCGACGGCCGGGTGGCCGCGCAGCCGGACGCCGCGCGCACCCTGGTCGAGCTGTGCGCCGGACTGCCGCTCGCCGTGCGGGTCGCCGGTGCCCGGCTGGCGGCGCGGCCGGAACGCCGGATCACCACGATGGTGCGCGCCCTCGCCGAGGAGCGCGACCGATTGGAGGCGCTCGCGATCGACGGCGACCACGATGTACGCGCGGCACTGGACGTGTCGTACCGGGCGCTGCCGCCTCAAGCCGCCCGACTGTACCGGTTGTTGGGGCTGCATCCCGGCCCGGAGTTCGGGGGCGCGGTGGCGGAAGCACTGTGCGGGAACGCGGAGTTGCTCTTGGAGACGCTGCACGACGCGAGCCTGCTCCTGGACGCCGGGGACGAGCGCCACCGCTTCCACGACCTGGTGCGTCTGCACGCCGCCACAAAGGCCGAGGAGGACGAGTCACCACGGGAGCGCGCGGAGGCGCAGCGCCGTATCGCCGACCATTACCTGGCGAGCGCCACCCGGGCCGAGGAGCTGATCGACCCCCAACACCGCACCATGGCACGGGACTTCGGCCCCGGGCCAGTCGTGACCGCTGATGTCGGCGAGGATGCCCAGGCCGCCCTGGACTGGCTGGAACGGGAGCTGCCGGCCCTGATGGCCGTGCTCCGCCAGGCACGGCCCGCGGGCTTCCCGACCATCGCCTGGCAGCTGGCCGACGCCCTGTGGCCGCTCTTCCTGCGGCGGAAGTTCTACGACGACTGGAGTGCCTCGCACGACGAAGGGCTGTTGGCCGCACGGGAGTTGGGCAACACGGCGGCCGAGTGCCGGATGCTCACCTCCGGCGGGGTCGGGCAGCTCGGTGCCGGGAACCACGAGCGCGCCCTGGAGATGTTCGAGCGTGCGGCACGGCTCTTCCTGGACGCCGACGACCGGCTCGGGCATGCCCGCACCCTCAACTACCGGGGGCTCGCCCTGCAACGGCTCGGGCGTCTCGACGAGGCCACGGACCGGTTCCGGCGTGCCGCGGAGGAACTGCCGGAGCAGGGCGACCGTCGGGCCGGCGCGCTGGCCCTGTTGAACCTCGCCGATGTCGCTCTGGCATCCGGGGACGCCGGGGCGGCGGTCCGGCACGCCGGTGCCGCTCGCACCACGCTCGACGGGGAGGGCGACGCTTACAACGTGGCCCGCGCGACCACGCTCCTGGGCCGCGCGTGCCTCGCCCTGGGCCAACTCGACGAGGCGGCACGACATTTGTCGTACGCCTTGGAGACCTTGCGCGGTATGGCGGCCGGGTACGAGGTGGCCCGAGCTCTCGGTGTTCTGGCAGAGGTCGCCGAGCGGCGCGGGGACGGCCGCACCGCTCGGGACCACTACCGGGAGGCGCTGGAGCTCTACTCCTCCGCGGGCCGGTCCGGATCGGAGGAGGCGGAATCCGCGCGCCGTCGGCTCCGAGAGATGGAGGGGTGACCGAACTCTTCGGCAGGCAGCCCCGCCACCAGCCAGGCATGGGCGAGCGAGGCGAGGGCTGCCCACTTCTCCTCGGAATCCGGTCCGTGGAGTTCGAGTACGGTCCCGTCGGCGCCGAAGCGGAGCCAGCACCGGTCTCGGTGGTGCACCGCCACCACCAAGGCGCCCGGATGGGCTGCCGCCGTCTCCTCGGCCCGGTGCGCTCCCGTGCCGTGCTCGATCAGCACGTCGGCGAGCAGGGCCAGGCGTGCGGGTGCGGGAAGCCCGACCCTGAGGTGCTCGTCCACGGTCACGGGCGTCGCCATGGCACCGCCACACTGCCGGGATCGTCGTAGGGCACCGTGACCGGGAGATGTGCCGGTTCCGTCGTCGTCCGGGTGGCGGGGGCTCGCAGGCGGAGCTTGCGGTAGAGCAGGGTCCGCATCTTGCGGGAGAACCTGCCCGGTTCCGAGGAGATGCGGGACGCCACCTGCTCGTACCGGTGCGGACGGCAGGTCGCCGAGCTCCGTTTGAGCTGGGGGCGCAGCGGACGGTCCCCGTGCAGACGCGGCGCGAAGGACATGAGTTCGGCGAGCGGCGAGCCCGGATCCACGTCGGCGTCGGACCTGCCCGCCATGAGGACGGGCACACCGGTCATCGCGCCGTAGAGGGTGACCGAACCGTGGTCGCCCACGATGTAGTCGGCGGCGACGACCGCCCCGGTCCAGTCGCTGTACGGGCTCACCAGGGTCAGCCCGGAGCGTGCCAGCCCGGCGAGCCATGCCCGTACCTGCCAGGCGCCGTGCGCGTTCCAGACATGGGGATGCAGGAGTGCGGCGATCCGGAACTCGTCCCGCGGCAGTTCGCCGACCAACCGCTCCAGGAGGTCCCAGCCCTGCCCCAGCAGGGAGTCGGGCCCCCAGGTGGAACAGACGAGGACCAGTCGTTGGCCGGGCCCCGCGCCCAGGGCGTCCCGATACAGTGCTCGGGACGGCAGGCTGGCCGCGATCCGGTCGAAACACGGGTCGCCCACCACCTCGGCCACCGGCAGCGCTTCGGGGCACTCACGGCCCAACCTGGTCAGCTCCTCGTGGTGGGCCAGCACGATCACCTCGGGCACCACCGCTCCGTCCCGCACCAGCCGCTGCCGGCTGAGGCCGTACACCCCGCGCTGCGCCACCGCCCGACCCGGCCGACCGGCCGGGGCGAGCTTGTTGTGTCCGGCCCCGTGCGGGAGCACGATCACCGGGGTGGGCAGTTCGTGGAGGCTGCCGTGGCTCGCGGCCAGGGCCAGGTCGAAGACCGTCTGCACGGCCTGGCTCCACGGCAGCACCAGGCCACCCAGCCCCTCCAGGAACTCGGCCACGCCGTTGCCGAACACATCGGGTGCCTGGGTGAAGAAGGTCTGCACCCTGATGTCGCCCTCCAGCAGGCGGATCGTGTCGAGCAGTCGCTGCCCCGCGATCATGGTGTGCACCACGACCAGCACCCGCCTGCGGGTCCTGCGAGTGGCCCAGCGTTCGACGTCCGGCCGTACCGGCACATGCCGCCAGTGTGTCTCGGGCACTGTCACGCTCATCGTTGTCGTCCCCCGGTTCTCCTTCGATGCCTTCTCGGCCGCGTTTCTGAGTGGCCGTCACCGAAGGCGTGCCCCGGGGTCTGGATGGCGGGCTTGCAGAATTCCTGCACTCCCACCCTGTGCGCCCCTCGCGCTCCTGTGCGCCTCTGCCCCCTCCCCGGAATCCAGCAGAACAGTGGATCGAGTTCCGCACATGCGTACGGCAGTGCCGAGGTGGCAGGAACCGCATACACCCACGGGGGTAAGGGTGGAACTTCTCGCGCTGGGACCGCTGGAGCTGTGGCACGACGGGCGGCAGTACGGACTGGGGTCCCTCCAGGAGCGCCGGGTGCTCCTGATCCTTGTGCATGCCCGCTGTGAACCCGTCTCCGTGGACAGGCTGACGGACCGGGTCTGGAACGGCGAGCCGCCCCCGACCGCCGTGGAGACACTGCAGAGTTACCTCTCCCGGCTGCGGGGGCGATTACGCGCGGCCGTGGGCGACGAACAGGCCTGGGTCGGCCGGGTCTCGCCGCGGCTGTACCAACTGCGGGTCGCCGATCCGGACGACATCGATCTGCTGCGGTTCCAGCGGCTGCGGGCGGACGCGGCGGCCGCTGCGGGACGAGGTGGACGCGAGCTCGCCATCGGCCTGTTGCGCACCGCCGAAAGCATGTGGCGTGGCGAGCCGTTGAGCGAGTTCAGCGACAACGACTGGGCTGTGTCGGCGCGTTCGCGACTGGTCGAGGAACATCGCCGGGTGCGCGAGGAACGTATCGGCCTGGACATGGAGTTGGGCCGCCACGCCGACCTGGTCGGCGAACTCCAGGAACTGGCTTCCCAGAACCCCCTCGCGCAGAGGGTGATCGGCTCACTGATGCTGGCGCTGTATCGCTCCGGGCGGCACGACGAGGCGCTTGCTGTGTACCGGGACGCACGGGGCCGACTGCACGAGAGCCAGGGCATCGAGCCGGGGGCTGAGCTGCAGGAGCTGCATCTGCGGATGCTGGAGCAGGACCGGACACTGATGCGGACACCGGGCGCGACGGTCACGGTGGTACCGGCCGTGTCCGAGCCGCGCAACTGCTTGCCCCGGGACACGCGGGACTTCACCGGGCGCGTCGGTGAACTGCGGATCCTGCTCGCGGAGGAGACCGACGCGGCGAGCCCGGACCGCGAGGCGGGCGCCCTCCCCGTCACCGTCGTCCACGGCATGCCCGGCATCGGCAAGACGGCTCTGGCCGTGCATGCCGCGCACCGGCTCTCCGCCGCCTACCCCGACGGCCAGTTCTACGTCGACCTGCGCGGCTACAGCAGTGAGCAGCCCTTGGATCCGGCCGAGGCGCTGGCGCTCCTGCTGCACTCGGCGGGGTGGTCGGGTGAGCTGCCGCCCACGCCGGCCGAGCGAGCGGCGAGGTGGCGGGAGTGGACCGCGCGGCACCGCGCGCTCGTGCTGCTGGACAACGCCAGGGACGCGGCCCAGGTCACGCCACTGCTGCCGGGGGCACCCGCCTGCCGGGCGATCGTGACCACCCGGAGCCGGCTGGCCGGGCTCGACGGTGCCACGTTCCTGCGCGTGGACGCCCTGTCGAGGGCCGAGGCGGCCGCCCTGTTCACCCGGATCGTCGGCACGTCGAGAACCTCGACCGAACCCGAGACCCTGGAGCGGGTGGTGGACGCATCCGCGTGCCACCCTCTCGCCCTGCAACTCCTGGCGAGCCGCTTCCGTCACCGGGAGTCGTGGGTGCTCCAGGATCTCCTCGACCGACTGGCCCACGCGGCCGATCCGCTCGCGGAATTCGACGACCAGGTCTCCGCGGCCTTCCATGTCTCGTACGCGGAACTCGGCACCGGGGCACGCATGTTGCTGCGCCGACTCGCCCTGCACCCCGGCCCCGACATCACCCTCGGGGCGGCGGCAGCCCTCGCCGGCCCGGAGTTCGAGGGGACACCGGGACTGCTGGAGCGCTGCGTGGAGGAACTGCTGGACGCCAGCCTCCTCGAAGACCCGGTCCGCGGCCGCTACCGGCTCCACGACCTGACCCGCGCCTTCGGCCTACGGGCCGGCGCCCCCACCGACCAGGACGCGCTCGCCCGCCTCCTGGCCCACCACCTCACCGCCGCCCACCGGGCCGACCGCACCGCCCAGCCGCACCGCAGGACGATCGCCCTGCCCCCGGACCAGGACCCTCACACCCCGCACTTCGCCGACGGGGACGAGGCCTCGGTATGGCTCACCGTGGAACGCTCCAACCTCCTCGCGGTCGCCCGCACGGCGGCCGCACGGCACCCGGAGTACGCCGCACTGTTCCCGGCCGTGCTGGCCAGATCCCTCAAACTGTGGGGCACCTGGGACATCGCGACGGAACTCTTCGACGCCGCTCTCCCGGCCCTGCGCGCCTCGGGAGACCGCGCCGTTCTCGCCCGTACGCTGACGGCCCACGCGGACCTGCTGGCCCAGCGCAACCACGCCGAGGCCCTGCGCCGCGCCACCGAAGCCCTCGCCATCTGCGAGGACCTGCACGACACCCACGGCCGTGCCGACGCTCTCCTCCAGTCCGGCCGCGCCCACCTCGCAGCCGGCCAAGGGGGCCTGGCGATGCAGGCCCTGGACCAGTCCCTGACCTTGTACCGCGAGGCCCAAGACCGCTTCGGTGAGGCCGAATGCCTGAATGTGCAGGGGGTGGTGCTGTACTACGCGGGCCAATACGACGCGGCCCTGAACCGGGTCCAGCTCATGCAGACCATCTACGAGGAGCTGCCCGATCACTACGGGCTGGCCCAAGCCCTCAACAACCGCGGCGAGTTGGCGAGCCTGCAGGGGCGTTACGACGACGCCCGCGACTGCTACGAACGCTCGCTGACGCTGATGCGGGAGCACGGCGGCCCACAGGACCTGGCGATTCTGGCGACCAACCTGGGTGCCGTACACCAGGCGAAAGGCCGCACCGACCTCGCCCTGGCCTGCTACCGACGTGCCCTCGACGCCCACCGCAGCAGCGGCGACGTCCTCGGCGAGGCCGACGTCCTCATCAGGCTCGGCCTGGCTCACGCCCGGTCCGGCCGCCGGGGCGAGGCCCTGCTGCACCTCTCCATGGCGGAACAGGTCGCCACCAGCATCGACAACCCGTACGAGAGACTGCGCGCACTGATCGCCACGGCGGATGTCCAACGCGAGTCGGGCCGCCTCGACATCGCCTGCAAAGGCTACGAGGAGGCACTCGCCGTATCCGAGGGCATCGACTTCCCGCTCGGTTCCGCCCAGGCATGCGCGGGGCTGGCGCGCACCGCGTTCCTGCGTCCCGGCGGCGCCCAACAGGCCCATCGACACGCCGAACAGGCGATCACCCTGTACCAGGACCTCGGCGCCGACAAGGAGGCGGAGCAACTGTTCCGCCTCCTGACAGAACACGAATCGACCGGCTCCTGAGCCCCCCTCCCAGGAGCCGACGACGACCCTGGGGCAGGGTCACCACATCCAGCGGTCCACCACCACTACGGCCAACGTGACGCTCAGGAGGTGGACGGCGGCCATGACTCTCGGGAGGTTTTTCAACGTACGCCTTTCCATGTCACAGGGGGTCCCGACGCGATGATCACGTCGGCGCGCCGAAGCTATCGAACACCCATGGGGTCGTGCGACAAATTTGCGAAACACGAATACCTGCGGTACAACCAAGGCCGAGCGCGTCAACCCACCAGGACTACCGGTGACTTGAAGTAACAGCCATGGCCAGAGGTCGGCCCGAGCCTAGCCCCCAAGCCCGCCATCTGCACGTTCGCCAAAATCCACGCTCACCCGGCGTTCCCCGGTACACAGCAGCACGCCTCCGCGAGTTCCTTGCCACTCCTGCCGTCCATCAGTCGCAGGTCCACAACCGCTCCCAGAAGCAAAGGGTCGAGAGGCGGCTGCGGCGCCGCGCCGGCAACGGTGCGCGCGACGGCGTCGGCGCTCTGCCGCCACACCGCGTGGGACACCTCCGCGGCAACGGCGCGGAACCCTCGCTCCGGTGCCGGGCTCGCGGCGGCGAGGACCGGTCCGACCCTCTACTCGCTCACCCGGCCGTCCTCCGTTCGACCCGCGCCGCCATGGCCTCACACCTTCTGGCATGGTCAACTCCCCTCACACCGCCGCGCGGTGGCGCCATCAGCACCCTCCCGCTTACGGTGATGGGTCCAAGCGCCGGGTTGAGGCGGAGAGCCGAAGGAGTCCTGTGGAAGCCGAACTGGCGATGCTCGTGGGAACCGGAGCCACGACAGTGGTCGGCCTCATGGTCACCGAGACATGGGAACAGGCGAAGCAGCGTCTGGTACGGCTCTTCGCCCGCGACGCCCGAGCGGCCACCGTCGACGGTGAACTCGACGAGTCCCGCACCGCCCTGACAGCAGCGATCGGCACCCCTGACGAGGAGGACCTCACCACGGACGTCACAGCGGCGGTACGCCTCAGACTGCGCCGACTGCTGGAGCAGCACCCCGAGGCGGCCGACGAACTCCGCCTCCTCGTCGCGGAATTCGGCCCCGCAGTGCGCAACGGCGAGCCAGGAGCCGTGCACAACAGCATCACCGGCGGCACACAGCACGGCCCCGTGTTCCAAGGACAGTCCTTCTCGAACATCTTCCACAGCTCTGGGGGACCGACCCCCGATCAGTGAGCTCGGTCAGCGAGCGGCCGCCCCACCAAGAGCCAGCGCCACCGAGAGCTCCGCCGTCCGGTCCACCGCCTCGCCGAAGATGTCGACGGCGATCTCCCACTCGTCCGGCCGCGCCTTCGCGTACGGCTGCCAGTTCCGAACGACGATCGACAGGCCCTTCTCCACCGCGCCCTCGGGCCAGACGGTGTGGTCCGAGAGGGAGTCGGCCAGGGCGTCCCAGTTGCGCCCGAACCAGTCGGGCAGCCCCAGGGCGCGGGCGATGCACTCCATCAGCCCCGCCTTGTCCATGACCCCGTCGAGATCCAGCGTGACCACGTGCTCCGTCATCTCAGTACCGCCCTGAACGAGTTGTAGTGATCATCGGTGTAGTAGATCTCGCCGCCCTGCCCGGTGACAATGCGCCGGGCCCCGCGATCGCGCGAGCCCGGCGTCCTGACGGTGTACTCGTGGTAGTAACCCCGCTTCTGCCGGGGCAGCAGACCTTCGAAGTTCCCGAAGACGACGCCGTCGCGCGCGTACGGGAAGGGGCCGCCCTTGTCGATGAGGGCCAGCGTCTGCCGTGCCTCGGCGGGGAGTTGGGAGACCCGGACGGTGGCCATGCCGTCGGTCCGCCCGGATCCGGAGCCGGTGGCGGAACACCCCACCAGAAGGACCAGCAGACACAGCAGCAGACGAGGGACGAACCGCAGCACCATGCGCCCGATGCTGCCACGGCCGCCCCTCATGACGTGCTGTCAGGGCCCGTCCGGGTCAGCCCTGTTGAGCGCCGGCCTCGGTGTCGGACCCGCCGTCATCAGTACGTCCGCGGCGGAGGTGTCCGTCACCAGGCTGGTGACGAGCCCGGAGCGCAGCACCGCGTCGATCGCCGCCGCCTTCCGCGCCCCGCCCGCGATCGCGACGACCTCGGGGATACGGCGGAGCTGGTCGGTCTTCACCGTGATGCACCGCTCCCCCAGGTCCCGTCCGACCCGGCGCCCCTCGCTGTCGAAGAGGTGCGCGGACATCTCGGCGGCGACGCCGAGAGAGGCGTAGTGCGCGCGCTCCTCGTCGCTGAGCATGTCGTGCACGGTGGAGATGCCGGGCTCCCAGGAGCCGATGGAGACGCAGGCGACGGTGACCTTGTCGAAGTACTCGAAGGCCCGGGCGATCCCGGTCTGGTTGCGCAGCGCCGCCGCGGTCGCCGCGTCCGGCAGCAGCATCGGCGCGTAGATGGGGTGGGCGTCGCCGCCGGACACCTGGGCGGCGCGGCGGACGGCCTCGACGGAGCCGCGCTCGGCGGTCCCGGCGTCGTAGACACCCGTCAGCTGCACCACCGTGCACGGCGGCAGCTTGTCCAGGGCCGCGGCCATGTGGATGGTGGAGCGGCCCCAGGCCAGACCGAGAACATCGCCCTCGTTCACGAGCTCGCCGAGCAGGTCGGCGGCCACCTCACCGAGGTTCTCGGGGTCGGGCGACTCCTCGGCCTCGGCCGGGGACTCCACCACGACGGCGTGCCTGAGGCCGTAGCGGGCGCGCAGAGCGTCGGAGCGCTCGGCGTCCAGCTCGGCCGGGACACGGATCTCGATGCGTACGAGATCCCGTTCGAGAGCCGTCTCCAGGACCCGGGCCACCTTGAAGCGGCTGACGCCGAACTCCTCCGCGATCTGGATCTTGGACTTGCCCTCGAGGTAGAAGCGGCGGGCCATGGCCGCCGCCTGCACCAGCTCAGCGGGTCCCATCCGCACTGCTGACCGGCCCGCCGACATACCCGACACGGCGATCTCCTCACTGCTGTTCACACTCTGGATTCGCCGTCCATCCTTGCAGATTCGGCGCACTTGATCCGCCCTGATGGGCGCCGTTCACGTAGCTGTTCACCGACCTGTGGCTCAGTGGTTGCATGCCCAGGACGCCTTGGCCGTCGCCCCCTCCGCCTGGTTGCGCAGTGCACGTACCGCCTCGGCCGGGTCGTCCGCGCTGTATACCGCCGAGCCGGCGACGAAGACGTCCGCGCCCGCGTCCGCGCAGCGCTCGATGGTGGCGGCGGAGACCCCGCCGTCGACCTGGAGCCAGAGCTCGAGGCCGTGCTTGCTGATCAACTCGCGCGTGCGGCGAATCTTCGGGAGCATGATGTCGAGGAACGCCTGCCCGCCGAAGCCCGGCTCCACGGTCATGATCAGCAGCATGTCGAGCTCGGGGAGCAGGTCCTCGTACGGCTCGATGGGCGTCGCGGGCTTCAGGGCCATGGAGGCGCGGGCGCCCTTGGCCCGGATCTCCCGGGCGAGCCGCACCGGCGCGGCGGCCGCCTCGACGTGGAAGGTGACGGAACCGGCCCCCGCCTCTACGTACTGGGGCGCCCACCGATCGGGGGCCTCGATCATCAGATGGCAGTCCAGCGGGGTGTCCGTCGCGCGGGCCAGGGACTCTACGACCGGCACACCGAGCGTGAGGTTCGGGACGAAATGGTTGTCCATGACGTCGACGTGGAGCCAGTCGGCTCCCTCCACGGCCTTCGCCTCGTCCGCGAGGCGGGCGAAGTCGGCGGACAGGATGCTGGGGTTGATCTGCGGGGCCATGACCCAAGCCTGCCATGTCCGGGCACGTTTGTTCGCGCCGGTCCAGACCTAAGCCGTTCATCGGATGTTGTGAACGGGCGCCGCGTGCCATGCTGGGCCGCCGACCGGCACCACGTACGTCGACGGGGGTAGCCATGCGGCAGCTCTACGCCTGGAAGCGGAACGCCATCCGGTTCGTGTGCGGACGGCGCTCCAAGTGGCTGATCGTAGCCCTGTGGCTGGTGGTCCTGGTGATCGCGGCGCCGTTCGGGGCGAAGCTGAACGACGCCCAGGACAACGACGCCCAGTCCTGGCTGCCCGGCTCCGCGGAATCCACCCAGGTTCTCGACACCTCGCAGCACTTCAGGCCCGAGCAGATCCCCGCCGTCGTCGTCTACACGCGCGACGGCGGACTGACCGTCCGGGACCGGCAGCAGATCGCCGAGGACGCCCGGCAGATCAAGACGCTGCGCGCCCACGGCATACGTGGGGCCGAGACACAGGGCCCGGTCTTCGACCGGCAGGCGGCGCCGCGGGCCGCCCAGATCTACGTACCGATCACCATGGACGCGCGGGGCTGGCAGCGCATCGCACCCGCCGTCGACTCCATCCGCGACCAGGTGGGCAAGGGCGGCAACGGACTCGCGGTGCACATCACCGGACCCGGCGGCACGTCGGCGGACTTCTCCAAGGCCTTCGAGGGCATCGACACGACGCTGCTGTTCTCGGCCATGGCGGTGGTGATCGTGATGCTGCTGCTGACGTTCCGCAGTCCGACGCTGCTGTTCGTGCCGTTGCTCGGGGTCGTGGTGGCCCTGTTCACGGCACAGGCACTGATCTACCTGCTCGCGAAACACGCCGGTCTGACCGTCAACGGCCAGAGCGCGGGCATCCTGACGGTGCTCGTCTTCGGCGCGGGCACCGACTACGCACTGCTGCTGGTCGCCCGCTACCGGGAGGAGCTGCGCCGGCACGAGGACCGCCACGAGGCGATGGAGCTCGCCCTGAACCGCGCGGGACCCGCGGTCCTCGCGTCCGGTCTGACCGTCGTCCTGAGCATGCTGGTGCTGCTGGTCGCCGAGATGAACTCGACGCGCGGCCTGGGCCCGGTGGCGGCCATCGGCGTGACGATCGCGCTCCTGGCCATGCTCACCCTCTTCCCGGCGCTGCTGCTGATCTTCGGCCGCTGGATCTTCTGGCCGACCGTTCCCCACTTCGGGTCCGCCGATCCCACCGAGCGCGGCGTCTGGGCCCGCATGGGCCGTCGTATCGCCCGTCGTCCCCGCATGGTCTGGGGCATCACGGCCGCGGTGCTCATCGCCCTGTCCCTGGGTCTCCTCCAACTGCGCGCGGCCGGAATCGCCAACGCGGATGCCTTCACCAACACCCCGGACTCCATCACCGGCCAGAAGATCTCCGCACGCTACTTCCCGGCCGGCTCCGGCGACCCTCTCGTGATCGTCTCCAACAAGGCGCAGGCCACCCAGGTGGGCCGCGCCGTCGCCGCCGACCGCGGGGTCGTCCCGCAGAGCATCGGCGTACCGCCCGGCACCGCGCCCGAGCACAATGGGCAGGTGCTGTTCGAGGCGACCATGCGCGCCCCGTCCGACAGCGATGCGGCGAAGGCGACCGTGGAACGGGTGCGCGACGCGGTGCACGCGGTGCCCGGCGCCGACGCGCAGGTGGGCGGCGGCACAGCGGCCCTGCTCGACATGGAGAACGCCCAGACCCACGACAACTACCTGGTGATCCCGCTCGTCCTGGCCGTCGTCCTGCTGGTGCTGGGCATCCTGCTGCGCGCCCTGGTGGCCCCGCTAATACTGATCGGGACGGTCATGCTGTCCCTGGCCACGGCACTGGGCCTGAGCGCCCTCGCCTTCCGGCACGTCTTCGACTACGCGGGCGAGGACGTGGCCTTCCCACTGTTCGTCTTCGTGTTCCTGGTGGCCCTGGGCATCGACTACAACATCTTCCTGACCACACGCATCCGCGAGGAGGCCTTCCGCCAGGGGACCCGGCCCGGTGTGGTGACGGGCCTCGCCACCACGGGCGCGGTGATCACCTCGGCGGGTCTGGTCCTCGCGGGCACGTTCGCCGCCCTGGGCACACTGCCGATGGTGGGCTTCGCGGAGATCGGCTTCGCGGTGGCGCTGGGCGTCCTGCTGGACACCTTCGTCATCCGCTCCGTGCTGGTCACGTCCCTCTTCCTCGACGTGGGGAGGAAGGTGTGGTGGCCGCACCGGCTGGCCCACGAGGACGGCGGCGCGCCCGTGCTGACGGAGGCGGAACGGATCAGCCAGTCCTCCGAATGAGCGCCAGGTACATGGCGTCGGTCCCGTGCAGATGCGGCCACAGCTGTACGTCGGGACCCTCGCCGAGGTCCGGCACACCCGGCAGCAGGGGACGGGCGTCGATCAGCTCGGCGTCCGGGTGCTGCTTGAGCAGGTCGTTCACGACCGCCCGGGTCTCGGCGAGGTGCGGCGAGCAGGTCGCGTAGCCGACGATGCCGCCGACCCGCACCGCCTCCAGGGCACTGCGCAGCAGGTCGCGCTGGAGCGGCGCGAATCCCTCCAGGTCCTCGGGACGGCGCCGCCAGCGTGCCTCGGGCCGCCGCCGCAGGGCGCCGAGTCCGGTGCAGGGCACGTCCATCAGTACCCGGTCGAAGGAGCCCGGCCGCCAGGGCGGGCGGG
>Ga0075367_10000303_pt1 | contig 17374 bp, 17 predicted proteins | sample EndMethybrTD3032_FD_71399 | JGI IMG/M metagenome (GOLD analysis project Ga0075367, IMG submission 71399) | Populus endosphere microbial communities from Tennessee, USA - Endosphere MetaG P. TD hybrid TD303-2 | ecosystem: Host-associated > Plants > Roots > Endosphere | place: USA: Tennessee... | reverse complement strand
CCCACGGCGATGCCGATGAGTTCTGGCTCAATCCGTCGCGCAACTTCGAGCCCTACAAGGACAAGTCGGCGGACGTGCCGACGATGTATGCCGGCTCGTGGTACGACTCCTACGGCAAGGCGACCATCGACAAATTCGTCTGGTTCAAGGACCGGCTCCAGAACCAGTTTCTGATGATGGGTGCGGGAGTTCACGGCGCTCCAAACTTCGACATCCGCTATTCCGGCGATGTCGACATGGGCCCGAAGGCCACGATCGCCAACAACCTGGCGAAGAACCGCCATGCGATGATGCTGGCCTTCTATGACCGCTGGTTGAAGGGCGTCGTCAACGAGTTCGACACTGCGCCGAGGATCCGGATCTTCGTCATGGGCGGGGCAGGCGGCGGCAAGACCGCCGAGGGGCGGCTGCTGCACGGCGGCGAGTGGCGCACCTTGTCGAACTGGCCGCCGCCGCAGTCGACACCCAGCGACTTCTATCTGCATCCGGACGGCAAGCTGTCCATCGGATCGCGTCCAGCGTCGGATCACGCTGCGACCACGTTTGTGTTCGACCCGAACAAGCCGCTGCCGACGATTGCCGGCAACGTTTCCTCGCTGACCGAGAACCTTCCGCTGTCGCCATTGGTCAAGATGCCGGACCCCACGACGCATCGGCGTGCCATGGTGATCCAGGGCGCGGCGGATCAGGTGACCCGCCCCGACTTGCATTGCGAGGCGCCATTCGGCGTGCCGCTCGCGCAGCGTCCGGACGTGCTGGTGTTCGAGACCGAGCCGCTTGCGGAGCCGGTCGAGGTGATCGGCGACGTCGAGGTCGAGCTGTTCCTCTCATCGACGACGCCCGACACCGATTTGTTTGCGATGCTGCTGGACATCTATCCTGCGAGCAGGGATTGGCCCGACGGCTACCGCATGAACATCACCGACGGCCTGATGCGCGTGCGCTACCGCGAATCCATGGCGAAGCCGAAGCTGATGACGCCGGGCGAGGTGGTGAAGGTGCGGTTTCCGCTCTACCCGACCGCGAACCTGTTCGACCGCGGCCATCGCATCCAGCTGCTGGTGTCGAGCTCCTCATTCCCGCGCTTCGACGTCAATCCGAACACCGGCGAGCCGGTCGGCCGTCACACCAGGACAATCGTCAGCCACAACACGATCCACCACAGCAGAAGCCATGCCTCCCGCCTCATCCTCCCGGTTGCGGCGGCCGGGCCAGCGTGAAGAGCTGGCGTCTGGTCGCATCAGGAGAGGGTGCGATGCTGCATCTTCGACTGCCGCGGGCCTGAACGAACAAGCGTCCGTAGCCTTCACGTGTCCCATGGTGAGTCAATTTCGGACAGTTGCGTCGCGGCAGCTTAACGAACCGAATCTTTCGGGAACGAACCGCGTCTGAATCAGGAAAACGCATTTCAGCTCCTGCTTGACTCGGGATGAAGCTACGATTTCACTCTGATCACGCTCCCATTTGGAGCATGCAGGGCCGTCCGCATTCGGCGCGCTGTGAAAGTTATTCCTTGAGACGATATGAAATGACCGAGCAGCAAGCGCCGGCGGAATCTCAAGCGCCCTCGATGGTCGACCCGGTTGCCGCTGAACGGGACGCAGCGCGCAGGCAGGCTCGCTTTAGCGCATGGATGACATTCTGGACCGTTGTGGCGGGAACAACCGTTGTCGGCCTCGCCGGTGTGCTGGTCCCGGCCACCATCAACTACGTCGCGCTGCTCTCGGATCAGCAGAAGACCTATCAAACCCACATCACGTCTTTTCTCGAAAAGGGTATCAATCAGGACATCGAGCTGCGGCTGCGTCTGGCGGGTTATTTTGCGGAGTTGTCCGGCCCTGAGGAAAGGCTCCGGTGGGCGACCTACAAAGAGCAGCTCGAAAAGCAGCGAAAATCTGCACGCGAGAGGATCAACACCCTTGAGGAGGATCTTGCGAGCCTGTGTGCGAAAAAGGATGGCGTTGACACGAGAGTGAGTATTGACCGCACCCGTCGCGAGCTGGAGTGGGCATATTCCGAGGTCGGCTATGCCCAAGCTAATCGAAGCGTCATGACGTCATTGGATGCTCAGGAGCGCCGCAGGAGAGAGTTATACCTGGAAACTCGTGAAGTCATTGCGAAGCTTTCGGCTCTGGACGTGGCGATCGCCAAGTCCAGCGAACAGTATCGCCGTTTTTGGGAGCTCTATCGAAAGGATCTGATCGGAATAGAAAGCCGTGAAGTCGCATTGCGGATGATCGAATTCGGGAAACAGGTCGACACGTGGGTGCAAGGTGCTTCGGCCCCGACAGATACCTACAAGGATGCTGAGCGCAGGGTGCGTGAGCAGATCAACGACGAATTGGAGGCCACAAGCGCGCCGCCCGTGGCATGCGGCGCGTTCAATGGTCCCAAGGACCGTACATAATGTTTGCCGGGAGGCTGTCGTTTTCGACAAGCCTTCGTGTGCCCCGTCCGATCACGCCGCTGCGTTCGGAAACTGGATGTCCACCGCCAGCGTCGACATCCGGTCGCGGCGGTCGAGCTTCACCTGCACGCGGTCCGGGTCGACGGTGACGTGGCGGCTGATGACGGCGATGATCTCGTCGCGCAGGACGGCGGCGAGGTCGCGGCGGCCGCTCTCGCGCCGCTCGTACTCGAGCAGAATCTGCAGCCGCTCGCGTGCGACCGGCGCCGAGCTTTGGCTCCTGAACAGACGGAAGATGCTCATGCGGCTCTCCGTCCGAACAGCTTGTTGAAGAGGCCTTTGCGCTCGCTCGGGATCGTCATCTCGATGCTTTCGCCGCACAGCCGGCGCGCCGCGTCGAAGTAGGCGCGGGCAGGGGCGCTCTCGGCGTTGCTCAGCGGCACCGGCGTGCCGAGATTCGACGCGCGCAGCACGTCCTCGCTCTCAGGCACGATGCCGATCAGCGGGATCGACAGGATCTCCAGCACGTCGTCGATCGACAGCATCTCGCCGCGGTTGGCGCGCGAGGGCTCATAGCGGGTGATCAGCAGGTGCTTGTCGATGCGCTCGCCTTTTTCAGCCTTGAGGGTCTTGGAATCGAGCAGGCCGATGATGCGGTCGGAGTCGCGCACCGAGGAGACCTCCGGATTGCAGACGACCACAGCCGCGTCGGCGAAGCGCATCGCCAGCGTCGCACCGCGCTCGATGCCGGCCGGGCTGTCGCAGATCACCCAGTCGAATTTTTCGCGCAAATCGGCGATGACGCGGCCGACGCCGTCCTCGGTCAGCGCGTCCTTGTCGCGCGTCTGCGAGGCTGGCAGCAGGTAAAGGTTCTCCAGGCGCTTGTCGCGGATCAAGGCCTGCGCCAGCTTTGCCACGCCCTGTACGACGTTGATCAGGTCGTAGACCACGCGGCGCTCGGCGCCCATCACGAGGTCGAGGTTGCGCAGGCCCACGTCGAAGTCGACGACGGCGACCTTCTGGTCCATCTGCGCGAGCGCAGCTCCCAGCGCCGCAGTGGAGGTGGTCTTGCCGACGCCGCCCTTGCCCGACGTCACGACGATTACCTTACCCATCTGATCCCCTCCGTCATCCCAATTCCGTTACCATCAATGTCTCGCCGTCGAGGAAGGCCTGCACTGGCTTTCCGCAAAGCTTCGCGTCGAGCTCGTCGATCGTTCGGTAGAAGCCGTCGATCGCGAGCAGCTCGGCCTCGATCCTCGAGCAGAAGATGCGCGCCTGGCGATTACCGCCGTTCGCACCAGCCATCGCCCGGCCGCGCAGCGCGCCGTACACATGGATCGAGCCGCCGGCGACGATCTCCGCGCCCGAGGCGACCGAGCCCAGCACCGTGACGTCGCCGTTCGGAAAGAAGATCTGCTGGCCGGAGCGCACCGGGCTGTCGAGCAGCAGCGAGGTCGGCTCCTTGATGGAATTCGATTTGCGTGCTGCCGGCTCCGCAGCTTCGACCGCCGCAGCGCGCCCGCCTTTCAGCGCCGGCGGCAGGCCCGCGCCGAGCTGCTCGGCATCTGCGCCTTCGATCCCCATGATGCGAATGCCGAGCGCTTCGAGCTGGCCAACGAGATGAGCGATCGCCTGTGGGCTGAGCTCGACCGCTGCAAGATCGAGCACGGCGGGGCGGCCGAGAAAGAAGCCGGCGGAACCTTTGACCGATCGTTCGAGCGCGGCGAGCCAGTCCGCGATCGGCGGCTCAGGCGCGAGCACGAAGGCGAGATAGGAGCGGCCGCGAAAGCGCACCGGCGCGCGTGCAAGGGCTGCGTTCGACACCACGGACCTCTAACAAGACGCCCCCCAGCGCCACCCTTTGCAGGTACGCCGACATGGTTAACGAACGGTAAATGGCCGACCGCGCGCTTCGCGCTAGACGGCCCTGAGTGCAGCGGCGCGGGTCGTCAGGTCGGCGAGATGCTCGGCCATCGTTGTCGCCGCGCTGATGGTCTGCGGAAAGCAGCCGCGCCCTTCGCCTGTGAGGACGGTGACCAGCTCACGATAGTCTTTTTCGGCCCGCGCACAGGCGGCGATCAACTCGTCGACCAGCATCGCCAGCGCGGCGTTCCTTTTGGCATCGACGATGAGCATGGCATTGGCGAACTCCTCGTCCGCCCAAACCCCCGGTTCACGGTTGCCTCGCGGCGCGATTTCGCAGATTTGAGCCGGACCGGCATTGACGCTCATGGAGACGTTGCTGGGCTCCACCTTTTCCCAGGCGCCCACCGTGGTCTTCGCATAGCGCGGGTTTTGCAAAAGCAAGCTGTCGATTGTCTGCATCAAAGTTCCCCGATTGCCGCCTGAACGATGCATAATTCACGCCATCCCGCCGCATCCAGTGGGATTTCCGCAAGCTGTCGCTTCAGCGGAAATGCAGAGTGCAGTCGGTATGGAGGGACTGTTGCCAGGCGAGTTGATGCCGGAGATCGAGTTGGCGCTTGTGCGCCGCGAGGAGAGGGCGGCGCTGGACCGCCTGATCCAGCTCTACATTCACGATTTCTCGGAATTGTGGGCCGGAACACCGCGCGGCGAGCTGCTGGATGACGGCAGCTTTTTCATGTATCCGCTCGAACCCTACTGGGACGAGCCGGAACGCGTGCCGTTGTTCATCCGCCGCAACGGCCACCTTGCCGGCTTTGCACTGGTCAACGCCGTCACGCACAGCGGCCGTGAGGCCGACCGCAACATGGCGGAGTTCTTCGTCGTCCGAAAACATCGCCGCAACGGCATCGGCCGCACCGCCGCCCAGCAGATCTTCAGCCGCTATCCAGGCCTATGGGAGGTCGCTGTCGTCCGCCGCAACGTCCAGGCGCAGGCCTTCTGGCGCGGCGCCATCGGCAGCCACCCTGCCGCAAGCGATGTCGAGGAGTTCGATCTGGCCACGGCGGCATGGGACGGTCCGATCATTCGCTTCAGGGTAGCTTCTGGCGCATGATCCGAAGGGCCGGAAGCGTCGCCGACGTCGTCTGCGATGGGTTGTTTGTCATCCTCACGGCCATCGGCGTCGTTCGCTCGCTGACACATGCCATGTGGCGCGACGAGCTCGAAGTGTTCATGCTGGCTCAGGGGCACGCATCGCTTTTCGAGCTGTTCCGCGCGCTCGACTACACGGGTCATCCGGGCCTTTGGCCCACGCTGGTGTGGCTGATCGTTCAGGCCACGGCCGATCCGGTCTGGATGCAGGTTGCTCACACCGTGCTTGCGGTCGCGGCCTCGGTGATCGTCTACCGATGGGCGCCGTTCAGCAAGGCCGAGAAGGTCCTGCTGCTTGCCGGCTACGTCCTGTTCTTCGAGTATTTCGTCATCAGCCGCAGCTACGTGCTGCTCGTGCTGATCGGTTTTGGCTTCCTGGCGTTGCGCCAATATCGGCCGGATCAGCGATTGGTGCCCTGGTTGCTGCTCGGGCTGCTCGCCAACACGCATCTCCTCGGCGCGATCTGGTCGATCGCGCTCGGCGCGATGCTGGCGATCGAGCAGGCGCGGCGCGCGCCAGTGTTGCTCGCAGGTGGTGCGGCCTATCTGGGCCTGCTGGCGCTGGCGGTCATCACGATGACGCCTGCGCCGGATTTCGGCCCATGGGGCAACGAGTTTGCGTTCGATCTGTCGCGCCTCGGCTCGCGGCTCTCCTATGCGGTGGGGCCTTTCGTGCCGCTCAGCTCTGATGCGGTGAAATCGACGTTCGCATTCCTGGCTAGCCCGGACAGCGCAGCGGCGCCAAAATTCTGGAACGTGAATGCAGTCGGCGATGTTGTGGCGCTGAGCGGGACCAATACCGAACATCCCCTGCGACTGGCTCTGGTGTTTGCCGCGCCTGTTGCAGTTTGCTGGCTGGTCGCGCGCGTGCCGCTGGCGGTGTTGCAGTTCGTCCTGGCCTATGTCGGGATTGTCGCGTTCGCAACGATCTGGGATTTTGCCGGCGACGCGCGCCACCAAGGCGTTGTCTTTCTTGCCTTCATCGCTGCGGTCTGGACGGCGCGCGCACAGCGTCCGCCGACCGTCGTGTCCTCGGCTTTGTTCGTGTCCCTGCTCGCGATCAACGCCTTTGCTGGTGTTCTCACGCTCGCTTCCGTCTCGCAGCCGTTCTCAAGATCCCGCGATGCCGCGGCCTGGATCAGGCAGAGCAATCTTGCGGACGCATTCCTCATCGGCTCGCGCGACGCGCAGGTCTCCTCCGTGTCCGGATATCTCGGGCGGCCGATCTACTACCTCGAATGCGAATGCCGCGGCACGTTCGTGGTCTGGAACACCAAGCGCAATTCGATGATCTCCGACGCCGAGTTCTGGCGCCGGCTGGCTGTTGCGGTCGATGCGGCAGGGCAGGCCGAGGCTATCCTGATCCGCTATCGGCCAATTGCGGCGGGTGAGCTTGTATCCAACCCGGCCGGCGTTTCGATCATACCGCTTGGAGGCTTCACGGGCGCCGTCACCGACGAGAATTACTGGATCTACCGCCTGAGCACCGCTGCCATGTCACAGACGATCGGCAAATAGTGATCCTGGTCACAACTTCGATGATGCGGGCGTGCAACATGCCCGCATGAGCAAGGTCAGAGGCTACACCATCGAGATGCTCGAATTCGTCGGCGGCAAGCCCGCCCCGTTCGGGCCGGCGTTCGGCATTTTCACGCTGCTGCTTGCCGCAGAAAAGGCGGCGGCACTGCGGGTTGCGCTCAGCGCGCCGAGGTCTTGTCCGATCGGATACCGCATCCTCGACCAGGACAGGCGCCAGGTTCGATTCTGGCAGGCCACTCTGACGTTTTAGGCCTTTTTCCGTTTGAGCATGATCTTTTCGGAAAACCGGTACCCACTTTTCCGGATCATGCCCTACCGCCACATGCCGCGCATCTTGGCGCCGATGTCGATCCGTGGCGCGGTGCTAGCGTTGCGTCCTGCGGCCGGCGCAAACGTTGGCCAGTTCGTACGCTCGAACAGACCAAGCAGCGCCTGCGGGATGAAGCGCGTGCGCGATGCATAGACGTGGCGGTCGCCCTGCGCGTGCTGGCCGTGGGTGAAGAAGCGTTGCGGGACGACGAGATGCAGGTCGTCCTTTGCCCGTGTCATCGCCACATAGAGCAGACGCCGCTCCTCCTCGAGCTCCGCTGTCGTGCCGGCGCCGAGGTCGGACGGCATGCATCCATCCACGACGTTCAGCACATAGACGGACTTCCACTCCTGGCCCTTGGCCGAATGGATCGTCGACAGGATCAGGTAGTCCTCGTCGAGCAGCGGCACGCCGGCCTGGTCGCTGGTGGCGTCCGGCGGATCGAGCGTCAGCTCGGTGAGGAAGCGTTCGCGCGAGGGATAGCCGCTGGCGATCTGCTCGAGCTGGATCAGGTCGGCGCGCCGCGTTTCAGCATCCTCGTGGATGCGATCGAGATGCGGCTCGTACCAGAGCCGCGCCCGCTCGATATCCGCCGGCCATTCGGAATAGCGGAGGTTTTCGACCGTCTGCACGAAGTGCGTCCAGTCTTCGCCGCTGCGCGGCGGCGAGGGCAGCCGGCACAGTGCCTCGATCGGATCGGCCGCCTCGGCCATCTGGTCGAGCACGCGCTGGGCGGATGCGGGGCCGATGCCAGGCAACAGATGCAGGATGCGAAAGCCCGCAACGCGGTCGCGCGGGTTCTCGACCAGGCGCAAGAGCGCGAGCATGTCCTTGATGTGCGCGGAATCGAGGAACTTCAGCCCGCCGAATTTCACGAACGGGATGTTGCGCCGGGTGAGCTCGACCTCGAGCGGACCCGAGTGCGAGGAGGTGCGAAACAGCACCGCCTGCTGTTTCAACAGCGCGCCTTCCTCGCGGTTGGCGAGCACACGCTCGACGATGTAGCGGGCCTGGTCCGCTTCGTCACGGACTGCGACCAGCCGTGGCTTTGCCTCCGACGTCCGCTCGGTCCAGAGGTTTTTGGTGAAGCGCTCCTTTGCAAGGCCGATCACGCCGTTGGCGGCGGCCAGAATGGGTTCGGTCGAGCGATAGTTACGATCGAGCGTGATGATGTCGGCGCGCGGCGAAAACTGCTCCGGGAAATCCAGGATGTTGCGCACGGTGGCTGCGCGAAACGAATAGATCGACTGCGCATCGTCGCCGACCACGGTCAGCCCGTGCCCGGCGGGCCGCAGCGCCAGCAGGATCGACGACTGCAGGCGGTTGGTGTCCTGATATTCGTCGACCAGCACCTGGTCGAAGCGGCTGCCGATGTCGTCCGCGATCGCGGGCTCGGTCATCATCTGCGCCCAGTAGAGCAGCAGGTCGTCGTAATCGAGCACGTTCTGCTTCTGCTTCGCGTCCACATAGGCCGCGAACAGCTCCTTCAGCTCGTTGCTCCATCCGGCGCACCAGGGAAAGGATTTCGCCACGACCTCGGCAAGCTCCGCTTCCGCGTTGACGCAGCGCGAGTAGATCGCGAGACAAGTGCCCTTGGCCGGAAAGCGGCTTTCGGTCTTCGAGAAGCCAAGCCCGTGACGGACCAGGTTCATCAGGTCGGCGGAATCCTCGCGGTCGTGGATTGTAAAGGCAGGATCGAGCCCGATCTGCTCGGCATGTTCGCGCAGGAGCCGCGCGCCGATGCCGTGGAACGTGCCGGCCCAGCTCAGCGCATCGGCCATCACCGAGGCGTTCTCGCCCATCACCTTGCGGGCGATCCGTTCGACGCGTTTTGCCATCTCCGCCGCCGCCCGCCGCGAGAAGGTCATGAGCAGGATGCGGCGCGGATCGGCGCCGCTGACGATGAGGTGCGCGACCCGGTGCGCCAGGGTGTTGGTCTTGCCGGACCCAGCGCCGGCGATGACGAGCAGAGGAGGTCCGACGTGGCAGCTGGCCGTGATGCCATGCTCGACGGCACGCCGCTGTGCCGGATTGAGCGTTGTCAGATAGTCCTTTGCCACCGTCGCCAGCACGAATCGTCCCCCCGTCGAATCCCCTTTGTCTCAGGGAGAGATGAACAGATCAAGAACGAGGCTATGCGGGAACCGGCCGCCGGGCGGGGCCGGTCATGATGAAATTCCGAGGTCCCCGTCGCTGATCAGCGCGCCCGCACGCGCCGCCCATGCGAGACACGTGAGACGACGAAAGAGATTGCGGCTTCGATGATCGCCACCGGGATCAGGACCAACCCGAGGCCCACGACGACCCAAAAACCGCTTCCGTTGTTGTTAGACATGGCCGCTCTCCGTTCTTCCGGATACGACTCTAGGACGATGCGGGGCGGGCTTCTGTGATCCGCTGCACGAAACTGAACATTTGTTATTTTTCAAATGAATCAGAGGCTTGTGCGGGAGTTCTCGCGTTCACCCGAAATCAGGCGGCCGCCGGCGCGTGCTTGGCCTTCGTCAACAGCCGGCAGAGTCGTGCAATCGTCGGCCGCAGGTCGTGGCGATGGACAATCATGTCGACCATCCCGCGTTCCTTCAGGTATTCCGCCCGCTGCGCGCCTTCGGGGAGCTTTTCGCGGATCGTCTGGTCGATCACGCGGGCGCCGGTGAAGGCGATGAGCGCGCGCGGCTCGGCGATTTGCACGTCACCCAGCATCGCATAGGACGCGGTCACGCCGCCGCTGGTCGGGTCGGTGAGCACGACGATGTAGGGCAGGCCCGCCTCGCGCAGCATCTGCACAGCGATCGTGGTGCGTGGCATCTGCATCAGCGAAAAAATGCTCTCTTCCATGCGAGCCCCACCTGAGGCCACAAACAGCACCAGCGGCGTGCGTTTTTCGATCGCAAGCTCGAAGGCCGTGATGATCGCTTCGCCCGCGGCCATGCCGAGCGAACCGCCCATGAAGTCGAAATCCTGCACGACGGCGACGACCGGCAGGTTCTCGATGTTGCCGTAGCCGATCTTGATCGCGTCCTTAAGCCCGGTCTTCGTGCTCGCCGCCTTCAGCCGGTCGGTGTATTTCCGGTTCTTGTGGTCGCGAAACTGCAACGGATCCACGGCCACCTCCGGCAACGCCACGTCTGTCCAGGTTTGCGCGTCGAAGATCGACTTCAACCGCGCGTCCGCGCTCATGTGCATGTGATGATTGGAGCCGGGGATGACGAACTGATTGGCTTCGACATCCTTGGCGAAGACCAACTGCCCGGTTTCCGGGCATTTGATCCACAGGTTGTCGGGGACCTCGCGGCGGCCCAGCAGATTGCGGATCTTCGGCCGAACGACGTTCGCTATCCAGTTCATGCTGTGCCCCCGGGCTGTCGCGCCGGGCAATCAACGGCCCGTTCGCGGCCTTATTGCGGCACGCCCGGTCGGAAGCCTATTCTGTCCCGCCAGCTCATTTCCGGTCGTCGCCGGGGACATGGCACGGACGCTAAATGGACGATCGGACCGACGAGCTGCATTCTTCCGTCACCGGCCATGCCATTCGGCACCTGATCATCATGCAGTCGAAGCGCGCCGGGGTCGGCCACATCGGTTCAGCCCTGTCGGCCGCCGACATGCTCGCGGTAATCTATCGCCACCTTCTGCGTGCCGCGACCCCGAACGATACGGATCGCGACCGCTTCGTGCTCTCCAAGGGCCACGCCTCGCTCGCGCTCTATGCGGCCTTGTTTCTGCGCGGCTGGCTGGCGCAGGAGACGCTGGACGGCTTTTGCGGCAACGAAACCCTGCTCGGGGTCCATCCGCAGCATCAGCTGCCGGGCGTCGATTTTTCCACCGGTTCGCTTGGCATGGGCTTGTCCTATGCCGCCGGCGCTGCGCTTGCGGCGCGGCTCGAACGCTCGCATCGGCGCAGCTTTGCGCTGCTGAGCGATGCCGAATGCAACGAGGGTTCGACCTGGGAAGCGGTGATGTTTGCCGCGCACCATCGTCTCGAAAGCCTTACGGCGTTCGTGGACATGAACGGCCAGCAGGCGCTGGGCTATACGCGAGACATCCTCTCGCTGGGCCCGCTGGCCGGCAAGTTCGCTGCTTTCGGCTGGGAGGCGATCGAGGTCGACGGGCACGATCTCGAGGCCATGCGGTCTGCCGCAGCTGCACCGACGACCGGACGCCCACGCGCCGTGATCTGCCGTACCGTGTTCGGCAAAGGCATCTCGTTCATGGAGCGGCAGGTCGCCTGGCACTATCTGCCGATGACGGATGCCGACTTTTCGAAGGCGATTGCCGAGCTCGATGCCGCACCATGCGCATGACATTTGCAGAAACGCTGACGGAGCTTGCAGCCGTCGATCGGCGGATCGTGCTTCTCACGGCCGATCTCGGTTTTGAGGCGCTGGACGCTTTCGCCAGCCGCCACCCGGATCGTTTCTTCAATGTCGGTGTCGCCGAGCAGAACATGATCGGACTGGCAACCGGGCTCGCCGAAGGCGGCTTCATCCCGTTCGTCTATTCGATCGTCCCGTTTGCGATATTCCGGGCCTACGAGTTCATCCGCAACGGCCCGGTGCAGCACCGCCTGCCGGTGCGCATTGTCGGCGTGGGGGCGGGATTCGAGTACGGCTCGAACGGCTTCAGTCACTACGGTCTCGACGATCTCGCCATGACGCGCGTGCACGAGGATCTTACGGTGCTTGCGCCGGCGGATTTTCAACAGACGCGCAGCATCCTCACGGCGACCTGGAACAGGCCGGGGCCGATCTACTATCGTCTCGGCAAGGATGAGCGGATCACGGTGCCGGGCCTCGAGGGCCGCTTTGCCCTGGACGCGCCGGAGCTGGTGCGCGACGGCAGCTCGGTGCTGCTGGTGACGACGAGCAGCATCTCCGCCGAGGCCGCCGTGGTGGCGCAAAACCTCGACGCGCGCGGCATTTCGACCGCCCTCGTCGTGGCCGCGCAGATCAATCCGTTTCCGCGTGAAGCGATCGCGACGCTGCTCGGCCGCTTTCGCCTCGTTGCGACCATCGAGAACCACTTTCCGTCAGGCGGGCTCGGCTCTGCGGTCGCCGAAGTCATCGCCGACTGCGGCGGCAGCAGTCGCTTGATGCGGTTCGGTGCAACGGGTGAGATCGACGGACGCTCGGGCAGCACCGAGTTCATGCACGAGATGTTCGGTCTTTCCAGCGCACGCATGACGGAGGCCATCGCCGCCGCCTGGGCCGGAACGACGTGATGCCGCCGAAACTCTCGCTGGTGCTTCCGGTGCATCATCAGGCAGACCACATCGCGGGCGTCGTGCGCGGCTTTGCGGCTGCGCTCGAGAGGCTGGAGATCAGCTACGAGATCATCCTCGTGCCGAACGGTTCGGCAGACGACGACAGGGCGTGCCGCGAGCTCGGGCAGGAGCTGCCCTCAGTCTGCTGTCGTCCGAGCGAGGGGCAGGGATGGGGACGCGCGGTGCGCGCGGGGATCGCCGGGACGCAAGGCGAACTGATTTGTTTTGCGAACTCCGCGCGCACGCAAGCAGACGACCTGAGCCGGATTGTCGGCGCCGGACTTGCCAGCAAGGGTGCGGTCGTCAAGGCTTTGCGCGTTACGCGCCACAGCGTCGTGCGACGCGCCGCCTCGGGCGCTTTCAACCTGCTCTGCAACGGCCTGCTGGATGTCCGGACCGCCGACGTGAACGGCACGCCAAAAGTTTTTCCGCGGACGGCCGTGGGATTGTTGAACCTGTCGTCCGACGACGACCTTCTGGATCTGGAGTTCATGTGGCGCTGCCGGCGCGACAATCTTCCGGTGATCGAGATCGACGTCCGGTCGGACCAGCGCCATGGCGGCCGTTCGACCACGAACCTCGGAACAGCCACAAAACTTTGCGCGGGCGCGATCCGCTTCTGGCGCCGGACACGGGCGGAAAGCCTCGGCCGATGACGGACCGGCATGCGCAATGGGAGCATCATGCAGCGCTGTGGCGCGATCCCGCTGAGGTGGTTTCGCTGCATGCGGCCGCAGCCGGCGTCGGCAAGCGGCTGCTCGCGAGCCGTACGCGGGGCGATTTCTGGGGTCTCTTGCAATCCTTGCGGATCACGCTGCTGGTGAGCCGCGAGTACGAGCACTTTGTCATCGGGCTTGCGGTTCGAAACGGCCGGCCCGCTGCGACGTTCATGCCGTTGCCGCATCCTTCCGGCCTGGCGATCGACCGCGATCGCAAGGACGTCTTCATCGCCAGCACGCGCAATCCCAATCAGATTTTCACCTTCCGTCCCTTGAACGAAAGCGAGACCGGCGAAAAGCCGCTGATGCCGATCGCGAGCCGCTACCTGCCCGGCAGTCTGTATATCCACGATCTGGCCGTCATCGATGGCGGACTTCACGCCAATGCGGTCGGGCAGAACGCCATCGTCCAGGTCGATGGCGACGGTCACCGGCGTGTATGGTGGCCGAAGGCGATCGAGCGGCGTGGCCTTCCCGAGTTCGATCGCAACGTCATTCAGCTGAACTCGATTGCAGCCGGCAAGACGCTCAAGCAGTCGTTCTTCTCGGCGTCCAGCGAGAGCATCGGCCCGCGCGTGCCGGGACAGCGCAACTATCCCGTGGACGGCCGGGGTGTGATCTTCTCAGGCGCGAGCCGCGAACCCGTGGTGCGCGGCCTGACGCGCCCGCATTCGGCGCGATTGTGGCGGCGCCGGCTGTTCGTCGACAACAGCGGCTATGGTGAATTCGGTCTCGTCGAGGCCGGCAGGTTCGTGACGATTGCGAAGCTGCCGGGCTGGACACGCGGGCTGGCCTTCCGCGGCGGTTACGCGTTCGTCGGTGTCTCGCGGATCATCCCGCGATTTGCGGCATACGCGCCGGGCGTGGATGCGGAAAAGTCGGTCTGCGGGGTGTTCGCGATCGAACTGGCCAGCGGTAAGGTCGCAGCCAGCCTGCTGTGGCCGGCGGGGAACCAGATCTTTGCGATCGACTGGCTTGCCGCCGAACACACGAGCGGCTTTCCATATCCGGCTGCCGGACGCGTCGACCGCCAGCGCGTGACGCGGCTGTTTTATTCGTATCGGTGAGACTGGAGCTGCCGAATGCGCCTGTTGATGATTTCGGCGATGTACGAGAACGGCGGCAACGCGACGCACAGGCTGTTCGACGGGCACCCGGAGCTGTTCGTGTATCCGTTCGAGTCCCAGCTTGGCACGCGTTTCGTCAACGATGCGCTCACCTCGATGTTTCCTCTCAAGTATCGCTGGCCGACGTTCGACCTCGACGCGAGCGACGCTGACAATTACCGCGCGATCATCGATGAGGAATGCAAGGTCCGCGCACGGACGCCGCACGTGAGCAAGTTTCGACATGTCGCCTTCGAATTCTCGGATGACGACCGTCTGCAGCGGTATCTCGGTCTCGTGGCCGGGAAGAAGCGGTCCGCGTCCGGCAACGTCTCCGCGTTTTTCAAGGCGACGTTCGACGCCTGGATCAATCGCCGCGCCAGCGGACGCGAGAGAGTCTACGTCGGCTACAGCCCGATCATCGTCGTGGATGCACAGAGGATCCTGACGCAAATGCCCGACGCGCACGTGCTGCACGTGGTGCGCAATCCATGGTCGGCTTATGCAGACACGAAGAAGCGCCCGGTGCCGTTGCCGCTGGAGAGCTACATGCTCGGCTGGTGCGTTTGCCAGCACGCAGCATTGGTGGCCAAGCGCCTGTTTCCCGATCGCATGCATATTGTGCGTTTCGAGGACATTCTGGCCGGATCAAGCCCGGCGCTCTCGCCGATTTGCACAGCCCTCGGAATCGAAACGACCCCAAGTCTCGACGTTCCGAGCTGGAATGGGGAGCCGCTGCAGGAGGTCTATCCCTGGGGCACGATCCGCACGGCGACGTCCGATGCAAACCGGGCGACGGCAGACGAGCTCGGCACGGAAGAGTGGCACGCGATCCGTGATCACGCCGGCTTGTGGCTTCATGTCTTCGACTACGAGCGGTTTCTCGACCCCACATGAAAGTCGCGCTGACCGGCGGTACGGGATTTGTGGGCGCCAATCTGGTGCGGGCGCTGCTGCAGCGTGGCGCCGAGGTGCACCTCTTGAACCGTGCCGAGGCAGCCCGCTGGCGGATCGACGCCGTCCGCAGCGACGTCACGGAGCACGTCGTCGACCTTGCCGATGCAACGAGCGTCCGTAGCGTGCTCCGCGCCATCGGCCCCGAGGTCGTCTTCCACCTTGCGCAGTTTGGCGGGTACGCGTGGCAGGTCGGTCTCGAGCGGATGACCGTCACAAACTACACAGCCGGCATCAACCTGCTTCAAGCCGCCGCGCACGTTGGCGTTCGACTGTTCGTCAATACGGGAAGCTCGTCCGAGTACGGCGCAAAACCATATCCGACGCGCGAAACCGCAGTGCCGGAGCCAAACAGCGACTATGCGGCAACGAAAGCGGCATTCACCCTGCATTGTCAGCAATGGGCGCGGCGACGGAACAGCCCGGCACCTACACTGAGGCTCTATTCGGTCTATGGCCCGTACGAGGAGCCGAAGCGACTGATCCCGCGCCTGGTCTCGCTTGGCATCGAGGGAAGACTGCCGCCGTTTGCGGCGCCGGACGCCGCGCGCGATTTTGTGTTCGTGCACGACGTCGTCGGGGCTTATCTGCGAGCGCTGGATGTCGCCTTCCCGGATCCGGGGGCGATCTTCAATATCTGCACCGGCCGCCAGATGACTCTGCGCGCGACGGTTGACGCTGCGCGAGGCGTGCTCGCGATTGCTGCTGAGCCGCGTTGGAATGCGATGCCGCCGCGGAGCTGGGACACAGATGTCTGGGTCGGCGATCCTGCCCGTGCCGCAGGCGAGCTCGGATGGCAGGCCGAAACCACGCTGGAGGCGGGCCTGCGCAGGTTTGCCGATTGGCTCGCGCGGGACCCGCATATGCAGGAGCATTATCGTGCGGCGAGGGGCTCCGATTGACGTCGGTTGCGTCGCCGCCAATAGCCCGAGGCGGTTGCCGCTGTGGCGATAAACCAGGCGAGATACGCGCCTGAGATTGCTGCGACGGCGGAGGTTGGAAAGAACCGAAACTCGACGACATGCCGGCCAGGCGCCGTGACTTCGACGCCCATGAAAATGTAGTTGACGAGCACGATCTCGCGTTCGTGGCCATCCACGGTGACGCGCCATCCCGGAGCAAAGACGTTGTTGAACAAGACCAGCGCACGGCCGCCGACGTCGACCGTTGCCGTCGCACTGTTCGGCGTGAGATTCATCGCGACGATGTGCTGGCTCTTCGCGGAAGGGGCGTGGTCGAGGGACAGATCGCCTGCGGCGACCGGAATGTCCGGGACGGCCGCGACGTCGGCCGCAAGACCTTCGGCATAGGCGTTGTCCTTCGCAAGCGAGGCTCTCGGCGGGGCGCGAGGAGGCCGCGTCCGGTCCGTCACATCGAAGATGCGCTCCAGGAACGGCGCGTCCTTCATGTACCAGTAGAGCGGGCTGCCCAGATTGTTGTAGCCGTGACTGGTTGGCGTCTTGCTGATGCTCCAGTCCGGATTGTCGTAGGCATAGTAGGCCTGCCGGCCAAGCTCGCGATGATTGACTTCCGTGACCGCAACGCGGGCCGTTCTGGTCTTCACTTTTTCTGCAAGCGCCGGGATCGAGCTGCGCGCCTTGTCCGGCACGGACGGAAAGCGGATGAGGGCGATTTGAAAGCCGATGATATTGGTCGCGACGAGCGTCAGCGCCAGGTGGCGTTGCAGGCCGAGCGTCCACGCGGCGAGCGCGAGCGCGACCGAAGCCAATAGCATTGCATAGGCAGGAACCGATGCGTCCGACGCGTACAGCCAGATTGCGAGCAGGGCGATGGCGCAGAGCAGGCCGATGCGTCGAACCCGGTCTGCTTGCGCGAACGGATGCAGGGGTGCGGTCGCGGCGATGGACTGAAGCCACGCCGTCGCGAGCATGATCCAGGCCAGCACGACATAGTGATTTGCGAGAATCCAGAGCCGGTTGCCGTTCAGAAGCGGCAACCTGGTCACCACGTCGGCGAGCGGCGGGACGGCCGCCGCGTAGCCAAGCCCCAGCAATGCGACCGTGAACCAGAACCAGTCCGTCGGCGCGAACGCTC
>Ga0075367_10000302_pt1 | contig 17379 bp, 15 predicted proteins | sample EndMethybrTD3032_FD_71399 | JGI IMG/M metagenome (GOLD analysis project Ga0075367, IMG submission 71399) | Populus endosphere microbial communities from Tennessee, USA - Endosphere MetaG P. TD hybrid TD303-2 | ecosystem: Host-associated > Plants > Roots > Endosphere | place: USA: Tennessee... | reverse complement strand
GTTTGATATTCTCGTCAACTACAATCATTACACCACGCCGCTTGAGTGGCATAATCTAACAACTTTCTTTACGCGACTACTATTCTGTTTCTTTGCTGAAGATACAAATATCTTTAAGAAAAATCAATTTAGCCATGCAATCGCCTCGTTCACGCAGGAGGACGGCTCTGACCTGAAGCTATTCTTGAAAGTGCTCTTCGCATCACTCGATGATGCTGACAAAGAAGGATATCCCTCGCATTTAGCAGAGTTTCCTTATGTGAACGGGCAACTCTTTAGGGACTTTACTCAAATACCAGACTTTAACAAAGAAGCTCGCAACATGCTAATTGAGTCTGCTAGTAAGCTTGACTGGAGCGAGATTAACCCAGATATTTTTGGTAGCATGTTCCAAGCTGTCGTAAGGCCGGGTGAACGTACAAGTCTTGGGCAGCACTATACAAGCGTACCAAACATAATGAAGACAATCGAGCCACTGTTCCTAGAGGAACTGAGGGATGAACTCGATGAGAGCTATGACGATATTGCGAAGCTCGATAGATTATTGAATCGTATTAGCGCTATTAAAATCTTCGATCCTGCTTGTGGATCGGGCAACTTTTTGATTATTGCGTACAAGGAGCTGCGACGACTTGAGCATGCAATTCTAGAGCGTCAGAGTGAGTTGCGACCGCACCAGATTGCTATGCTTGGATCACGTATTAACATCGAGAACTTTTATGGCATAGAGATCGATGATTTTGCGCATGAAGTGGCAATTCTATCGCTATGGCTTGCGAAACATCAGATGAACCTGGAATTTACAGAGAAATTTGGCTTGGATCTGCCGCTCATCCCACTTAAAGAGACCGGTAACATCAAGCACGGTAACGCTGCTCGTATTGACTGGAAGACGTTTTGTCCCAATAACGGTAAGGAGGAAATCTACCTCATAAGTAACCCTCCATATCTAGGAGCAAGTTTGCAAGATGAAAAGCAGAAATCAGATATGAGAACTGCTTGCAGTAATTTGCCTGGCTATAAAAAACTTGATTACATTGCGATATGGTTCAATAAGGGTGCTAAATATATAGGCGTAAGCCGAGCTAGGTTGGCTTTTGTCTCTACCAATTCAATATGTCAAGGTGAGCAAGTTGCATTACTATGGAAAAGCATCTTTGAAGACGATATTGAAATCAATTTCGCATATACATCATTTCGCTGGGCGAATAATGCTAAGCACGCAGCAGGTGTAATCTGTGTGATTATTGCACTTGCGTATAAACCTACAGGAGAAAGACGTATATATTCTGAGGAGGTCTCTAAAGTAGTCCCACGCATTAACGCATATCTGGCCGAAGGTGATAATGTCATCATCGATAAACGGTCTAAGCCAGTTAGTAAAATTCCCAATATGATACGCGGCAACATACCGTATGATGATGGAAATTTGCTTTTTTCTGCGAGTGAATATACCGATCTTATTGCAGAATACCCAAATATCAGGCACTACATTAAGCGCTATGGAGGTGCATCAGAGATGCTTAATAGTAGATGGCGCTATTGTATCTGGCTCGATGGAGTCGATAATGTTGGTAGCGTAATGCGTGATTTTGCTGTCATTCGTGATCGAATTGAAAAGGTGCGTTCATTCCGCGATAAAAGTAAAAGTAGCTCGGTACATAGTAAGCTCAGCATTCCTTCGTTGTTTGGTGACATACGACAACCAACAAAGGGTAACTACCTAATGTTCCCTAGAGTTTCGTCAGAGCGTCGCGACTACTTGCCTATAGCGTATTTAGATAAAGATACCATTATGGCGGACTCCTGCTATGGCGTACCTGACGCCGAGCTATGGCTGTTTGGCATTTTTTCTAGCCGTATGCATACGGTGTGGATGCAGGCTGTTGGGGGTCGTCTCAAAACCGATTACCGTTACTCATCGACCATCGTGTATAACAATTTCCCAGTGTTAGCCTTAACTGAAGATGAAAAGCGTCTTATTCAAGGAAAGGCACTTAGCGTTCTTGATGCGCGTGAGAGTCATCCGGATAAAACACTTTCAGATATGTATAATATTGAAAAGATGCCCGAAGACTTGCGTGTTGCGCACAAGGAATTGGATGAAGTGGTAGATAGCATTTATCGTAAGAAGCCATTTAATAGTGACGATGAGCGTTTGTCGTACCTATTTGGTCTGTACGAGGGAATGACAACGCATGAAGAAAAGGGAGCGGTATTATGAACACTGAGAAACAGCCCATAAATATTATCAACGTTAATTACGGTCATACTGGCGAGAGTGTTCATATTGACGCGATGGGGATGCGTGAGATGCAGCAACGCGCTTACGAAAAGCGTAATGTGAATCGACTGCTCATTAAAGCTCCGCCAGCATCTGGTAAGTCCCGTGCTCTTATGTTTGTTGCACTTGATAAATTATTTAATCAGGGCCGTAAAAAAATTATCGTTGCTGTACCGGAACGCTCGATTGGCGCTTCCTTTGAGACGACTAATCTTAGAGAGCATGGCTTCTTCGCAGACTGGGAAGTAGACGATAAAAATAACCTCTGCACCCCTGGCGCTGAAAAGAGTAAAGTTGCCGCATTTATAGCATTTATGGGTTCGTCTGATCCAATCTTGATTTGCACGCACGCTACTCTACGTTTTGCATTTGAATCATTGTCTCCAGATAAGTTCAATGATTGCGTGTTGGCTATCGACGAATTCCATCATGTTTCGTCGGATGTCGGCTCAAGCCGTCTCGGTAGTTTGTTGAGAGATGTGATGTATGGCAGTGATGTCCATATTATCGCCATGACTGGTTCATATTTTCGTGGTGACGCCGTTCCGATTCTTTCTCCTGACGATGAAGAAAGGTTTACGCCAGTAACCTTTAATTACTACGACCAGCTCAACGGTTATGAGCACCTAAGGTCGCTCGGCATTGGCTATCATTTCTACCAGGGTAGATATACCTCAGCGATCCATCAAATTCTGAATACTGACAAAAAAACCATTATCCATATTCCGAACGTAAACAGCGGCGAATCTACCAAAGATAAGGTTGAGGAAGTCGGTGCTATTTTGGATGGCATTGGTACGGTCGTTGACCAGGATGAAGAGACGGGTATCATTCACGTTCGGCGCTCTGGTGATGACAAAATTATCAAGGTGGCCGACCTTGTTGATGACTCCGATCAGATTAAGCGTGCTCGAACTCTAGCTTTCTTGAGCCAGACTGCAAAAAAAGACATAGATGCAGTAGATGTCATTATTGCGCTCGGCATGGCAAAGGAAGGCTTTGACTGGCCGTTCTGTGAACATGCATTGACCGTGGGCTACCGTGCTTCACTGACTGAAATTATTCAGATTATCGGTCGCTGCACCCGTGATAGCTCTAATAAAGAACATGCTCAATTTACCAATCTTATTGCAGAACCAGAGGCCACTACGGACGAAGTAAAGCTGTCGGTAAATAACATGCTGAAGGCAATTACCGGCTCTCTGCTGATGGAGCAGGTGCTTGCGCCAAACTTCAAGTTCAAGGCTAAACACCCTGAAGATACCGATGAATCCGCTCCTGACGTAATAAGGATCAAAGGTTTCAAGGAGCCGACGAGTGATCGTGTAAAGCAGATTATAGATACGGATTTGAATGACCTTAAGGCTAATGTTTTGCAGGACGAATCGGTTATTAAGGCCTCTGCGGGAAGCCTCGACCCCGAAGTAACTAACAAGATACTCATCCCAAAGATTATACGTGAGCGCTACCCCGACCTTAACGAGCAACAGGTTGAAGAGCTACGCCAACAGGTCGTTGTAGACTCCGTTATCAAGAACGGTGAAATTAAAACTGTCGGTAGCCGTCAATTCGTTAAGATGGCTGACAAGTTTATCAATATAGATGATATTAACATCGACCTTATTGATTCGGTTAACCCATTTCAAAAGGCTTTTGAGGTATTGTCAAAGTCCGTTACTATGCAAGTACTTAGAGTGATCCAGGAAGCAATTGCTGCAACACGTATCGACGTCACGGAAGAAGAAGCAGAACTGCAATGGCCAAAGATTAACTTGTTTTATCAAGTTAAAGGTCGCAAGCCTGACATTAACTCACGTGATGAAAATGAAAAACGTATGGCTGAAATACTTGCATATTTGCAGCGTAAGAAACGGGAGCAACAATCCAAGGGGGAAGCTAGTGTCTGATCGACTCCAACGTATCTTCGATAACGATGAGCATGACTTACTGAAAGCTAATCATAAGTCTAAATCACTAACACCGCAGGATAAGCTCGAACAGTCATACCTTGAAATCGTTGATTTCTATGCTGAGACTGGTCGTGTCCCCCGTGCTGACACTACTGAGATGACCGAGCGGAAGCTTGGCATCCGTTTGCGCGCCATTATGCTTGACGACGGCAAAGTAGCAGCGCTCAACCATCTTGACGAACATCACTTATTAGTAGTTGAGCCAGCGCCGCAAAGCATGAGCGACCTACTCAATAGCGATCAGTTCGGCCTCTTGGATGACCCTACTGGTATTTTGACAATCCGTAATGTACCTAAAGACGTAAAGAGGCCAGATCAGATCGCTCGTGCGCGCAAGGCTAAGGACTTCAAGCAGTTTGAACCTCTATTCCAAGATATGCACGCGCGCCTGAAAACTGGCGAATTTATCCGAATCAAGATTAGTAGTGAAAACCAAATTAAAAAAGGACGCTTCTTCGTTTTAAAGGGTGTGCTAATTTATATAGCCGACAAAGGCGAAGGGTTTGCATCTAAGGTTAAGCTTAACGCTAAGCTGCATGTGATTTATGAGAATGGTACGGAGTCAAACATACTGCTCCGTTCACTTGCACGCTCACTATATCGTAGTGATGAAGAAGGGGGTGCTTCTCGAGTTGTACCTGTGAACTACGAAGAATTGGCCGAATGGCAAGATACAGACTCGGTTACTTCTACGGCTATTAAAACAAAGATAACCTCTGATGATGCCGAATCTGGTTATATATATGTTCTGAAATCTCAAAGTGATGTGCCGCAGGTTCAAGATATGCCAGACCTATACAAAATTGGATTTACGACTGGTACAGTTGAAGACCGTGTTAGAAACGCAGCAACTGATCCGACTTATCTAAATGCGCCTGTCGAGATCATTGCTACATACAAATGCTATAACATGAATACACAAAAGCTTGAACATATACTACATCGCTTTTTCGGTGAAGCGAAGCTTGATGTGGCTATAACTGGTATTGACGGAAAATCCTATGTCCCGAGTGAGTGGTACTCTGTCCCTCTTGAAGTGATCAATGATGCCATTGAAATGATTGATGATGAAAGTATTACTGAATATCAGTATGACTCTGAATCAAAGTCGATTATTTCGAATAAGTAGCACACTAATTACCAATACAAGTTATAATAAAACCAAAAGCAGAAAAACGAAGGGTAACTAACGGAATGGGTAAACGTACAGCTATCGACTTGTTTTGTGGAGCGGGTGGACTCACACAGGGGCTAAAGCAAGCCGGATTTAATGTAGTGGGCGCGGTCGAGTTTCATCCGACCTATGCTGAAAGCTTCAAGCTCAATCATCCAAAAACAAATCTCAAGCTTAGTGATATTACAAAGATCGATCCTATTGAGTGGGCAAAAGAAATAGGACTCAAACAGGGAGAGCTTGATCTGCTTGCTGGATGCCCACCATGCCAGGGCTATTCTACTATCGGTACACGTAACCGAGGCAAGAAGAATGACCCTCGTAACGAACTTGTATATGAAGTATTGCGTTTTGCAATTGCCTTAAAGCCGAAGACAATCATGATGGAAAATGTGCCAGCACTTGCCAACGATGCACGCTTACAGAGTCTTCGTGAGCAACTTGAGGAATTAGGCTACAAGATTGATGTTAAAGTTTTGAAGATGACTCATTACGGTGTGCCTCAAAATCGTCGCCGTATGATTATGCTTGGTTCGCGCTACGATGACATAGAGGTAGTGAAGCAGGAAATGGACGCTCGCAAGATGCGTACCGTTCGTGACGCTATTTCGGTATTACCTCCAGCAAGCGCAGATTTGATTGATGATCCGCTGCACATAGCAGATGAAAAAAGACGTAGCGACAAAGTCAAAAAACTCATCTCCCTTGTACCAAAGAACGGCGGCAGTCGCACGGATTTACCAGAAGAGTATCAGCTCGAGTGTCATAAGCGTACTACAGGCTTTCGTGATGTATACGGTCGTATGGCTTGGGATCAGCCCTCGCCAACTATTACTGGTGGATGTAACAATCCATCTAAGGGTCGCTTCCTACATCCAGAAGAAAATCGTGTTATAACTCTTCGCGAAGCTGCGTTACTACAAACATTTCCTAAAGACTATAAGTTCTCATTTAAATCTGGCAAAGGCGGAGTGGCAATGATGATCGGTAACGCTCTTCCCCCAACTTTTATTGAGTTTCACGCTAGAAGCTTGCGCGGTCATCTCGACGCTCTTAAGGTCTAGTAGAGGTATATTCTTAACCTCCAGTTGCTTGCAAGTGGAGGTTGCTCATTTTATGAAAGAAAATGAGATTTGCCTATCCCATCTTATGACTATGGAATTTCTACAAGCCTTTGAAAAGTTCTTCAACGGAAATGCCGAGGCCTTTTGCAAGCATGCCAATAACCACTAACGAACTGTTTTGTTCGCCTCGTTCTATACGTCCTATATAAGTTAAGTCGAGGCCGCACTTATCACCAAGCCCCTCTTGGGTCAGCCCGCGTTCTAATCTGAGCTGGCGTACTCTTTTTCCGAACTTTTTTACGATTGGTTTTATCATCTGTACATAGCGTAATCGGAATACCTTTGTAACTCTACGGACGATATGTATTATTTACTTCTTAAAAAGACTTGCCAGGAAAATCTTTTTAACCTACTATGTAAATAAGCTTTGTAATGAAAGCAAACAATTTAGAAGGCCTAAACCATTGTTTTTACGGTGGCATGGTCTAAAATCCCTGACAGATACTAAACCCGTCGTTTAGCATCTGTCAGGTCATGGCTCGAAAGGGTCATGGGGCGCAAGCCCGCTAGCGGCGGGTTTTGTGTTGCCCGCCATAATAAGAAAGCCTGACAGCAATATGACGTACAGCAACCTACAGTCGCTGAGACTGTATTTATTTTTGCATTTTTTTCGAGGTCGAAACTATGTATGGCCTCAATGTTAAGCATAGGAGCCTGGGGCGAAACGCCTCGCTCTGCGCGGATTTAACACTACAACTACTCAGTCATCGTAATAGCGGCAAGATGGTCATTGTCACAGATCGACCTGTGAGCCTGCTATCAGGTGTACGGAAACAGTGGCTGAAGAAGATGCGTCGCCTGCAAATTGATCGATCTAGAACACTCAATATCGATAGGATTAAAAAAAATATTGAGCAGGTTACATTTATGCAAAATTGCAGCTTCACTGCGAAATCTCCGACAGACCTACTTGAAGCGGATATAACATTTGCAACCTACCAAGACCTGCTACAAGCGCCTCCTGATTGCAAAGCGCTCTATATCACCCTCGATCTCCCTAAGGAGGCGCAACATATGCTGACTGCTTGGATGCCTCGAAATAGTGAAGTAGTGCTTTATGAACAGAGATAATCCTCTGCTGACAAGTGCGGACGTGCTGCCTTTTTTCAAGTTCATTCGCAATAAGAAGCAGGAATATTTTTTGTGCTTATCACTGGACAGCGGCCAACGTCTAATCGCTCGTAGAACCGTGACAATAGGGTTACTTACCACTTCTCTTGTGCATCCCCGCGAAGTGTTTGCGGGGCCGCTAAAGGATCGTGCAGCATCTGTCATTATCTGCCACAATCATCCTTCTGGAGACCCAAGCCCAAGCAAAGAGGATATCGAGACCACACAACAGCTAATTGCGGCGGCGCAAATTCTAGGTATTCGCTTAAGAGATCATATCATCGTAGCAAGGTCAGAACATTACAGCTTCGCAAGGTATGGGCTAATTGACGATTTCTTCACAGCACCAAGCCGACCCCAGCGAGTTAAAGATGGCAGTTTCGATTTGTCCAGTCTTTAACATTGGACTCAGCACCAAGCCCGCTAAGACTAGCACTCATACTTTGTGACGGGTCACTATCTATTTTCTGGAATAACTGCTTTAATGTTTTGACGTCTGGTTGAATATCGTTGGGTGCTACTTCTTCAAGCTTATTAAACGCATTTGCAAAATCGGCAGGGTTGCTTGAAGAATGAGAAAAAACAGCAACCGAGTAAGTATCGCCTTGAGCTTTTGTAAGTTTTGCGTTCTGTTCTTTGTAAACTTTACAATACGAGGCAATAGAACGGTCTGGTTTAACAATTTGAAATAATGAAGCGATCAGGATTGCTAGCACTAACAGAGTGATAGCAATAATAGTATTACGTTTTCTTGAGCCAAGATTCTTAAATTTAGGCGCTTCTTTCTTATCCATATGTTCTTGATTATACCACTCCTAAAGTGGTTATGTTTTGACATATTATTTACGTATGTCAAACTTTATGCTATATCTTTAGTAGATTTACGGCACTTACAAGAAGTTGGAAAAACGGAGGGATTAACGATGGGAAAATATAAAAATTTAGCGTTTGTTGCATTATTCGTTGCGGTTGGAGCGCCGCTGATTATTGCGCACCCTGCATTTGCAGCGAGCGGGGACGTCTCGCAGGTAGAGAACTTTATTCGCAGTATTATTAAAGTCGTCGCTGGGTTAGCCGGTCTTGTAGCGACCGGCTTTTTTGTTGTGGGTGGCTTTACCTACATTACAAGCTCGGGTAACCCAGAACATCTAGACAAGGCAAAGCGTACCCTCACATGGTCTGCAATTGGTCTCGCAATCGTTATTGCCGCTTTTGTGATCAGTAACATTGTCACTACACTAGCAACACAAGCGTTCGGGTCTTAGTGAACGAGATTTACCTATGGTTGATCTCCTACACACAGGTTTAGGGCTATTCGCTGATACTTCCGGTGCAATAGAGGTAGTGCGCAACTACGTAGCTCCGACAATCCACGTACTCGCTGGATTAGCAGCTGTTGCATGCGCCTTCTTTATCGTAAACGCTGGCTATCTATACATGACAAGTAGCGGCAAGCCTGACAAGATGGCACAAGCCAAAGAAGTCTTGAAGAAAGCCTTGCTTGGTCTTGTTATTGTGCTCGCTGCACTTACAATTACATCATTGCTTTCGCACGCATATGGCTCACCCCATAATGTAGGCAATGCGGCGCTACCCAGCCTTCAGGCTATAGAACCGAACCATCAAAGCAATGGACTTATTGATGTACTCATTAAGGCGGTTACGGGCTTTCTGGCAAATATTGTAAACGGTATTGGTGAACCTTTCTTAAAAGCACTCGACTTCTTCACGAAGTCTACACCCTCTATGGCGGAGAATAAGAGTGTCTTTAATTTCTGGCTGGTCATGGTCGGCATAGCAGATGTGCTATTTGCCCTCGTTCTTGCACTTATTGGTTTCCACGTTATGAGTGCCTCGACCTTCGGCTTTGACGAGGTGGAATTTAAGCATCTACTTCCTCGTCTTGCTCTAGTATTCTTGCTGATGAACTCGTCCATTTTCCTGATTGATGGGATCATTGAACTTTCTAATGTACTTGTTACGGCTGTCGGTAAGGTTTCAGGAGCAACCTCAGTATGGGACACGCTGAATCAGGTTGTAGAGAAGACTTCTGGTCAAGGGGTGGCAGCGCTGCTCATAATGGTTGTATTCGTGATTTTCTCGGTAATTTTGGTGGTGTACTACGTAATGCGTCTTGTCACGCTATATATTGGCGCTGTGCTTTCTCCACTTGTTAGCCTCATCTGGCTTGTACCTGGCTTCCGAGATTTTGCTGAAACAGCTTTTAAAACGTACCTCACAACCATATTTGTTCTATTCGTCCATGTGGTTATATTGCAGCTCTCGGCATCGCTATTTGCAGGAATGGCTACGGCCTCAGGTGACAATCAATTACCCGATGCATTGATGGCAATGGTAGTAGGAATTGCAACCATCCTGACCCTCCTTAAGGTTCAAGGCACGATGATGCAGTTTAGTTACGTCAGTATGGGCGCACGCAATATGAAGAAACTGGGTGGCCAATTTATCAATGGCGTAAGCTACATGGCTACCAAAGGTAAAGCAGGTGCCGCTAAGGCAGCGTCTACAACAAGGAGTACTGCATCTAAAATTCAAAATTCAAGCAGTGCTCGCACTCAAAAAACCGTTAGTAATCCAGAATACGGTAAGCCTCGCGTCGATAAGTCAGGTGTAACTGTAATGCGAACGCAAGGAGAGGCCAAAGCTGGGAAGACTGGCAGCACCTACGAGGCGCCTAAAGCTACATCTTTAAAATCAACCCAATCGAAGAATACTGGCAAGGATAAGACTAAATGAAAGTAACTGTTGTACCAGCTCAGGTCACTACCGTTGAAGACCGCATTATCGGTAATCTTGGATTCTCGCAAATGCTCCTTATGGTCGTGCCTGTATTTGCAAGCGCAGCCCTGTTTGTTATTTTGCCGCCTTTTATGGGCAACGCACTGTATAAATACATAATTATGGGCGTCATGGCAGCCTTGTGCTGCATTCTGGCTGTTCGAGTGAAGGGCAAAATATTAGCTTCATGGATTATTTTGATTTTGCGTTACAATGTGCGCCCAAAGTATTATCTGTTCAATAAGAATGTTTCAACCCTCCGCGAGAGCTACACGAGCAAGCAAGAAAAGGTAGCCGAAGCACCCGCACCCGTTAAGAAGAAAGTCCAACCAGTTCGCCTAAGGCTTGATCAGCCAGTAACGGCTAAGCTACTTGCTACGATTGAAAACCCCGCCGCAAAAGTTCGTTTTGAAACCGGAAAGAGAGGAACCCTCCATGTTCGCCTTACAGAAGTCGAAGAATAAAACCAGTGCTCGAAATCAAATAGCTATAAAGGGAGTGCGAGACGGCATTTTGATGCTGCCAAATAACGAATATCGTGCCGTCTTGCAAGTATCGTCACTTAATTTTGAATTACGCAGCGAAGAAGAACAAGATGCAATCATTGATATTTACGAGAGTTTCCTTAATTCCGTAGGCTCCAGTTTGCAAATATTGGTGCGTACCCGTGAAATCGACATGGATAAGTATCTTGAAGACCTTAAAGAACGGCTAGACGGCGAAGCTGAGCCGATTTATCGTACTCAGTTGCAAAACTACGATGAATTTATTCGTTCTCTAATTACGAGTAATAAAATTCTGACGCGGCATTTTTATATTATCGTACCGTACCACCCGCCAAGTAAGGCTGACTTTGAACTAGCCAAAGAACAACTAAATATTAAACTCGATATTGTTGCAAAGGGTATGAAACGACTGGGCATGTCTACCGAACAGCTGACTAGTCTTGAAGTGCTTGACCTATTCTATAGCTTCTATAGTCCGACGCAGGCGAAGATACAGCCTCTCACCGAACAGGCACTGCAGCTTATACATACTGCCCTTGTAGAGAAAGGAGAGACGGATGCTCAATAAGCAACTCAAGAAGATTAACAAGGTTGGCCGCGACCTCACCAGCCCGCTTGTTGAATCTATCAAAAAACAGCAGCAAGCGCGCATTGACCGCCAAAAGGAATTAGACCTTACGTTTGGTGAGCAGGATGCGATTGATGTTTTGTCGTATGCGGGACTAGAGGAAAACGTTGATTATCTTTCTATAGATGGTGTGTTTATGCGTACCCTATATATTTCTGGTTATCCACTTGTGGCAAATTCAGGCTGGATGGATAGTCTCATCAACTTTAATCATAATGCTGATATCAGTTACCATCTTCACGAAGTAAGTGCATTATCTGCATTGCCAAAACTTCACCGTAAAATTACCGAGCTTGAATCTACTAAGCGAGCGATGATACGTGCGGGCAAGATCGTTGGTTCGGAAGTTACCGATCCTCTAGAATCAGCAATCGAACTACGCGATAAAATTCAGCGTGGCCAAGAGAAGCTTTTCCAGATGGCAATTTATGTTTGTATTCGTGCCGAGAGTCTAGAAGAGCTAAACAAAACTACTCAGCTGCTTGAGGCAACGATGTCGGCACGGCTATTTTATTCCAAAGTTGCGCGTTACCAACAACTTGAAGCTTTGCAATCGATTTTACCGCGAAGTGAGGATCAACTGGCTCAGAAGCGAAACCTTGATAGTAGCTCGGCGGCTTTAACGTTTCCATTTATGTCATCGGAGTTTGTACAAGAGACAGGTATTCTTTACGGCATCAATAAGTCAAACGACACACTCGTCATCATTGATCGCTTTAGCTTGCCAAACGCCAACTCAATTACATTTGCGCAATCTGGTTCAGGCAAAAGTTATACGACAAAAGTTGAGATTTTGCGCCAGCTCATGCAGGGTACAAAAGTTATCGTTATCGACCCGGAGCGTGAATACAAGCGTCTGAACGAATCAGTAAAAGGCACATATATTAAGTTGTCAGCGAAGAGTAAGCAGAAGATCAACCCTTTTGACCTTGCTGTAACGTTTCACGAAATTGACGACCTATCGGAGCATATTCAAGATTTGACAGAGGTTGTTAGTCTCCTCGCGGATGGCCTAAACTCAAGCGAAAAGGCAGCTGTAGACAAGGCAATTCTCAAAATCTACAAGAAATCCAAGAAAAAGCAGCCTTTACTCGAAGACCTATATAATGAATTACTTACTTCAAAACAAACAAAACTTTGTGAGAGGCTCGAGAAGTATATCTCTGGCTCGCTAGCCGATGTCTTTAACTCTCCTACAAATATCAAGCTTGATAACCGCCTTGTGATCTTTGACATCAAAGACTTACCTAAGAGCCTGCGCCAGATCATGATGCTCATTGTCAGTAATTTTGTGAAGAATCAGGTTATGGCCGATCCAGGGAAGCGTCTCTTGGTTATTGATGAGGGGTGGATGCTTCTTGAGCACGAAGAAACTGCACGCTTTATTTCAGAGCTATACCGTCGTGGTCGTAAGTACGGCTTAGGTACATCTATGATCGTTCAACAAGCCAACGATTTTCTGCGCAACGACTACGGCCGAGCAATCGCTTCGCAGTCAGCCCTACGTATTTTAATGCGGCAAGACACAACTACGATCAAGAGAGTTGTTTCAGAGTTTGATCTCAGTGAATATGAACACAATTTCTTACTTACTGCCGGACGTGGCGATGCATTGATCCTAGCCGACCAAAACCATGTAGCTGTTAAAGTAGTTGCCTCCGACAAGGAACACCCTCTAATTACAACTGACCCGGCGGAGCTTTATTCGTGAACCCTGCTGTCCTAAAATTTATGCTTTTCAACTTCGGCTCCAAGAAGTTGATTGCATTTATTTTAGCGACATTGGTTGTAATCATTTCGTTGCCAGCGATAGCGGTCTTCTCTATGGGTTCGGACGCTGTTAGCTTCCTCGCAGGTACACCAGATGCTAAAGCGGCAGAGACTCAAGGATTTTACATGGGTGGTGATGTGCCTGGTGATACGTATGCCTGGGGGAATTGTACTTACTGGGCATTTGCTATGCGCTTTTGGGCTGGTGACCCGATACCTGTGACCTGGGGTAATGCAAATACATGGGACGACCGCGCACGCGCAGGCGGCTATGTCGTGGATCATACCCCCGCTGTAAACGCAGTATTTCAGTCCGATGGAGGTGACCTTGGCCATGTAGCATATGTTATAAGCGTTGATGACAAAACTGGCGAGTGGACGATATCAGAAATGAATGCCCCACATTTGAATGTCGTATCAAAACGTACATTCTCGAAGGAGTCAGCGCAATTCTATAACTTTATCCACGACAAGGAAGGAGCACCAGCATGGAACCCCTCAATTATCTCGATACCATCTATAGCCATTGGCCACTAATCCTTGCGGTTGTAGCCACGGTTGTTGTTGTGGGATTTGGGTTTGCGCTGGCTCGTCGCATTATCAACCGTCGACATTTACTGAGTCGCAATATGGTGTGGCTAGAGATTACGCCACCTGCCAATATCGCTAAGACACCCGAAGCAACCGAACAACTATTTTCTGTCATACATGGTGCGCGAGCGGCGCGTCAGATGAAAGAGAGGCTCTTTGATCGCTCACCAGTGATGAGCTTCGAGATTACCTCGACTCGCAAGGGTGGCATCCGGTACCTACTTCAAGTCGAGAAGTTGCGGTCTAAGAATGTGCAAAAAATAATTGCCGCATATATACCTAATGCAAAAGTCAAAGAAGTTGAGTATATAGACCCAGAAATAGATAGAGTTATTGAATTTAAAGAGACGGGGCATTACGTCCTGCCCCTTACGTTGACGTCTGTTATTGAACAGCATGACCCCTTAAGTTATATCACTGGCGCGATGACTGAGCTTAGTGATGACGAACAGATTACTTTACAACTTATCGCGACACCGATTAGGTCACGAGAAGCTAAGATTCTATCTCATAAAATCTTAGGCAATGAAAATATCCTACAAGAAGTAGGAGGCAAACGATTTTCATCGCTTGGTCGTATCACCGGTATTTTCGGTAAGATTGGCTCTGGTTTAACTGATCTTGTCGGCGAAGTCTATATGGGAACAACCACAAGCTACAATAGCCACCACAGCTCGAGAGTCCGTGACGTGCAACAACAAGCGCGCATTACTAAACATGATCGTCCGGCACGTACATTAAGCGCCTTTGAACTTGAGCTTATGGAGACAATGCACCGTAAAGTTACGCAGCCTTTATTTCGAGTAAACTTACGCGTCCTTGTTAAAAGTTCTGAAGCTAACACTCATGTTCAAGCACTAAAGTCCGCACTTGATGGTTACAGTGTGCCACCTTACCAATCCTTGAAGGCTAAAATTTACTTTCCTTTCTTAGACGAATTGCTACATAGAGCAGCGATACGTCGTTTACCCTCTTTACGACATCGGGCTTCGATTGTCTTAGCCGCATCAGAACTCGCTAGCCTTTATCATTTCCCATCGAGCCAAGTAAGTAAAACGGATAATCTCATTACTTCATTAAGCCCCACGCTGCCAGCACCTATTTCGCTTAAATCTGGCGAGAAGTTTGACGTTGTTATTGGGAAAAACCACCATCACGGGACAACGACGCCCATAGGCCTTACAGATAGAGAACGTGAACGTCACCAGTATATTATTGGCGGAACTGGCAATGGTAAAACGACCATGCTGCAATATCAGATCGTACAAGATATGCAACATGGTAAAGGTGTGGCTATTGTTGACCCGCACGGTGATATGGCTGAAACGTTACTGCGGTATATACCACCAGAGCGAATAAAAGATGTCGTGTACTTTAATCCTGATGATTTGGAATATCCGGTTGGTCTTAATTTACTCGAGCTTACGCCAGGTCTAACGGGCAACGAGTTACTGCGTGAGAAAGATATTATTACCGAGTCAGTTATTTCTGTGTTCCGTAAGATTTTCTCAGACGAGGATAATGGCGGCCACCGTATTGAGTACGTTTTACGTAATGCCGTACAAACCGCATTAACCCTGCCGGATGCTACGCTTTTTACAGTCTACGATCTGCTTAATGATCCAAAATATCGTAAAGCAGCGATTAAAACACTTGAGGACAAAAATCTTATCAACTTCTGGAAAAACGAACTTGGTAAAGCTGGTGGCATGCAGCAAGTAAAAATGGCCGCTGGTATCACTGCTAAGATTGGGCGTTTTCTATTCTCGGCTTCGGCGAAGCAAATTCTTGAGCAGCCAAAATCTACAATAGACTTCGACAATATCCTTGATTCTGGCAAAATTCTCATCTGTAACTTCTCAAAGGGTTTGCTCGGTGAAGACACCTCTGAACTCTTTGGAATAACCGTACTCGCCAAACTTCAGTTGGCAAGTCTGCGCCGCGCTCGGGTTACTCAGCAAGAGCGCCGCGCATTTTACCTATATGTCGACGAGTTTCAGAACTTCGCCACGACTTCTTTTGTACAAATGTTGAGTGAAGCTCGCAAGTATAAGCTATTTCTGACGATGGCAGAACAGTCTACTTCTCAGCAAAAAGATCAGCAAATGGTAAACATTATCCTAGCAAATGTCGGTACGGTGATCTGTTTTAGGACGGGAAATCCGCAGGATGAACGAATGCTGTTACCCCTGTTTAGCCCTTATGTTGAACAAGGTGAGATTAGCAACCTGGCTGCGTTCAATTTCTACGCTAAGTTGTCAGCGGTTCATGCACAAGAGCCGCTATCTGGGCAAACACTACTACTTACCGATGATGGTAGTGAACAAGTTCGAGCTTCCGCTATTGAACATTCGCGAGAGGTATTTGCTAAAAAGCAGGAGGCTAGAGACGATCAAAAAGAACAGTCTGAGCCAAAATTAAAAGTTAAGAGACAGAGAAGTAAAAAGGCTGAGGCTAAATCAAAGCCCCAGCCTACCGTTGAACCAATGATCGATGAACTTTAGCTACTGCTTTTGCGGGATTGAGCAAATTCATCATAGAGCTGGCTCATCTCGTCATCTGTAAGCACTGTACCAAGTTTGTGAAACTTCTCCTGGTACTGCACTAAAAAGTCGATAGCGTCTTGAGGTGTTGCATGTTCTGGGTCGATTGTCTTCAAATACGCGACTACTTTATCGATGTCTTCCTGACTGGCCTCGTACTCTTTAAAATCAGACATATTATTTACTCCTTGTATATCGATCAATAGCAATGAACTTACAAAGTTGTTTCGCTGCTTTTGTCGATGTTATCTTTCTCATTATCTCACAACTATCATTGAACGATAATATATTGAGACTGCCTTCATAAACTATCTTTCGATCGAGTATGGCTAGTTTACGATGATGACCTACTGTGTAGAGTACTATAACGCCCAACTTTTGCATGTCGTCAATCGCGTTCAACGCCTGATGATAGTAGTTACCATCGTGTTCGTTTGGGTTGCGAGTATTTACAATTATCCTTACATTGTGGCTACGCAATTTTGCGAAGACTGGTAAAAGCGTGCTCATTCGCTTTTCAGTGATAAATGGGCTTTCTATAATTACTTCGTTTTTGCTGTGTGATAGGTCACGCATAAAGGCCTTATAGAATGTATCTTGATCGTATAGAGTACTCTCATTAAACATGATACTGGCTCTCCTCAGTATCAGGGTCAATGATATGTATTTCTCCGTTATAATAAACCCAACCTAGATCAGTTAGTTTCTCATGCATCAGAACCAAACTGGGTTCTATGGTGTTCCACGACAGGTCGATGTGGCGCACCAAGAGTACGATTTCAAGAAATTCAAAAACTCCTCCGTAAAATGAGGAGTTTTTGTTTGGTTATTTTGAGGGCATAAAGGACGGACCAAACTGACAGTTCTGATTAAGTATGGC
>Ga0075367_10000301_pt1 | contig 17434 bp, 17 predicted proteins | sample EndMethybrTD3032_FD_71399 | JGI IMG/M metagenome (GOLD analysis project Ga0075367, IMG submission 71399) | Populus endosphere microbial communities from Tennessee, USA - Endosphere MetaG P. TD hybrid TD303-2 | ecosystem: Host-associated > Plants > Roots > Endosphere | place: USA: Tennessee... | reverse complement strand
TCTCCGTCGCCAGGATGTACCGCGCACTGCCGACGATGCTCTCCCGGCCGCGTTCCGTTGCGAGCGCGACAAGCGCCACATGACGCGAGAAGTCGATGTCGACGAAGTAGGAGATCTCGGCTTCCGTGAAATGCCGCTTTGGACCGAAAAAGCGCCGGTAGAGCGTCTTCGGACTCATGCGGCCGGCCGCAGCGACGAGCTCCGCACGATCCGTCGGTTTCAGCGCGCGGATGGTGATGGTCCGCCCGTCGCGTAGCGTTTCGGTTTTCGCATAGGTGGTCGCATCCAGCATGTCCAGGCTCCGTCGCCTTGGGCGATCGCTTGCAACGTCAAGACGATGCACCGACACCGACCGCAGGAGACCGGCAAGCATCGTTGATCTGAATCAACGCACGGCAGCCGTGGACGATCCTAGGAGGTCGATGAATGATGCCAGCGCGTCATTCGGGGAGGCGTGGGTGAAGCCGTTTGCAGAGCCGCCGGTCGGGCGTGGTGATGGCCTCATGCAGGTGGCGATCCGGCTCGGTCTGCTGGCGCTTCTGCTCTACTGGTCGTTCACGCTGATCCGGCCCTTCATCCCGATTCTCGCCTGGAGCATCGTGCTGACGGTGGCGCTCTATCCGGTTTACGACTGGATGGCTGGGCGGCTGGGCGACCGCCGAAAGCTGGCCGCGGTCCTCGTCACGCTGCTGACTGTCGCCGTCATCGCAGCGCCCATCACGTGGCTTGGCTTCGGGCTTGCGCGCGGCATGAAATTTATGGCCGCTCATCTGGAGTCGGGACAGAGCCTGATTCCGCCGCCGCCGGAGGCCATCCAGGCGTGGCCGGTGATCGGCGAACGCGCCTACGAGCTCTGGATGCTTGCGTCCGTGAACCTGAAGGACGCGCTGTTGCAGGTCGTGCCGGCGAAAGCCGCAGCGAGCACGTTGCTGGCGCTGACCGGCGCGCTCGGCGTCGACATGCTGAAGTTCTTCGCGGCCCTGGTGGCGATGGGATTTCTGTTCGCACCGGCGCCGCGACTGGTCGAGGCGGTGAAGGGCTTTCTGTTGCGCGTCGTCCCGCAGCGAAGCGAGGAGTTCGTTGCCCTGGCCGGTGCGACGATCCGCAGCGTCTCCCAGGGCGTGATCGGCCTTTCGATCATGCATGCGCTGCTCACGGGTCTCGGCCTGCAACTGGCCGGCGTTCCAGGCGCAAGCACGCTGGCTTTTCTGATGCTGCTGTTCAACATCCTGCAGATCGGTCCGCTCATCGTGACGCTGCCGATCGTCGTCTGGGCGTGGACGGTCAAGGACCCGATGAGCGCCTTCCTGCTCACGGCATTCGTCGTGGCAACCGGCATCCTCGAAGGCGTGCTCAAGCCGCTCATCATGGGGCGCGGCCTCCGCTCGCCGATGATCGTGATCCTGCTCGGCGCGCTGGGTGGAACCCTTGCCCACGGCGTGATCGGCCTGTTCGTCGGACCGGTGGTACTGGCCGTTGCATGGGAGCTGTCCGCTGCCTGGATAGCGATCAGGCAGGCATCGTCGGAGCTTCCGCAAACGCCGCAAGGCATTCCACGCGCAAGCCTGTGACCGCGCACGGCATCCCTTGATCTGGATCAACGCTGCTTCGCGCCGCGGAGCGTCCTGTGCACGCTTGTCGCGAACAGGATCCGCAGGTTGGCCATGATGCGTTTGTCACGAATTCTCGCAGTGCTGCTGATCGCAGGCTTTGCCCTGATCGGACGCGCTCACGCCGGCGAGATCGAAGGCGCCTGGGCGACCGACGACGAGCATTGCAACAAGGTTTTCGAGAACCGCAACGGCCGCACCGTGCTGTCGCAGGACTCCGACATGTACGGCGGCGGCTTCGTCATCGACGGCGACCGCATCACCGGCAAGATGGCGCGATGCACGATCAAGAACAGGAAGCGGGACGGCGACACGATGCATCTGCTCGCCGCCTGCGCCACCGACATCATGTTCTCCAGTGTGCAGTTCAGCTTGCGCTTGCCGGAAGACGGCCGGCTGACGCGCATCTTCCCAGGCATGGACGACATCGAAATCAACTATCGGCGCTGCCGCCTGTAGGCGCGGGCCGGGGGCGTCGCTCACACCAGCCATCGGAGGATGCCATGAGTTGTCTATCTCCAAGCGGAGCAGTGGTTGCAAGGCGAGGGCGATTGTGGCCGGTGGCCGCGCTCGCCGCCGCCGTCTTCGCGCTGGCGCCTCCGGCCCGCGCCGACGACAGCGCATCGACGATCCTGAAGAACATGTCGCAGTATGTCGGCAAACAGAAGCAGATCACGGCCGACTTCGACAGCACGATCGAGATCGTCACGCCGGAGATGCAGAAGATCCAGTTCGCCAGTTCTGGGAACGTGCAGCTGGTTCGTCCCGACAAGCTGCGCATCACCCGTACCGGCGGATACACCGACCTTGAGCTTGTATTCGATGGATCGCAGCTGTCGATCCTGGCGAAGAACACCAACATTCTTGCGCAGGACAAATTCTCGGGATCGATCGATGCGATGATCGATTCGATGTACGAGAAGTTTGATGCGGCGCTGCCGGGCATGGACCTGCTTCTGTCGGATTCGGAGCGGCAGCTGACCACGGACGTCATCAGCTCCGCACACATCGGGCATGGCGTGGTCGACGGCGTCGAGTGCGAGCATCTCGCGTTCCGTGGCACGGACATCGACTGGCAGATCTGGGTCGAGCGCGGCGACAAGCCGTTGCCTCGAAAGTACGTCATCACCAGCAAGGGGGTGATCGGAGCGCCGCAATACAGCCTGACCTTGCGGAACTGGAAGACCGACACGCCGGTGCCGGACAGCGTCTTCGCGATCAAGGAGCCGCAGGGTGTGAAGAAGGTGGCCCTGGAGTCCTTCGCGGATTTCGATGAAGTCCCCTCCGGCACCGTGGGAAGGAGCAGCAAATGAACAGCCTGACGCGAACCGTTCTTCTGTCCGCCGCGGCAATGACAGCTGCGGCGCTGGCTCTGTCCTTCAATGAGCGAGGCCTGTCGTTCGTTTCGGAGGCGCAGGCCGTTATCGGCCGGCCACTGACGCCGATGAGCTACGCCGGCGTTGCCCGCCGCACCACGCGCAGGGCCGTGGCCGTCGGCACGGCCGCTGGCACCTATGGTGCCTACGGAGCCTATGGGTCTGGCTGCGTGCAGGTCGTGGACGCCTACGGCCGCATCGTGATGAGATGCAGATGAGGTGCGGACACCCGACAGCGAAGGGGCGGATCGTTCCGCCCCTTTTCTTCATCAGCCCCAGCTGATCGTTATGCCGACATCGCCCGGCATTCCTTCGGGAAAGTCGATGATCTGGTACTTGATGCGATAGCCTCGCTCGCGCAGGTGATCGTTCCAGAGCCCGTAGATTTCCTTGGGTAGCCCGGTGAGGGTCTTCTCCCAGCCGTCTTCCTGCTGGTTGATGGCGCGTCCCTTGTCCGTGCACAGCGCATTCGGGAAGCGGTAGACCTGAACCTCGGTCAGGCCGTTCGCCACTGCGCGCTTGATGGTGTCGGCGGCGAGCTTGACCTTGGCCTGTTCGGTCAAGCCGGAGGGCTTGCTCAGCTTCTCGATCAGCGTCTTCTTTTCCTTCGCCAGCGCGTCGATGCGGCGCTGGCTTTGCGCGGCCCGTTCCGCTTCCTTGAGCGCGGCCTGTTTCATAACCTCCTGTGCGCTCGGCAGTAACTGGTCGATGCTGTTGGCCATTGCGGCGTTCTCCTGACGGCGTTCTGTCGGCCGCTCCTGCGCAAAAACGATGCGCGTCCGGGCCTCTGTTGCCGGTATCAAACGCGTCTTTTGCCAACGTTGATACAGATCAAGGCTGTTCGGTGCCTGCAATCGTTTGGTGTCGTCACAGCCGCGAGGACCAGTGATGTCAAACAAGAAGCTTCCGTTTCCAGGCGAAACGCTCCCGCGAAACCCGCAACAATTCGCCGCAGAAGGCATTGCCTACCTGGTCGATGCGGCCCAGCGCGGCGTGCTGTTCTGGGACGTCATGCGCCAGCGCGGCAATCAGTATCGCGAGCACATGGAGGAGACGGCACCGCATGTGCTCGACTATGCCGTCGAGTTGGTGATGGATGGCCGCTCGCTCGAGCGACCGGTGAACTACGCGCTGGTTCGGATCGTGCCGCCAGCCGCCGTGACGATCAATCCACGCGGCCGCCCGTTCGTCGTGATCGATCCCCGTGCCGGCCATGGCCCCGGCATCGGCGGCTTCAAGGCCGACAGCGAGATCGGCGTCGCGCTCAAGGCCGGTTATCCCTGTTATTTCGTCGGCTTCCTCCCGGAGCCGGTGCCCGGACAAACCATCGAAGACGTTGCCTGGGCAGAAGGGAAGTTTCTCGAGAAGGTTCTGTCGTTGCATCCCGACGCGGAAGGCAAGCCCTGCGTCATCGGCAATTGCCAGGCGGGTTGGGCCGTCATGATGCTGGCAGCGCTCCGCCCCGAGTTATTCGGGCCACTGGTGATCGCAGGCGCGCCGCTGTCCTACTGGGCCGGGCAGCGCGGACAGAATCCGATGCGCTATTCCGGCGGACTGCTGGGCGGCAGCTGGCTCACCGCGATGACGAGCGACCTTGCCGGCGGGAAGTTCGATGGTGCGTGGCTGGTGCAGAATTTCGAGAACCTGAACCCCGCCAACACGCTGTGGTCGAAGCAGTACAACCTCTATTCAAAAATCGATACCGAGGCACCGCGCTATCTCGAGTTCGAACGCTGGTGGGGCGGCCATGTCAAGCTGAACGCCGAGGAGATCCAGTTCATCGTCGATCAGCTGTTCGTCGGCAACAAGCTTGCGGCCGGCGAGATCAAGGCGGCCGACGGAACTGCGGTCGATCTCCGCAATATCCGCTCGCCGATCGTCATCTTCTGCTCCAAGGGCGACAACATCACGCCGCCGCCGCAGGCGCTCGGCTGGATTCTCGACCTCTACGAGAACGTCGACGAGATCAGGGCGCACGGGCAGACCATCGTCTACACCGTGCATGAGACCGTCGGCCATCTCGGCATCTTCGTGTCCGGCGGCGTTGCCCGCAAGGAGCACAGCGAGTTCTCCAGCAACATCGACCTGATCGATATCCTGCCGCCCGGCCTCTATGAGGCGACGTTCACGGCGAAATCCGCTGCGACGGCGAATGCCGATCTCGTCACCGGCGAGTGGATGATGCGATGCGAGCCGCGGACGCTGGACGACATCCGCGCCTATGGCGTCAATTCGCCGGAGGATGAGCTGCGATTTGCGACGGCAGCCCGCGTCTCCGACGTCAACCTCGCGCTGTACCGGACCTTCCTGCAGCCCTGGATCAAGGCGATCGCGCCCAAGGACGATCACGCGCTCAGCAGCCTGCATCCGCTTCGCGTCCCCTACGAGATGTTCAGCAAGTCGGGCGCACTGATGAAATCCGTCGAGCGTGCGGCCGATGGCGTGCGCGAGCAGCGCAAGCCCGTCGCCGAGGATAACGCATTCGTCAAGCTGCAGGAGCAGATGTCGGACGCCATCGTCACCACCTTGCAGGCCTGGGGCGAAGCGCGCGACAAGCTGTCGGAACAGGTCTTCATGGCGACCTATGCGTCGCCGATGCTGCAGGCGATCGCCGGCGTGACACCGGAGACGATCAAGTCGCGCAAGCCGGGCAAGTCGCCGTTGCATGCGGAGCTGCTGCGGATCCGTGTCGCCGAGATCAAGGCGCGCGCGGGCGAGGGCGGGCTGCGGGAGTGCATCGTCCGCGGCCTGCTGTACGCCGGCATGAAGCGGGGCGGCGTGGACGAGCGCGCGCTGGCCGCACTTCGCGGGCTGCGCGTCAATGACCAGGGCCCGCAGCTGACGCTTGCGGCGTTCAAGGCGATGGTGCGCGAGCAGTTCTTCCTGCTGCTGGTCGATCAGGAAGCGGCACTCGCGGGCATTCCGCAGATGCTGCCGTCGAATGCCGACCGGCGCCGCGAGGGTCTTTCGGCGATCGTCGAGGTTCTGCACGCAAGCGGAGAGGTGTCCGGCGAAACCGCCGAGCGGCTCGCCGAGATCACGAAATTGTTCGAGGCAAAGAGCGACCGGCTGGCGAAGGCCTCGTGACGCGGGCTCTGCAATCGGGAGAAGAAAATGACCGCTGCCTCGCTTGATTCATCCCAGCCGCACACGAAATACGATCGGCTCATCGCCGCGGCAACGGCTGTGCCGCCTGCGGCCACGATCGTCGTGCACCCCTGCGACGAAAGCTCGCTGCGTGGCGTGATCGAGGCGACGAAGACGGGCCTCATCAAGCCAATCCTGGTCGGTCCCGCACAAAAGATCAAAGAGACCGCCGCCAAATACGGTCTCGACATCGCCGGCATGGAGATCGTCGATGCGCCGCACAGCGAGGCCGCCGCAGCGAAAGCCGTCGAGCTGGTGCATGCCGGCAAGGGCGAGATGCTGATGAAGGGAAGCCTTCACACGGACGAGCTCATGCGCAGCGTGACCGCAAAGACGGGAGGCTTGCGCACCGAGCGGCGCATCAGCCACGTTTTTGTCATGGATGTCCCGGGCCATCCGGAAACGCTGTTCATCACAGACGCTGCGATCAACATCTTTCCCGATCTCGACTGCAAGCGCGACATCATCCAGAACGCGGTCGATCTCTTCACGCAGATCGGCCTCGGAACACCGCGCGTTGCAATCCTCTCGGCGGTGGAGACTGTCACGAGCAAGATCCCGTCAACCATCGAGGCTGCGGCGCTCTGCAAGATGGCCGACCGGGGCCAGATCACCGGCGCGATGGTGGACGGGCCGTTTGCCTTCGACAATGCGATCGACAAGGAGGCTGCGCGCATCAAGGGGATCAAGTCGCCGGTCGCCGGCCAGGCGCAGATCCTTGTCGTGCCCGATCTCGAGGCCGGCAACATGCTCGCCAAGAACCTGTCCTTCCTGGCAAAGGCCGACAGCGCCGGGATCGTGCTTGGTGCCCGCGTGCCGATCATCCTGACGTCACGCGCAGATTCCCTTCGAGCCCGCATGGCGTCCTGCGCGGTCTCCGTCCTCTACGCGGATGCGCGCCGCCGGAACCGGCTCGTCAGCGCGGCGTGATTGCCATGGATACCATTCTCGTCGTCAATGCCGGCTCGTCGAGCGTCAAGTTCCAGGTGTTCTCGATCGCCCCGGACCAGACGTTGCTGCGCAGGCTCAGGGGACAGATGGACGGAATCGGAACCCGGCCAAAATTGCGGGTGGTCGATTCGGCGGGCGTGGAGCTCGTCGCTCAGACCTATCCAGTCGCGACCGTGCCGGACGTTCCGGCGGCGCTGGATGCGTCCGCCGCCTGGCTGCGCGAGCAACTGCAGGTCAAGCCGGTTGCGGTCGGGCATCGGGTCGTGCATGGCGGTCCGCATTTCGACGGGCCGGTGCTGGTCAACCAGGACGTGCTCGCCCGTCTGGAAAAGTTCATCGCGCTGGCGCCGCTGCACCAGCCGTTCAACCTCAGTCCCATTCGTTCGCTGATGAAGAATGCCCCGGACATCCCGCAGGTAGCGTGCTTCGATACGGCATTCCATCGTACCCACGACGAGATCGCGGATCATTACGCGATCCCGCGCCAGCTCTATACAGAGGGCGTGCGCCGCTACGGCTTCCATGGCCTGTCCTACGAATACATCGCACAGGCGCTGCAGCAGCTTGCGCCGGAAACCGGTCTCGGGCGTGTGATCGTCGCGCATCTCGGCAGCGGTGCATCGATGTGCGCGCTGGAGCGGGGACAAAGCGTCGAGAGCACGATGGGGTTCACCGCCCTCGACGGGCTGCCGATGGGAACGCGTCCGGGCCAGATCGACCCGGGAGTCATTCTTTATCTTCTGTCGGAAAAAGGAATGTCTCCCGGGGAGGTGCAGAACCTGCTCTATCGGGAATGTGGGCTGAAGGGATTGTCGGGCATCAGCAACGACATTCGTGAGCTGCTCGCGACCGATCAGCCGCGGGCCGAGTTCGCCGTGGACTATTTCGTGCATCGAATTGCTCTGAACGCTGCGATGCTTGCGGCTGCGCTGCAGGGGATCGATGCGTTCGTCTTCACGGCCGGCATCGGCGAGAACTCGGCGCTGATCCGCTCGCGCATTGTGGCCAGACTGATGTGGCTCGGTGCAGAACTCGATCACGAGGCGAATGGACGCAATGCCGCGCTGATATCGACGCCGCGAAGCCGATTTTCCATCTATGTGCTGCCGACGGATGAAGAGCTCATGATTGCGAAGCACACGATGTCGGTCCTGCGCAGCCGGGTCAACGGACACAGCGAAGGAAGGCTTGCGTCATGAACATTCCTGTCTTTCCCGACACCAAGGTCGCGCTCAAGGGCCGCAAGGGGCTGATCGTCGGCATCGCCAACGACAAATCGATCGCATGGGGCTGCGCGAGGGCATTTCGGGCGCTGGGTGCGGATCTTGCCGTCACCTACCTGAACGAGAAGGCAAGAAAGCATGTCGAGCCGCTGGCGAAGGAGCTGGAGTCCGAAATCTTCATGCCGCTCGATGTTTCGATCGAAGGTGAGATGGAGCGGGTCTTCGAGCGGGTCGGCAAGGAGTGGGGGAAGCTCGACTTCCTGCTGCATTCGATCGCCTTCTCGCCGAAGGAGGCGCTGTACGGGCGCGTGACGGACGTGCCGAAGGCCGGCTTCCAGGCGACGATGGATATCTCCTGCTGGTCGTTCCTCCGAATGGCGCATCTGGCCGAGCCGCTGATGAAGAACGGCGGCACCATATTCACCATGACCTATTACGGCAGCCAGATGGTCGTCGAGAACTACAACATCATGGGCGTGGCCAAGGCGGCGCTCGAATGCGCGGTGCGCTACGTGGCCGCCGAGCTCGGGCCGAAGGGGATCCGCGTGCACGCGATCTCGCCGGGTCCACTGGCGACGCGGGCTGCATCCGGCATCCCGGAGTTCGACGAGATGATGGAGCGGGCGCAATCCAAGGCGCCGGCACGCAGCCTCGTCAGCATCGACGACGTCGGCGCCGCTACGGCCTTTCTCGCCCTCGACGGTGCGAAGCTGATCACCGGAACGACGCTCTACGTCGACGGCGGCTACCACATCATCGATTAACCGGCGTGCTGCCTGCCGCGGTCAAAGTGTCATCTCGGGAACCTGTTCCGGTACGAAGAGCTCCGCCTCGGTTTGCGCGAGCACGTCGGCGACGCTGACGCCGGGCGCGCGCTCGGCGAGAATGGCGCGATTGTCGTCGAACTTGATCACGGCCATATCGGTCACGACCAGATTGACGACCCGGGTCGCCGTCAGCGGCAGGCCGCAGCGCCTGACGATCTTCGATTTGCCCTTTGCCGCATGCTGCATGGCGACGACCACGCATCGGGCGCCGGCGACCAGATCCATGGCGCCGCCCATGCCCGGGACCATCTTGCCCGGGATCATCCAGTTGGCCAGCCGGCCGGTTTGATCGACCTGCAGGCCGCCAAGCACCGTCATGTCGAGATGGCCGCCGCGGATCAAGCCGAACGACATGGCGCTGTCGAACGTGCAGGCGCCGGGCAGCGCGCTGATCGGCCGGCCGCCGGCGTCCGTGAGCATGCGGTTGGTGAACTTCGTCTCCGGCAGCGGCGCCGTCCCGATCAGGCCGTTCTCGGATTGAAAGAAGACGTGCATCGATCGCGGGACGTATTGTGCAACCAGCGTCGGGATGCCAATGCCGAGATTGACGAGCATCCCCTCGCGAACCTCCTGGGCCACCCGCCTGGCGATGATTTCCTGTGCGTCCATGGCGCTTACTCGTTCATGACGAGATAATCGACCAGCGGTGCCGGCGTGCCGACGTGATCGGGAGCGATGACGCCCACCGGCACGATCTGGTCTGCGGTCACGATAACGGTGTCGGCCGCCATCGCCATCAGCGGATTGAAGTTGCGGGCCGTCAGTGCATACGACAGGTTGCCGAGGTGGTCGGCGAGGAAAGCGTGCAGGAGCGCAAACTGCGAGCGCAGCGGCGTCTCGAGCAGATAGGTCGTGCCGTTGACCTCGATCTTTTGCTTGTCCCGCTCGACGACCGTGCCGACGCCGGTCGGCGTCAGGATGCCGCCAAGCCCGACACCGCCGGCCCGGATGCGTTCGGCGAGCGTACCCTGGGGAACGAGGTCGATGCTGATGCGGTTCTCAAGCATTCCGGCCTGGGCCTTCGGATTGAGGCCGATATGGCTTGCGACCATGGAGGCAACGAGGCCGCCGTCGAACAGCTTGCCGATGCCCTGTCCCGGCACCGCGGCATCGTTGGCGATGACCGTGAGGCCCGACTTGCGCTGCCGCACCAGTTCGTCCAGCAGTCGCTCGGGCGTGCCCACTCCCATGAAGCCGCCGATCATGATGCTGGCTCCGTCAGGAATGAGGGAGATCGCCTGCTCTGCAGAAACGGCCTTCATAGGATCGTCCTCAGACGGGATCAGGTCTCCATGCAGCGGAGCCGCTCGCGGTTCTTTAGTGCGATGTGACGCGCGTCCAGGAAATCAAGGATGCCCTGGTCATGAAACAACGACAGGGCGCGGGAGACCGTTTCCAGCGTCAACCCCAGATAGTCGCCGATGTCGCGGCGGCACATCGGCAGCGGCAGGGTGTAGGTCGACGGCAGCCGCCCCTCCATCTCGAGCAGAAACGCGGCGACCCGTTCGATCGCGGTCTTGCGTCCCAGCAGAACGATCTGGTTGCGGGCGTGCTCGAGGTCTTCGATCGCCATGTCCAGCAGGAGATGGCTGACGAACACGTCCTTCGAGGCCGCGGTTTCGATGTCGATGCGCTTGATGGCGCGCACGCTCGTCTTGACGATCGCGTCGGCGGTGGTCTGGCGTTTTGCACCGCAATCGAAGCCGAAGGTGTCGCCCGGCAGGTAGAACGCGGTGATCTGACACCGCCCATCCGACAGCAGCTTGTAGTTGCGAACGGCGCCGCTCGTGACCTGGTACACGTAGTCGGTGGCGCTTTCCTCCCAGAAGATTTCAGCGCCTTTGTCATAATATGAAATTTTTGCCGGGAGATCGAAGCGCTGCACCATGTCTCCGAACTTGTCATCGGCGCCGATATAGCCTCCAACTGGCATTTCAGCGCCAAATCCAGCAGCGGTCGCGTTAGCCGGCTTCATCAACATCACTACCCCCTGCGTGGAAACGTTTCAGGAAAGTGTAGAGAGGATGCCGGGAACGGCCTACTGTCTGCAGGTGCATTGCACCAAGGGACAGTGTACCAAAGGGAAGTTACCGACTATCGGTACAATATCGATGGCGCCTGCGGCAGGCGTTTGTAACGGGGCGAAGCAAATGCCGACGGTCATTCATCTCGTTGATGATGACGCATCCTTTCGCAAGGCGATCTCCCGCCTGCTGCATGCGCTCGGATTCGAGGTCGCGACCTACGGTTCGGCCCGCGAGCTGCTCGAGCACCTCCCACAGCAAACCGAGCCGAGCTGCATCCTGCTGGATGTCGATATCCCGGGCCTGAGCGGACCGGAGCTGCAGGATCGGCTGATCAGCCTCGGCTACGAACTCCCTGTAATTTTCCTGACCGGGCACGGCGATATCCCGATGAGTGTCCAGGCGATCAAGGCCGGAGCAGAAGATTTCCTGACCAAGCCCGTTCAGAGTGAAATCCTCTACAAGGCGATCGTGCGGGCGCTCGCTCGCCATCGCCAGCTTCTCGAGCAAAAGGCCAAGCTGAAAGCGTTGCAGGATCTCGTTTGTGCCCTGACCCCCCGGGAACGTGAGGTCTTCGAGCTCGTCGTGCAGGGGCGCATGAACAAGCAGATTGCCTTTCAGCTCGGAGCAACCGAGCGGACCATCAAGGCGCACCGGCACAAGATCATGGAAAAAGTACGGGCCGGCTCGCTTGCCGAGCTGGTGGTCATCGCCGAGCGACTCGGCCTTGTGTCCAAGGGGAACTCAGCAACCGAAGCGAGCATGAACGAGGGAGTTCGGACTTCCCTTAAGGACAATTGAAGCTTTCGTGACAGAATTTAACCTGTCGCAGAGTTTCTTGCCGGGCCCATCCTTTCCACCAGGCCATGTGGCCTGAGCCTGCTGTTTGCGTGTCGATGGGACCGTATTTCGCCGTTTCAGATCAAGAAGCAATACGAACAGGACAATCGTGCAGAACCGGACTGTCTTTGTCATCGACGATGATGCGGGAATGCGGAAGTCCATGTTGCGTCTGCTGCGCCTGCACGGTTTTGCCGGCACCGCCTTCGAATCGGTCGATTCCTTCTTCGCCCAAGCCGATCTGCGTGAAGCGCTCTGCATCGTAGTCGACGTGAACCTGAAGGGCAGGTCGGGTGTCGATGTGAAGCGCATGCTGGCGTCGGCCAACAGCGCGTTGCCGGTTATTTTCGTGACCGGCGGCGACTGCGACGTCGATCGCGCTGAGGCGCTCGATGCAGGCTGCGTGGCCTTCATCCGCAAGCCGTTTACCGCAAGCGCGCTGATCGATCCGATCCGCAACGTGGCGCGCGCCTGAATCAGGCATCTCGGGTGTCGTGCGCGCGCGATCCGCGCGTGAACAGCTTTGGCAGGTGGCTCACGGCCCATGCTGTGGCCACGCCGAGACCCGTCTCGATCACCCGATGCAGGGCAAAGAGCAGCGGATGACCGCCATGCATGAGCATGCCGATGCCGCATGTGCATGCCGCCATCTTTGATCCCTCCGGAGAGCCGAGAAACTGGCAGGCCAGCATCGTGGCGAGCAGGGCGATGCCCAGCCACCACGGTTCGGCACCGAGCAAAAGGCTGCCGGCGAAGCCGGCCGCGGCGCCGATGATGGTTGCAGCGATCCGGCGTACGCCGACAGTGCGGCTGTTTGCGGGCGCGAGGTCAGTGGTGATGATCGCGGCGATCGCAGCGAAGATCGGGTAGGCGAGGCCCAGTTTTTGCGTGATCAGGACGGCGAGCGTGGCTGCGACGGCCGTACGCAATGCGATCTGCGCATCGGCGAGCAAGGTGAGCGGGTCGTCGTCGCTGGGCGCGAGGTCGAGCTGAAACCAGCGCGCAGCTTGCGGCGGTGGCTCGCGCAGCCTGGCATCGACGTCCTCGTTGCGAAAAAGGAGCGGTACGAAGCTTGCGAGCCACGCGACCGTGACGCCCAGCGCAGTTTCAATAAGGCGATCGTATGCGTGGCCCCAAGGGTCCGGACCAAAATGCAAGACGATGATCGCAGCGATATAGCCAGCGACCTTGGCGCCGTTGCGCACATTCATCCGTCGCGACAGGAATACGGTGCCGAGAATGGCAAGACCGGCCGACCATGCGGATGACGGCAACACGCTGCTGATCAAGCCGCCGCCCGCTGCGCCGAGCAGCGTCGCGACGAGGCGACGCAGCCCGAGCTGCCGGCTTTGTTGCGTCGTCAGATCGGTCGCAACGATCGCGGCCAGGAAGGCATAGATCGGGTAATCCAGCTTCAACGCCTGGGCGATGGCCGCGGCGGCGGTCGCGGCGATTGCCGCGCGGATCGCGAGCTGCGCGTTGCTGAGCGCGCTGAATGTCGTTCCGCTCATTGCGCAACTGCGGGATCCGGAATGCGTCATCGATGGCCGTCCATGCTGGTTGGCGATCCACAAGCGCTGCGTTGATCCAGATCAATCCGATGCACTGATAGCCAGTGCTCGCGCGGCACCGTGGCTTGATCCAAATCAAGGAGACGGCAGCGGAAGGAAGAGAAGCGTGGGCGAAGGCCTCGCGCGCACGGAGGGCCGGCGATCATCAGGATGGGCGGAAGGCTGCAATGAAGGCTCCGATCAGGCGACCCGAGCAAATCCTGGCCTACCGTTCTCTCGCCAAAATCCTGGGGACGGATGCCAGGACAATCTGGTCCGTCGCGCCCGCCGATAGCGCGCACAGGGCCGTTCAGCTGATGGCGGCGAAGGACATCGGCCTGGTCGTCGTCCTCGATCGCGATGCGCTCGTTGGTGTTCTGTCGGAACGTGATTGCGTCCGCCGCGTGCTCGGCCCTGGCCGGTCGCTCGAACAGACACCGGTATCGGAAATCATGGCGAGGGACGTCGTCGCCGTCACGCTCGACGACACCTTCGCGGACTGCCTGCGGTTGATGCATGTGAACCGCATCCGCCACCTGCCGGTGATGCGCGGGACCAGGGTCGTGGCCGTGATTTCGGTGCGCGACCTTCTGGGCGAAGCCGTCGAGCATCACAGGAAGATCATTGATGAACTCGAACGGGAGCGGCTGACGATCTTCACGTCGACTGCGTGATGCGGTTCGCAGGAAGCTCGTCGCAGGGAGATGCGACGCGATGAATCTTCTGATCGTTCTTGCCGCGCTGGTGTTCCTGATGCTGGTGGCCTATCGCGGCTACAGCGTCATCCTGTTCGCGCCAGTCGCAGCGCTCGGCGCGGTGCTGCTCACCGATCCGGCGCTGGTCGCGCCGATGTTCTCCAGCGTCTTCATGGAGAAGATGGTCGGATTCGTGAAGAGCTACTTCCCCGTCTTCATGCTGGGCGCGGTGTTCGGCAAGGTCATCGAACTGTCGGGGTTCTCGAAATCGATCGTCTCGGCTGTCATCTCCCTGGTGGGACGCGAGCGCGCGATGCTGTCGATCGTGCTGGTGTGCGCGATCCTGACCTATGGCGGCGTCTCGCTGTTCGTGGTGGTGTTTGCCGTCTATCCGTTCGCCGCAGAGATGTTCCGCCAAAGCGGCATCCCGAAGCGGCTGATACCCTGCACGGTCGCGCTCGGCGCGTTCACCTTCACGATGGATGCGCTGCCGGGATCACCGCAGATCCAGAACATCATTCCGACGACCTTCTTCAAGACCACGACCTGGGCCGCGCCCTGGCTGGGCCTGATCGGCAGCGTGTTCATCCTCGTTCTGGGTCTGCTGTACATCGAGAACCGCCGCAGCGCTGCGCAGGCGGCCGGCGAAGGCTACGGCACGGATCTGCGGAACGAGCCGGAACCGTTCGAGGACAAGGACCTGCCCAATCCGTGGATCGCGATGGCGCCGCTGCTCGTGGTCGGCGTGATGAACTTCGTGCTCACCAAGCTGGTCCCACGCTTCTATGGCCCGGTTCATGAATTCACGGCGACTGGCCAGACAAAACCGATCGTCACGCAGATCAGCTCGGTCGCCGCAATCTGGGCGGTCGAAGGCGCGCTGTTGCTGGGCATCCTGACGGTGTTCGTCTTCGCCTGGCGGCCGGTGGTGGCGAAGTTTGCGGAAGGCAGCAAGGCTGCTGTTGCGGGCTCCCTGCTCGCGTCGCTCAACACGGCCTCGGAGTACGGTTTTGGCGGCGTCATCGCTCTTCTGCCAGGCTTCGTCCTGATCTCGGACGCCTTGCGGTCCATTCCCAATCCGCTGATCAACGAGGCGATCAGCGTGACAGTGCTCGCCGGCATCACCGGCTCCGCATCGGGCGGCATGAGCATCGCGCTGGCGGCCATGTCCGACACGTTCATCGCTGCGGCGGAGGCGGCCAAGATTCCGCTCGAGGTGCTGCATCGCGTGGCTTCGATGGCGTCCGGTGGCATGGACACGCTGCCGCACAACGGCGCCGTGATCACGCTGCTGGCGGTCACCGGCCTCACGCACAAGGAAGCCTACAAGGACATCTTCGTCATCACGTTGATCAAGTCGGCAGCGGTGTTCTTCGTCATCGGCTTCTTCTATCTGACGGGAATTTACTGAGGCAGAAGCGAACATGAGAGGGGTGATCCATGCCTGATCCGGCTGTGCAGTCGGCGCTCGAGGAGCTGCGGAAATCAGGCGGCGGCAAGATCGTCACCGCCGAGGCCGCCGTCCGTCTCATTCGCGACGGCGATACGGTGGCGACCGGCGGCTTCGTCGGCATCGGTTTTGCCGAGGCGCTGGCGGCGGCACTGGAGGAAAGATATGTGTCGGCCGATGAGGCGTCCAAGCCGGGCAATCTGACACTCGTCTATGCGGCGGGGCAGGGCGACGGCAAGACGCGCGGCCTCAACCATCTCGGCCAACCGGGTCTCGTGCGGCGGGTCGTCGGCGGCCACTGGGGCCTGGTGCCGGAGCTGCAGAAACTCGCCGTTGCCGACAAGATCGAAGCCTACAATCTTCCGCAGGGCGTGATTTCGCACCTGTTCCGCGATATCGCGGCGAAGCGGCCCGGCCATCTCAGCAAGGTCGGTCTCGGCACCTTCGTCGACCCGCGCCACGGCGGCGGAAAAATCAACGCGTGCACCACCGAGAACCTCGTCGAACTGATGACGATCAATGGCGAGGAGTATCTGTTTTATCGCGCGTTTCCGATCGACGTCGGTCTGCTCCGCGGCACGACGGCCGACGCCGACGGCAACATCACCATGGAGCGGGAGGCGCTGACGCTGGAGGTGCTGGCGATCGCCATGGCCGCGCACAACTCCGGCGGCCTGGTCATCGTCCAGGTGGAGCGGATCGCCGAGCGCGGTTCGCTCAACCCGCGCGATGTGAAGATCCCCGGCGTGCTGGTCGACTGCATGGTCGTCGCCGATCCCGCGCATCACGCGCAGACGTTTGCGGTGCAGTACGATCCTGCCTTCAGCTCCGAAATCCGCACGCCGATGCAATCGATCCAGCCGATGGAGATGAGCGAGCGCAAGATCATCGCCCGCCGCGCCGCGATGGAGCTCAAGGCCAACAGCGTCGTCAATCTCGGCATCGGCATGCCGGAAGGCGTCGCACAGGTGGCGAACGAGGAGAACATCGTCGACCTCATGACCCTGACCGCCGAGCCGGGTGTAATCGGCGGCGTTCCCGCGGGAGGTCTCAATTTTGGCGCTGCGAGCAACGCGCAGGCCGTGATCGACCAACCTTATCAGTTCGACTTCTACGACGGCGGCGGACTCGACGTGGCGTTTCTTGGACTTGCCCAGGCCGATCGCGAGGGCAATCTCAACGTCAGCAAATTCGGGTCCCGGCTGGCCGGCGCCGGCGGCTTCATCAACATCAGCCAGAACGCCCGGAAGGTGGTGTTTGTCGGTACCTTTACCGCGGGCGGTCTCGATGTTGCGGTAGAAGAGAGCAGGCTGCGTATCCTGCGCGAGGGCAAGACACAGAAGTTCGTCGAGACGGTGGAGCACCGCACGTTCTCCGGGCCGAATGCGGTGCAACGCCGGCAGCCGGTGCTCTATGTGACCGAGCGCTGTGTGTTTGAACTGACGGAGGGCGGCCTGAAGCTCACCGAGATCGCGCCGGGCATCGACGTCGAGAGAGACATCCTGCCGCACATGGCATTCCGTCCGCTCATTCCCCGCACGCCCGCCGCGATGGACGAGCGGATCTTCGCCGGAAAGCCGATGGGGTTGCGTGCGGACATGCTGCGGATGCCGATCGAGCGCCGGTTCACCTACGACGCGGGCCGGGATGTCTTCTTCATCAACTTCGAAGGTCACGTCGTGCGCGATCAGCGCGACGTCGAGCGCATCGCCAGGATCGTGGAGGAGACGCTGTCGCCGCT
>Ga0075367_10000300_pt1 | contig 17453 bp, 17 predicted proteins | sample EndMethybrTD3032_FD_71399 | JGI IMG/M metagenome (GOLD analysis project Ga0075367, IMG submission 71399) | Populus endosphere microbial communities from Tennessee, USA - Endosphere MetaG P. TD hybrid TD303-2 | ecosystem: Host-associated > Plants > Roots > Endosphere | place: USA: Tennessee... | reverse complement strand
TCGGCAAGCCGATCGGCGGCGTAGTGATTTTCGGGGGCGGGCTTGCCCTTTACGATGGCATGGACATCGTCGGCGGCCTCGGGGTTTCCGGCGATTCCTCGTGTGCCGATCACAACGTCGCCTGGCGCCTGCGGGCAGCGCTCGGCCTCGACAAGGTTCCCGCAGGCGTCAATCCCAATCGCAAGGACGCCATCGTCTACGATCTCGACCCCGGCGGCAAAAGCGCTTCCGGCTGGGGCCACCCGCTTTGTGCCGGCACCGAGGCCGACATTGCGGCTGAACTGGGTGCGGGTGTGGGAGGCTCGATCCGTAAATGAAAGGCATGCCGCAGCTGTCACCAACGCGTGCTGACGCAGGACGACACGCCCGCAAACCAGCAGCCGGTAATCCCGTTGACGCCCGCATTCTTCTCGGGACGTTGCTCACCTGCCTGCCCTTCCTGGCCGCCGCCTCGGACGCGCTCACGACACCGGCGATCGCACCGCCGGCCGCGGCGGCGCCGGCCGATGACGGTCAATGGACGATGCCGGCCAAAAACTACGCTTCGACGCGCTTCAGCGAACTCTCCGAGATCAATGAAGGCAACGTCAAGAACCTGCAGGTGGCTTTCACGTTCTCGACGGGCGTGAACAAAGGCCAGGAAGCAGCGCCGCTGGTCGTCGCCAACACCATGTACATCGTGACGCCATTTCCCAACGTCGTGTATGCGCTCGATCTTTCCCGGCCCGGCGCGCCGATGAAGTGGAAGTACGAGCCCAATCCCGAGCCGGCCGCGCAAGGGGTGGCCTGCTGCGACGTCGTGACCCGGGGGGCAGCCTTCGCCGACGGGCGCATTTTCTTCAATACGCTGGACGGACACACCATCGCACTCGATGCAAACACCGGCCAGCCGATCTGGAACGCTCATATCGGCAACATCAACATCGGCGAAACCATCACCATGGCGCCGCTGGTGGTGAAAGGCAAAGTGCTGGTCGGCAATTCCGGCGGCGAGATGGGCGTTCGCGGCTGGGTCAAGGCGCTCGACGCCGGCGACGGTCATGTCGTGTGGACGGCCTACGGCACCGGGCCCGACGCGGACGTGCTGATCGGGCCGGACTTCAAGCCGCATTACGACATGGACAAGGGCAAGGATCTCGGCGTCACCACATGGCCGCCGGAAGCGTGGAAGATCGGCGGCGGCAACATGTGGGGCTGGATTTCCTACGATCCCGATCTCAACCTGATCTTCCATGGCACCGGCAATCCTGGACCGTGGAACCCTGATTTGCGACCAGGCGACAACAAATGGACGTCTGGCATTTTCGCACGCGATCCAGACACCGGAGCCGCGAAATGGTTCTATCAGTGGAGCCCGCATGACCTGCACGACTATGACGGCATCAACGAGCAGGTGCTGCTCGACATGAACTGGCAGGGCAAGGCCCGCAAGGTGCTGGTCCGGCCAGAGCGCAACGGCTACCTCTACATTCTTGACCGAACCACAGGCGAGGTGCTGTCGGCCAAACCCTTCGGTCCGGTAAACTCCAGCAAAGGTGTCGACCTCAAGACCGGCCGCCTCATCGAAAACCCGGATAAGAAGACCGGCACCGGCAAGGTCGTTCGCGATATCTGTCCAACGGCATCGGGCCTCAAGGACTGGCAGCCTTCCGCTTTCTCGCCGAAGACCGGCCTGCTCTATATCCCGCACAACAATCTGTGCATGGACGAAGAAGGCGTCGAGGTGAACTACATCGCCGGCACGCCTTACGTCGGGATGAACGTGCGCATGATCCCGGGACCTGGCGGCAATCGCGGCGCCTTCACCGCCTGGGACATCGCCGCCGAGAAGCCGGCCTGGAGCTTGAAGGAGAACTTCCCGGTCTGGAGCGGCGCTGTGGTTACAGCCGGCGACGTTGTCTTCTATGGCACGATGGAAGGCTGGTTCAAGGCGGTGAGCGCCAGGACCGGCGATCTGCTTTGGCAGTTCAAGACCTCGTCCGGCATCATCGGCCAGCCAATCACCTATCGCGGACCGGATGGACACCAGTACGTCGCGATCCTGTCCGGCGTCGGCGGCTGGGCCGGCGCCATCGTGTCGGGCGATCTTGACCCTCGTGACGCCACCGCCGCGCTCGGTTTCGTCAATGCCATGAAGGATCTGAAGAACGCGACAACCGCGGGAGGCACGCTGTATGTGTTCCGGCTGCCCGGATGAATTGGACTTCACCGCACGTCTGGCGCGAACGGCGTTGCGGCGGCTGGCGATCGGCGTGGCCGCGCTTGCCTTCGTGTTGTCGCCTGCCCTGGCCCACGCACGTGAGTTGCGGGTCTGCGCCGATCCCAACAACATGCCGTTCTCCAACGCGGCCGGTCAGGGCTTCGAAAACAGGATCGCGCAGATCGTCGCCTCGGATCTTGGCGCCAAGCTGATCTATACCTGGTGGGCGCAGCGCCGCGGCTTCGTGCGCAACACACTGAAAGCCGGCCTGTGCGATCTCGTGCCCGGAACGCCGGCCAATCTCGAAATGCTGCGCACCACCACGCCCTATTACCGCTCGTCTTATGTTTTCGTCACCCGCAAGGACAGCCCCGACGTGTCATCCTTCAACGATCCGCGGCTGCGCGACCTGCGGATCGGGGTTCAGCTCATCGGCGATGACGGCGCCAATTCGCCCCCGGTACAGGCGCTGGGCCGCCGCGGGATCGTCGGGCACCTCGTCGGCTATCCCGTCTATGGCGATTATTCGGCTCCCAATCCGCCAGCGCGCATCGTCGAGGCGGTCGCGCGTGGCGAGATCGACCTTGCCGTGGTCTGGGGGCCGCTCGCCGGCTATTTCGCCGCCAGGCAGGCGGCGCCGCTGCGCATCACGCCGGTTGCGCCTCGCATCGATGGACCGCAATTGCCGATGATCTACGACATCTCGATGGGCGTGCGGCGCGACGACGATGCGCTGCGCGCCGATGTCAACGGCGCGCTGTCCAGGCACAAGGTCGAGATAGACGCCTTGCTGGCACAATATGGCGTGCCGCGACTCGATCCCCCCGGGACCCTGGCGCCATGAGAGCCGTCGTCGCCACGCTCCTGCTCGCTATCCTGGCGCTCGCCGGCTGCCAGCGCGAGGAGCGCGACACGCGACCGCAATCGGCGCGGGGATCGGGCGAGCAGCCGACGCCCGTGACCACGCTGGAGCCGGGCGGGCAGCGCCCTCCCGGCAGCGACAACAAGGCGGCAAGCTTCGAGGCGAACGCCTTTCATATGAGTGAGGGAAAACGCCTTTTCGGCTGGTTCAACTGCTCGGGATGCCATGCCAATGGCGGCGGCGGCATGGGGCCGGCGCTGATGGACGAGAAATGGATCTATGGCAGCTCGATGGAAAGCATCCATTCCACGATCCGCGACGGTCGGCCGAACGGCATGCCGAGATTCGGCGACAAGATCCCCGACGACCAGATCTGGGAGCTTGCCGCTTTCGTGCGCTCGCTGGGCGGCAACGCGCCGTCTTCCGCCGCGCCGCAGCGCAACGACGACATGATGGCGCATCCTTCCGAAAACCGCATGCCGGATGCCGCCACATTGGGAAAATCGCCGTGAAGCGCCTCCTCCCGATGGCATTCGCCGCCGCCGGCACTGTGTTCCTCCAAGGATGTGCAGGCTGGCAATCAGCCCTCGACCCGAAAGGGCCCGCGGCAAGCGAGCTGGCGTGGTTGATCTGGTTCTTCGCCGGGCTTTGCGCGGTGGTGTGGGTGCTGGTGATGATCGCGCTTGCCGCGCCGTTGATGATGCGCGCGCGCGCGCAGGCGCAGCCGCTGGCCGTCGACGCCGGCGCCGACGATCGCAAGCTGCGCGTGGTGATGATCGCCGTCGGGCTGACCACTGCTATCCTGGTAGGACTGACCTTGCTGAGCTTCTTCGCCGACAGGACGCTTGCCGCGATCGGCTCGGATGCGGTGCTCACCGTTCGGGTGACGGGTCATCAATGGTGGTGGGAGGTGCGCTACGAGGATGCCACGCCGAGCCGCATCCTGACCACGGCCAACGAAATCCATATCCCCTCCGGGGAGCCTGTGCGACTGCTTCTGACGTCGAACGACGTCATCCACTCCTTCTGGATCCCCAGTCTTGCCGGCAAGCTCGACCTCATTCCCGGCCACATGAACGTGCTCGACATCAAGGCCGACAAGCCCGGCGTCTATCGGGGTCAATGCGCCGAGTTCTGTGGCGCGCAGCACGCCAACATGGGCACGTTCATCATCGCCGAGCCGCGTGCAAAATTCGACGCCTGGTGGAACGACCAGCTGCAGCCCGCCGCTGCCCCGACAGCCGACGAGGCCAAGGCCGGCGAAGAGCTGTTTCTCAGGCGCCCCTGCGTGATGTGTCACAGGATAGGCGGGACGCCCGCCGGAGGAACGGTCGCTCCCGATCTTACCCATATTGCCAGCCGGCAGACGCTGGCCGCCGGAACCTTGACCATGAGCCGCGGCAACCTTGCCGCCTGGATAGCCGACCCGCAGGGCATCAAGCCCGGATCCAACATGCCGGTGGTGGAGTTCAGCGGCGACGAGCTCAATGCCGTGGTCGCCTATCTCGAGGGCCTGAAATGAGCAGCGCCGACCTCGCAAGCGAACGCGCCCCGGCGACCGAACGCGAAGCGTCCGCCGAAGGCGACCTGGCGCCAGAGCATGATGGACCGCGCGATACCGGCATGGACGATGCCAGCCTGCATGGCTGGCTGGCGGGTACATGGGGCACCGCCCCCGGCATCGTCGGCGCGCTTTCGAGCGTCGATCACAAGGTCATCGCGCGACGCTACCTGATCACCGCCTTCGTGTTTCTGTGCCTGGGCGGTCTCAACGCCGTGGCCATGCGCATCCAGCTCTCAGGTCCGCAGCGCGGGCTGATCGGCCCGGACCTCTACAACCAGCTCTTCACGATGCATGGCGTGACCATGATGTTCCTGTTTGCGGTGCCCATCGTGCAGGCGACCGGCATCTATCTGGTGCCGCTGATGGTGGGCAGCCGCAACATCGCCTTCCCCCGCCTCAACGCCTTCAGCTACTGGGTCTACCTGTCAGGCGGCGTCTTTGCCTGGATCTCCTTTCTCCTCAACATGGCCCCCGACGTCGGCTGGTTCGCCTATGTGCCGTTGTCAGGCCCTGAATTCGCGCCTGGAAAGCGCGCCGACGTCTGGGCGCAGATGATCACCTACACCGAGGTTTCCTCGCTGGCGGTCGCCGTCGCGACCATCGTAACGGTGCTCAAACAGCGCGCTCCTGGCATGTCGCTTGACAAGATTCCGCTCTATGTGTGGGCGCTGCTGGTCACTTCCTTCGTCGTCGTCTTTGCCATGCCGGCGGTGATGATCGCCTCGACCTTCCTGATCCTGGACCGTCTTGTCGGCACGCATATCTTCAACCCGGCCGAGGGCGGCGACGCGCTGCTGTTCCAGCATCTGTTCTGGTTCTTTGGCCATCCCGAGGTCTACATCATCTTCCTGCCCGCGACGGGCATGGTCTCCGCCATCATTCCCGTGTTCGCCCGGCGCCCCGTGTTTGGACATCTGGGGCTGGTGCTGTCGCTGATCGCCGTCGGGTTCCTGTCGTTTGGCCTGTGGGTCCACCACATGTTCGCGACGGGGCTGCCCAAGCTCGGCGCCAGCTTCTTCACCGCCTCGAGCATGATGATCGCCATCCCCAACGGCGTGCAGATCTTCTGCTGGCTGGCGACTTTCTGGGACGGCAGGCCGGTGATCCGCACGCCGCTGCTGTTCGTGTTCGGCTTTTTCGTCATCTTTGTCATCGGCGGCCTCACCGGCGTCATGCTCGCCTCGGTGCCGCTCGACCTTCAGGTGCACGACACCTATTTCGTCGTCGCCCATTTCCATTACGTGCTGATCGGCGGTTCGGTCTTCCCGCTGCTGGGCGCGGCTTATTTCTGGTTCCCCAAGATCAGCGGCCGCATGCTGAGCGAGCGGCTCGGGCGCTGGCACTTCTGGCTGGCCTTCATCGGCTTCAACGCTGCTTTTTTCCCGATGCATCTCGTCGGCCTGTGGGGCATGCCACGAAGGGTCTACACCTATCCGGCCGAGCTTGGCTGGGGGAACATCAACCTGTTCATCAGCGCCGGGGCGATACTGTTTTTCCTGAGCTTCGTGCTGTTTGCTTTCAACCTCGTGCATGGCGCCCTGAAAGGCGCGCCGGCCGGCGACAATCCCTGGGATGCCGGCACGCTGGAATGGGCGACGTCCTCGCCGCCACCAAGCTACAATTTCGCGCGCATTCCGGTCGTCACGCATGTCGAGCCGCTGTGGGCCGAGCGCGAGGCACTTCCCGTCGCGACCGGGCTGCGCGTCGATGTCCGCGAGCTGTTGATCTCAACCGTGGCGGAAGCCCATCCAGACATCCGCGAGAAATCGGCGGCGCCGTCGATCTGGCCGCTGTTGGCGGCGGTCGCCGTCGGCGGCACCTTCCTCTTTTCGATCTTCACGCCCTGGGCGATCGTCTGGGGCGCCGCGCCGGTCGCGATCACCCTGACCGGCTGGTTCTGGCCGAAGGGCGCTCCGGAGGACGAGGAATGAACCAGCGGCCCGCCGTGGATCTCTCCGGCCTTCCGACCTTTGGACATGGCCCGCGCAGCCCGACCTGGTGGGGAACGCTGGGTTTCATGGCGCTGGAAGGCATGGGCTTTGCGCTGGCCGCTGGCGCCTATCTCTATCTGACGACCTTGTGGCCCACCTGGCGTCTAAGCGCCCCGGTGCCCGACCATTGGCCAGGAACGATCGTGACGCTGCTTCTCATCGTCAGCCTGGTGCCGAACCACTTCCTCGCCCGCTCTGCCAAGCAATGCAGGATGGTGCCGGTTCGTGCCGGCATGGTTGTGATGTCGCTGCTCGGTCTGGCTCCGCTTGCCGTGCGCTGGTTCGAGTTCCCGGCGCTCAACATCTACTGGGACACGAACGCCTATGGCTCGATGCTGTGGGTGCTGCTCGGGCTGCACACCACCCACCTGATTACTGATGTTGGCGACACGATCGTTCTGACGGTGCTGATGTTCACACGCCACGGCTGCAGCGGCAGGCGCTTCGGCGATGTCGGTGACAATGCCTTCTACTGGGATTTCGTGGTGCTGACCTGGATCCCGATCTATCTGCTCATCTACTGGGTGCCGAGGCTAGGCTGATGCGTGCGTTGCAAAGGGGAACGTCCTGGGGTGGTCTTCTGGCGGGGCCCATGGCTTGGGCAATCTCAACGCAGCTGAACTATGCGCTCGTGCCGTGGCAATGCAACCGCCAGGTGTCGGTCGTGCTTCCCGTGGCGCTGCTGCTGGCGTTGCTTTCGTTGCTCGGCGGCGCCTTGTCCTGGCGGGCGAAACGGCAGGGAGGTGCCGCCTTCAAGGCGCAGCGCACCCGCGTCAGCGAGCAATTCGTCGCCGATCTCGGCATGCTCGCGGCATTGCTGTTTGCCCTCGTCATCATCATGCAAGGCAGCGCCGCTCTCATCCTCGACGAGTGCCTGCGATGAGCTTCGCGGATTTCTTCTCGACATCAATCTGCTACGGCGCCGGCGCCCCCGAGGCCGGATGGACACTTGCGTTTCCCATCACGCTTCCCCTCGTGACGCTTGCCCTCATCTATGCCGTGGGCGCAACCCGCTTGTGGCGCCGCAGCAGCCGAGGCCGCCCCGGGCGGATGCGGCAGGCGTTGTTGTTCGCCGCCGGCTGGGGGGTGCTGACGGCGGCACTTGTCAGCCCCATCCATGCGCTAGGCGAGCGGGTGTTTGCCGCCCATATGATCGAGCATGAACTGCTGATGGCGGTGGCCGCGCCCCTGCTTGTCGCCGCTTGCCCAGGCGCCGTCCTGATATGGGCGCTGCCGGCCGCACCTCGCCGCGCAACGGGCAGGCTCACCCGCGGCAGGATGCTGCAGTCGATGTGGAGCTTTGCCAGCCGCCCGCTCAGCGCGACGATCATTCACGGCATCGCCATCTGGATCTGGCACGTTCCGACATTGTTCCAGGCTGCGCTACAGCAGGGCGTTCTGCATTACGCCCAGCACGCAAGCTTCCTCGGCACGGCCTTGCTGTTCTGGTGGGTGGTCCTGCCCCGCCCGGGTCGACAGCACAGCTACGGCAGCTGCGTCATGCATCTTTTCTTCACCTCGCTTCATACCGGCCTGCTCGGTGTGCTGCTGCTGATGTCGCCCAAAATCTGGTATCCGCAGAACGGCGCCAGCGCGATGCTGTGGGGCCTGACCCCGATCGAGGACCAGCAGCTCGCCGGATTGGTGATGTGGGTTCCGGCAGGCCTGGTCTATGGCGGCGCCGCGCTGCTGCTGGCGAGCCTCTGGATCCGCAACAGCGCAACCAGGGAGGCAACATATGCGCCGCGAGCGGGCTAGGGTGATCGGCGGCGCCCTCGCCGCAATCTTGCTGAGCGCCGCACTGATGACGGCGACCTTGTGGTCGGACCGGCGCGACCGCGTCCGGCACGAGTCGGACGTGGCGACCGGCGGCGTGGGGGCGCGCGCCATTCCAGTCATGACGGCAAATGGCTGTTCGGGCTGCCACACGATCCCCGGCGTGCCCGGCGCGCAAGGCCAGGTCGGTCCCCGCCTCGACGGTCGCCTCGCCGACCGGGTCTTTATTGGCGGCGCCCTGGCGAACAATCCGGAAAACATGATCCGCTGGATACGCGCGGCAAGGGAACTCAATCCGCATACGGCCATGCCGTCAACGCGGATCACCGAGCAACAGGCACGCGACATCGCCGCCTATCTCTATGCCTTGAGATGATTCAGCCCTCGCCGCCGCGCCGGTTCCACAGACCGCGCCCGGGATCGTAGCCGACCACCGCCGCGAGGAAGAACGCGACCAGGCAGGCAACAACGACAAGCGCGGCGACAGCATCGAAGCGCAGGTAAAGCGCGAACCGTATCAGCTCGACCGCCCAGGTGAACGGGTTCCAGGCGGCGATCGCTGCCAGCACCGGCCCCGCCTCGGCCAGCCGCCACAGCGGATAGAGTGCGGTGGAGGCGAAGAACATCGGAAAGATGACGAAATTCATGACGCCGGCGAAATTTTCCATCTGTGTCGAAACGGAGGAGACGAGCAGGCCGAAAGCGCCAAGCATGAGGCCAGCCAGCACGAGCGCCGGAAACACCGCGACGTAGCCCCAGACAGGCGGCCGCACATCCCACCAACGCGCCACGAACAGGAACAGGTAGACCAGCGGCAGTCCGACGAGCACGCTGGCAAGCAGGCGCGCCGCAAGCAGGTACCAGCGCGGCAATGGCGCGGTCAGCAACAGGCGCATGCTGCCCATCTCGCGATCATAGACCATGGCCAGCGAACTCGACATGGCATGGAAAAGCAGCATCATCGACGCCAGCCCGGGCACGACATACACTTCATAGAGAACATAGGTCTGGTAGGGCGGCGTGATCGACAGGCCGAGAACGGAGCGGAAGCCGGCCGCGAAGATCGCCAGCCAGACCAGCGGCCGCACCATCGCCGCGAGCAGCCGGCCGCGCTGCCGCAACGTGCGCAGCATCTCCCTGCGCAGGATACCATTGAGCGCACGCAGGGCGTGAGAGGGTTTCATTCGGACCCCGTCAGCGACGCGAAGGCTTGCGCCGTGCTCGCGCATCCGAGATCGACGGCGAAGCGGTCGGCACGGCCGGCCCAGTGGACCGTGCCCCGATGCAGCACCACCACGTCGTCATCGGCAGTGACCTCCTCCAGAAAATGCGTCGCCCACACAACGGCAACGCCGCGCTCGCGGCACAGCGCCCGCACGTGCCGCTCGAGCGCGCGGCGCCCCGGCGCGTCGAGGCCGGTGGTCGGCTCGTCCAGCAGCAGAAGGCGCGGGTCATGCATCAGCGCGCGGGCGATCTCGACACGGCGGCGCTGCCCGCCCGAAAGCGCGCGAGCAGGGTCGTTGATCCTGTCCGACACCTCAAGCCGGTCAAGCTCCTCGACGCAGCGGTTCCTGCTCAGGCTGGCGGACAGACCATGCAGGGCTGCGTGATAGCGCAGGTTCTCGCCGGCCGTCAGCTCGAGATCGAGCGTCGGCAACTGGAAGACGACGCCCATCCGTGCGAGCGCGGCGGATGGGTTGACGTCCATCGCCTGACCAAAGACGTGCACCGAGCCGGTGCGGGCGTGGTACAGACCTGTGATCAACGAGAACAGCGTCGTCTTGCCGGCGCCGTTGCGGCCAAGCAAGATACACATCCTGCCTTCGGCGACCGAGAACGACACGCCGTCGAGAACGCGTCGATTTCCGAAACTATGGCACAGATTATTGACCGACAAGGCGTTCATGGCCCGATCACGACGCCCCACGGGCCGCGCCCCACCGGCAGCGATTTTACCACCTCCTGGTTGTCCAGATCGATGAACGAGATGTCGCCGGAATTGCCGTTGGCACTCACCAGGCGCTTTTGGTCGTTCGAGAGCGCGACATGCCAGGGCCTCTGGCCGACAAGATAAAGGCGCCGGACGGCCAGGGTCTTGGTGTCGACCTCGGCAATCCTGTTGGCGGGACCGAGCGCCACATAGGCGGTTGCGCCATCGCGCGCCATCTCGATGCCGACTGCCTGTACGCCCTCGTGTCGAATGCCTGGGACCTCGAACTCTACCTTGCCGGTTTGGTTGCGCGTCGCCGTGTCGAAGACCGTGACGGTGCCACGGATTTCCGACGACACCCACAACTGGTTTCCGTCCGCAGAAAATGCCGCCGCGCGCGGCCGCGTGTCGACGAGCAGGTTGTCGATGAGCTCGAGCGTGGCGGCATCGATGAGATGGACCATGCTTGTCGTCTCCGACGTGCAGGCAACGGAGCGGCCATCGGCGCTCACCGCCATGCCTTCCGGTTCCACGCCGACATCCACCGTGCCGATGACCTTGCCGGCCGCTATATCCACGACGGAGACCAGATTGTCGTTCTCATTGGCGACGAACAGCCGCTTGCCGTCCGGATGGACGACGAAGAATTCCGGATCGGCTCCCGAGGGCAGCTCGCCGATCACCCGCCGCTTCGCGACGTCGACGATGTCGATGCGGTTGTCATCGCCCTCGGCGACGAACAGCATTTTCTTGTCGACGGAAAGCGCAATGCCGCGCGGGCGGCGGCCGACATCGATCGTGGCCGAAAGCGTCATCGTTTCGCCGTCGACGACAGCGACGGTATTGTCCTGCTCATTGGAGACGTAGATCGTTTCGGCGGCGGCGCGAGCAGCAAGACCGACGCTCGCAAGCAACAACACGATCAGAAGCTGCATGTGCTCTCCTCGCGGTCGATCCCCAGCGTGTCGAGCGGCGTCCGCTGGTGCAGGAAGCCCGGCTGCGGCGAGCTGGAAACGAGCACCCGGGGCCCGGCGATCAGCACGGGCTGGCGCATCTGCCCGTCCCATGGACGGAAACTCAGCCCCTGCCCCTTGAAGCCGGCGAGAAGAAACGCTTCGCCACGCAGATATTTGCCGATCGAAATCGCATCCAGGCTATTGAGGCGGGTGGCCGCCTCGCCGACGCTGCGCACCGCAAGCCAGGCGGCATAGTCGCTGGGCAGCATCCAGCGCCCGGCCTGCTTGTGGAAGCGGTCCTGCAATTGCGTCGCACCCCACTCCTCGTTGACCGGGCTCCAGCCGGTCGCCACCAGGCCCTGGGTGCCGGCGATGGATCGCGGCGCAGCAGTGCGCCCCTCCAGGTAGGCGCCGAATTCGTCGGCCTCGTCGGCGACCACGAGGACATCGTAGTCGCCGACCTGGGTGACGGCGGGTATTTCGCTCTGCAGCGTGACATGCCCGGTATCGGCGCGTCCGTTTGCGGGCCTGAACGTCCATGGCTGGTCGGTTGTGATCTGGGCTCCGAAGCGTGCCGCCGCCCGTCGAAAGGCTGCCGCCATCGCTTGATCCTGCTTGTGTGGCCCCACAAGCAGGAACCAATGCAGCCAGCGTTTCCACACGAGATATTGGGCCAAGCCGTCGGCGAGCATGGCGCGGCTTGGGATGGTATGCAGCACGTTCTTGCGACACTCCTGCTGGCGAAGCTCGTCATCGGGGGCTCGGCTGTTGAACAATATCATCCGCTCGGCGCCTGGCGCGGCACTGGCCTGGAGAAGCTGACCGGCATCGAGATCAGCAACGACAAAGGCGATGCCGGCATTGGCGAACTGTCTTACCGCGTCGTCGGGAGCTTCCGTTGGCTTCAGGATCCTTTCCTCCAGCCGAAACTTCTGGCCGACAAACCGCCCGGTGCTGTCATCATCGGCAATGCCCAGCCGCGCGCCCTGCAGGCCGTCATCGCCGGCAGCTTCGTCGAGCGGCCCCAGAGGCAGAGCCGGTTTGCGCTGCTGGCCGATATACCCCACCACCATGGTTTGCTGGCCGGCCGCGGCAAGGCCGGCGGTCAACAAAAAAAGGGCAAGGGCCAGCATCAGTCTCATCGTGCCGGACCTGCCATGCTGGAGCGCCCCGATCCGGGTTCCCCGCCACGCGAGATGGCCACGTCGCGCACGATGCGCGCCGGCGATCCCTCCAGAACGATGACCCGGTCGCCCAGCGACGAAGCGTTGGCGAGGTCGTGGGTGACCATGAGCGTGGTTGGCCGGCGCCTGGCGAAACCACTGTGCAAGAGCGCACGCATGGCTTGCGCCGTCGTCTCGTCGAGGGATGCGAAGGGCTCGTCGAGAAGGAGAAGCGCAGGCTCGACGGCGAGGGCCCGGGCGAGCGCCACGCGCCGCGCCATGCCGCCGGAAAGACGCTGCGGATAGTCCTGTTCGTGGCCTGTCAGGCCGACAGCGGCAAGCCACCGGCTGGCGTCCGTGGCGCGTCCCGGAACGGCGATCTCGACATTGCGCAAGGCGGTGAGCCAAGGCAGCAGCCTCGGTGTCTGGAACAGCATGCCTATTGGAGACGGTCGACCGCTCACGCTGCCGCGGAATTCGCGGTCGAGCCCCGAAACGATCGACAGCAGGGTCGACTTGCCGACCCCGGAGGCGCCGGTCAGCACGCAGACCTCCCCGTCGGCTATGTCAAGCGACAGCGAGCGAAAGACAGTCAGGGGCTGGGCGTCGTGACCCGGAAAGGTTTTCTCCTCGATCCTGATCGCGAGCATCAGCGCCGCCATGCGAACAGCCGGCGCTCCAGCGGCACGAGCAGTCCGTACTCTATGGCAAGCATCACCACCCCGAAGCTTATCGCATAGGCCAGGATGTGAGTGACGTCGAAATTCTGAAAATAGACCTGCAGCTGGAATCCGACGCCGTTGGAGCGGCCAAGCAGTTCGGCGAGCAGCACAATCTTCCAGGTGATGGCCAGGCCGCTGCGCAGGGTGACCAGAAAGAAAGGCGCCAGTTGCGGCAGCACGACATGCCTTAGCATCGCGGCTCGGCTGAAGCGGTAGAGCTCCGCCATTTCGCCAAGATCCTTGTCCAACTGGCCGGCGCCCTCACGAATAGTGACCACAACGTTGGGGATCTTGTTCAGCGCGACCGCCAGGACAAGCGCCATTTCGGCCAGTCCAAGCCAGATATAGATCAAGATGACGGTGATAAGCGCCGGCATATTGAGGAGCACCACGATCCAGGGTCTCATCCAGACGTCGGCTCTGCGCGAGCGTCCTGCGGCGTACCCAAGGGCCGTGCCGATGACGACTGCCACTGCGAGACTTGCGACAACGCGCGCCAGCGAGATGCCGAGGTGGTAGAGCAGCTCGCCGCCAACGGCTTCGCTCAGGAGAACCGAAACAACCTGGACCGGACCAGGAAACAGGCGATCGGCGGCGATTGATGATGCAATCTGCCAGACAAGCACCATGGCCAGCAATGCCGCAGCCGATTGCCGACGCTGCATGAGGATGGGGAAGGAGGGGGTATCGCTCATCGGCGCGAGCTCAAGCCGGCATGGTCCAAAAGACACCCGGATCCAAGCGTGTCGCCTTGCCGACAAGATCCTCGCCCCCCAATTCGGCCAGGATTGCAAACAGCCGGACCGCGCCATCGCGTTCGGCCTTGTCGAAGCGACGCGGGATCCCGGCTCGATAGGCGGTGCGAAGCGCGGTCTGGAGGCGAGGGTCGTCAGTCCCCATAAGCGGCGCAAGCTCGCGCCACTCATCATCCGAGGACGCCAGCAGCGTCTTTGCTGCCGCGGTGGCGTTCGTGAAGCGCGCGAGGGCGATCGGATTGGCTCGGGCCCAGCTTTCCCGGAACACGTAGCCCAGCATCGGCAATTCCATGGATACACCAAGACCTTGCAGGATCTGCGCGACACTGATCAAAGGCCTTGCTCCGCCGGGCTCGAGACGAGCGGCGAAATTCCAGAATGTCAGCAGGCCATCCAATCGCCCTGCGAGGAACTCCTGTTCCAACAACGGCGGCGCGCCGAAGACCGGCTGCACCTCCTGTGCAAGATCACGCTTGACCTGACGCAGGCCGAGCGCGCGCAACAGGATCCAGCTCTTGTCCAGCGGACCACCCGCGATGCCCAGCTTTTTGCCCTTGAGGTCCTCGAGAGCTCGAATGGGCGAGCCTCGTGGCAGTTCCAGCGCGCCTACGGCACGAGAATAGGGCATGAAGACCAGATCGGCGCCTTCGCTGCGCTGGCGCATGACCCATACCCAATCCGAGACGATGACGTCGACGCTGCCGGCCAGCAATGCGGTCTTGCCCGCTTCGGTGCCGGCAAGCCGCTGCGCCTCGACTGTGATGCCGAACGCAGTGTCCAACGCATGCCGGCGCATCACGTCGACTTCCCAGGCGGCGGTGCCAAAGCCCAGCACGCCAAGCCGAGCGACGAGCGCTTGTCGGGACCCTGCCTTTGCCAAACCAGCGAGCGGCCAGCAGGCGAGCCCCGCAACAACCGCGCGCCTGGGGATGTTGCCCTGGTTGTACCGGGTCGGCCGTTGGTCTTGAGGGATGGAAATCAGCAAGTGCGCACCGGGGCGTGGCTAACACCCCTAAACTTCGCGGCGGCAGAAATGTTCCACGACCGTCCACCAAGGCCGCCGGCCTATCAGCCCTGCTATTCGGCTGCCTCGCGGTTGATCATCTGCTCGCTCCGGGCGCCGGACCTTGGCCGCGGCGGCGACAGCATGCGGCACCCCACGCCTGAACGAAGTGCTGCACGACGCGGATTTCGCCCTCGACGCCGCCCATCGTCTGCTGCGAGGCACGGGCGACGATTGGAATCGGCACCTCGACCCGAACCGGGAACTGAACTTTTGTCGGTGTAATACAAGGCTGCATCTCCGTTTGAGGTCAGCCCGAACCTCGGTCCGGGCGCATTGCTGCGCCCGAGCGGACAAATTCCAGACCAGGACTGAGCGAGGCACAGGGTCCTTTGCGATGTCTGGCCAGCACATGGAACAAAGCCGTTTCGCGCAGGTTGGAAACGCATGCCACGCTCTTCCAACGCACAGGTTTTTGACGTCGCCATCGTCGGCGGCGGTCCTGCGGGACTCGCAGCCGCTATCTACCTGGCCAGATTCCTGCGCTCGGTGGTCTCGTTCGACGCCGGGGACGCCCGTGCCAAGCTCATTCCGAGATCCCACAACTGTCCCGGCTTTCCCGACGGGATAAACGGGGAAGAATTGCTTGGCCGCCTAAGAGCCCAGGCACGGACATACGGGGCCAACGTTGTCGATGGTTGCGTCGACCGCGTCGAGAAACTGGACGGCTGCTTTTCTCTGACGACTTCGCTTGGGGTAATCCATGCAAGGCGCGTTATTCTGGCAACAGGCATTGTGGACAAGGCACCTCCCATCAAGGGACTGACCGAGGCCATCGCGGCCGGCACCGTCAGACTATGTCCGGTTTGCGATGCATATGAGGCCAGAGGCAGCCGCATCGGCGTCGTTGGGCCTGACCATCACGCTCTCAAGGAGGCTCTGTTCTTGAAAGCATACGGTAGCCAAGTCGCCATTCTTTCCAATTATCCACATCAAGTTTCGCAGGCCGTTCGTCGGGCGGCTGCAACCGGCGGAATTGAAATCTGGGACGGCGTCGATGACCTAACCGCTCGTGCAAAAGGCTTCGATGTCCACATGGCCGACGGCGCCGCTTCGCGGGAACTTGATGTGATGTACCCTGCCATGGGCAGCGATGTACGCTCCGAACTCGCCGTCGCGCTTCGGGCGAACTGTGATGCAGAAGGATATGTTCTGGCCGACCGGCATCTACAGACATCCGTCGCGGGCCTTTACGCCATCGGCGACGTGGCTGAGGGGCTCAATCAGATTGCAGTTGCGTTTGGGCACGCGGCCATGGCTGCAACGAACATTCACAACGGTCTCAACGAGGATCCTTGGCAGGCGACGGATCGGGTGGGTTTGACAGCGAAGGCGCCGCTCTTGGGGGCGCATGCGGCAGATCTATGACCGGTTGGCGCGAGCTGCCTGAGCAGCCTTCCTCCATGGGGCTGGTGCGCTGGCAACATCGTTGTCGGCGCCTTGCTTGCCTGGCGCCGATGAGTTGCAATCATCGTGCCCCCTGTTGGTCAAGGCCCCATCATCTGTGCAGCGGGAACCAGGGTTCACTCCCGCGAGTTCTTCGAGATGGCAAAACACCCGGTCAACAGCGTCCTCACCTGGATCGGCACATTAACATCGCGTCCAGCAGCGTTCTTGATCCTGTTGGCCTACGCGATCCTGTGGGCGGTCTTCGAACGACAAAGCTTGGATTGGCATGGGGCAGCGACTTTGTTCACCTGGGCCATGACGCTGTTCATCCAGCGAGCGGAGCACCGCGACACGCAAGCCATCCATGCGAAGCTGGACGAGATCCTGCGATCGGATCACGCGGCTTCAGACATCACGCGCATTGACGACAAGGAGCCGGAGGAAATCGAAGACTATCGCCACCGCGAGCAGCAGGGCGACTGAGGCCCCAACCAGGGGCCCATCAAGCGAGGCACCGGCAGCCGTGCGCCTGTCAAGCGGCAGTCCACACATCGAAGCCGGCCCCGTGCAAGAGCGCCGCGCCGCCGGGGTCCCGGGGAGGCCGGAACTGACGGACAAAGCTGCGGTTTCAGCCTCTGAAAAAATGGCTGGGATAACAAAACGCAAAAGTGTTCCTCGGGGCAAAAGCCGGGAACCAAGGGCAGCCGTCGGAGTTCGGTCATCTCGAAACCCAGGCTATGAAAATGGCAGAGCTCAGCAACGCGCGACAGAAGGCGATGGCCAAGCTCATTCGTCGGTGGATAACGTCGGAGGCAAACCGGCGTCAGCTCACGCAATTGCTGGATCTGCCGACAGACGCTGACCTGCCGGCTGAACACCGATCGTTGCTGGACGAGCTGGACCGGCGGCTCAACGAGTGAGGGCCGTCGCGCCACGGGCCGCCGCTGACCCGTGACCCTCGCTTTGCCGTACCGGCAGCGCGCGGGATGTCTTGCGCATCCATCATCTGGTCGATGGACCAACCCTGTTGCACAGTCGGCACGCGGGCTCGGGATGCCGACCGATTGGTCGATCCTTTTTTT
>Ga0075367_10000295_pt1 | contig 17538 bp, 24 predicted proteins | sample EndMethybrTD3032_FD_71399 | JGI IMG/M metagenome (GOLD analysis project Ga0075367, IMG submission 71399) | Populus endosphere microbial communities from Tennessee, USA - Endosphere MetaG P. TD hybrid TD303-2 | ecosystem: Host-associated > Plants > Roots > Endosphere | place: USA: Tennessee... | reverse complement strand
GTTTGGGCTTTTGGGGCCAGGGCTTGGCCGCCATCCACACCGCGTTGACCCGCACCCACGGCCTGATCACCGTTGCCACACCGCGCCGCAGTGGCAAAACAACTACTCTGCACAGCCTGCTCAGAATGGTCACTGTCCCTTCGCTTAGCATCGCGACCGTAGAAGATTCTATCGAATACCGCGTGCCCGACGCCAGCCAAACGCATGTGCGGCCGCATCACGGCATGACGTTTTATGGCGGGCTGCTGGCTTCGCTTAAGCAAGACCCGAATATTATTATGGTCAGCAGCCTGGCTGACAAAAAGGCGGCCGAGGTTGCGATCCAGGCGGCCACCAGCGGTCACTTGGTTATCGCAGGTATGCACGGCGACAATGCCTCGTCAGCGCTTGCGCATCTGCGGGCCATCAGCGAAGAGCCGTTTTTGTTTGCTAACGCCGTACGCATCGTCATAAGTCAGCGGTTGGTGCGGAAGCTATGCACCCAGTGCCGGCAATCAGTACAGTTGCCTCCAGAAGAGATAGCCAGTATCGAGAAAACGTTTGGCATAACAACGGCGGCCAACCGCCAGCATATCCACCGGCTGGAGCAAGAGGCGGCGAGTGCGGGTATTGGGGGTAGCGGCAGCCTCTATTCGGCAAGTTCGGGTATCAAGTCGCTTTGGATGGCCAACGAAGAAGGGTGTGAAGCCTGCGGCCACACCGGTTACCGAGGCTCGGTAGCGATTGTCGAAGTGCTCGATATCAGCAACGGCGAACTGCAAAGTGCGCTGAGTGGACAAGGCGCCCCAGGATCACTCCGGAATCTGGCCCTTAAGGAAGGGTTTGTGCCTATGGAGCTGGATGGTTTGGTTAAAGTGTTGCGCGGACAAACAACAATCACCGAGCTGTTGCGCACACTGACCGTGTAGGGCACTCCCCTGACAGATAGCGGGCTGCTTCACATCAACCCGGCGAAACTGCTATAATCCTAGCAGTCAACCAGAAAGAAAGTAGCATATGAACACAAAGCGCGAGCACGGTTTCACCCTTATCGAACTCCTCGTGGTCAGTATAATTGTCGGCATCCTGGCTACGCTAGTCGCCATGACGTACAGTGGTGTACAAGCCAAAAACCGGAATTCCCACCGCCAAGCAGGCATCAACACCTTGCAAGGTAAACTTGAAACGTACTACGTCGAAAAGAGTAAATATCCCACACTAGAAGAGTTGAACGATTCCGCGTGGCGAAAAGAAAACCTTAAGGATGTAAATGTCGCTGCCTTGCGCGACCCACAATGGAGCAATAAAGTTCCGGGCTGTACCAACGCAGCCGGCGAAGCGGTCTTCGCGGCTAATCCTGTAGCCCGCTGCTACTCCTACCAGGCGACTGCCGCCGATGGCTCTGCGTGCAGCGCCACGGTAGCCTGCGCACAGTACAGCCTGACCGCCACCTTTGAGGGCGGCGAAAAATACGTCAAGACAAGCTTGAACTAGCCCACCTTAGCCAGGCCCAGCCTCGGAACAGAATCTTAAGGTTTCGAAATGGGATGAACGGAGTAAACTGCTAGGACGGCTGGTCGTTGCGCGGATTATCTTCCACTGGGCGGCCGTTCTTGAATGCTTCAACAGCGTTGTTAAGCACGGCGATGTGTTTCTTGGGGTTGGCGACGTACGAAAAACTATAGGTCGTCTCATCACCCTCTGTAGAAAGACGGATAGTACCGAAATTAAACAGCATGGGCAGGATACCGTTCTGCTTGTAGCTGGCATCCTCGATATTGGAAAGGCTGACGGTTTGCTCGTGCCGCGAAAACAGTGTGGTCTGAATTTCCTGGATGACGCTTTCGTTCGTCAGATAAAAGCGATTACTGTTATAGATGTAGGTGGCAACCATGCCGCCCATCACAATCAGCACGGAAAGCGCCAGCAGAATCAACCCCGCTCCGGACTGCTGATCGGATATGCCATTCGCCAAAATCTCTGAGATATCCTGGCCGAGGAACAGCATCCCATAGGTTACCCCGAACAGCAATATCAAAATAACAACGACGAACCAGATTTGCAGGATGCCGATTGGGTGACGCTTAACAGCGTTGATGACGTACTCGCCTCTGCTTAAGTTAAGATGCGGATACTTCTTGCGCGAATCTTCGTACCGCTGCATTATCTCGGGTGGAATCGGCTGGTCCACAGGATTGATGTTGCGGGAGATGTGCACCACGTTCGGTGCCGAGGGCGCATAGCCCTGGGGCGGATGCGCGTACAAGGGGCGACCCTGCTGATCGTATGCGACCGGCTGGGAGTAATCCTGCTGTTGGGCCTGGGACATAGCGCCTGGATGGCCGGGGTAGCCTCCCTGGTTTCCAGGCTGCTGGTAGCCACCTTGCGGTTGGCTATTCTGGTGCCCGTAAGGCGGCTGTCCATGCTGCTGAGGATTATATTGCGGTGGCGTTTGTTGGTTTTCCGGATTCATACTGCGATCATTATACCAGGGTTGGCTGGTCTGTGGAGCCATGTGGCGTGCGGCCAAGATGTTTATAAGCTTTATGGGTGGCCTTGCGGCCGCGCGGAGTGCGCTCCAGCAGCCCGATTTGCATCAGATACGGCTCGTAAAAGTCTTCGATGGTGCTGCGCTCTTCGGCAGTAAGTGCCGCTAGCGTTTCTACACCGACCGGACCGCCCCGGTAGTTATCAATAATAGCGGTGAGCAGCATGCGGTCGGCCGGATCAAGACCCAGTTCGTCGACCTCTAGCAGATGCAGTGCTTTCTTACTGATCACCGTGTCAATAATTCCGTCGCCGTTAACATCGGCGTAGTCACGCACGCGTTTGAGCAAGCGGTTCGCGATGCGCGGCGTCAGGCGCGAACGGTGCGCAAGTTCGTGCGCGGCAGCGTCTTCAACCTTAACCTGCAGGATATCAGCGGCCCGGCTGATAATCTGCCGGATCTCCTCTGGCTTATAGAATTCAAGCCGATGGATAATCCCAAAACGGTCACGCAGTGGTGCTGCCAAGGAGCCGGTACGAGTTGTGGCACCGATAAGCGTGAACTTCGGTAAATCCAGGCGCAGGCTGCGGGCGCTTGGGCCTTTGCCCAGCATAATATCAAGCTTAAAGTCTTCCATGGCAGAGTACAGCACCTCTTCCACGGACCGGTTCAGGCGATGGATTTCGTCGATAAACAGCATGTCGCCATCTTGCAAATTTGTCAGTAAACTGGCTAAATCCCCTGCCCGCTCAATGGCTGGACCGGATGTCACACGGATATTAGCGCCCATTTCATTAGCGATAACGCTAGCCATAGTGGTTTTACCCAGGCCCGGGGGGCCATACAGCAGCACATGGTCGAGTGTTTCGCCACGCTTTTTGGCCGCATCAATCGCTAGCTTCAAATTCTGTTTCAAGCGCTCCTGACCGATGTAGTTCGCAAAGTCGCGTGGGCGTAGGGTATTTTCCAGCTCTTGCTCATCTTGCTGGTCGTCATCGCTAATCCCGGTGTTTATAATTCGTTCTACTGCCACTTCTAACTTCTACACTGCAACTTACGCAGGTGGTGCACTTTCTTGTACTGGCACGGGTTCGGCCGCCACTGGAGTGGCAGCTTCCGTAGCCGCCTCTGCAGCCGCCAGCATTTCGTTTCTCGCCCTGGGGGCAAAATCCGGATTGAGTTCCGGGTCTGATATTGCACCCCATAGCAAGGCCAGCGTATCTTCGGCGTGCTCTTGCATACCCTGGGTTTCCTGTAGCAGCTCGAAGGTGCCTACCACCGAGTGTGCGACCGACGCAGCAAAATCCGTCCTCCCACTATCCGCATATTTGGTCACGACCATTGGCTCATAGAGCTCGCTCGCACGCATGTATCCACTTTCAAAAAACTTTACTTCTATCGGGCCGTCGGCCAGGACTGCCTTGGAGACCTCGACAGTGACCAGCCCGTGCTTGTCGTTTGCAAGGAACACCTTAAAGCGAGGCATCAACTCGGTAGTTGCGTCACCCGAAGCGGTACGTCCAGTGACTCTGAATAGGGCATCGAAACCATCCCGGATCTGCTTATTTCTTTTGCCTTGCTCGGCAGCGATTGTGTTTACCGTTGCCGCCCTTCCGCCGTGTATGGCATGCGTATTAAGGATGCGTGTCTCTATGCTTCCTTTTGCTATATGTCGTTCCAATCCTCTTTTATCCATTGTGGATCCCCCTTGAAGCTTGCTCCGGCACTTACTTTTGTCTAAGCGCAAGTGTAACGCGCTCTTCTGTCGGAAGCAAGGGATCGACGTTTTTGAGAGCCGCTGCCGCGTCAGCAGGCTGGAAGCCAAGCGCGATAAGCGCCTGGGCAGCCTCATCCTGTTGAACCAGAGCGTCAGATTGCAGCATACCAGTAGCCGACAAGTCTACTCCGACCAGGCCGACTTTGTCTTTCAGATCCACCACAACGCGTTCCGCCACCCGCTTGCCCACACCATTCGCCTGCTGGATAAACTTGAGGTCGCCGCCGGCAATCGCTCGCCGCACCTCGTTTGCCGAACCGATACTTAACACGCTAAGTGCCATCTTTGGCCCTACGCCGTTTACATCCAAGAGCTGTTCAAATAGTTGTTTCGTGTCAAGATTTACAAAGCCGAACAGGTCATGCGAATTCTCGCGGATGTGCTCGTGGATGTACACCTTTGCCGTGTTGCCGGTACCCAATAAGCCGTAGTCTTCAGTCGTAACCAGGATGCCGTATCCCACGCCGTTTACGTCAATCACTACGATATCTGAAATCTTTTCGGCAACTTTGCCAGTCAATGTCGCTATCATCTTTTCTATTATGACACAGGGAGCTTAGCGTCGCCTAGCTGAATACTACTATAGCTTGACCTCAGGTCATTTCCAGGTAGAATAGACAGCGTGTTAGGACACCTAGAGCACACCATAACTTTCAGCCAAGAGCAAACTCCACCCTTATGGCATGGGGACTTTGTCCGGATCCAAGGGCAAATTGACTCCTCTTTGAATTCGCTCGGCTCGACAGCCATGATGGCCATCCATAGCGCCGGAGAGACCTACGATTCCAACGTTACCGACTTTAGTGAAACCGGCCCCCGGGCCGACGCGGACACGCTTGCAGGCGCGGGCAGCATCACCTTGGATTTACTTCGATACATTCAGCGCGTCTCGAAAAACGGCATGTTTGAACCCTCGGTCACACGATACGATCTGCAGGGCAGTGTCAGCACAACTCTTACCCATGCGGTCCGTGGCTCTCAAGTAAGACGCCGATGCGCAGAGACTTTGGGCAGCTCGATCCAGGAGCAACCCGTTGTAGGTATTGCTGTGAATTATGTCCAGCGGCGTGACGAATTCGGCATCCTACTTGAACCCACTGCCTTGAACCTTACAGCGGGGCTTGGCGCTGCAAAACCGTACAAGGACTCGCTATTCTTCACGAACATATCGACGGATGACGGAAGCCCCCATGATTCCGGCTCGAGCCCCCTCACCGAAAAGCGTCTGACCGTCAACGTTGCACAAATGCGCTCTGCCTCGCTGCACCCACCTTATTATCCGCCCAGCTTCCAGCATGTGCGTCGTTGGACGGATATGCTGGGGGTCATTCTCGATCAGTAGTCGCATTATGCTAATCGTGCCGTGCTGGCATGAGTAAGTGCTGCTGCCAGCGCATCGGCACAGTCATCGGGCTTGGGCACTGTCTTTAGCTTGAGTAAAACGCGTACCATTTCCTGGATCTGCTTCTTCTCGGCCTTGCCATAACCCGTAACTGACTGCTTGATCTGGAGTGGTGTGTATTCAAAAATCTCCATGCCTGCCTGGCGTCCGCACAGCAGAACGACGCCACGCGCCTGCGCGACGGTCATGGCCGTGGTTACATTCCGGGCAAAAAACAGCTTTTCGACGGACATGATGGTCGGCTTGGTTGTCGCAATAATATCGGTTAATTCCTCGTAGATCGTTTCCAGCCGGATCGCATCGTCTTCTTTGACCGGCGTACGGATAACCCCTGCATCAACTAATTGCGCGTCGCCCTTTTGCACGTCAATAACACCAAAGCCAAGGATACCGGTGCCGGGGTCAATGCCAAGGATTCTCATATGCGCATTGTAGCATGCGGCAGGCTTAACGGCTTCGCGGGAGACAGACGCCTACTACTGTCCTTGTTCGGCCAATACCTGTCCGACGAAGGTCTCTTCTTTTGTCTCGCGAAGGACGGCAGCTTCGGGGATCTCGCCGATATCGAGTCCGCCGCCGGGTAGGTCGTAACCATCACTGAACTGGGGCGAGACCAATAGCGCGTTATCTTTTATAACGACCGGATACGCTGATGGCCGCCACGTAACGACCGAGCTATCCACCTCATATGTATTACCTTCCAGATCGACGCAAACAACTGCGGCATTTGCCGCAGGCTTAGGCACTACAGCAAGCCCTCGGCGATGTCGAAGTTTACGTGGGTGGCGGTGACGTCGTCGATGTCGTCGAGCGCATCCATTAGACGCATTATTTTGCCTGCGGTGTCTTTTTCGGTAATCTCTATCGAGTTGTTAGGGACGTATGTCAGCTCGGCTTCAGTCACTTCGACCCCAGCAGCCTTAAGATTGTCGCGGACTTCGGCCAGCTTTTTGGGATCCGTGTAGACCACGGACTCACCAGCTTCTTCCTGCATGTCATCGGCACCAGCTTCCAGCACTTGCATAAGCAAATCGTCACCTGAGCCCTTAACGCGCAACATGCCCCGACGGTCAAACTGAAAAGCCACCGCGCCCTTTTCGGCCATATTACCGCCGTGCTTGGAAAACGCCAGCTTCACTTCGGGGTATGTCCGGTTCAGATTGTCGCTGGCGACTTCTACCAAAATAGCAACGCCACCGGGTCCGTAGCCTTCGTACAAAACTTCCTGCAGGACAGCGGCATTTTTGTCAGCCACTCGCTGGATGGCACGCTCGATATTTGCCAGGGGCATATTCGCGGCCTTCGCTTTTTCGATGACCATTGCCAGGGTCGAGTTTACCGTTGGGTCGGTACCACCACGTGCTGCAATAGCAATCTGGTTGCCGATTTTCGTGAATACCGCCCCACGCTTAGCGTCGGTTACTGCTTTTTGCCGCTTAATTGTCGACCACTTTGAATGTCCAGACATATAATTCCCTTAATTCTCTACGTTCTTAGCCACTTTTCTAGAGGTAATTATACCACGAAGACCAGCTTATGCGAGCTGCCCTGGTACTATGGCTAGTTTGACGGAGCGACAACGATCTCGCGCGCCGGGCAATCAATAATCGTGCCTTCTTCCACTCCCGCCGGCGCACGCTGCTCATCCATGACATGCATTCTGATGCCGGAAGTTACCCGGTAGGTTTGTTCCTGATCAGACTCTGGGAACTCATGTTCGACCACGACCGGCGATTCGTAGGCAAGCCCAAAGTCAGAGCTGTCGTAAAGGTTGCTGCCGTCGCCAAAATCAACCACGAGGGCTGTTGGGGTATGGACAAAATCTGAGTGTAAATTTGTGCCTATTGGCTTAAAACGATACATGGCCGGGTCAGACTTTACCATTGACGTGCCAAGAGACTCGCACTCAGGCAACGACAGGTCAGGCTGTTCTTGGGAAACGGAAGCAGAAGGTGTAGCTGTTGTTTCCGTGGTGGTGTTTTCGCCCGGAGCAGAGCAGGCGATGGCTCCCGTAGCTACTATCAGACCTGGGGTAAACGCGATGCGCCTCCAAATGTCTATGCTTCGCGAACTATTCATGTTCCGAATCAATCCCATGCAAGCACTCCTTTAAAGGGATAGCTTACCATGCAGATAACGAGCCGTCACCCTCTCCTGCCGAACTCACTCACTAAGGCTTATGTTCTAGGGGCTATGTTGCTGGCGCAGAGTTTCATACTGCCCGGCAAGCACATGGATGGCAGACTCGGTGCCGCTTATTACTGCTATTCCACCCATTTTTGATATGGTATCGGCCAATCCACCCTGAATTTGGTCGGGCGGAATCCCTGCATCCCGGGTGTAAGAAATCGTTCTTTTCAGTTCAGTTTCCCGCTCGGAAAGCAAATGGGGCATTACATTGTCATAGCGGTCCAGCTCGATTTGACTTAGCCGGGCGCAAACATCATCGGTTAGCAACTGACTGGCAACGACCTTTGACCCAATTTCAACAGGGAGAGGACGGTCTGTATACTGCCAGTGCAGCCAAATCTCGTCAATGTCGGCTTCGCACCCCTGTTCCCACACCATTTCCACTGCATCAACTACATGTTGCAGGTCAGTTATTGTCTGACGTGCACCCATAAAAAGCAATGCTTGCGAAGGATCATTTTCTGTCATAGGTCGGTGACTGCCTTACGGTTAAAAGAAATATTTACACCGAGAAGCTGGTAAGCAAGGGTAAATGGTCGGAGTAAGCCGTTTGCAAGACTCTAGACGATAAAATTTGCAAATCTTGGCATGTGTATATACTAGCGTATTTACTGCTTAGACTTAAAAAGAACACTTCCAAAGAAGTGTTCCAGCGTAAGCTTCGTGGAGGAGCAAGGTGCAAACTATTGCAACTAAATTAGCGCACAGGAGCGATCTATTTATCTATGAATGCTAAAGAATTACGCTTCTGGTCGTTCTGTAGAACTTCTTCTTGGTAACCACGCTCGTGGTAATAAGTCAGCTAACTGCACTTTTTCATTATCGTCCAGAATAATCCAGGTATTTGAACCGTTTTCAGAGAGCACATTCATCAGTTCTCTACATCTACCACAGGGTGGAATTATGCCGTTTTTGTTAACCGCTACAATTGTGTCAATTTGTATATTACTCTTTCTTGTCACCGCAGTTGCTATTGCAGTGTGTTCGGCACAAAAACCAATCCCACACACCAAGTGCATACAAACACCCGAAAAGACTTCACCCTCACTTGTTCGCATCACTGCGCCTACTTCGCCAACTACACCCCCAGGTATGCGTTCTTCTTTGACTAAACTTTTTGCAATTTCTATTAACTTTGAGTCTTCTTCTGAAACTATCACGATTCTATGATAACAAAAGAACCGTTTACACGGTTCTAACGTTCTTACTAGGTTCATCTGTGGAGGTCCACCGAGGAAGTAAGTTATATACTCTGGCCGATGAGCTGATGCGTTGGAGGCTACTACTAGATACCAGGTTTACTCAGTATAAGCTCGATAAGCGACGTAGTAAGGATTTATATTCCCTGTAAGGGTTATTATCTATTACTAAAGGTATCTGACAGAGATTTATCCAGCCAAAGGAAAGATTCACCCTTAGAAAAGCCCGCCTCCAAATAAAGGCGTGACGCATTGTCCGCGTCCAGGGGTATAAGTGTAGAGACATACTCTATACCTATGCCGCTCAAAGAAGCAAGAAGACCATCAAGGAGCTTACTCCCTACGCCTTCACCTCGACTTTCTGGTCTGACATACACATTCTCAATAATAGCCTTTCGCAAACTGACGTTGAGATTGGCAATTATAAAGCCCACTACTTGCTGGTCGGCTTCTGCCACCCAAATAGAAACGTCATTTGAGCCAACGGCCTGCGCCAAAATATCTTTCGGCCAAAAGGTCACCGTTTCTTCGTTAACAGAAAACTCAGACACCGCTTCACCTAGGCTATGTATTATCTGAACGTCTTTTGCTTCGGCCTTACGAATACTAATCATGCGTTTTCTCCGCTTACGCGCACGTCAATAAAATCACCACCGACCTCACTATCGCTGTTCAGCCATACGTTTTTGGCTACGGCCTTGTATATACGACGAGGCTTGCCGCCAAGATATTCCTGACCATCCGACGGATTGTACGGATCATCCTTAAATACCAACGCCGCTTTCATGGCTTCATTCTCATCCGACAACTCATACGCTTCAGCCTGTATGTATACACCCTGCGCGGGCTTGCCGTCGACAGGAGTTGAGTCATACGCTACAATAAACGCCTTACCGTTGTTACGGATATTTCGTGAATGCTGGTTATCTGTCCAGGAAGCCCAGTAGAGTGTACAGTCACTATCAAAGTGGTATCCTGCCACCGCCGTATTCCAAGGTTGACCGTTCTCGCTAACGGTAGCAACTGTAATATAAGCAATGTTATCAATGATAGATTGGGCAGTAGTATTCAGCTTCATAAAAGTATCATACCAAAATAAAATGACCCCTGATACAGAGGTCATACATACTGCTTATGCTTGGAGGTCGACCGAGGAAGTATTTTATATACTTTGGTCGATGAACTGATGCGATGGCGATCATTATTAGACGACAAGTTCGTGCAGCACAAGCTCGACAGCAGGCGTAAAGCAACTTTGCGTCAATCAGAACTCTAACTAAAGTCCATCGCTTCAATCGTTTCGATAAACTGTAGCTGCATACGCTTAGCTCCGTTGAGCGAGGGGTCATCTTCAAAGTCATTGCGAATATCAGCTTTTAATTGAAAACTGCCGCCTTGGCCGGTCTCTATACTTACCGCACAATTACGATTGGCAGGCCTCATTTCTCCAAGTATAGTTCTCTCGCCTGCCTCAAGTTTTTGCTCAGCCTCAGCTTTTGCCCTGGCAAGCGTAAAAGAATCATAACTGGTTGAGCTCGTGAGGATGTCAAGGTTCCAGATCAACGCATGACCAATCTTAATAGCATTCTCTTTATCTAGGTTGTCCACTCTTAACCAGGCACCGCTTATGTGCGCTTCTGCCGTAACTCCCATATCATTCAAGATGTGCCAGTTAGGATGAATTTCAGACATCAAAAAACTATACTAAATAATAGTATAGTTTTCAAATCAACTTGGAGGGCCCACTGGGACTCGAACCCAGGACACGTGGCTTAAAAGGCCACTGCTCTAACCAACTGAGCTATGGGCCCATAACTTTTTGCAAAGTTTACAGGGCGTAACAGATTATATTATCCCTGTTTTAGCAAAAAAGTCAACGTGTCTGTCCCTATCCAAGGCAACTTTATGGGAGCTGGAGCTGCAGGCGCGATCCGTCACGATTTATTTCTTCTACTGTCAGGGTTGCGTCACCCTCAAGAGTAAAAGACTTGCCTTCATCCAATAATTTCACGCGGTAAATAGGCCAGTACTCATTTTTATTGTGCTTTCCGATCCTGGGGGCTGCATAATACCTACTTTCTGTTCTTCCTCGCTTTCATCTACGTTTCCTATCCAAAGGTCATAGTTTTTACTGATGGGACTAAGATTTTTGGCAAGCAACTGCTGCAATGCCTTATTGGTTATAGGCAGCCGCATAAGTGCTGGCCCATCCTGGTTAGTGCTATCCAGCTCGATGGTTGAGCTTTTCTCCGGCGTTATAACCCTATCTTTTTCAATCAGTCCAAGGTACAACTCATGCACAGGAGTAAGGTAATGCCTGTCCTTATAACTCATGATGGAACCATCCGAGGTTTTGTCCAAATCCAATCCTGTTTCAGCATTATGCAGAGTGGCAGGAAGCGCGTCCTGGGTTAGTTCAGATTTAATTAATACTTATAGCTTGCGCGGCAAAACTTAGGCATTTTTAGTGATGATGCTTCGAGCCGCCCGCTTTCCGCTGCGACCACAGGATGACAAGACTGACAAAAGCACCGATGCTCACGATGAGCGCCTGCGCTTCATTTATCCCTTGCCACAGCGGCCCTTCCTGGATTGCATAGCGAAGTCCGGGCGTAAGCAAAGGGATAGCAAGCAGCACGCCAAGCACGCTCACCGCCGCAGCAGGCACGATGTTCGCAATCGTTTTCAGGTGGCCCTTAATGCTAAAGGCCGTAAAGATACTGGTGAGCACCACTGGCAAAAACAGCATCCCGAGCTGCCAGGTCGCCTGGCCGAGTGAGTCCGCCGTGGTAAGAAAACTTATAAGCGAGTCTGCATCTTTAGCTACTAGCTCCACTAGTACGTATCCGAGGCAAAGACTTAAGAAAACAAGCGCCGCATTAATCCGCAGTACCGCCATGACAATAAGAGGGATTGCGAGGGCTGCTACAAGTTCGAGGTTGTGCGGGAGCATACTACTTTTATCATAGCATGAGCGGGATAACCGAACACGACGTAAGGTGCCTGGAGGATAGGGCCTAATGCAGCCGGACAAGCGCAGCTTGACCGCGCATAACGCCCTCCAGAAGCCTTACGTCGTGTTCGGTTAAAAACTAAGTCTCTGCCCCTGTTCGATTCCCGCTTTCACCGCCTCGCCAGCCTTCAGTTCGATAACGTAGCGCGCCTGGTGGCAAAAAGAATCCGGATACGTACCCGGCGAGACATCATGCTCAATTGCCGTGACTTTCCGCATCTCATCCAACCAGATAATGTCGATGCTGTAGCGCATATCTTTCATCCAAAAACAGCGCCGCGCAGCCTGGTTGTATACGAATATCATACCCTGATTGAACTGGAGCTTTTTGGTATCGCCGAGGCCTTTTTGCTGCTGCTCAGCAGTCATGGCGCCGCGCAGATGATAGGTCCAAGGCTGGGAAACGATTACTCCGCCATAACGTCCGTGGCCGGACGGAAGGTCGGGGTGCGCGTCGATTTTCAGAGTGTACGTAGGGCGCGTGTCCAAACGCGGCAGGTAAAAAAGTGCGCCTATCGTGAACGACAGAAAAGCCGAAAGCGTCAAACCTATGCCAGCACGGCTCAACAACCTGAGCGCAGGGTTAGCCCCGGCTTTACGCGCCGACTTTGTCTTTGCGATTCCGCTGCTTGGCATTTTTTTCAATGTATTCAATTATTTTCGCAGCAACGTTGCGGTTGGTAAGCAGTTCCGGTGTTTTGATACTGGCCGAAGAGTTAACCTCAAGAACCAGTGGGCCGCGCGATGAGCGCATCATGTCTACGCCGCAGATGGGCAGGCCCATGGCTTTGGCGGCGCGCACGGCCGTACGCTCTTCTTCGACGGTTAATTTTACCGTCTTGCCAACTCCGCCCTGGTGGGTGTTGGACCGGAAGTCATCATCCAGGCTTTGGCGTTTTATGCTGGCGACCACCTGACTGCCTACGACCAAAGCGCGGATATCTGTCCCGGCCGACTCTTTGACGAATTCCTGCACCAAAAAGCTTACACCCTCGACATAGAAGGCCTGCATTACGGCCTTGGCCGCTTTGTTGGTTTCGGCCAGTACTACGCCGTTGCCGTGGGTGCCGCGGGCGACTTTTACAATCAGGGGCGCGCCTCCTGCTTTTTCGATGACGTCTTCCAGGTCAGCAGTTTCGTGGGCAAACACCGTTTTGGGGATTCCAACATCGGCCTTGGCCAGCAGCTGGTACGACCGCAGCTTATTGCGTGACCGGTCAATAGCGATAGACTTAACGGGATTGTACACGTCGCGCATCTCGAACTGGCGAACCACAGCGCAACCGTATTTAGTATAGGACTGCGCGATACGCGGAATGATGGCGTCAAAGCCTTCAAGCGATTTCCCTTTATAAAAGACAACCGGATTACCCTTTTCGATCGCCATGTAACATTTGGAATAGTTGATGACTTTCACTTCGTGCCCACGAAGGATTGCCTCTTCTTTAAGGCGTTTCGTTGTGTAGTTAGCCGCTCCACGCGACAGGATAGCGATTCTCATGCTTTTTTTGTCTCCTCGTCGTCGATAGGCTGGCCCTCGGACACATCAACAATGTATCGCCCGCGCAGCAACTTTCGGCCTACAAGCACAGGGTAGGTCTTTTTGCCTCGGGCGGCAAGCGTAAAATTAGTCCGTACCACCTTACTGCCCATGCGGATGCGCATGTAAACACTGTAACGCTTCTCTGTATGCCCAAAAGAGTTCTCTACGTCAATAAGTTCGTATATCGTCGTTTTACACTCCTTACCGGAGTAGTACGTCGACTCAGGACCAAGAAGTGTGTAATGCAAAACCCCGTCTGCTTCTTTAATATTGGAGGCCCACACCGAAGAGCGGAATGCACCCGTGTCGACTTTTGCAGGTACGCCTGTAACTCTGGAATCTGGAAAATCGACGCGCTCTGCACGTCCTATAACCGCTTTGAGTTTGCGTCGCCGTACAGCATCACGCGAATCGTTTCCTGCCATTTACAATCCTTATGCTTTATGACTACTCTAAACTAAACACAGTCACATTGAAATGTCGATAAATGGTAACATAAAAACGTGTTTCAGTCAACAATTGCCCTGACGCTACTCTCTATAAGTCGTACCGCCGCTTCATATTCCTCTCGGTTATCGCTTGCGATAGCACATCCCGCCAAAGCATGGCCCCCGTGTTTGGCATGACGGCATACATCACCCGGACGCCCTATCACCTTTGAATAGACAAGTAGGGGGTGGCTCGTTAGAATCTCCAGCCCTTTTATTTCCTTCAATATCCCCTCTCGCTCCGGGTAGATGCTATACGCCGCACAATAACGGAGAGGTTGAGTTGGTATGTACGGTTTTTGTCCGATATGAATGGACATATCGTTGGCGGAATGATCAATGCCATATACCTGGTCATACATGATATGCCGAAACCTACCTAATCGCGGACCGAGCTCAATCACTTTCCAGCCATTGCTTGTGCGAATTAACTCTACATGTACCGTTGAGTGCCGGAGGCCCACCGCGTCGATGGCCTTTGCGACTGCTGCGTTTGCATCTGTCACTTCTCTATCAGAAAGAGCAACTGGCGCAAACCGTTTGTACAAGAAAAAGTCGTCGATACCCAGCTGTTTAGCTGCCACATACGCAACCGGCGGACAGAAATATATGTCACCCGGCTCCATAACGTATGCGTCGACTGAGTACAGGTCGCCCTCTAGGTATTCCTCTACAATAAACTGGGGTATTTCGTCGCGTTCTTCGCGCTGGTAGATCTCCGTACTTTTGGACACGAGTTTTTTTAGTGCCGCAGCAAGCGACTGGCGATCGTTACAGGATTGAATCAGTAGGCTGGAAGCCAAGTCCGCCGGTTTTACAATAACAGGATATCGAAGCGCGGCCTCGACCTTATCCAGCGTTGCGTGGGAGGCATCGCGGATCTGGAGAAAACGTGGTGTTATTTCAGGATATCGCTTACTGAACTTCTCTCGCATAAGCCGCTTATTCGTAGCTGCGGACAGCGACTGCGTGGTAGCGACCAATACTTCCGTGGGCAAATAAGGGATTGTCCGGCGCAAGTACTGGATCTGTTTGTCGCCGCGGCAAATAACGCCAACTACGTCTTGCCGGAACGGTTTCAGGGCAGCTTCGATTGCCTCGCCATGCTTAAAGTCGCAGGTCACAAATTGCACAGGCACATCGGAATGCTTCCATTCCTCTTCATATCGTTCAGGATGCGGCGTCAGAATAATTAGGCCAAGATCGGCATAGGCTTTTTGGCTGCGAAGTTTTCGCACCCTTTCTTGCAAATCCGGAGGTGCGTAATGGATAACCAGAATGTACTTATCTGTCATTGCGTTCTGCCTACAGCCCGAAAAATCCCTTTTTACCGCCATCCTGCTGGAATTCCTCCAGCAATTCTTTCTGGTGTTTCGAGAGTTTGGCCGGTGTATCCACCACGATAGTCACAATATGCGACCCCCGGGTCTCGCCCCTAAGGTGCGGGACCCCGTGGCCAGAGAGTTTAAAATCGGTGCCGCTCTGCGTGCCAGCCGGGATCCGCATACGCACTTCGCCGTCAACAGTCTGGACATCAATTTCAGTGCCAAGTGCGGCATCAACCATGCTGACATGCTCTTCACTCAAGATAAGGTCGCCCTCTCGCGTAAATTTCTTGTGCGGTTTGACGCGGACATTTACGTACAGGTCGCCCTTAGGGCCGTTGGCGGTTGCTTCGCCGTGGTCGCGCAATCGGATAACCGCCCCGTCATCAATGCCAGCCGGAACTTTGAGTGTTATCTTCTGTGCTTTGCGCTCAGTTCCCTTGCCATGGCATACGGAACAGACTCGTTCCGGAATCTTGCCTGTGCCTTTGCATTCACGGCAAATAGTTGCCTGCTGGATGTTACCGAAAATAGTCTTTGCTACATGGACAGTCTGACCGCTGCCCTGGCAGGTTGGACAGGTTTTTAGCTCATGCCCCGGCTCGACCGTCGTGCCTTTACAGTGCGGGCACGTATCATCAATATTCATGTTGAGTGGGACTTCGGCGCCGAACACCGCATCCTCGAAACTGATGTCGATTTTAGCCTCGACATCACGCCCGCGGCGCTGTTGTTGGCGTGTCCGTCCGCCACCGCCGAAAAAGTTTTCAAAGATATCACCCAGGCCAAGATCGCCAAAGTCGAAATTGACGTTCTGGCCGCCAAACGGATTACCTTCACCAAATGGGTTGCCGCCCCCCGCGGTGCTACCACCTACGCCGGCATGGCCGAACTGGTCGTACCGCTGCCGCTTGGAAGGGTCTTTCAGTACTTCATAGGCTTCGTTCACTTCTTTGAACTTAGCTTCATCGCCGCCCTCCTTGTCTGGATGGTGCTGAATGGCTGCACGGCGGAATGCTTTTTTGATCTCGTCCGCGCTGGCGTCTTTGCCAATACCTAGTACTTCATAGTAATCTCGTTTTGCCATCTTTTTATGATAGTAAATTGGCACTCAAAACACAAGAGTGCTAGCGTGCTGTTACTCAGCCTCCGGCGGTCTGGTCATCTCTTTGGCCAGTAGCAGATTGGCCATCAGAAGCCCGTGCGGACTTATGCTATCCCTCATATGCCTCAGCTGATCCATAGCCGTTCCTTGGGTCACCGATGCAACCATCTCCTCGGTGGGAAAGCTTACCGCCCGTTCTACCGTTATTTCAGTGATTCCGGCCTTGAAGGACGTAGACGTATAGCCGATCGTGATGCTGGTTTCATCCTTGGCTGCCTGCGAAAGGGTCGGCACGGGAATAACCAACTCTCCCACCCTATGGTATCCCGGCACAGTAATCATACGATGTACGTACAATGAATGCTGGCGGCCGTCTACAGCCCACTGCACAAGCCCGCCCACATGTTTAGGGGAAGGCGGGACATAATATTCTGCTCGGATGCCACCGGCTCATACGCTTCCTTTTCCGGAAGTTGAAAGCTGGTGTGACCCCTGTCCGTCATGACATCATTTGTGTCACGCTATCGTCTGCAAGTCAACCTATTGGGAGGGTGTGGTAGGTACAGGCTTGTTAGGGTTTACGGGCACGATTGCCGGGGAGGCTAAGATCGCGTTCAGCAAGCCCTTGGCCCGTGTATCATCACCGATGGCAACACCCGCCAAAGCAGCAACAATATACACCTCTGTTATCTCCTGCTTTTGGCTATTTTCGTCCCACATTAGAATGAGTTCGAAGGTATCGGTGCGCCCCTGGTCCCGTTGCAGCCACACGACGCAGGCGGGCTGGGAAAATACGAAACGCATCAGTTCTTTTTTATTCGCCGGATCAAGCATGACATAGCGGCCATTATTCTCCCACACTTTCTGTGCAAGAGAAAACGCCTCAGCACTTTGCAATGAATGCACAAATATCGGCAAAATAGTCGGGTCTATTGCGTGATGTTTTTCTCCGAATCCTAGCATGTATATGGTGTACCTTCTCGTTATGTTTGATTATACCGAAACTAAGACTTTGGCGGTAGAGGCGGG
>Ga0075367_10000294_pt1 | contig 17538 bp, 18 predicted proteins | sample EndMethybrTD3032_FD_71399 | JGI IMG/M metagenome (GOLD analysis project Ga0075367, IMG submission 71399) | Populus endosphere microbial communities from Tennessee, USA - Endosphere MetaG P. TD hybrid TD303-2 | ecosystem: Host-associated > Plants > Roots > Endosphere | place: USA: Tennessee... | reverse complement strand
AGGTAGCCGTCGCCAAGCTGGGCACGAAAGCCATCTGTTTCCAATGTTGCATTCTGGTCGCAGATGGTAATATCCGCCCCGCGGGCCCGCCAATACTTCGCGGCGGATTTGCCCTCTACTCCGTATCCGACAATTGCTACCCTCATACCTTTATTGTACAGGTATGTCCAGCTATCCGGCTAGTTTGGCTTTGACGAGTTCGGCCACCTGGCGCGGCGTCATATCTGCCTTTAAAATGATCGCAGTGACGCCCAAGTTCTTAACTTCGGGCGGAATCTCTTGTTCGCCACGGTTTGTCAGAATAATGACCTTGATATCTTTGCCCCAGGCGGTAGCGCGCAGTTTGCTCAGCATTTCCTCGCCGGTCATCACAGGCATCATCAGATCAAGCAAAACCACATTCGGCTTCATTTTCTCTATGAGTTCCAGACCCAATTTGCCGTTTTCAGCTGTCTCAACAATATAGTCTTCAGCTTCAAACTTGATGCGGTACATCTGTGAGATGGCTTGGTCGTCTTCGATGATAGCAATTTTGGTGGTCATATACCCTCTTTCTCTGCTCCTAGTGTAGCACTAATGTTTTGATGTACTATGCCACTATGTTGGCTTGCTGCCAAGTACCTCGTGCACAATAGTAATAACTTGTGCCGGGGTGTGATGCGCCTTCACGATGTAACGGTCGACATGCAGAAAACGAAGCGCCTGAGGCGCTTCATCTCGGCTAATATTGGTCAGGATAATCACCCGGGCGTTGCTTCCCCAGGACTTTGCGCGCATTTCGGCGAGCATCTCGGTGCCGTTCATCACTGGCATCATAAGATCAAGCAGGATGATGTCTGGCTGGACCTCCTCTACGACCTTAAGACCCTCAACGCCGTTGGAAGCCGTTGATACGATAAACCCTTCACGCTCAAGCTTGAGCCGGTAAAGATACTGAAGATCCTGGTCGTCTTCTACGACCACTGCTTTTAGCGTAGCCATCGAGTCCTTCTTACTATTTCGTTTTTTCTAGAGTCTGTACTAGTAGTACCATATTTTTCATTTTGTCCGCAAGAAATTATCTTGCATCTTTTCTAGCGAAAAGTGCATAAACATGATTGAAGATGTGATATTGCTCACAGATATTGACTTTTTAATAATTACATAGTATTATAAAGTCATAATCTCAATTAATGAGATAGCAAGTTACGAGACTTAAATGACGCCAAGCGAGAAATCGCTGGCGTCGTTTTTTGCTTTCATACACCCTCCAGGGTGGAGTAATGGAGATAAACATATGGCTGCACCATTTTTGGAAACAGCACAATTCCTACATATCCAGGCTGGACAGGCACCTAACCTTACAGTTGTGCCGGATGCCGAGCCTAACCATGAGCTTATGTATGAACACAGCCGGGAAGCCTTTGACAGGTACCTTGACGAGCGCGATCAGGCTCAGGTTGTAGATAAGATTGAAGGCGAAGAGCTGCACGCCGTACAAGAGAGCGTGCGCGCATGGGCCGAAGGAGCAGGGCTCCTTCATGTCCCGGATAAACTTGAAGACCGCCTCCGCTACTACACGGACTTTTCGGAAGAAATGGCAGTAGAGAAGATTGTCGGCCTCGTCGACTTCCTCGAAAAAGAGCACAGCGATAAAATATCGAAGGTTGAGCTGGATGCCACTCGAAGTTTTGTAGAGTCGGCCTTCTCTATGTATGAGGCGCGCCCCGGCGATGGCAGTGTCGCGCCTGATGCTGACGGCTCCTTCGCCTTCGTAGTGCCGGCTCGCATGGGCCGCAATCACCCGGATTATGGCCAAGAAGTCGAGCCGACCATTCCTGCATTCCGCTATCTGCCTAACGAACTGCGCGCCCACATGATGATTGGCCTCCCGCCGTTCGTCATCGACACCTATCAGCAAAACGAGCAAGGCAAACGCGGCTATCTGGTGTTAGCTCCGGTTTTCGAGGATATGCTCACTGACCTAGGCGCTTCCATGAGTTTCTTAAGCCGCGCGGGCACCAACAATATAAATGCCGCAGTAGATTTTGCTTATGAGCGTTTCGGCGTAAATACTATTGGTCTTGGTGCTGTTTTGCCAGCTTTGACCAACTACGGCAAGACGATCACTAATAAAAATGTGACGCTTACCACTGGACATGGCGGTACGACGGAGTTCATTAACCGTATTGTTGAATCTTCATTGCAGGGCCGTAAGCCTGAATCAATCGGTGTGCTTGGCCTGGGCGCTATCGGTGAAGCGATTGCGCGTATCCTAGCGAATAAATATCCCGATTCCAAGATCAACATATTTGATGTAAAAGAGAACCGCATTGACCGCGTAAAGGCTACAGGCGAGACTTTTGTTGGCCGTACCAGCGTGAAGGATGTTATCGATAACAGCGACATTATTGTTTCTGCCGTCACTGACCGTCTTGACCTGGAAGCACTTGGTGTAAATCCGCTCAATGGCAGGGTTGCCGTCGACGACAGTCAGCCCGGCAGCGTTGACCCCGAGCAAGCCGAACGAATGGGCGGTGCAGTCCGCTGGGCAATCGGATCCGACCCGACAGGCAAAGTAGCACGTCGCCGCGGCTATGACTACGCTACTATGGTCGATCCCCACGCCGATCTGTTCGGTTGCGAAGCTGAGGCTGCCAGTATTGCTGCTTACGGCTATGAGCTTGAGGCTCGTGGTTTGCCTCGAGCCGCCATTGCTCGCATCATCGACAAAGTTGCTGTCCACGGACGTGTGAGCGTCCAGAAAACACGATACATTGGTGCACTGTTCACTAAATTTGGCATTGTTCCTTCGGCACCGCAAGCCTTCGGCCGTCCGGTCGTCCTCCCGAATCAGCGCGCAGCGTAGTACCCAGCAAACACAGAGGCGCGGACGAGGGGCATAGATACCCTTCGCTATACCGCTCATGCTATTATTGGCGTAATGGGTATAGTAATCAGCCAGTCTACGATTCTTCCGTTTCTTTTCCTTGCCGTTACTATCCTGGTCAACGCCATTTTCGGCCTGATTGTCCTGACACGGACCTACCACAAAGCATACGGCTGGTATTTCGCTGGTACCGTGCTTGGCGTGGCCGCCTGGGCCTTCGGCGACATGATCATGCTGTTTGCCAAAGATCCGGCTGTTGTTCATCTTGGCGCGCTGCTGTTTTACATCGGGCCGATGTTCATCCCTATTTTCATCTGGTTTTTTAGCCTGAGTTTCCCGGAAGAGCGAAAGGTAAGTCCCGGCGCAATTATCGGATCCGCCTCTGTTATCGCGGTGTATGCGTTCCTGTTCATTACTAACTTCGAAGGATTCATAAAGAGCATAGAAATCAATCCCGGAGTAAACATCCCGGTGCCACAGACGCCGGGTTATATCTTCTACGCAGCATTCTTCTCGGCATTTTTCATGCTGGTCTATGCCACTTTCTTCCTTAAGGTGAAGCGGCTAAGGGGCATCAGCAAGATCCAGGTGGCGTATACATTTTATGGGGCATTTGGCGCCAGCGTGCCTGCGCTTATCACCAACCTGTCGCTGCCGCTTATGGGAAAAGGGGATATTCTTTGGCTCGGGCCATTCTTTACGCTGCTATTTGCCGTATCTGTTACGGCGGCGATTGTGCGGCACAAGCTGTTCGACATCCGTTTTTATGCGATCCGCGCTGCAACATATCTGCTGACCATCGTCGTTGCGATGCTAGCCTATGTCATACCGGCAGTTTTGGTTACAACGTATCTGCTGCATGTATCGTTGCCGGCCACTACTATTTTGGTGCTGGCGCTCATCACCTTGGCTGTAGCGGTGCTGTTCCGACCGCTAACCAGGGTGTTTAAACGTCTTACAAACAGATTGTTTTATCAGGATGTTTACGATCCACAGTCGTTTATTGACCAGCTTAATAAGGTATTGGTGGAGAATGTGGAGCTCGACAAGCTGCTGCATGAATCCGCCAAAGTGATAGAAAACAACCTTAAGGCCGAATTCTGTCTGTTCGGCGTCCGCGAAACCAAGTTCCATAAACAGCGTGTGGTGGGGACAATCGAGAAAGATATTTCGGCGCACGACCTGAGCGTAATACGGCATATGAAACCCCGGCCTCTGGAAGCCGTCATTATTACCGATAACCTGCCGATTGAGCAAAATGCACTCAAGAGGACGCTGTCCAAGAATAATATCGCCATTTTGGCACAGCTAGGCTCGGAGGCTGATTCGGACAAGGAAGGCCTCGGCTATCTGTATCTGGGACAGAAAAGGAGTGGCAACCCCTACAACCACCAGGACATAAAAACCATCAATATTATTGCTAAAGAGCTGCTGATCGCTATCCAGAACGCACTTCATTATGAAGAGATCGAGAACTTCAACATCACCTTGCAGCAGAGAATCGACGATGCTACCCGGAAATTACGCCACACCAACGAGAAACTGCGTATGCTCGACCAGACCAAGGATGACTTTATAAGTATGGCATCGCACCAGCTGCGAACGCCACTTACCTCTGTTAAAGGCTATGTCAGTATGGTGCTCGATGGCGACGCCGGCAAGCTGAACGCCTTGCAGCGCAAGCTGCTTAACCAATCATTTATTAGCTCGCAGCGCATGGTGTATCTTATCTCTGATCTGTTAAACGTGTCGCGACTGCGCACGGGCAAGTTCATTATTGAGCCGGTGCCGTCCAATCTAGCAAAGGTGATCCGTGACGAAGTCGAGCAGCTGCAAGAGACGGCCAAGGCGCGCAATCTGGCTATCAGCTTTAACCATCCCGAGCATTTCCCAACACTTATGTTGGATGAGACCAAGATGCGCCAGGTTATCATGAACTTTATCGACAATGCCATTTACTACACTCCCAGCGGTGGCCGTATTTCGATTAATCTGTTAGACAAGCCATCGAATATCGAATTCACCGTGACCGATGACGGCATTGGCGTGCCTAAATCCGAACAGCATCATCTGTTTACGAAGTTCTTCCGCGCCCATAACGCCAAGCGTGCCCGCCCTGACGGCACAGGTTTAGGCCTCTTTATGGCCAAAAAGGTGATTGTAGCCCAAGGCGGCGCGCTTATCTTCAAGAGCCAAGAGCACAAAGGAAGTACTTTCGGGTTCACTTTCTCTAAAGAGAAGCTCCAGGCGATGGAGCAAGAAAGCGCTGCTCAAGCCTCCCAAGCGGCCTCTGAGTGACCCCCTTAGGCATCCTGTATGTATCTGATTTCCACAGCTTTGTGGTTATTTGAACACCTTTTCTGCCTCTGTAAAGCTTCTAACAGATAGGAATCTCGTTAACTTTACCTTAACCGTATTGACAAAAAGCAACACTTATGATAATATTACACGAGTACCTAAAGGAGGTGGCTCAATGTTAACTAACGTACTTCGGCGTCTGAAGAGAACCAGCACCAAGCAGCTGGTTATTGCAAGCGCCTTCGTGTTTGCCCTGGCCGGTGCAGTAGGCCTTGGTTTATCGACACGTCAAACAACCCATGCTGCAGACTGTTCTGGTAACGCGGTCTTAAAATGTGGTGTTACCGATGCAAATCACTTCATCAACCGTGTTCAGAACAATGAGCAGAACACGCAACCTGCCTACGACCAGTTTGGTCTTCAGGCTAACGAGTACCAGAAGTTCCGCGGCGAAGCCAAACAAGGTGTTTCGTACCGCGACGGCACCATTAAAGTAGATGGTGTAACTGTTGCTACTGATGCCTGGAGCATCGGTCGTTTCCAGAAGCCTTACAGCTGGAACTGGAATGGTTACTGGGCCAGCAAGGCCACTGACGTGAACAAATCTGACATCCCTGTCATGGTTATGTTCAACGACAAGGGTGAGATGGACTTCGCAGTCATGTATGACTGTGGTAACCCAACCACTGGTAAGATTGTCCGCAACAACTATGAGTGTAAGTCTTTGAACAAATCAGCTGTTGCTGGTGAAAAAGACACCTACATGTTCACCGTTGATGCTCCGCACACTGCAAACGTTAAAATTGCCAAGGTTGTCTACAACTTCGGCGATGGTACTTCTGAAACTCGTACCGACCTTAGCGGTGTGAAGCACAAGTTCACCAAGCCTGGTAACTACACTGTTACTGTAAGCGTAACCTTTAACCTGCCTGGTGGTAAGACCCAGACGGTTACCAGCTCTACATGTAAGACGCTTGTTACAGTCCTTGCACCTTTCTACGACTGTATCCAGATGATCCCTACCGCGCTTAACGACAAGAAGACCCAGTTCCGCTTTGCTGTTAAGACCAGCCAGGGTAATGGCGCTACATTGAAAGACATCGACTTCACACTTGATGGTTCTAACACCACTACCGGTGTAACCACCAAAGACGACAAGGGTATGATCTACAAAGACTACACCTTTGCCGAAGATGGTAAGAGCCACAAAGTTGTTGCCAAGGTAAACTTCAACGTTGCCGATGGTGTACAAAGCAAGACCTGTGAAGCTACTGTAACTTCTACCAAGGCTCCCGTTTGTGAGCTTCCTGGTAAGGAAATGTACCCACCGAACGCCCCTGAATGTCAGGAAGAATGTAAGCCTGGTATCCCTAAGGGTGACGCCAAGTGTGAAGAAGTACTGTCGGTAAGACTGAACTTCCTAAGACCGGTGCGGGTAGCCTTCTCGGCCTCTTCGCTGGCGCATCTGCCGCTGGTGCTGTAGCCCACCGTGCTGTTACGAGCCGCCGTCAACGCCGCCACTTAAGCTAATCCACTTACATGGTTCCCGGAGGTGGGCTCCGGAAGCCTGTGGATAAGCGGGTAGCCAAAGCTCCCAAGTTGTGCTAGAGTTACAAGTAACGAGCATTGACTGACCGCTCCGAAAACAACAACTCTTAAGAATCCTTCTCTTGCACCGAGGAGGATTCTTTTTTATTACTGGCAACAGATTCGTCTGATGGTGCTATACTCCTGGAATGTCTGAGCAACTACTATGTGAACTTCCTGTTAATCCTCCCCGATATGACCCGATTGCTAGACGAGGCCAGGATGCGCTGTACTTCCCGAACCATCTCCCGGATATTCGGGTGCAACTCAAAGATGAGTTACTTACACAATACTCTTCCGTAGAGCGTGATGAAGAAGTGATAGAAGCTAAGGCTCGACGGGGAGTATTACGAACCTTAATCGGCGGCGTGTGCACGCTTATATATTGCGATATGGCGCAGGATGTCATGGCTTATGTAGAGAACGGCAAGCCGCTAACAGCCGACGTTTACGATGTTGGACCGATCTATATGGCCGATCCACTTTTTTGCCAAGGCACCGCAAAGGATTTCCACGATGCCTATTTGAGTTGGTCTTTTAAAGCCGCCGCGCGTGTTTATAAGAAAGCGGAGCCCCCAGACAGCCCCTACCACCCTCTAGTGCGAGGGGTTATCGACGCATATCGCGATTACAATCTGTATGTGGCGGAGAACCCGAGTAGACGATTGCCCTATCCCAGAGGTATGGAAGAGCCAGAACACCGGGAGCATAGGCTTAGAGATTACGCGCGTTATGCTGAGATTTTTTACCCCACGTGGTATTGTATGACAATGCCTGTGTAAGCCAGGAAATGCTTTTGCGTTGGGGACATAGTTACGGTTTGGGTGAGCAAAGATGGCCGGATAACGAAGAATTATGTCATACGGCATTCAATAATATCGAGCTGATGGACCGTGCGGCAAGTCTAAAGAAAGCACAATTTTTGCCTATGGTGCATGAAAATCCATTGTCACCGAGATTTCACCACTACGAATACACTCACCTGGCTGAGCCGGAACAGCTTTTCCCAGATGAGAAGCCTCTTTTTGTGCGCACTAAGGAAGGAAGATATACATTTCGATATGGACCATTGCGGAAGGGGAGACTGCCCATGATCCAGGACTGTCCAGGCGCCCGGGCCTATAGGGCAGGCGAACCGGCTTACCAGGATGCCATAGAATCCCTGTTCGAATATGCTGAAGAACGCTTCAGAGGCGTTATCCTACGACCCGGCGATGGAACATTCCCAGCCACATGGCCTATGTTGACGCTCGGAACTATGCTTGGTAGTGAGACCGTGTACGACGCATGGCCAACGCTTGACAAGCTGCCTTTTACATATGGCCAATATGTGTAGCCCGGCTTGCCGGGCTACTATTCGTTATTGACGGTTTAGGGTAAACAATGGAATGATACAGGAGATGAGTGATATGACCAGCAAGATTGAAGCAGCTGCGAACGAAACCGATTTCGCCTTCCCGATCCTGACTGCCGATGGGGTCATATTCCAGTTGGTGGATGACAAGCCGGCCGTACTTCTGATAAAGCGCGCTTTTGAGCCGTTCCTGAACGTATGGGCCTTGCCGGGCGGCTATATATCTAAGGACGAGACGAGCCTGAAGGCGCTTAACCGCGTGCTCGTAGAAAAGACAGGGATAAGCAGCCGGGAGTGTAGTATTATCGGGCAGCCATTTGCCTTCGATTCACCAGGCCGCGACCCAAGGGGCTACGCAATTACCATTATGTATATCGGACTTGGTCGCGGTTTGGTCCCAGGCGCTGATCCTGGCATGACCAACGGCCAGGCTCCTACGTTTTGGTCGTTGGATAAACTGCCGGAGCTGGCATACGATCATGCGGAAATTATCGCCCACGCGCAGGCTCAGCTGCGTGCTCTAGCCCTGCACACTAATGTCCTGGCAGCCTTATTGCCGCCAAGCTTTACATTGTCCCGGCTGCAAACGGTATACGAATCCCTTTTTGGCAAACCGTTCGATAAGCGCAACTTCCGCAAGAAAATCCTTGCACTGGATATTGTGGAGTTAACCGGCGATATGGTGCACGAGGGCGCTCATCGTCCGGCCCAGGCCTACAGGTTTAAGCAAGCTGTGTCGCAGAATTCACCACAGCGATTTATGTAGCGCCCGTATATTTATTTCTGTTTTATCTTTGACCGATCCTACTCTGTCAGTAAGGCCAGCCGCCGCTGATTGGCGAGTTAGTGTCAATCGTACAGTAAGTGCCAGGAGGGTATCTATGCCAGAAGGCCGTAAGTCGAATGTGCTGCATAAGAGCGATGGAGGGCTGATTGTTCCAGCCGGTGATACCCACCGATGTCATTATCCCAGCGGCTGGGAAGGGACGTATTCGCACACAACAGTAGCAACTATTCTGGAGCTGGGAGGGCTCATCGCCCTGATCCTGCGCCCTGAACAGGAACCGGCCGAAGGCGGAAAACTGGCTTTGCCTGGCGGTTACGTGGAGCAGGGCGACACGCTTGCTGCAACAGCCGTGGCAGAAACTGTTCAAGAAACTGGCTACACGATCCAGCGTGGCAGTCTGCGCATGTTCGCTATTATGAGTGGGCCTAACACGTTGCCCGGACGTCAAAACGAGAAGAATCTGAATATAGTCCATATCTTCATGGCTGAGGCAGACCAGCAAGTACAGGAACCTGACCACGAGGTTGATAAACTGTTATGGCGTCCGCCCTCCCGGATCGGCACTCGTGAGGAGATAGCTTTTGGTCACTTCGATATTGTGCGGATGTATTTACGCCACCAAGAGCAGCCTTTTGAGTCGTTGCCCATCGTGCCTTCAGAAATGACGCCCGACCAACTCTTTTTGCCGCAATAGTTTTGCATGGGTAGCTCCCCAAGTTTTTAGGTGACTTTCTTTTCTACCCCTGATGTGTTAGAATAATCTGGTCGAAATAAGAGAAAAAGATGACCGCGCAGGCGCGCGATACACCTTATTCCGCACATGGCCTCATCGTCTAACGGTTAGGACACCAGGTTTTCATCCTGGCAATCGGAGTTCGATTCTCCGTGAGGTCACCATGACATTATTCGTCTCATAACAGAGGTAAAAAGTTCCAGAAAGTATTTCCTGGGACTTTTTATTTTGCTTTCTACCTCTGTTATTCTGGTGTTCGATTCTCGTATGGCGAAGATGTTCAGCACTTTGATAGTGGCGTCCCTGAAAAGGTCGTTTGCTATCATGGGCAGTATGATGATTGACAGAGAACCGACTACAGAACGTTTTAATATCCCTGAGCTAAGCTGGAAAGCAAGTCAATATATCACTGCTATCGAAGCCGCAACCCCCGAATCGTTTGTTTCATTGGATATGTTGGTAGAAGGGGGCGACATAATGAGTACTCTTGAAAAGCAGTTAGCAGAGATTGATGAACTATATAAGAGCCATGATGGGCTATTTGTTAGGGATGGTCATTTAACGCCACGTGCTGAATTTGATTATGAAGCTATGCTTGTTCTCTCGCGTGAAGTACTCCAGAAACTTACTGCTCACGATTCAGTACTTAGAACGGCAGGATTAGGGCTAGCAGTGCTACAATTTGCTGAAGCAGGGAGACGAGTCGCTCATGACCCATCCTTACTGTTAACCTCAGACTATGATGAGCAAACTTTGCCCAAAATGCTTGCTTATAAAAGTGGAGATGTTGCAGAGCAAGCATTTGAAACATTTCGCTGGAGCCTTCAAGGTGACATCTATGCGTTACCCTCTGGCAGACTAGGCTATCTTGGTTGCCTGGCAAGTACGCATTATGATTTTTGGTCTCAAGTAAGAGTTGCTTCATCAAAGCCGCAAGGGATACATGAAAAGGCGGGCCATTTATTATCACTGTTCCCGGCCAAGGTTGCAGCTTGGGATCCGCATTCTTACTACGGTCGCGTTTCCCAGGCTGTTATTCGTGAAGATTTATATATTCAACAAATGAAAGAATTTGAGAAAACATTAGAAACCGGGAAAGCAACTGCCTGGAATCCTCACGGTAATACAAAAGATGTCATACCTTTCATTCTTGAAGTACTAGATGTAGCGATGGCTCGGGGCTATTCGCCTCATGAAAGCTTACAAATCGCTGCTCATAACAGTACTATAATTGGCCAGCTCACTGAAAGGCGGCGAGACGGTATGCCTATTGACGACTGGGATGAGGATTATATAGCAACGCTCACTAAAGGTGCGCTTAGGCTCGAGGATGATAGAGAATTACCCCGGTTGGTTATAGATGAGGTTAAGTTGGATAAAGATACTCACGCAGATCAATTGCGGCGGCAACAGGTGCGGGGTCGTGTCGCTGGTACCTGCGTTGCCCGTAATCCTGTTTTATTGAAACGAAATGGCAAAACGCATCAGAACATACTGACATTCTCTGCTGCTATGCATGACCTGGTTGGCATAGAGCCTTCGGTAGCGCGGCAGGTAGGCGACGAAGTGTATATTGACCCAGCTGCCCTGACTGTTTGTTACGTCTTGTTTGCTACCGCAATTAACTACTTACATTAATGGCATCCAGCAAGTCCAAGCTCATCCAATCGTCTCGCTATATGTTCTAGATTTTGATGCAAAGTGTTCCAGTTCTGACCCCGCAGGCTCACCAAATTTAGTACCAGATGAAAGAGTTCCACCAATTATCGTGTGGGACTTTCTTTTGTATTCGCCTCTATAAATTGAGTTCGATTCTTGCTTATCCCGTACTACCTCTGTTGTTAGTTAGATTCTCTTTGGGCTAAGAGTTCTTCCAGTTTCTTAAGTCCAATCCGTCGAAGCGAATAAGAAAAAGTCCGATCTTTTTTACAGATGAAAGCGGCAGTAAGCGATATGTAGTGTTTCGAAGCCCGAAAAGTACTGGATCTTGGCACTTCGCTACATGAGCTGTTCCGGCCACTCCCACTGGAAGCCGATAACCGTATTCTGTAATCCTTCTTGAGACAAAGTGACGCCCAGGCTATTTTCTGCGTCGGTAGCATATAGTTCTGGAGTAACCGAACTTTCAGCGGCAACTAGACTACCTGGCTGGTAACTATCCCATGTGCTTTGCCAGACGCTTGTAGGCGGATAGCGATTGTCAAACACGACATCGATGTCAAGGTCGATCGCCCGCGCTCCGATCGCGCGGCGGAATACAGGATCGGGCCGTTCGTTGTATCGAAAGTGCGTAATGTAGTCAAGTGTAGCTTCGTCGCCGGGCTTCAGTGGTTCTTCCAAGGTAAGGTCGACGGCGTAGAGTCCGGGCGCTGCCTCATAGACTTGGCCCGCTCGGCACCCCTCTACCCCCTCTACACTTAGTTCGTCCGTATCGAATCGGTAGGGGATGTGCGTTATCGGAGCAAGGGCGCGGATGCGTTGGCGGGTCTGATGCATGTCCGGTATACCTTGCTCGTTGAGATAGTGGTAGTCGGCAAGTGCCAATGTTTGATGTTGAAGTGGCGGTAGTTCTGGCGCGGATGCTTTTGTCATATTATATCTTTAGCTACCGGAGTATTGTCTCCGTTAATGTAGTGTTGGGCTGTGAGGTTTTTCACTTAAGCAGTAACTCGGCCTAGCTACTTCAAGCTGTTCGCCCAACCGTTCGATTCCATCCCAAAACTGTTTCGCGGAAGGTCCCCGCAGGCTCACCAAGACATTATTCAACTCGTAACAGAGGTAAAAAGTTCCAGAAAATATTCGCTGGAGCTTTTTATTTGTGTGTCGCCTCTGTTATCCTGGTGTTCGATTTTCCGCAGGCCTCTGGGGCGTAGCCACTATTTTATTATGCCGTGATGGCATGCGGGTTGTACACGACAACCGATGGCAGATGATCGGACGCCTCAACGGATAATTCATCTCGAATGACATCATATGACACTATGGCGCTCATGAGGTCGGCAGTGGCGCTAAATCCATCAATAATACCCGACTTGGAGCTGTCTTTGCTGAAGTGACCCGTTGTGAACTGTCTGCCTTTTTTGGGGTCGTACATAGCTGCGCCAACATCTAACAGCCCGCCCGCCAGCATGATTTCACCAGCCCTGCGGTTGAGGTTAAGCTCCCTGATAGCTGGATCCATATCTTCGGGCAAGTTACGGACGGCATAGTATTCGCCGCCGTATTCCTCAGGAATTTTATCAGCACTCAATCCGTTATTGTCCTTGCCGATCAAAAGCGGATGACGGCCGGGTTGCTGAGCAAGTGCGGCAAGATTCATGGCTTCCGTTTCTCTTTCCCACTGGACTTGGGCTAGGTTGGTGCGGCCAGCTCTAGGCGGAGCATGGTATACGGCATGGTCCACAGGCACACCATCAGCCTCAAGTGTAAGCAGGCCTATACCATGATAAAACATGTCTTTTTTAAACCGCCAGGAATCGGGGACGGGACGAATGTCGGCTTTCGGATTCCATAGTACAGCGACTGCGTGGTTGCGCGTTCCCTTGGCTACGGTGTAAATAGCGTCTCGACCCGTACCCCTGTCCAGTTCGCAGCTTAAACCGGTCAAGGTGCCTAAGCGGCGAGCTGAGCTGATCGCCTGCTCTTGTGAGTGCGCGACCAATTCTTGAACAAGTAAGACATCAGGTTTGGCGCGCCGGATCGTTTCGATGACCTTCTCTGTCCGCTCCGGCTCGTCAGATTTGAACAGGAACATAGGATTATATTCCATCACTTTTATCATGATCGCCCCCTTACTTTTACTATCGATTGTATGCATAGTTCTCCTAATATTGAAATGAAGACCTGCGATTAAATTGCGACAGACAAAAAGCATGGGCCTCGGCAATTCCGTTATCACCGCAACGGCACTCGAAAATGACTGTGAGCTCTGACGCCGCATATGATGGCTACGTTAATCCTCTAAAGTAGCCATTGTCCAGAACCCGCAGCCGCGTCTCAATATATCCCAACTCACCGAAGAAGGTTTCGACCTGAGTAGTCGTTAGGGTCACCATTTTGGAAATTCCAACGTTTTACGAAACACATAACAGATAGAAAATCCCCGCAGGCTAGAACTGTGGGGTTTTTGTGTCACCGTGTCACCTCTGTAAAAGTGTTCGATTCATCGTAGGCTGTTTGTATCAAATAGAGTATTATTGAAATATGAAGATCCTCAAACGCTCTAGTTCAGAAATCTCCCAGAGCCGTTCATAGTGGCAGCGCTCATTGAAGTCAGTATAACGGCCGAAGATAGGCTATCTAGATGAAAGCCCTCGTCACTAGGGGGTATCGGTGGTACGATACTTAGAGTATTTATCGAGTAAACAGAACGGGGAAGATCGTGGCACAAAAAACAAAACGAAGGATATCAGTACATTGAAGAAATTACTGCGCTCTCGTCTTTTTATACTAACAGCGGTCCTTCTGCTTGTTCTTGCGGGAGTATCTATTGTCAACCGAAGCACCCAAGATCCGGCTGCTGAGTTTCCGCGTCAACTTGCAGATCAGCTGCTTCAGGGTTGGCAAAGTTGCAATTTTGATGAACATATGCGAGCTAAACAGCATGCCATCTACAAAGATATTAAAGAAAAAGTGGAGAGCGGACCGGATAGGCAAGAATTTGATGAGACTTGCGGGAAGATTCAGGTGCTGGGCTTAGTAAAGACAGAGAAAAGTAAAAAAACAGATTCTACAGGAACCGTAGGTTATCGCTTCGACTACAAATTAAAACAGAGCATGAGTAACCAATGGAATGAGACCGTGGTACTGCCCCTCATTGTCACGGGGGATGAGAAAGATGGATATTTGATCTCGATGCTTACATTTGTCAACGAGGAAGACTATAACCGAGCGCAAAGCAAAAAAGAGCTGTAGCGGATTCTGGATTATTTGTTGTTGAGATCCAGTTTTTCTAGTTGGGTGCTGAATCGCTCCAAGCCACCCCAAAACTGTTTCGCAGAAAGGTCCCGCGGGCTCACCATATTGAAATAACACCTTAGAAAGCGTTTGCAAAAGCAAGCGCTTTCTCTTGTTGTATGACCGTGTACCTCCGTTATATTGGTGTTCGATTCCCTTTAGGCTGTATTTGACTTAGTCTAAGTATCTCGACCGCCTTCACCCTATTCTTAATACCTTGCCCGACCGGAAAGTAGCACGGAATTATCTCTCCAATCTCTGTTTGTATGCTTTGAATGATCCTGGTATCTAATGTCGATTCATTCATCGCTCCAAAAGTCTCCGGGGTTTTACTCCAATTTCTCGAAGCAATCCGTCAAATGTAAGCTGGCCGAAAGCAATAACTCGCTCTGGTTGCACCATTCTCAGTTCTTCAAGCAGTAGTGGAGCGTAAAGTCTTATCTTCTCTCGTTCCGGTAATCTAGCATCAAGCCCTGCCCACTTCACAATATTCGTAATGTATAATCCTCGGCTTACTACATGGCTATACACGTCCAATGCAAACTGCTCAGTCCAATTCTTTTTAACGGCCTGGATTGCTTCATTCATATCCTGGCTGATTAAGTCTGCATCTGCAAATAGCTGCCAAATGTTGGCACAGCCGATCCACGGGGTTTTCAGGCCACCCCAGGTTAAACTGGTTGATATATTACGATGAGTGGGATTAATAAAGACAAGAGCGAGTTGCGGTTGTCGGATTTCCCCTGCGCCAGAAATAGCATCGAGCGTATGATCTCCGTAGTATTGTTGGCTAATTTCTGCAACGTGTTGGCTTATCTCAGGAACTTGAAGCAATGGCATATTCCTATGCTAACAGTTAAGATAGTTCTATGGATATGCCTACTGACGACTCTCTACGGAAACTCCAAGAATATATCTGGGAAATGAACAAGCAGCGCGGCTTTAATATAACTGATCCTAGTAAAAAGCTAGTGATGCTTCTTGAAGAAGCTGGCGAGTTGGCTAAAGCTACTCGCAAAATTGCTGGACTGAAGTTTACTGATACGACACTGCAAACAAATATTCGGGAAGAATTGGCGGATATGCAAATAGTTCTCCTCGGGCTTGCTAGTATGTTCGATGTTGACATGTTTGAAGCGGTCAAAGAGAAAGAAAAGAAGAATCGGAAGCGGGAGTGGAAGTAGATTATCTCTGAGTAAGCCCCTCTCAGCAATTTATAAAGCTAACGCTATTGACAACACTTACTAACGTATATACAATAGTAAGTACTATGAATACATACAACGCAACCGTCATCAAAACAGGCAACTCTATCGCCTTACGTGTCCCTAAAGAGTACGCCACCGAGGCGCATTTGACACTCGGGGATAAGGTTCTCCTGCCTTTGCCCAGCAAAAAAAAGAAACAAGATCGTGCAAAAATTGCTCGTATCGTTGCGAAGCTACAAGAACTTCATGCCTACGGTGAGATTAAAGACCCTGTCGCATGGCAGCGTGATCTTAGGGTGGATCGTAAACTTCCAGGCAGAGATTAAGCATGATAGTACTAGATACGAATATCTTTATTTATCTTGCAAATGGAGCGTTGGACACTAAGGCATTAAAGAATACTGATCTAGCTTTTCCAAGTATTGTTAAGATCGAGGCGCTTGGTTATGCACAAATTATCGTTGCAGAGCAAAGCTATCTAGAAGCGTTGTTTGCAGAGTGCCAGCAGCTTGAGTTAGAAGAACCGGTTATCCAACGGGCTATTAGTCTACGTCAACAGAGTAAGATGAGCCTAGGCGACTCAATTGTAGCTGCCTCTGCCTTAGAATATGATTGCGAGTTGTGGACGGCCAACGAAGAAGATTTTGCTCATATTGACGGGTTGCATATTCACAATCCCATTGGGACCTGATCTTTATTGATAATCCTAGCTATTGACCGGTATTTTTTATGCAAGCAGCTATCCGTTCCAAACTCACCTGCAAAGTGTTCCAGTTCCGGCTCCGCGGGATCACCATTGCAATTATTACATCGTTTATAGATTAGAGAGCTCCAAGGAGATTTCCTGGAGTTTTTAAGCTACCTCATTATCTTAATCTTATGAGCTATACTAATTCGAGATTTACTATGGAAATGCTCGACTATGGACCAGAGATTCTTGAAGCTAAAATTGCCCGTCTTGAAAGTGGTATGGGAATTGAAGCACCGGCCGACAGATTTCTAGAAGCATGTCTACTAGTGGATCAGAGATTTATAGTTGCCTCCTTGTTGACTGAAAGTGACTTACCAATCGAGCGGATGTTTGGCGATAAAGAATGGGCCGGCTACTTGCAGGCTCGCTTACTCACTCGGCATGCGGACGAGCAGTATCAGCTTCATGACGCGTTTGCTATTGGCTGGCTGTTGGAGGATATAGATACATGTCTCATGACAGACGAAGGTCAAGTAAAAGGTGGTGAGATGCGTGGTCCGAAGTATTCGCGTGGTGGTCGGTTTGTAGACGGCGAATTTTGCCCCGTAGATCTAACGCCCGCGCAAGTCAGTGCCTTAGATCACTTACCGTGGGTTTCATTTCTAAGCGCTGGCGATCCAGAGCATCCGCACCGCGGCTATATAAAATATGTCGAGTGGGAAGTGGAGCACGCCCGTGATGAAATATTTCATACCTTCGGATCGTTATCGCCGGAACTTGATGCCTATGAAGAGGCTGCGGGATTCCAGCAAGCACAGATCCAAATTCATCCATTTGCCGGTGGCGTTAACGGACGTGGATCGCGTGCGGTCATGAACTGGCGCTTGGAGCGCCGTGGATGCTATCCGAGTATACCGGCCAGTTTTGCTAAAGACGTATTCAGTACTCCTGAAGAGTGGGTAGGGCACGTGAAGAACGGGAGTGAACTATATGGAATGATTAGGCAGCGCATTGACGACGGAATAGAAGATCCTATAGATCTATTGGGATTACGT
>Ga0075367_10000291_pt1 | contig 17585 bp, 22 predicted proteins | sample EndMethybrTD3032_FD_71399 | JGI IMG/M metagenome (GOLD analysis project Ga0075367, IMG submission 71399) | Populus endosphere microbial communities from Tennessee, USA - Endosphere MetaG P. TD hybrid TD303-2 | ecosystem: Host-associated > Plants > Roots > Endosphere | place: USA: Tennessee... | reverse complement strand
AGAACTGGTTGCGCAGGATCATGAAGGTCCAGGCCTTCATGTTGGTGCCCATCTGGAAGCTGGCGCGGGCGTCCCAGGCCTTCATCATGGCGTCCTGCGCCAGGTCGTCGGCCGCGGCCGGGTCGCCGCACAGAGTGCGGGCGAAGGCGCGCAGGTGCGGGATCAGCTTCACCAGCTCGCGCTTGAATCCTTCGTCGTCGGCGGAGGGCGCCCTGGCGGGGCGTTGCATCGCGGCGCCGCTCATCCGCCGTTCCCCGCATTGCGGCTGTCGGCGCGACGAAGGATTTCAAGGAACTCGTCGGGGACGGGCTCGTTGACCACTTCGTCAAACATCTGACGCAGGCGCACGCCGATAGCTTGCTGACGCAGCCTCGCTTCATCCATCGCCGCGGAGGACTTGCGTCGCTCTTCACTGGGCCGTTGTTCGATCATCTGCTCGGCGCTCCGCTGTCGCGGCGGCCGCCCCCTCTTTGCATCCTCGTCAGCGTTCAACGCCCGACTCCGCCCCAGGTTCCTTGGATCGCCCAGGCAAGATGCCGAAAACCCGCGGCGTCGGGAACCGGTTCCGTTCCCTTGCGTTTTTTGATGGTATGAGCCTCGGGGGGTCCGAGGCGGTTCTGCTGCTTCATTGCTACGGGAGGGGTCACCCTTGAGTCTTCTTGCCCGACTGGCGCCACATCTGCCCTACGTGCGCCGTTACGCCCGCGCGCTCACCGGGGACCAGACCACGGGCGACCATTATGTCCGCGTGGCGCTCGAGGCGCTGGCCGCGGGCGAACGCGCGCTGGAATCCAACCTCACGCCGCGGGTGGCGCTCTATCACGTCTTCCACGCCATCTGGTGCACCTCGGGCGCCCAGCTCGAAGGGCCGGTCGACGAAGACCGCCTGGATGGCGACGACACAGCCCGCCGGCTGATGCGCATCGCCCCGCGCTCGCGCCAGGCCTTCCTGCTGACGGCCCTGGAGGGGTTCACCCCCACCGAGGCGGCGCAGATCCTGGGCGCCGACTTCACCGAGGTCGAACGGCTCATCGCCGAGGCCCAGGCGGAGATCGACGCCGAGCTGGCCACCGACGTGCTGATCATCGAGGACGAGCCGGTCATCGCGGCCGACATCGAGGCGCTGGTGCGCGAGCTTGGCCACGCCGTGGTCGACATCGCCGCCACCCGCACCGAGGCGGTGGACGCGGTCGCCCGCAAGACGCCGGGCCTGGTCCTGGCCGACATCCAACTCGCCGACGGCTCCTCGGGCATCGACGCGGTGAAGGACATTCTGGCGCGTTACGACGTGCCGGTGATCTTCATCACCGCCTTCCCCGAGCGCCTGCTCACCGGCGAGCGGCCGGAGCCGACCTTCCTGATCACCAAGCCCTTCCAGCCGGAAACGGTGAAGGCGGCGATCGGCCAGGCGCTGTTCTTCCATCCGCGCAAGGCCAGCAAGCAGGCGGCCTGACCGCGAAAGGCCGGGCCGGAACACCCCGGCCAAACCAAGCGTTGCAAGAAGGCGCCGCGTCCTGCGGCGCCTTTTTCAATTGCGAGGTGGCGGCATGCTGGGTTGGGCCATTGTCTTTGCGCTGCTGGCGCTCGTCGCCGGCTTTCTCGGCTTCTTCAGCTTGGCGGGCGTGGCGGCCTCGATCGCCAAGGTGCTGTTCATCATCTTCCTGGTGGTGCTGGTGGTCAGCTTCGTGGTCCGCGCCATCCGCGGCCAGTCGGTGCTGTAGCGCCCTCGAGCGCCCACAGTCCGTCATCGCCCGGGCGACCGGGCGATGACGTTTTTCAGGGATCGATCGCCTATCGGGGCGCCTGTTCGCCGCCGACGGTCTCGTTTTGGCGGGTGACGGGCGCGGGTGCGGGCGTGTCGAAGCGCTGGGCCGCGGCCTGCCGCTCGCCGTGGCTGGGCTCGACGCGGGCCAGGCCCGGGGCTTTCCAGGTCCAGGCGGCGAAGAAGCCCAGCACCACGAGCAGCAATGTCGTCATCAGCACCCACAGGACGGGGCGGCCCAGCCGGCCCTGCCGGGCGCGGGTGGCGTTGAGGACGGGTCGGCCGGCGGTGCGGGTGGAAAACGCCATGGAGGAAGCTCCTTACTCGGATGGGAAATAGCTGAAGGGACCGGTGTGCGGCTGGCCGACCGCGTCGCGATGCGGCCGGTCGAGCATGCCGACGGCGGCGCTCGCCATGGCCAGGGCGACAATCCCGGCGACGACGGCCCAGCGCCGGCGCTGGGCCACCTGGCGCACGCTCGGCAGTTTCACCAGGGTGCGGCCCTGGGACGTGAAGCTGGCCTTGGTCGCAAAGCCCGGACGCATCGCCTGACCTCCGATTTGAGCCTGCGGGGGCGCCGCTCAGCCTCAACGCGGGGTCTGGCGCTGCTGTTCCATCCGGCCACCGCCGGCCGAGGAAAAGGGTGTGGATTCAGCGGGTTGAAAATTCGCTCGCCAGGCCGCGCCGGAGTCGGACCGGCCGGCCTGCGAAATCCTAAAAAAATTCGACCTGTGGCCGGAACGCTCCGGCGGCGCGTGTGTTTCTAGATTTGCGGAGGCGGCGACGCCCCCCCCGACTTGAGACTGGCCACTCGCCAGTCTGCCGTCTCCGCACCCCTTTTCTCGATGATGCACAACTGGCGGACCCTCGGGTCCGCCTTTCTCTTTGCGCCTCGTGATGAGGGTCAGGAGCGGTGCGCGAATCTCAGCGTCACGTCGACCCGTCGGCGCAGCGGCGCCTTTTCGCCGTCCTGCGTCACCGCGCCCGCCTGGCCCGCGGCGGCGACCCGGAATTCCGCCGGCGGCAGGCCGTTGGCCGCCAGGGCGGCGGAGACCGCGTTCGCCCGGCGGCGGGACAGCTCGAGCGCGGCGGCGGGTCCGCCGTTGGCGTCGGCCAGCCCCATCACCTCCACCGTGCGCACCCGGCAGCTGCGCGCGCCGTCGGCGGCCGCGCGGATGACCGCCAGGCCCTCGGGCGTCAGTTCGGCGGAGGAGGGGTCGAAGTAGATCTCCACGGTCTGATCGGCGCAGGCGTCGGGCGCACGCACCAGGCGCGAGCGGACCGTCTCGACCGTGGCGCACCCCGCCAGGGCCATCGTGAAGGCGCAGGACGCCAGAACCAGCGATCGCATCGTCGATCTCCTTGCCGCGCCCCTTCCCCCGGGATGGGGAAATCAGCGCCATGAAGAAGGGCGGCCGGGGATCCCGGCCGCCCTTCGTATCGCGATCGGCTCGCCCTCAGTACCGCGGCGTGCCGTCTTCCCAGTAGTACCGGCCGTTGGAGGAGTCGTAGTAGTAATAACGACCCACGCGCTCGTCATAGTACTGGCGGCGGCCGGCCGTGGAGGCCCCGCAACCGCCCTGGTCGTGGCAGCCCTTGTAGGCGCCGGCCGCGGCGCCCAGCGCCCCGCCCACGAGCGCGCCGGTGGCGGCGTTGCCCGATCCCACGTTGTTGCCGATCACCGCGCCAGCCACGGCGCCGATCGCGGCGCCGCCCAGGGTGGTGTTGGTGGTGTGAGGGTCGTTGGCGCACCCGGCCAGAAGGGCGCCGGCGCCCGCCAAGGCGATCAATGGCTTCAGCATGCTCTTATCTCTCCTAAGCTCCGTACCCTTTGGCGCAAACGTTCGCAGAGCTTCACAGTTCCCGGAACCCCTATCCCTTGCGAGCCGTTTGAGGCGCGCGGGACACAGTTCTCCGCAGGGACGATCTTTTCAGGAGCTAAGGCCATGGTGGGCGGACGCCTGCACAGCAACGATGCGGCCAGCGAGCCCATGGACGAGGGCCTGAGGGCCGACCTGCGCGCCGCCTACGAGCGCGGCCGCAATGACGCCCGGGCGGACCGCAAGCGCCATCCCCTGCTGATGACGCTGACCTTCCTGGCCGCGGCGGCGGGCGTTGTCCTGCTGACGCTCGCGGTGACCCACGGCTCCTTCGGGCGCGCCGGCGGGGTCGTCGATGAACAGATCGCGGTGGCCGCCGACCAGGCCGGTCCTGCCGTCCGCAACGCCGCCGACAACGCCAGCCAGGGACTGCATGACGCCGCTCGAACCGCTCGCTCCGACAAGCCCAGCTGAGCTTCCGGCCGCGCGCCGGAACCAAGCCCGATTTCGCCGCGTCGAAGTGGTCGCCAACGTCGCCTCCGGCGGGGTTGGCCCTGACGCGCCCGCCGAGCTGGAGAAAATCTTCGGCGACTTCGGCATCAACGCCCACGTCTGCGCCCCGGCGACGGACAACCTGACCAGTTGCCTGCGCGCGGCGATCGACGCCGCCCCCGACCTCCTGGTGATCCTGGCGGGCGATGGCACCATCCGCGCGGCGGCCGAACTCTGCGGCCCCAAGGGCCCGGTGCTGATGCCCCTGCCGGGGGGCACCATGAACATGCTCCCCCGCGCGCTGTACGGCGCCCATTCCTGGCAGGACGCCCTCACCATCGGCCTGGCGGAGGCGCAGGAGCAGATGCTGGGCGGCGGCGAGGTGGAGGGCCACATCTTCCTCTGCGGGGCGATCCTTGGCGCGCCCGCGCTCTGGGCGCCCGCCCGGGAGGCGGTGCGCTATGGCGAATTGAAGCTCGCCTGGCTGCGGGCGCAGCGGGCGCTCAAGCGCGCCTTCACCGGCCGCCTGCGCTACTCCCTGGACGGCGGGCCCAGGCGCAAGGCCGGCGCGATCTCGGTGGTTGGGCCGCTGGTCTCCCGCGTGCTGGACGCCTCCGAGCCGGCGCTGGAGGTGGCCGCCCTGGAGTTCAAGGGCGCGGCCGACGTCATGGGCCTTGGGCTGCACGCCCTGGTGGACGACTGGCGCAAGGCCGGCGCGGTGGGGGAAGTGGGCGCCAGCCGCGCCTTCCGGGTCTGGGCGGCCGAGGCGATTCCCGCCATCCTCGACGGCGAGTCGGTTCGGCTGAAGACCTTCGCCGAAGTGCGCTATCGGCCGGACCTGATCCGCGCCCTGGTCCTGCCGGAGGAGCATCGGGGTTGAGCCTGCGCCTCGCCCACCTGTCGGACATCCACTTCGGAGGGGAGAACGTGGCGGCGACCGCCGCGGCGCTCGAATGGCTGAACACCCAGGCGCTGGACCTGGTGGTGGTCTCCGGCGACATCACCTGTTTTGGCGAGCCGGCCGAATTCACCGCCGCGGCGGCCTGGCTGGCGGCGGTGGAGCGGCCAAAGCTGGTCACGCCCGGCAACCACGACGCGCCCTATTTCGCCCTCGCCCAGCGGCTCTTCACGCCCTTCCGGCGCTACCAGGCCAATATCGGGCCCGCCCAGGTGCAGAGCCATCGCGCCGAGGGCCTGGCGGTGCGGGGCGTGAACACCGCGCGCGGCGCCCAGCCGCGTCTCAACTGGTCCAAGGGCCAACTCGCCAAGGCGCAGGTGCAGGACGCCCTGGGCTGGCTATCGGCCGTCCCGGAATCCGACGCCAGGGTGGTGGTCGTGCACCATCCGCTGACGGAGATGATCGGCGGCCCGATGACCGCCAGGGTCTGGGGCGGGGAGGCCGGCGCGCGGGCCATGGCGGAGGGCGGCGTCGACCTGGTCCTGAGCGGGCATATCCACGCCCCGTTCGTCTGGCCCTACGCCTTTGGCGATGGGCGGACCTACGCCGTGGGGGCGGGCACCCTCTCGGTGCGCGAGCGCGGCGTCCCGCCCAGTTTCAACGTGGTGGAAATAGACAGGGCGGCGATTCGCATCGCCGCCCTGGCCTGGACCGGCTCGCACTTCGAGCCGTATCGCACGTGGTCGGTGGACCGGCGCTAGAGCACCCGGCGGCCACGCACCAGGTGCATGACCAGCGACACCACGAAGAGCACCAGGAAGACGAAGAACAGGATCTTGGCGACGCCCATGGCCGCGCCGGCGATGGTCGTGAAGCCGAGCACGGCGGCGATCAGTGCGACCACCAGGAAGGTGAGGGCCCATCCGAGCATGTTTCGTTTCTCCTCTTAGCGCCTTGCTGGCGCGGCGTTGACCTCGCGGGCAGGCTCGCCCGCTCGAAAGATCAACGCCCGGCCAAGCTTGACCGTTCCCGGAGAGGTTGGAGGGGGCTCTAGCGGCGCCGGTCGCGGCGGTCTGCGTCGCGGGCGCGGCTGGCCATGGCCGCGGTGAGGGCGGCGGCCAGGACCTTGGGGTTGCGGATGATCACCAGCCCCGCCGCGGCGGCGACGGCGGCGGCCAGCATCGGCTTCTCGCGGGCGAGCGCGATCAGCTTTTCGCTCAGCGGCGGCTCCTCGCCCCGCCGCCGGCGCGGCCGGAAGCTCTCGGGCTGGGCCTTGCGGAAGGCCACGAAGGCCAGGATCAAGCCCAGGATCGCAAAGCCAGCGGCGATGGCGGCGGCCGCCGGCGCGGGGTCGAGATAGAGGCGCACGAAGGCGTAGAGCGCATAGGCGGCGGCAACCACGCAGACGCCCGCGGCCGCCGCCATCGCGGCGACCGCGGCCACCAGGGCGAGCGCTCTGCGGACGATCAACGCCGGCCGGAGGAGAGCAGGAGGCCGATCAGGACGCCGACGCCGAACGCGGCGCCGGTGGCCGCCAGCGGCCGCTCGCGAACCCGCTCGGTGACATATTGCTGAGCCTGCTCGATCTGCTGGCCGGCGCCTTCGGCGTAGACGCGCGACTGGGTGCGGATCTGCTCCAGCCCGTCCTGCACCGCTTGCTGAATCTTGGTCTTCGCCTCGGCGAAGGCGCGTTGCGCCTCGGCGGTGACGCGGCTGTCGCCGGTCCCGCTGGCGCTCGAGGCGGTGTCGTCTGCGAAGTCCACGGCGTTGGCGGGCATGTCGATGTCTCCGAAGGAAAGGACCCCCGGCAGGGGGCGCGCAGACCTGAACGGCGCACAGCATAGGCAAGTTCCGCCGCCTTCGCAAAAGCGAAGCTGGCCCCGCCGCCGAAACGCGACGCCGCTTGTGCGGTTCCTGTCGCGCGGCTTGGCGAGTTGGGCCTATGGTGGCGGCAAGGGAAGGCGAGAGGCGGACCTTCGCGTGAATCAAGAGCGCCTGGACTTAGCGCTTAAGGCTGCGGGCCTAGGCCAGTTTGAGTGGGACCTTCGCCGGGACGTGCTCTCGGTCAGCGCGTCGCTGGCGGCGCTCACCGGCCTCGCCGTGGGCGAATCGCCGGCCGCGGGCGGAGGAGTCTGGGACGCATGCGTCCACCCTGACGACCTGGGCTTCCTGGCGCGCGCTCGCGATGCGGGGCAGGCCGGCGGCGGCGTCTTCCACGTCGAGATTCGCCACACCCGCCCGGACGATGGCCGGCTGCTCTGGCTCAGCGTGTCGGGATCGGCGCCCGCCGCGGGCGGCTCGCTGGTGGGGATCGTCGCCGACATCACCGAGCACAAGGCCGAGGAGGAGCAGCGCCAGCAGCTGTTCGCCGAGCTCGACCACCGGGTGAAGAACGTCCTGGCCGGCGTCCAGGCGCTGGCCTACCAGACCGCCAAGCGCACCACCTCGCTCGACGCCTTCCTGGAGAACTTCACCGGGCGGCTGAAGTCCCTGGGCTCGGCCAACGAGCTCTTGACCGCCGCCCGCTGGCGGGGCGCGGCGGTGGACCACATCGTCGCTGCCGAGCTGGGCGCGCTCGCGCCCGGCCAGACCAGCTGGTCGGGACCCGAGCTCTTCCTCACTCCGCGCTCCACCAACGCCCTGGCGCTCGCCCTGCACGAATTGGCCGCCAATGCGGTGAAGTTCGGCGCCCTGTCGGTGGACACCGGCCATGTGGAGGTGCGCTGGAAGCGGCTGGCGGACGGCGGCTTCGAGCTGACCTGGGCCGAGAGCGGCGGGCCCACGGTGGCGGCGCCGGCCCGACGCGGCTTTGGCGCCACCCTGCTGGACCAGGTGACGGGACGCGAGCTGAACGGCGAGGCGGTGGTGGAATACCGGCCCGCCGGCCTGCGGGCCAGGCTCACCGCCGGCGCCGCGGCCATGGCGCCTCGCCCGGAGTCGGTCCCGGACGTCTCCGCGCCCCGCGTGGCCGAGGCTCCCGCGGTGGACCGCGGCCCACGCAGCCTGAAGGGCGCGCGGGTGCTGATCGTCGAGGACGCGGTGCTGCTGGCGCTCGAGCTGGAGATTGGGCTCACCGAGGCCGGCGCCGAGGTGGTGGGCCCGGCCTACGAGCTGGAGGAGGCCCTGGCGCTGCTCGAAAGGCCCATCGACGCGGCCGTGCTCGATGCCAACCTCAACGGGCGCTCGGTGACGCCGGTGGCCGAGGCCCTGGCGGCCCGCAAGGTGCCCTTCGTCTTCGCCACCGGCTATGGCGAGACCGGCGGCGCCCCCGGCGGCTTCGACGCCCCGGTGATCCGCAAGCCCTACGACGTGACCCAGGTCGCCGCGGCGGTGGCGGAGCTGCTGGCGGCGTCGCGGGAGTGAGACAAGGCGCCGCTTGGATTTTTCAAAGGCCAAGCCTTATCAGGAAGGCCACAGGGATCTGCGGCCAAGCCGCAGAAGCCGGATCGGCGGCTCAAGGGAATTCGCCCGGAAGCAAGCGACCCTAGCCCTCGCGACGGGTCCGCGGCAGAGGTCGCGGGCCGGTCAGCCGGCGCGCCCTCTCCATTCGCATAGCGAAGTTGCGCGACCGGCGGGGGAGAGGCTAAGTCGCCGCCCATGAGCCAGTATGTCTTCGAACCCGCCGCCCGCCCCGCCGTTCCGATCGAGGGCGAAGCCGCCCTCTTTCCTGTCCGCCGGATCATCTGCGTCGGCGCCAACTACGGCGCCCAGGCGCGCGGCCCGGGCGACCCGATCGCCGAGGGGACCGAGCCGGCGTTCTTCTTCGCCAAGCCGGCCGACGCGGTCGTGCCGCCGGGACGCGACCCGCACTACCCCTCCGCCACCGAGCTGCTGCACCACGAGGTGGAGCTGGTGATCGCCATCGGCGCCAGCGGCGCGGATGTTCCTGTCGAGAAGGCGCTGGACCTGGTGTTCGGCTACGCCGTGGGCGTGGACATGACGCGGCGCGACCTGCAGCGCGCGGCGGTGGCGATCAAGCGCCCCTGGGACGCCGCCAAGGGCTTCGACGACGCCGCCCCGATCTCGGCCATCCGCCGCTGGAGCGGCGCCCCGCCGCTCGGCCGCATCTGGCTCGACGTCGGCGGAGAGACGCGCCAGGACGGCACGCTCGACCACATGAACCGCAACGTCGCCGAGGTGATCTGCGAGATCTCCAAGCTGTGGCGGCTGGAGCCGGGCGATTTGATCTACAGCGGCTCCTCGCCGCCCTCGTCCGGCCCGCTGGAGCGGGGCGAGCGGGTGGTTTGCGGCGTCGAGGGCGTCGGCAAGCTGGAGTTCACCGTCCGCTGAACCGGCGTCTTGCCGCTGGCGGCCGTCAGGCCTAAAGCGGCTTCATGCTCGACGAACTCAAGTCCAACAACCGCGCCTGGGCGGCTCGCAAGGTCGCGGCCGATCCCGGCTTCTTCAAACGCCTCGAGGGCCAGCAGGCGCCCCGATTCCTGTGGATCGGCTGCTCCGACAGCCGCGTCCCCGCCAATGAAATCGTCGGCCTCGATCCCGGCGAGCTGTTCGTCCACCGCAACGTCGCCAACCTCGCCCCGCCGCAGGACGCCAACTACCTCTCGGTGCTGCAGTTCTCGGTGGAGGTGCTCAAGGTCGAGCACATCCTGGTGGTGGGTCACTACGGCTGCGGGGGCGTGGCCGCCGCTGTGGACGGCAAGCGCCGGGGCCTGGTCGACCACTGGCTGCACCCGATCCGCGAGGTCCACCACGACCACCACCACGAGCTTGAGGCCATCGAGGGCGACCGCGAGCGCTGGGATCGGCTGGTGGAGCTGAACGTCAAGCGCCAGGTGAAGAACGTCGCCCAGGACATCTTCGTCCTCGACGCCTGGGAGCGGGGCCAGTCGCTGCAGGTGCACGGCTGGGTCTATTCCCTGGCCGACGGCCTGGTGCGCGATCTCAGCGTCACCGTCAGCGGGCCCACCGAGGCTGACGCCCTGTAGGCCTTGCCGCCGCCTAGGCCAGCTTGATCTCCCGCAGGCGCTCCTGGAGGTAGTCGTTGGCGGTGATCGGCTGCGGGTAGCGGTCGGGATGGGCGGCGTCGATGCAGCCTGGCAAGGTGCGGATCAGGTAGTCCGAGTTGAAGTGCAGGAAGAAGGGCGTGGAGTAGCGCGCCACGCCCCGGCGCTCGGGCGGGGGATTGACCACCCGGTGGCTGGTGGACGGCAGGCGGTGGTTGGTCAGCCGCTGCAGCATGTCGCCGATGTTGCAGACCAGGGCGCCCGGCGGCGGGTTGATCGCGATCCAGCGGCCATCCCGGTCCTTCACCTCCAGCCCGGCCTCCTCGGCGCCCAGCAGGAGCGTGATGACGTTGATGTCCTCGTGGGCGGCGGCCCGCTCGTGGGGGCCTTCCGCCGGCGTCGGCGGATAGTGCAGCAGCCGCAGCACCGAATTGCCGACGTCCACGGTGGGGTCGAAGAAATGGCGCTCCAGGCCCAGCCAGGCGGCGATCGCCTCCAACACCTTGAGCCCCATGGAATCCAGGGCGCCATAGAGCCAGCCCACCGCCTCGTGGAAGCCCGGGACGTCGGCGTCGGGCCAGATGTTGTCGGCCATGTGGGCGCGGAAGGGGTGGCCTGCCGGCAGGTCGCGGCCGACGTGCCAGAATTCCTTGAGGTCGTAGTGGGTCGCGCCCTTGGCGGTCTCGATCCCGAAGGGGGTGTAGCCGCGCTGGCCGGCCACCGGCAGCTTGTAGGCGAGCTTTCTGGCCTCGGGCAGGGCGAAGAAGGCCTTGGCCGCCGCCAGCGCCGCCTCGACCCGCGCCTGCGGCAGGCCGTGGTCGGAGATCACAGCAAAGCCGTAGCGGGCGAAGGAATCGCCTAGCGCCTGGGAGAAGGCTTCGAAGTCGGCGCCGTAGCCGGCGAACGACACCGGGCGGATGGTCTGGGGAAGGGCGTTCATGGCGGCCGTTTCTACACCTGCGCGGGGTCGCGCTCCACCGGGCGGGCGGGCGTCTCCTCATCCTCCTCGGCCAGGCGGGCCATCTCCGCGCTCAGCAGCCGCTCCATCGTCTCGCGGCTGTCGCGGCTGGCCAGCACATAGCGTTCCTCCTCGCCGGCCAGAGGCGCGAGCTTGTCGAACAGCCTGCGGTCGTGGTCGCGGAAGACCACGGCGGACTTGAGGGCGCGCCGCTCGGGGACGCCCAGGCTGACGAGCGCCCGGCGACCCATGTTCAGGGCGCCCTCGAAGGTCTCGCGCTCCACCACGTCGGCGCCCCGCCGCAGGAGCTCGTAGGCGTGGCGGCGGTCCCAGGCGCGAGCGACGATCTTGAGGTGGGGAAAGGCCTGTTTGGCGGCCTCCACCAGCTCGACGGCCTTGTCGCGGTCGTCGATCGCCACCAGCAGCAGGCGGGCCTTCTCGGCGCCGGCGGAGCGCAGGAGGTCGAGCCGGGCGGCGTCGCCATAGTGCACCCTCCAGCCGAAGCGGCGCAGGATGTCGATCTGCTCGATGCTGGATTCCAGGGTCACCACCTTGAAGGCGTTGGCCATCAGGAGGCGCGCGGCGATCTGGCCAAAGCGGCCGAAGCCGGCGACGATGACGTCCGGGTCGGCCTGGTCGAAGGGGATGCGTTCCGGCTCCTCCAGCTCCGGCCCGCGGCTCAACACCAGGCGGTCGAAGGCCGCCAGCAGCAGCGGGGCGGCCGCCATCGAGACGGCGATCACCGCGGCGAAGAGGCGCGAGAGCTCAGGCGGCAGCACCCGCGCGCCCACCGCGAAGGCCAGCAGCACGAAGGCGAACTCCCCGCCCTGGGCCAGGGCGACGCCGATGATGGCCGCCGTCCGTGCGGGGGTCCGGAAGAGCCGCGCCGCGCCGTACATGGCCAGGGCCTTGAGCACGATCAGGCCGGCGACCAGGCCCAGCACCAGCCAGGGGCGGTCGGCCACCAGCTTGAGGTCCAGGCCCGCGCCGACGGTGATGAAGAACAAGCCCAGCAGCAGGCCGCGGAAGGGCTCGATGTCGGTCTCCAGCTCGCGGCGGAATTCGCTCTCGGCGAGCACCACGCCGGCCAGGAAGGCGCCCAGCGCCGGGGAGAGGCCGACCAGCTCCATCAGGGCCGCCACCGCCACCACCAGCAGCAGGGCCGAGGCGGTGAAGATCTCCCGCAGCCGGGCCGCGGCGATGAAGCGGAAGATCGGCTGGGTCAGGTAGCGGCCGCCGCCGACGATGGCGGAGACGGCGAACAGCACCGCCAGGGCGCGAATCCAACCGGGCAGGCCCTCCAGGATGGTGTGGGTGGTCGCCACGGGCGGGGCCCCGCCCACCGCCCCCAGCAGCGGCAGGAGGGCGAAGAGCGGGATCACCGACAGGTCCTGGAACAGCAGGACCCCGAAGGCCGCCTCGCCCACCGCGCCCTGGCGCAGGCCCTTCTCGTCCAGGCTCTGCAGGACGATGGCGGTGGAGGACATGGCCAGGATCAGGCCGGCGGCGAAGGCGGTGCGCCAGTCGAGCCCCATGGCCGCGGCCGCCGCGCCCAGCAGGGCGGCGGTGCCCAGCATCTGCGCCGCGCCCAGGCCGAAGATCGAGGTCTTCATCCGCCAGAGCAGGGCGGGCCTGACCTCCAGCCCGATCAGGAAGAGCAGGATCACCACGCCGAACTCGGCGAAGCGCATGACATCGCCCTGCTCGCCCACCAGGTTCAGGGCGTAGGGCCCGATGATCACCCCGGCGATCAGGTAGCCCAGCACCGAGCCCAGCCCCAGCCGCTTGGCCAGGGGCACCGAGAACACCCCCGCCGCCAGATAGACCAGCGCCTCGCGCAACAACTCGTTCATGCCGCGCAATGGACCGCGCCTTGGAACGCCTTGCACCTGTTTTCTGACGCCCCCCTCTCCCCCAAGCGGAGCGAGAGAGGGAGAGGGCAGGGAGAGGGCGGCGCTGGGGCTTTCGCGGCCACGTGGGCTCCACGGGGGCCGCGAGCGGCGCTCATGGCCGGAGTCTGTGGGAGATGAGGCGCCGAGCCGCCCTCTCCCAACCCTCTCCCTCTCCGCTGCGCGGGGGGAGAGGGCGCCCGCACAGCGAAGCGGCAATCGACCCTTCCGCCCCGGTTTGGGACGCAGGGCGCCTTCCAGAGGGCGGCTTTCCAGGCCTAAATGGCGCCCATGGCGACCAAGCTGCGCGAAAACGCCGTCGAGGCCCTGACCGGGCTGCTGAGCGACGGCATGACCATCATGGCCGGGGGCTTTGGCCTCTGCGGCATACCCGAGATGCTGATCGCGGCGATCCGCGAGAGCGGGGTCAAGGACCTGACCGTGATCTCCAACAACTGCGGGGTCGACGACTTCGGCCTGGGCATCCTGCTGGCCGGGGGCCAGATCAAGAAGATGATCTCCAGCTATGTGGGCGAGAACAAGCGCTTCGAGCGGCTCTATCTCTCGGGCGAGCTGGAGCTGGAGTTCAATCCGCAGGGCACGCTGGCCGAGCGCATCCGCGCCGGCGGGGCGGGCATCCCGGCCTTCTATACCAAGACCGGGGTCGGCACCCTGGTGGCGGAGGGCAAGGAGGTCCGCGAGTTCGACGGCGAGCTCTATGTGATGGAGCGCGGGCTGACCGCCGACCTTGCCATCGTCAAGGCCTGGAAGGGGGATGCGGCCGGCAACCTCGCCTATCGAAAGAGCGCGCGGAACTTCAATCCGATGATGGCCACGGCCGGCAAGGTGACGGTGGCCGAGGTCGAGGAGCTGGTTCCGGTGGGCGCCTTCGATCCGGACCAGGTGCACACGCCTGGCATCTTCGTCGACCGCATCCTGCAGGGCGCAAATTACGAGAAGCGGATCGAGCGGGTGACCACCCGGCCCCGCGAAGCCGCCGCCGGCGCGGAGGTCTGAGGGTCATGGGCTGGAACCGCGAACAGATCGCCGCCCGCGCCGCCGCCGAGCTGCGCGACGGCTTCTACGTCAACCTGGGCATCGGCATCCCGACCCTGGTGGCCAACTACATCCCGCCGGGGATGACGGTCACCCTGCAGAGCGAGAACGGCATGCTGGGCATGGGCCCCTTCCCCTATGAGGGCGAGGCCGACGCCGACATCATCAACGCCGGCAAGCAGACCATCACCGAGATCGACTCGACGTCCTATTTCAGCTCGGCCGACAGCTTCGCCATGATCCGCGGCGGCCACATCGACCTCTCGATCCTGGGGGCCATGCAGGTCTCCGCCCAGGGGGACCTGGCCAACTGGATGGTGCCCGGCAAGATGGTCAAGGGCATGGGCGGCGCCATGGACCTGGTGGCCGGGGTCAAGCGCGTGGTGGTGGTGATGGAGCACGTGGAGAAATCCGGCGCGCCCAAGCTGGTGAAGGCCTGCAGCCTGCCGCTCACCGGCGCCAAGGTCGTCGACATGGTGATCACCGACCTGGGGGTCTTCCGGGTCGACCGCGGCCGCCAGCCCCTGACCCTGGTTCAGCTCGCGCCCGGCGTCGGCGTCGAGGAGATCCGCGCCAAGACCGAACCGACCTTCGAGGTGGCGCTGGAGCCGGCCTGAGGCCGGCCTCTTCAGAACGACTTGGTGAGGCCGGCGAAGACGCCGCGGCGGGGGCCCCATTGCGGCGCGCCGACGCCGACCCCCGTGCCGTCGCGGATTTCATACTTCTGGTCGAACAGGTTGATCACGTCGCAGCGCAGGGTAAGGCCGCCGGCGATGGGCAGCTCGTCCGAGACGCCCAGGTTCACCTGCACATAGGCGGGCAGTTTCGCCCCGTTGGGGACAGCCCCGTCCCGCCGCAGCCCCGAGCCGTAGATCAGGTCGGCGGAGAGCCGGGCCTCGCCCAGCCGCCAGGCCGCGCCGGCCGAGGCGGTGTAGGTCTGGTCGTGGTCCAGGTAGATGTCGTGGTCCTTGATGTAGGCGAGGTCATCAGGGGCGAAGTTGAACTGGCTGGAGACGATGTCCCGGCCCTTGGCCTGGCTTACCGAGAGGTTGGCGTAGGCGCTGAGCGGCCCCCTCGCATAGTTGGCGGTGAGCTCGACGCCCTTGGCGAAGCCGGTGCGGAAGTTGAACGGGGTGAGGATGATCGGCGCGCCGAACTGGCCCTCGTCCAGCAGGTTGCGGGCCTGCTTGTAATAGGCGGCGATCCCTACCGTGAGCGGGCCCAGGCGCTGCTGCGCGCCGGCGTCGAAATAGTCGTCCCGCTCCGAGCGCGGCAGGTCGGCGCCGGCCCCGGGCGGGGCGGCGCTGGTCCCGGCGAACTGGGCGATGGTGGAGCTGGACACCAGCTCGAAGGGCGGCGGGGTGAAGTAGCGGGCGTAGCCGGCGTGCAGGCTCGTCGTGTCGGTGGGCTTCCAGACCAGGTTCACCCGCGGCGAAAGCTGGCTCTCCCGCCGATAGGCGGCCAGCTGGTCGAGGCGCAGGCCGTAGTTGACGGTGAGCTGGGGACCGATCTCCCACTCGTCCTGCAGGTAGGCCGACCAGGTCCAGGCGTTGGCCCTGCTGGCCTGGGACAGGACGATGGGCCCGGCGCCGACCTGGGCGCCCTGGTTGTCGAGGGCGAAGACCTGCGAGGTCGTGCGGCTGGTGGTGCGGTCTGTCGAGACGATCACCCCGCCGCGGAGGGTGTGGGCGTCGGAGAGCTTGTAGACCCCTTCGAACTGGCCGCCGAGCGACAGGTCGGTCTTGCGGGCCGCCTGGGCGATCCCGCTGAACAGCAGCTCCCCCGCGACGTCGGGCATGTAGCGCAGAGCCGAGTCGCGGGCGAACAGCGAGGCCTGGCCGGTGAACCGGTCGGTGGTGCGCAGGTAGCTGGCGATGGCGTAGGTGGTGGCCTCGCGCTGGCGCTGGTCGAGGGTCTGCGAGGCGATGTCGGCCACCCCGCCCAGGCTGTAGCCGAGGCTGGGATGCAGGCCCTCCACGTCCGGGATCTGGAAGGTCTGCCGCGAGGTCCCCGCGATCAGCGAGAGGCGGCTGTCGGCGTCGATGATGTGGTCGAGGTAGCCGAAGGCCTGGTCCTGGTCGGAGTGGTCGTGCAGGGGCCTGGCCCGCCCGTCAGGGCTCTCGATGCCGACGTCGGTTCCGGTGTAGCTGGCTGCGGCGAAGGCGCTGGTGGCGCCGAAGGTCCCGCCATATTCGATGGAGGGCTCGATGCGGCCTTGCGATCCGCCATAGATCGAGGCCTCGCCGCCGTTGGAGAGTCCCGACTTGGTGGTGATGTTGATGACCCCGGCCGTGCGCAGCCCGTACTGGGCGGGAAGCGCCCCGGTGATCAGCTGGATGTTGTCCGCCAGCCGTGGGGACAGGGTCTGGCCGAACACCTGCAGTCCCTCGGGCAGGATGACGTTGTTCAGCCGGTATTGGATGTCGCCGTGGTCGCCGCGCACATGCAGCTGGCCGAAGGAATCCTGCACCGCGCCGGGCGCCTGCAGGATCACCTGGTTGAGCTGGGTGTTGGCGCCCGCCGGCAGGTTCTCGATGAAGGCCTTGGGCAGGGAGTAGGTCGCCGCCCCCAGGGCCGGCTCGACCTCGGCCCGGGCTGCGTCCAGCCGGCGGGCGGTGACGACGATCTCGGGCGCGGTGGCGGGGGTCGGCTCGCCCTGCGCGGAGGCGGCGACCGCGCTGGCCGCGCCGGCCAGGAGGAAGGACATCCAGGACACGGGAAATGGGCTCCGCCTTGGCTCGGGGACTGTGCCGTTATGTTATAACATTCATGGCTGTCAAGCGCGGCGGGCGCATCCGGCCAGGTCATTTCGGCGTATGCTTGTCCAGACAGCTACCGGAGCTTTTCAATGCGCATCCGTCTCGCCGCCGGCGCCGCCGCGGCCGCCCTCGCTCTGGCCCAGGCCGCCCCAGCCGCGGCGCCGCTGGCCACGGCCGTCTTCGCCGGCGGCTGCTTCTGGTCGGCGGAGCACGACATCGAGCACACCAATGGCGTTCGCGGCGTGGTGGTGGGCTACGCCGGCGGCGCCCGCGCGCGGCCGAACTACCAGGACCACGAAGGCCACCTGGAGGCGATCCGGGTCACCTACGATCCCGCAAAGATCAGCTACCGGGCCCTGGTGGACGCCTTCTTCCACCACATCGACCCCACCGATCCCAACGGCCAGATCTGCGACCAGGGGCCCTCCTATCGCACGGCCGTGTTCGTCGCCTCGCCGCAGGAGAAGGCCGACGCCGAGGCGGTGAAGGCCAACGTCGCCGCCACGCTCCACCAGCCGGTGGCCACCCGCATCCTGCCCGCCGGAGCCTTCTGGCCGGCGGAGGCCTATCACCAGGACTACGCGCAGAAGAACCCGGCCGCCTACATGGCCTACCGGGTCGGCTGCGGGCGCGACGCCAGGCTCAGGGCGGTGTGGCGCGGCCGGTGACAATAGGGTGCTCCACCGCTTGCGGGGGAGCTGTCAGCGCAGCTGACTGAGGGGGCGTTTCGGCGGTTCCGCGCCCCCTCCGTCTCGGCGCTTCGCGCCGATCCACCTCCCCCGCAAGCGGTGGAGGACTTTAGGATCAATGGCGGGGTTTCGGCGCCAGGTCCTCGCCCACGAACATCACGATCCGGCGCTGGTGGCGCGGATCGAGCCGGATCTGCTCCGTCGCCGGCGGGGAGGTACGCCGAAAGTCGCCGGCGACGTCGGCGGCGCGCCAGCCCTCGTAGGAGGCCACGAGCACCCGCCGGCCCAGGGCGGGGGT
>Ga0075367_10000290_pt1 | contig 17588 bp, 15 predicted proteins | sample EndMethybrTD3032_FD_71399 | JGI IMG/M metagenome (GOLD analysis project Ga0075367, IMG submission 71399) | Populus endosphere microbial communities from Tennessee, USA - Endosphere MetaG P. TD hybrid TD303-2 | ecosystem: Host-associated > Plants > Roots > Endosphere | place: USA: Tennessee... | reverse complement strand
GACCGGAGCGCAGGACGAATTCCTGCTGGCCGCCACGGCCCAGAATTTGCGCCGACTGGCAAAGAGGCTGATACCGAATGCGGTGATGGCGGCCGCTTGAGGCTGCGTGCGGGGCGACAACTCCGCAATGGCAGCTCCAGCGCGTGCAAATGGCACCCGCGCCGGGTGCTCTTTTGTTACCCAACCGTGTTTTTCAACGGAATAGCCCCTTTCCAGTCACTCACTCCTCAAGTTCGAACTGGCCAAGGTTCCCCAGGCGCATCCAGCGGGGAGGCCGCCATCGAGGCGGCAGCCGAGGCGGAGGGGTTACGGATTGTTCTTCAGGGCCTCTTTGTGCGGTGAAAGCCGACGAAGACCAACAGAGATTAATCGTTCGCGTCGACGGCCGCCACGCGCTGCCCGTTGGGCGGATAGCCGCGCCACGCATCGAAAGCAGCACACACTCCGCTCACTCGGACCACGCAACACGCTGCGGCAGGCCGGCACCCCAATGCTCATCACCCGCTCGATTGCGGCAGCGCCACGAAAGCGTCCTCGCATCTGACGTTTTCACGATGGCTGGGTGATTCTCAGCGGGATGATACCGAGGAAGTCGCGCTTGCCAAGTTCGACACCGCAGTGTCGGAGAATATCGTAAGCGGTTGTGAGGTGGAAATAGAAGTTCGGCAACGCGAAATGGTTGAGGTAGTCAGTGCCTCTCATTTGACCCTGTTTGTTTGGACCGAGCGGGAGGGTGATCTCCCGGTCAGCAGCAGCGTCAATCTTGTTGGCATCGAGCGCCTTAATGAAAGCCACCGTCTTGGCAATGCGCGTTCTGAGCTCGGCGATTGTCTTTTCGTCATCCTCATATCTCGGTGGCTCAATGCCGGCGAGCCGTGCGCCGCAGTTCTTAGCCTGATCGCAAGCGCTCTGCACTTGACGGGTAAAAGCGAACATGTCGGGGAAGAGGCGTGCGTTGAGAAGCACCGCGGGATCGATACGTTTCGCTTCAGCATAGGCTTCGGCTTTGTCGAGCAGCGCCGAGAGCGCGTTGAGACGGATCTCGAACACCGGAATTGATGCGTTGGATATCGACATGGCAGAAACCTCACTTCTAGAGTTCGAACATTCGGTCGGACACCGCCGGGTGATCTGGCAACGCCGCCAGAGAACGCAGCGACTGCGGCACGACCATTCGGTGATTCCGAGCCTTCCAAGAAAATCGGCTAACGGCCGACTTGGGGGCCAAGATCGGACATTCTGGTCAGTAGCGATAATCAATTTTCAGCAGGCCAGGCGGCAAGACGATGCCAAATTTCGGGGAAGCCGTCCTAAGGCGGTCGGCCTTCTCGGGGCGTTTGCTGCCCGATCACTTTGCCAGGCCGGAGTTCGTGGCCAGCTTCCTCGAGGAACTTGTCGAAGACAGCTGGCGTATCGAACAGGACATAGCGTGCCCCGGCCAGCCAGTTGCGCTGCAAGGGTGGATCCGTAGATGTCGTGCAAACCCCGTTGGCTTCCTTCCGACAACAGGAGGGATGAACATGCGTATCGTGGGTATCGACATTTACCGATCGTTCGCTCAGGTATCGATTCTGAAAAAGGGGCAGATCACCAAGGAGTTGCCGGGGCGACCTCACCCACGGCCCCTTGATAGAGTTCGCCAGAGCAACCTGCCGGTGCTCGGATCACCGCACGCTCGCGTGGCAAATGATCGAAAGGGGTTGCGCGGGACGCTTGCACTCGAAGGACCACTCCGTCTGGGTTTACCGAAGCCACGGCATCAACCTTGCCTGTCAGGCACAGTATGTGGTGGCGGGCTGGCTTGGCCATTACATCGGTGGTAGGACGCCGTTGGTTTCGACCGTCACGCGCCGCGTGGAAATCACGCCGTCAGGGCTCTTCTCGCCGGAAATGAAGATCACCTTGCCGGGCTGCAGGTCGGTGGTCGCCGCCGGGCCAAAGGTGACGATTGGTGTACCTTCGGGGATGGTTATGGTCTTCTCGCCGCCCTTATAGGTCACGGTAATGTTCCGCCCATCGGCCGCCTTCACGGCCTCGGCCACCGTTGCATTGGTCATACTGCTGCCAGGCTTGAGATCCCAGCCATAACTGCCTTCACCGGTGCCTTTGAGCGCCGGCGGGAAGATCAGCACTTCCAGCGCGCCATCCCCGCCTCCCTGCTTGGGCACAGAAGCGATACCGACGAAGTCGCCCGGCTTGATATCAGCGACCGAGGCTTTCACCATGCCCGCTACGATCCAGCCGTCAACCAGCGCCACATCGACAGTGTCGCCCTCGCGGGTATTCACGGTGAGCGTCTTGTCGCCCAACTTGACGACGGTACCGCGCACACGGATGCGCTGGTTTTCGGCGCTTGCCGGCGAGATGGCGGCGAGCGTGCATGACAGGCAGGCGAGGACTGCCGCAAATGCTGTGCAAACACGTTTCAGATGCATCAACTTTTCCTCCCGCTGCGATCTAATACGTAGTTTCGGAGGCTTTTGTTTACGGATTTGGAAAATGACGTGCATCTCACCTTTGCGCGAGGCGCCGGCACGCAACGCGCTGTCACGCCGTCGGCCACGCATGTGTACGGCCGCCTGGATGGTTATGGCAGCGTTCATGCAGCAAGGGGCTCGGTAAGGATTTTGATCGGCTCGGGAAGCCATAAGGTCCTGTTGCGCAGGATTTTCGGCCAAGCGGCGAGAAGACGATGGCGTGCGCGCATGCGCGTAAGCATTGGGGATTTTTCGCACAGCCTTCGATACGACTCGCGCGATCACCATTGGATCGGTGCCGACGCTGTGGTCGTAAGACTGCCGCGTCGCTTTCGTGACGGCTTGCACCAGCGTCGTGTAGGCGCCGTTGGCGGAAGTTTGAGAAGGCCGTCGGCCACCACAATGCCGAATCTTGTCTTGATCAGGCCGGACTCAATAACGACCACCCGGATGCCGAAATCGGCAAGCTCAAGCCTCAGGCAGTCCGACCACCCCTCTAGAGCATGCTTGGTTGCGTGGTATCAGGCACCCAGGGGCGTATAGATCTTCCCGCCCATCGAGGTGATGTTGACGATCGTGCCTTGCCCCTTCTTGCACATCGCCGCCATCGTGCTCTGGATATTGCCGCACAGTTGAGCGCGTGATTACCTGCAACACAAGATCAAGTTGCCTATCAATTCGAGGCGTAGCTGATATTTGCTGCGCATTGCCTATGAATTCTCACAGTTTCATGAAGCATTCATGATGTTAAAGAAATTCTGTGGAACGCGAGAATACTTCCTATCCCCGAGGTCTGTCTCATGTCACGCCTCCTCTATGCTGCGGCCGTTTTGAGTTCCTTCCTGCTCTCACCCGCCCACGCGCAGTCCCCATTCACACCCGCCCCACTGGGTGAGGACATCCTCCAGAAAGCCCGGGACTGGCAAGCCGCTCCCAACCCCAAACCGCCGGCCGAGTTCCGCGTCGGCCACGTGACCCCGCGCAAGCTGGGTAAGGACAGCCTCCAGGCCAAGCCCGGTGGCTTCGAGGTCTCCCTGCCGAGCGGTGCGCCGGTTACCACGCCGACCGTCTATGACGGCAAGGTCTTCAGCTCGGGAGGCTTTCATTCCAAGGAATTCTATGCGGTCGACGCCAAGACCGGCCAGCTCGTCTGGGGCCTCAACCTGGACGACGACGGACCGTCCTCGGCCGCCTGCGATGCGGGCCGCTGCGCTTTCAACACCGAGTCCTGCACGCTCTTCGTGGTCGACGCGAACACCGGCGAGCAGGTGTGGTCGCTCTGGCTCGGCGACCCTCTGACAAGCGCGCCTGCCATCGCCGACGGCCGCGTTTACACGTCGTACCCCGCCGGCGGCCACCCGTCGGCCAGCCACGTGCTGGCGGCCTTCGACCTGCAGACCGGAACAATCCTGTGGCAGCGGTGGATCGACAGCGACGTCCAGTCCGCGCCCGTCGTGGCCGAGGGGAAGGTCCACGCCTCCACCTTCGGCGGCTCGGTCTATCAGCTCGATCCGAAGACCGGTGAATTTCTCTCGGCGCGCCAGTCCCGCGCCACCTCGGCTCCAACCATCGCCGGTGGCGACATCCACTTCAGCGCGCGCGCCGACAAGGCCGGCGGCCCTGCCCAGGAAGCCCTGGCGACCCGAAAGGGGCAGGCCGAGCGCAAGCTCCAGGAAAAGGCTGCGAAGTATCTCGACGAGCATGTCCAACAGAAAGCCACCTACGCCGAACAGTCCAAATCGCTCGACGCGATGAACGGGTTCGCGGGCGGCGCTCCGGTCTCCGCCAACGCCACCGTGGCGCAGGGCAATATCGGCAAGGGGAGCGTCTCGAGCATGCAGTCGCACCAGGGGTCGCGTGTGCTGTCGTTTGGGGAGTATCTGGTCGCGGCGATGGGCGACGAGATCGTGAGCACCGACAACAAGACCGGCGAGACCCGCTGGAAGCGCAAGATCGACGGCGACATGGCCAAGCTCGGCGGTGCGCTGGCGACCGCACCGGCGGCCGCGGGCGACGCGATCTTCGTCGGCACGACGGCGGGCGAGGTCTGGCGTCTGGACCCCAAGTCCGGCGAGGTCGCGCAGCGCTGGACGGTCGGCGGCCCGGTGCGCTCGCAGCCGGTGATCGAGGGCGGCTGGATCTATGTTGGCACCGAAAACGGCCGCCTGGTCGGCATCGATACGAAGAACCCGGAGTTCACCGGGTGGGCGACCTGGGGCGGCGACGCGGCTCGGACCGGCGTCTACCAAGCGAAAAAGTGAGCCCCTTGCAGCTGACCCGGTAATTTGACGTCCGGCGTGCAGCGTCCGGCCCTGGCCGTGTGTGCCCAAAGCCAGCGAGAAGCTCGTCCTGGAGGTCGCCGAACACAAGATGGCGATCTCCTATCGGCGAGGTAATGCGGTGTTGAGGTCAAAGCGTCAGCATGCAAAGCTGCGGGTTGCTCGAGAAGCATAACAAGCAAAACGATGCATGTCCGTTCCTGGCCCCGAAGCGGAAGTTTGATAATCGGGCTACCTCCTTATACACCGCATTCGGGCTGCCGTCGGATAGGCGTGGCGCTGGGCAGGGTATGTGCTTGGTGTGCCGTTCGGGGGAGACATAACCCTCACCTGCGAGGATTCCCTCAAGACCGTTGCAGCTAAGCCTGCGCTGCGATCGCACCCGTTGCTGCCAAGCCGCCTGTTTGCTGTTTGCCGGCATGCTGCGTCAGGTAGCGCACGAAGCTGCGCACCAGCGGGCGGTCGCCATCAGTCTTGCGATAGGCCGCGAAATGGCTGGACAGGAATTGATAGGTCTGCGGCTTGATCTCGCGCATCAGTCCCTGGCGCGCCCAGCTTTCCCCAATGTGGCGCGGCAGGAAGCCGATGAACCGCCCCGATAGAATTAGCATCGCCTGCGCTTCCATTTGCATGACATGCCCCGTCGCGCGTGGATGGTCGGCGCGGTAGAGGTCGTCGAGATGGCGATAGCCGCGCACCGAGAACAGCGCCTGCTCGATGGCCTCCTTCGTCACCGCGCTGGCCGGTGCATCAAACAGCGCATGACCCTTGCCGCAGTAAAGGCCATGCGGCTCGCGGTGCAGGGCGACATACGTCACGCCGGGCGCCTTCAGCGAGAAGGGGCCGATCACCACATCGCGGCGGCCGTCGGCGATGGCCTGCTCCAGCACATGCGGTGTCGCCAGTTCCAGGTCGATGAAGACGTTCTCGGCCTTCTCCATGAAGCGCCCGATGACATGCTGAAGCCCGAGCGCCGGATTGGTGACGATACCGTCCACGATGCCGACACGCAGCCGCCCGACGAGTTGGCCGTTATGCTGGCCCACGCGCTCCTCGAAGGAATGGATGTCGGCGAACAGCTTCTGCGTGGCCAGATAGGTCGCCTCGCCAAAGGGCGTGAGTTGGAAGCCGCGCCGTCCGCGCACGCATAGCGCCCCGCCGAGCTTGCGCTCCAGGGCGGCCAGATGGGTGGAAAGCGTGGGCTGCGAGAGGTTCAGCGCGATCTGCGCGTCGGCGAAACTGCCGGCCTCCACCAGCGTGGCGAAAATCCTCAGCAGCCGCAGATCGATATTGTCCAGCCGGCGCACGAAAACTCCTTCTGGCAAGCATGCGAGATACATCGGCAATTTTCGATGTATCCTTCAATTAATCCATATTTGTCTCGATGTGAATTTGTTCGACGCTGGCGGGCGAGATTAAGTCAAGGGGAGCGGTAAGCATGGGCAGGCAAACGGTTTTGTGGCGCCGCGCAGGTGCCGGTTTCGCGGCTTTGGCCATGGGGACGCTGCTCGCGACCGGCGCGATGGCGGACAACACCATCCGCATCCTCTCTCCCACCTGGAGCGGCTATGCGCCAGTGTTCGTGGCGCTGGAGAAGGGCTATTTCAAAGCGCTGGGCATCGATGTGAGCCTGAAATTCGAGGATGAGCGCGCCAACGTCATGGCGGCCATGGCACGCGGCGACATCGAGATGGACATGCGCACAGTCGGCGAATACCAGGGCAAGCCGCGCGATGCCAAGACGCCGGGCGTGATCATCGGCACGATCGACCAGTCGCTGGGCGGCGACGGCGTGATCTCCTCGGGCGACATCACCTCTGTGGAGCAGCTCAAGGGCAAGGTCGTGGCGTCGGAGCCGAACATTCCCGGCCGCCTGCTGTTGCAGATGGAGCTGAAGAGGAAGGGCCTGACGCTCGGCGACATGGAGGTCAAGCAGATCGCCACCGCCGATACGGTCGCGATATTCACCGACCCGTCCGTCGCGGCGGTGGTGTCCTACCAGCCTTATCTGTCGCAGGCCATCGAGAAGGCCCCGCAGCGCAAGCCCAAGCTGCTGATCTCCTCGTCCACCTATCCCGGCATCATCGTTGACGTGATGATCGTCCGCCAGGAGGACCTGAAGGCCAATCCGGAGAAGTACAAGAAGTTCATGATCGGCGTGTTCAAGGCCGTCGAATATTTCAAGGCCAACAAGGCCGACTTCATCAAGCTCGCCGCGCCGCACTACAACCTTTCGGCCGATGAGTTCGCCGCCTCCATCGAGGGCAGCCTCGAATATACCGACCTGAAGGCGACCGCCGCGAGCATGAGCAAGCCAGGCGCTCCTGGCTCGCTCTACAAGGTGTTCGACGAGGTGATGACGCTGAATCTGGAGAACGGCGCGGCGGACAACAAACTGAAATCGGCCGACCATATCGACAGCTCGGTCGTCGCCGGCATCACGGAAGCGGACCTGAAATAGCGGCGGGCCGATGGCAGCAGGCGGGCGCGTGACCAGCGAAGCGGCATCCGGCGTGGCGGTGGAGCAGGCGGAGGTGACCGCGCCATCCGCTCCGCCGCAACTTCCCGCGAGAGCTAGAGCGCGGCACGCCAATCCGTTCTTCGCCTTCCGCGGCGACCTTTCGCGACGGGCGTATGTCGCCACAGCGATCCTCGCCAGCCTTGCGGTGCTCGCCATCTGGGAGCTGTCCACCCGGTTGGGCTGGATCAACGCAATCTTCCTTCCGCCGCCGAGCACAACCTTCGCCACGCTGTGGAACATGGTGCTGAACAAGAACCTTCTCATGCACGCGGGCATTTCCACGCTGCGCGTCTGGGCGGCGTTCCTGCTCTCGGTGGTGATGGCCGTGCCGATCGGCATCGCGATGTCGAGCTTCCGGGGGGTGGGCGCGGCGCTGGAGCCGATCGTCGATTTTATCCGCTATCTGCCGGTGCCCGCACTCGTGCCGCTGTCGATCATCTGGTTCGGCGTGGGCGAGGAGACCAAGATCTTCCTGCTATGGCTCGGCACGTTCTTCCAGCTCGTGCTGCTCGTCGCCGACGACATGCGCCGCGTGCCGCAGGAATATGTCGAGATCGCCTATACCGTCGGCGCGCGGCCCCGCCAGATGCTGACGGATGTCGCCTTCCGCGCCATGCTGCCTAGTCTGTTCGACAACCTCCGCATTACGCTCGGCTGGTGCTGGACATACCTGATCATCGCCGAGATCGTCGCCGCCGATAAGGGGCTGGGCTTCGTCATCTGGGCGGCGCGGCGCTACATGAACACCAATGAGGTGATGGCGGGCGTGGTGGCCATCGGGCTGATCGGCCTGCTCACCGACCAGATGCTACGCCTGTTGCATAAGCGCCTGTTCCGATATTTGTGATGAGGCAAGCGTTGGTTCCCGCTCCCTATCTGGTGTTCGACGGCGTGGCTAAGTCCTTCGGCGGGCTGGAGGTCGTCGCGCCAACATTCGACCTGACCGTTAAGCGCAACGAGTTCGTCGTGTTCCTGGGGCCGTCCGGATCGGGCAAGACCACGCTGATGCGCATGGTCGGCGGGCTGGAGACGCCGAGCGCGGGTGAGATCCGTCTCGACGGCCAGTCCATCGGCAAGCCCGACCGCGACCGGGGCATGGTGTTCCAGAACTACTCGTCGTTCCCCTGGCTGAGCGTAGCCGAGAACGTCGCTTTCGGCATGAAATACCGGCTGGATCTGACGCTGGAGCGCAAACAGCGGCGGCTGGAGCATTATCTCCAGCTCGTGGGGCTCAGCGATTTCGCTAATGCCTATCCGAACAAGGTGTCCGGCGGCATGCGCCAGCGCATCGCCATCGCGCGGACACTGGCGGCCGGTTCGCAGGTGCTGCTGATGGACGAGCCGTTTGGCGCGCTCGATGCCCAGCGCCGCGAGGATTTGCAGTTGGAGTTGCGCCGCATCCAGAAGGCGGACGCCAAGACCATCATCTTCGTCACCCACGATGTGGACGAGGCCGTGTTCCTCGCGGATCGGATCATCGTGTTCTCGAAGCGTCCGGCGCGGATGTTGCATGAACTGGACATCGCCGCCGAACTCGGCCCCGACCGCACCGTCGAGTTGCGCGACAGCGAGCGCTTCTTCAAGCTGCGGACGCGCGTGTTGCATCAGGTGCGCGCGGCCGCGCATGAAGCCGCGGAGGGGGGCGTATGACGGCGCTCGGACTGGGGTTGGAAGGCAAGGCCGTGCTGGTGACGGGTGCGAGCCGGGGCATCGGCTATGGCGTGGCCGTGGCATTTGCCAAGGCCGGCGTCGATCTCGCGATCCTGGCCGACGACGCAACCATCCACGATGCTGCCGCGCGGATCGCCGAGGCGCATGGTCGGCCGGTGCGCGCGTTCGTCGCCGACATCGCCGACAGGGCAGCGGTGCGCGCTGCTTTCACGCAGATCACCCGACTTGACGTGCTGGTCAACGATGCCGGGCTGGAACTGATCACGCCGGTGACCGAGGATGGCGACAAGGTGGACGCGACCTTCCAGCGCATCATGGACATCAACGTCACTGGCACATGGAATGTCACCCGCGCGGCGCTGCCGCTGCTGGGACCGGGGGCACGGATCATCAATACGGCGTCGGTGTGGGCCAAGAGCGCCGTTGGCGAGTTCGCGGCCTATATCGCCTCCAAGCATGCCGTGCTCGGGCTGACGCGCAGCTTCGCCCGCGAGCTTGGCCCGCGCGGCATCACCGTGAATGCAGTCTGCCCCGGCTGGGTGCGCACCGAGGCGGCCTTGCGCTCGGCACGGCGGATGGCGGAGCGCTCCGGGCGCAGCGAGGCCGATATCTTTGCGGAGGTCTCCGCCATGCAGGCACTACCCGGCCTCATGGAGCCGGCCGACGTGGCGGGACTCTACCTGTTCCTGGCGAGCGACCTTGCCGCCAACATCACCGGCCAGGCTTACGGCGTCGATCGCGGCGAGTACTTGGGCTGAAATGCCTGGGCTGAACAACATCATCACGGAAGGACCGACATGACAGAGCTGATGCAGATCCCCGCGCGCCAGGGCCGCGCCGTCCGGCTGAAGGCGGGCCAGTCCATCCGCATCGTCAACACGCATGGCCAGCAGGTGGTGGACACCTGGGCGTTCAACGCCGACGACATCAGCGAATTCCTCTCCATGGAGCATATGCGCGCCTATATCGACCGCATTCGGCCCAAGCCAGGTGATGCGCTCGTCACCAACAAGCGGCGGCCGATCCTGACGCTGGTCGAGGACACATCGCCCGGCGTGCACGACACGTTCATCGCCGCCTGCGACATCTACCGCTATCAGGGCCTCGGCTGCACCGAATATCACGACAACTGCGCCGACAACCTGATGGCCGGCATGAAGGCGCTCGGCCTGACGCCGCCCGAGGTCCCTTCACCCCTGAACCTCTGGATGAACATTCCTGTGCACGGCGACGGTTCGATTACCTGGGAGAAGCCCGCCTCCAAAGCTGGCGATTACGTCGTGCTGCGCGCCGAGATGGACTGCGTCGTCGCCATGTCGGCCTGCCCGCAGGATATCATCCGCATCAACGCCAACGCCCCCACCGAGGCGCATTACGAGGTGCTCGCATGAGCGCGGCGGACGGGCTCAGTGGCAAGGTTGCCATCGTGACGGGGGCGGCCGGCGGCATCGGCCTCGCCACAGCGAACGCGCTGGCCGAGGCAGGGGCGAGCGTCACTGGCTTTGACATCCAGGCGACGGATGCTGCGCGCTTTCCGCTGCGCCAAGTGGATATCGCCGATGTCGCCGCCGTGCGCTCGGCGATGGCTGCCTTCGAGCGCATCGACATCGTTGTGAACTGCGCGGGTATCGAGATTTCGAGCACGCTGGCCGATCTCGACATGGCGTTGTTCGACCGCATCTGGCGGGTGAATGTCGGCGGCACGGTGATCGTCACGCAGGCCGCGCTGCCGAAGCTGACCGACGGCGCACGCATCATCAACTTCGCCTCGGAGCTGGCCTATCTCGGCCGCGCGGGCTCCTCGGCCTATTGCGCGACGAAGGGCGCGGTGTTGTCGCTGACGCGATCATGGGCGCGCGAATTGGGGCCGCGCATCCTCGTCAACGCGGTGGCGCCGGGGCCGATCGACACGCCGCTGCTGCATTTCGAGAGCATTGCGCCCGAACTTCAGGCGCTGGAGACATCCAACCCGCTCGGCCGCATCGGCCGGCCCGAGGAGGTGGCGGCGGTTGTCGCGTTCCTCGTTGGGCCGGGTGCGAGCTTCGTCACCGGGCAATGCTACGGCGTCGATGGCGGCGCGGCGATGCGATAATCGTCGGTCAAAACGCATCCGATGACCAGCAACGCCACTCCTCGCGAATGATGCGCCGATAGAGCGGCCGCCATCCGCAACGGCATCACCTAAAGCCCGTGGACAATCACCTGGTGCGCAAACACGCCGTATGCGTGCGCGGCGAGCGCAGCCTCGGCGACGCGGTCGGACAGGCGGTCATCCCGCACCTGTGCGCCATCGCGAAGGCGCATCCCGACGGCGAGGTTCGCCGTTTGGTTGGCCTATCCCTGCGATGGTGGAAAGCCGACAGTTGACACCACCTTCGGGCCACTCTGGGGCCCGCGCTGCCGCATCTGATGTGTTCCAGGGCACAGCGCAGTCTTGCTTCGGAGATAGGTTGTTGACCCGCGCGGCCGAAGGCTTGGCCTGGGGCGAAGTCCGGAAACACGGCCTGGAAGCCAATCCTCGCGCAACCCGCTGAGCCCAAAGCGCGCCACTCCCCTCGTCGGGAAATTGTCGGGAGCGGAAGGTTCGCTGTCATGGCGAATAGGCTGCTGTGAGGCGAACTCAGCCGAGAGGTTGATTTGCGGGGTAGCGCAGTCGGGAGTCATCGGGCTCTTTGCCGTCGGTCTTCTGTCGGAGGTGGACCCGACCTTTACCTTTTATGAGGCAATCACGAACTCGACGGTCAGTCGGACGACTCCACCGCAGCGATGGCGGAAAGTTACGAACCGGCAGAATCGGGCCAGTATGCGACAATCAAATGCGCATCGCCCAGATCCGCAGCTGAGTGAGCACTCGCCGCTTGTGAGCTGCGCTCCAAGTTCGAGTTCGGTGAAAGCCGCCATTGCGGTGGCCATTCGCGGGTCTTGTTCTCGTCCTGCTCGCTGCCCATCGGTTGCTTTTGATGGGGGCGTAGATATGAGCTGTCATTATGAAGTGACTTATCCGTTATTTCTCAAGGACGACATTCCAGAGGAGATCTTAGCGGAGCTGCGGCACCGGCCTGCCTGACCTTACGCGATTTCGTGCCTTGGCGCTTCTCGGAGGCCCGCATTCGAAGCTACGCGTTGCGCGTTCTCGGTGGACCTCAGAGAAACCTGCACAGATCGGAAGTGCCGCTCTATCCCTTTGTTTTGAACCTCAGATTTGCCCGAAACCGCTTCGCATTTTTCGGTCCGATGGCTCTAGAGCGCGTTCGCTAATTTCCGATTCATTGGAGGATTCACAATTGGCGCGAACGATGCGAGTCCTTTGTCGTGATAGCGACGGGGGAAAGCATGGCTCGGGCCTACAGCCAGGATTTGCGTGATCGGGTGATTGATGCGGGCTTGTCGGGAAGCTCTGCGCGGCAGGCTGCGGCGCGGTTTGGTGTCGGCGATGCAACGGCGATCGTGTGGGTGCGCCGGGCGCGCATGACCGGGGAACGGAAGGCGCGCAAGCAAGGCCAGCCGCGCCGTTCGAAACTGGATCCGCATCGTGATTATCTGCTCGGGCTGATCGCGCAAACGCCGGATCTGACGATCAGCGAACTGCTGGAGCGGCTTCTGGCTGATCGGAGCATGCGGGCCCGCCGGGCGACGCTGTGGACGTTCCTTGACCGCTGCGGGCTGACGTTCAAAAAAAGTCCGCCCATGCGAGCGAGCAGGACCGCGCGGATATCCTGAGGCGGCGCGAGGACTGGTTCGAGAGCCAACTCGATCTCGATCCGGAACGCCTCGTCTTCATCGACGAGACATGGACCTCGACGAACATGGCGCGCCGCCATGGACGCGCTCCAAAAGGTGAGTGGCTTCGCGCCGGCATTCCGCATGGCCACTGGAAAACAACGACCTTCGTCGGCGCCCTGCGCCGAACCGGAATGGTCGCGCCGATGGTCCTCGATGGGCCGATCAATGGCGCCTGGTTCCAGGCCTATGTGGAGCAGGTCCTGGTTCCCGAACTAAGGCCGGGTGACATCGTGATCATGGATAATCTCAGCAGCCACAAAGGCGCTGGCGTGCGCTCGGCGATCGAAGCGGCAGACGCCAGGCTCCTGTATCTGCCGCCCTACAGTCCCGACCTCAACCCCATCGAGAACGCCTTCTCCAAACTCAAGGCGCTCTTGCGAAAGGCGGCCGAGCGGACGGTCGATGGCCTGTGGAACAGGATCGGCGCATTGCTGCCGACCTTCAGACCACAAGAATGCGCAAACTTCTTCGACGCCGCAGGATATGAGCCGGATTAAGTCGAATCCGCTCTAACGCCTGACCGACGACTGGACCGCCGTCGACCGAGGCGGCAGCGGCACCGAGGGGTAGGCGGGGTTGCGCATTGGGGTTTGTTGCGGGATGACAGGCCCGGATCGAATGACAGGGCTGTGACCCCGAGGGCTGCCGGTCAGATCGAAGGTGGAATCATTCGTCAATTGCGCTTCCGGCACATGGGGAAGCGCTCCAGCGCTGATGGCTACGCCCGACGGCATGGCAGCCAAAACGGTCAGCGCTACCAGAAATCGTTTCATGAGTTTCATGAGTCTGATGTGGCGAGGATGGACTGGCGTGTCCACTTGCTGCTTTTTCAGATTCTTGCTTTTTTGCTTCGCGGCCTTCTCAACAGCTGTGTGTTCCGGCACAAACCGAAAGGAGCGGTTCGGACAATATACCGGCATCTTCGGGGGTGTTGTCGCCGAACTCGACTGGACCATCTGCTGCGTGGCGGTACCTATATGAACGTTCAAGTGAACATTCCCGCTGACCTCTCCCTCTTGGACATTCTCGCCAATCAGCGCGCCGCATTCATCGCCGCCGGGGCCCCGTCGCTTAAGCAGCGGCTGGACAGCCTGTTGAAGCTAAAGAAGGCAATCCTCGCGCTCCGCACTGAATATGAAGAGGCGATCAGTGCGGATTTCGGCAATCGCTCACGCTTCGAAACCGCGGTCATGGAAATCATGCCCGTGACCCAGGGCATCGACTATCTTCGCAAGCATCTGGGCCGCTGGATGCGGCCGCAGTCTCGTCACGTCGCCCTGCAGTTTCGCCCTGCCCGCGCGAAGGTCGTCATGCAGCCGCTCGGCGTCGTCGGCATCGTGTCGCCGTGGAACTATCCGCTGGCGCTCTGCCTCACGCCGCTGGCCACGGCGCTCGCTGCCGGCAACCGCGTCATGATCAAGCCCTCGGAATATACGCCGCGCACCTCGGCGCTGATGGCCTCGATGCTGAGCGGGATCTTCTCGGGGGACGAGGTCGCGGTCGTCACCGGAGGACCTGAGGTGGGCGCCGCCTTTTCCGCGTTGCCGTTCGACCATCTGTTCTTCACCGGCAGTACAAGCGTGGGCAAGGTCATCATGCGCGCCGCCAGCGAGAACCTGGTCCCGGTCACGCTCGAACTGGGTGGCAAGTCGCCGGTCGTCGTCGGCGAGGACTACCCGATCGCGCGTGCCGCCAAGGCGCTCGTCTACGGCAAGCTCAGCAATGCCGGCCAGACCTGCGTCGCGCCTGACTATGCCTTCATCCCCGAGGGGCGTGTCGAGGCATTCGTCGCCGCCTACGAGGCGGAAACGCGCAAGGCCTATCCGCAGGGGGCCGCCGATAAGGGATATGCATCGCTTATCAGCCAGCGTCATCACGACCGTCTTGTCGATCTGATCGAGGACGCACGTGCGAAGGGCGCCCGCATCGCGCAGATCGGGGCCAAGTCCGGCGCCGTGCGGCCGCATACGCTGGCGCCGACTCTGGTGGTGGGCGCCACGCCCGACATGATGATCATGCAGGAGGAGATCTTCGGACCGGTCCTTCCGGTGGTCTCCTATCGCAAACTCGATGATGCGATCCGCCGGATCAACGCGGGCGACCGCCCCCTGGCGCTCTATGTGTTCAGCGACCGCCGGAATGTCGTCGACCGGGTGCTGTCGAGCACCACGAGCGGGAGCGCGGTCGTCAACGACACCATCTTGCAGTTCGTCCAGGACGATATGCCGTTCGGCGGGGTCGGTCCGAGCGGGATGGGCGCCTATCATGGTAAGGAAGGTTTCAAAACCTTCAGCCATGCCAAGGGCGTGTTCACGCAATCGCGGCTCAGCATGGCCAGTGTATTGCGCGCGCCTTTCGGTGGTCTCGCCGACCGCGTGTTGCGCTTCATGATTGGCTGATGGCTGGCTCCTGGCCGGAATGGCCGGGCCATCGGCAAACCGCTCGCCCAGAACCGGCGCCTCGCACTCATCCAGACCGATGCTCAGTTCACAAAAAGGCTGTGAAGACGATGAAGTCCACCTACCAGGCCGGGATCGATCACCCGGCAAGTCGCATCGATCTCATGGAATGGCTCTCCACATTGTCCGACCGGGACTATCAGGCATGCTCGCGCAGCCATCGCGCCGCCGGGACGTTCCGCGAAGCAGGAACGCTCGGGATGGTCAATGTCGAAAGCATTGGTGGGCATTTGCTGGTCCAGCACTATCTCGCGGTGAAAACCGCCCCGAACCATGTCGTGATGCGTTCGAAGAATAGCCGCGTCTATGTCATGCATCTCGTTCCCGCCACCATTGAGGTCATCTGGACGTTGCAGATCGACCGCAAGGACAGTCAAAGCTGCACGCTGTATTGCACGGTCGAGACGCGTATGCCTGCTTTTCTGAATTTTGTCGCGACTTTGGGATTGCTGCCGCTTTTCCTGCGCTGGCACGTCCAGGAGGAGGCACTGCTTTTCGCGAGGGACATGGCCCGGAAGGCTGGCGATGCGATGCTCGTGGAAGGAACGCCATCCATGTCCAATCGCGCCGCGCGGTGAGAGCGAACGGCGACCAAACCCACTCGAGCGCCTCAAAGTTACGCAACGGCGCGCCGGTATTGCCCCGGCGTGACGCCGAGATTGCGCCGGAACGCCGTGGTGAAATGCGCCTGACTGGCAAAGCCGCAGGCAGTGGCGACATTGGCGAGGCTGCTTCCATCGTGCTTCAGCATGTCCTGCGCCCGACGAATGCGCCGCACCACGACATAGGCGTGGGGACTCATCCCCACCGTCTCCTTGAAGCGGCGCGCGAAATGATAGGTGCTCATGCCCGATACTTTCGCCAGCGCGGCCAGGCGGAGATCCTGATCGAGATGGGCTTCGATGTAATCGACCGCAAGCGCGATGCCGCGACCGGGAATTTTGCCGAAGGACGTGCGGCCATATTTGTCCGCATAACGCGAGAAACGCCGTAGCAATATCTCGGACAGAACCAGCGACCAGCTATCCAGAATGAGATTGGTCGGCGCAATCGTCGACAGGCCGCGAGAGTGAATGACGCGCATCGCTCGGCAGAGGTTTGGATCTCGCGTCCCTGGCGGAACCCATATGTGCTCATGCGGGAGTTCCCGGTCGAAGAGGCTCTCGCTGACCGCGCCGATCAACTCGAACGGGATATAGACCGGCAGATAGCTGATGGCGCCTTCGAAGCGCCAGGTAGCCTTATCGAAGGGCTGCATTCCGACCGACCCCGGTTCTCCCGGGGTCGGATGATTGTCGAGCCAGATGCGGCCGCCGCTGATCTGCAGCACGACGCTGAGATAATTGAGATCGCCGTCGATCTGGTATTCTGGGAGGTTGGAGTCCCAGAAAGACATTTTCAGCGATGAACTTGCATCGACGCCCAGAAGGCGGGTCGGTCTCCTGTCCAGGTTCTCGATGACTTGCTTCAAGTATTTGGGCGTGGCATCCGATGCTGCCGCCCGACAGATGGCAAGTCCCCGCTCGCCCACAGGACATTCGCCATCGCCTCTGGCCGACGCTTTGTCTGGCATACGCTGGACCTGCAAACAAACGGCCTCCGATTCTGACCGTCTCAACCCAACATTAAAGGGAAAACGACTTCTGCAGCAAAGCCAGCTTATCGCTAGAAAAGCAACGTTTGCGAAGATCACAAACGTATGACACCGGGCGACCTCCGGAAGTCGGTAACGAGGCGCAAGCTGCTGTCCTTTGATCATGCCGGATGACCGCTTCTCACCCATCAGCGACATCCGCTGGGCCGAAGCATCGTCCGAGTTGAGGGTAAAAGCCGACCTGCCGTGAGTGGCTCGAATGTGGACCTCGTGATGCCTCACATTCATCAAATGCGGGGTCAAAGCCTTTTTACATGCTGCTCCACAGCCCCACCGGCGCCATAGCGTAAACCGTCCATGAACAGTCCCACCATCCGTTGTGGATCGGTGGGTTCACCGCAGCTAGGCGGCACACACAGCATCGCAACGGCGTGGAGGAGTTCGCTTGCCTTCACGCCGGCCCGAATTTCACCCCCTGTTGCCGCCGTATCCAGCAGTCCCTGCACCCCAGGCCGTAGTCGCTCGTGAAAATAGGCGGGCAGGCCCTCCAAAGCCGGATCGCCCGAGTTCAGAGCCGCTGCCAGCCCACGATGGGAGGCGATGAAGTCGATATAATGCTCCACCCATCGCACAAGCGCGTCGCCAGGCGGGTAGTTGGCCGTCAGCACCGAGACCGTATCGACGCATTCATCGACTTCCTTGCGAAACACAGCCACGATCAGGTCGGAACGTGTCGGGAAATGGCGATAGAGCGTGCCCACACCTACCCCCGCTCGTTCAGCGATCTCACGTATCGGCACATCC